>Ga0116184_10000956_pt1 | contig 30323 bp, 25 predicted proteins | sample AD_JPNNA5_MetaG_FD_89886 | JGI IMG/M metagenome (GOLD analysis project Ga0116184, IMG submission 89886) | Active sludge microbial communities of municipal wastewater-treating anaerobic digesters from Japan - AD_JPNNA5_MetaG | ecosystem: Engineered > Bioreactor > Anaerobic > Digestate | place... | reverse complement strand
CGTCGCCATCGGCGGCATGGTGTTGCGCTTCGCCCTCGTGCTCGGCGTACTGCTCCTCGTGGGCCTGTTCGCCCGAGGCGCTCTGGCCACGGCCGCGATCAGCTTCCTGGCCGCGTTCACCCTTTACGTCGGGCTTCGCCTGTTCATGTATCCGATGACTCCTCCCCGACGGCCGGGGCAGGCGAGGTCACGGTGAAGCGTCGACTGCTCGTCGGGCTCTACCTCGTCGCGGGTCTCGTCGCGCTGGCGATCCTCGCATTCCTCCCCGGGGGTGCCAGGGCGCAGTTCGACGTCCTCGCCGAGTTCGAGCTGCATCCCATCATCAAGTTGCCCTCGATCGGCCCTGTCGACCTGTCCATCAACAAGGCCGTCATCTACCTGTGGATCACGACCGCCGTGCTCGCCGTGTGCGCCTTCATCATCTCGCGGAACATCAAGCCGGTGCCCTCGCGCTTCCAGTTCGTCATGGAGACGCTCTACGAGCTTGCGCGGCGCAGCATCGTCGGCGCGGTCATGAAGAGCGACCAGGCCTCATGGTTTCCGTATATCGCGGGGGCCTTCTTCTTCGTCCTCGTCTCCAACCTCATCGGTCTCGTCCCGCTGCCGTTCGCCGAGAACCACCAGTTCGGGTTCTATGCTGCCACGGCCAACCTTTACGCGACCCTCGCCCTGGCGCTCTGCACGTTCGTGTTCACGCACTACGCCGGGATCCGCAAACACGGCCTGGTTGGATATGTGAACGGCTGGGTGCCGTCGAGCGCGCCGCCCGTGCTCCGCCAGTTGATGCTCCTCATCCACGCCATCAGCGAGGTCTTCCGTCTCGTCTCACTCTCGGTCCGGCTCTTCGCCAACATGCTCGCCGGACACTCGATCCTCGCCGTCTTCTTCGCCATGGCGCTCATCTTCCAGAACTACCTGGCGGCGGTGGTGCTGCAGGCGGGATCGATCATCATCTATCTCTTCGAGATCTTCATCGCCTGCATCCAGGCGTTCATCTTCGCCATCCTCTCCGCCGTGTACATCGGCGGGGCGCTGGATCAGGAGGAATGAGTGCTCGCTGCACGACACCACGACCCCGCACCGCGCGTGCATCGTCAAGGAGGACACTGAATGGACGCTGAATCCGCGAAGCTTCTTGCCGCCGGCATCTCGATGGGCGTCGGCTCGCTCGGGCCCGCGATCGGGCTTGGCATGCTCATCAGCAAGGCGCTCGAGAGCATCGCCCGCCAACCCGAGGTGTCCGGCGAGATCCGCACCGACATGTTCATCGGGATCGGCGTGACCGAGGCCGTGGCCCTTTACGCCTTCGTCATCGCCTTGATCCTCATCTTCGTCGCTTGACGGTCGTGGCGGGTGGGACGCTCCTGAGGGAACGGAGACAACGATGCTGAACCCCGAGTGGGGCCTGTTCGTGTGGACCCTGATCACGTTCGGCCTGTCCGTGTTCATCCTCTGGAAGTTCGCCTTCGGTCCGCTGCAACGCGTGATCGATGAGCGGCGGGCGCGGATCCAGGAGAGCATGGACGCGGCCGAGCAGACGCGCGCCGAGGCGCAAAGCCTGCTCGAGGAGTACAAGGAGACGCTTGCCCAGGCGCGCGGCGAGGCCGAGGCCATACTCGAGCGCTCGCGCAGCGCCGGCGAGGCGGCGAAGGCCGAGATCATCGCCCAGTCGCGCGCCCAAGCTGAGCGCATGCTCGGCCGCGCTCATGAGCAGATCGAGCGCGAGACACGCGCCGCGCTCCAGGAGCTCAAGGCGCAAGTCGCCGAGCTGACGCTGCTCGCCACCGAGAAGGTGGCGGCGAGAAGCCTGAGCGAGGCCGACCAACGGCGTCTGATCGACGAAGCGCTCGCCGATCTCGACCTCGACCAGTTGAGAGCGGAGTAGGACGCGTGGGCGAAGTCGAGACTCGAATCGCGCGTGTCTACGCGCGGGCCCTGTTCGAGGCCGCCCGCGACGCCGGGCGGATCGAACCGGTGGGCCGCGAGCTGGGCGACTTCGTCGCCGCCCTCGCGGCCGCTCCGGAGCTGCGCCACGTCCTCGCCGACCCCATGGTGAGCGAGGAAGCCAAGCGCCGCGTGCTCGCTGAGCTGACGCAGGGCGCCGAGCCGCTCGTCGCCGGTGCGCTGCAGGTCCTGCAGCGCAAGGGGCGCCTCGCCGTCGTCGCCGAGGTCAGCGACGAGTTCGCGGCGCTCGCGGCGGCCGAGGAGCGGATCGTCAAGGTCGACGTGACGTCGGCGATCGAGCTGCCCGACGAGGCCGAGCGACGGTTGGCCGAGAAGATCGCGGGCGCGACCGGCCGGCGCGTCGAGATGACTAAACATGTGGACGCCGGGGTGCTCGGCGGCCTCGTCGTCCGTGTCGGCGACGTGATCGTCGACGGCAGTCTGCGGGCGCGCATCCGCCAGTTGCGCCGGCGGCTTGTCACGGCAGAAGTGAGAGGTGACGCGAAGTGAAACTGCGGCCCGAAGAGATCGCCGCCGTCCTCAAGGCGCAGATCGAGGGGTACGAGGCTGAGGTCGAGGTCGAAGAGGTCGGGACGGTGCTCGAGGTGGGCGACGGCATCGCGCGCATCTACGGGCTGCGCGACTGTATGGCCATGGAGATGTTGGAGCTGCCGCACGGGGTGACCGGCCTCGCCCTCAACCTCGAGGAGGACAACGTCGGCGCCGTGCTTCTCGGTGAGGACACGCTGATCAAGGAAGGCGACCTCGTCAGGCGCACGGGCCGCATCCTCCAGGTGCCGGTCGGCGAAGCCCTGATCGGTCGCGTCGTGAATCCGCTGGGCGAACCGCTCGACGACAAGGGGCCGATCGAGACCGATACCTTCCGTCCCGTCGAGTTCAAGGCCCCGGGCGTCGTCGACCGCCAGCCGGTCAAGGAGCCGCTGCAGACGGGCATCAAGGCGATCGACGCGATGATCCCGATCGGCCGTGGCCAGCGCGAGCTCATCATCGGCGACCGCCAGACGGGAAAGACGGCGATCATCGTCGATACCATCATCAACCAGAAGGACGAGGACATCGTCTGCGTCTACGTGGCGATCGGCCAGAAGGCCTCGACGGTCATGCAGGTCGTACGCAAGCTTGAAGAGTACGGCGCCATGGACTACACGATCGTCGTCGCTGCGACGGCATCCGCTTCGGCGCCCCTCAAGTACCTCGCCCCGTATGCGGGGGCGGCCATGGGCGAGTACTTCTGCTACGAAGGACGCCACGCCGTCGCGTTCTACGACGACCTTTCGAAGCACGCCGACGCGTACCGGCAGATGTCGCTGCTGCTGCGTCGCCCGCCGGGCCGCGAAGCCTTCCCGGGCGACGTCTTCTACCTGCATTCGCGCCTGCTCGAACGCGCCGTCAAGCTAAGCGACGAACTCGGTGGCGGCTCGCTCACCGGCATCCCGGTGATCGAGACCCAGGCCGGCGACGTCTCCGCCTACATCCCGACTAACGTCATCTCCATCACCGACGGCCAGATCTTTCTGCAGAGCGACTTGTTCTACGCCGGCGTACGGCCGGCGATCAACATCGGCATCTCGGTGAGCCGTGTGGGCGGCGACGCGCAGATCAAGGCGATGAAGCAGGTCGCCGGCCGTCTGCGCATCGACCTCGCTCAGTACCGCGAGCTCGAGGCCTTCGCCCAGTTCGGCTCGGATCTCGACGAGACGACGAAACGGACGCTCGCCCGTGGGGCGCGCATGATCGAGATCCTGAACCAGGGACGTTTCGACCCCATGCCGGTAGAGCAACAGGTCGTCGTGCTGTTCGCCGGCACTCGCGGGTACGTGGACGACGTCCCGCTCGAACGCGTCGCCGTCTTCTGTCAGGATCTTCGCGATTACATGGCGGCGCAGCACGCGGACCTGCTTGCGCAGATCCGCGACGAGAAGCAGCTCTCGGACGAGACCGAGAAGCAGCTCGCCGCCGCCGTGCGTGAGTTCCTCAAGGGTTTCGACGCCGGCCCCGTGGCGCATCCGGTACACACGCCTGACGCCGCGATTGAGGAGGCGGCGGACTGACGTGGCCACTCTGCGCGACATCCGCCGGCGCATCACGTCGGTCCAGAGCACGCGCAAGATCACCAAGGCGATGGAGATGGTCGCCGCCGCCAAGCTGCGTCGCGCCCAGGGCCGTATCGAGGCGTTGCGACCGTACGCGATCGACATGGTCGAGATGATGATGGACCTGGCGACCTATTCCGAGGAGACGGGGCGCTACGCATTGCTGCGCGAGCGCTCCGAGGAGCGGGCGGTCGCCTTGGTGGCCATGAGCGGCGACCGCGGGCTGGCAGGGTCGTTCAACGCCAATGTCATCCGCCGCGTGCTCGAGGAGGAGCGTGCCTTGAGGGAGGCGGGCAAAGACGTCCGTATCCTCGCCGTCGGCAAGAAGGGGATCGGCACCTTGCGCTTCCGTCGCTACACCCTCGACGGCACGTGGGAGGGTCTCAGCGACCGCCCCGAGTACCACCATGCCCAGACGATCGCCAAGCGCCTCATCGAGGATTTCGAGACGGCGCGCGTCGACCGCGTGCGCCTTATCTACAACCACTTCATCTCGCCGATGGAGCAGAAGTTGATGGACGTCGCTATCCTGCCCATTCGGCGCGAGGAGGTCATCAGCGAGACGCGCGAGCGGCGGGCGGTGACCTACCTGTACGAACCCGATCCGGCGACCATCTTCGAGCGGCTCTTGCCCGCGTACGTCGAGATCGCCGTGTATCGCGCCCTGCTCGAGTCGAGCGCCAGCGAGCAGGGCGCGCGCATGACCGCGATGCGCAACGCGAGCGAGAGCGCCGAGGAGATGCTCGGCGACCTCACGCTGGCGCTCAACCGCGCCCGCCAGGCGGCGATCACGCAGGAGATCCTCGAAGTCGTGGCGGGCGCCGAGGCCTTGGGATGAGCCAAGCACGAGCGGAGTTGAAGCCATGAACGAAGGCACAGTGGTCCAAGTCATCGGGCCCGTCATCGATGCGCGGTTCCCCGACGCGCTGCCGGCGATCTACAACGCCCTGACCGTCGCAGTCGAACGCGACGGCGAGACCTACGAGCTTGTCTGCGAGGTGCAGCAGCATCTCGGCGACGACAAGGTCCGCGCCGTCGCCATGGATTCGACCGACGGCTTGGCGCGCGGCGCCGTGGTCGCCGACACCGGTCGGCCGATCACCGTCCCGGTGGGCGAGAAGACGCTCGGTCGGCTCATGAACGTGATGGGGCAGACCATCGACCACCTCGGCGAGATCGAGGGCGCCGAGCGCTGGCCGATCCATCGCCCCGCCCCGGACTTCGAGGCCCTCGACCCGACGGACGAGATCTTCGAGACGGGCATCAAGGTCGTCGACCTGCTCGCTCCATACGTGAAGGGCGGCAAGATCGGCCTGTTCGGCGGCGCCGGAGTCGGCAAGACCGTGATCGTCCAGGAGCTCATCCACAACATCGCCACGCAGCACGGCGGCCTCTCAGTCTTCTGCGGCGTGGGCGAGCGCACGCGCGAGGGCAACGACCTCTGGCTCGAGATGAAGAAGTCCGGGGTCATCGACAAGACCGCCCTCGTCTACGGCCAGATGAACGAGCCCCCTGGGGCCCGTCTGCGCGTCGGCCTCGCCGGCCTCACGGTGGCGGAGTACTTCCGCGAGGAGGGCGGGCAGGACGTGCTCCTCTTCATCGACAACATCTTCCGCTTCGTCCAGGCTGGCTCCGAGGTCTCGGCTCTCCTTGGGCGCATGCCGAGCGCCGTCGGATACCAGCCGACGCTGGCCAACGAGATGGGCGAGCTACAGGAGCGCATCACGAGCACGCGGCGCGGCTCGGTGACGTCGGTCCAGGCGATCTACGTGCCCGCCGACGACCTCACCGACCCCGCGCCGGCGGCCACGTTCACCCATCTCGACGCGACGACCGTCCTCTCGCGGGCGATCTCCGAGAAGGGCATCTACCCGGCCGTCGACCCGCTCGATTCGAACTCGCGGATCCTTACCCGCGACGCCGTGGGGAACGACCACTACGAGGTCGCGACCGAGGTGCAGGAGATCCTCCAGCGCTACAAGGATCTCCAGGACATCATCGCCATCCTCGGCATGGACGAGCTCTCCGACGAGGACAAGGTCGTCGTCCAGCGCGCGCGGCGCATCGAGCGCTTCCTCTCGCAGCCGTTCAACGTCGCCGAGCAGTTCACGGGTCGCGCGGGCAAGTACGTGCCGCTGGCCGAGACGATCCGTGGCTTCAAGGACATCGTCGACGGCAAGTGCGACGACCTGCCCGAGCAGGCGTTCCTGATGGTCGGGAGCATCGAAGAGGCGGTCGAGCAGGGCCGTGGGCTGACGGCGGAGAGCGTGGAGGCCTGAGGACCCTTGCCATGACCGAGAAAGCCCTGCATCTCGAGGTCGTCACGCCCGAGGGCGAGGTCTACCACGACGACGTCACCATGGTCGTCCTGCCCGGCGTCGAGGGCGAGCTCGGCATCCTCGCCCGCCACCAGCCGCTCGTCACTCTGCTGGACATCGGCGAGACGCGGGTCAAGCGGCTCGACGGGACGTACGACTATATCGCCACTGGCGTGGGATACGCCGAAGTCCTGTTCGACAAGGTCATGGTGGTCGTCGATCACGGCGAGATCGCGGGGCGCATCGACGTCGAGCGCGCCGAAGAGGCGGCGCGGCGCGCCCGTGAGCAGCTCGAGCGTCGCGACGACCCCGGCGCGCGCGCCGAGATCGACTTCTACCGAGCCGAGCAGGCGCTGAGGCGCGCCGAGAACCGGCTGCGTGTGGCGCGGCGCGCGCTCTGACGCCGGCGCTTCGCGCCGGCGCCTCTGTCGCGCCGCATCGACCGCCCCCGTCACACGCGCACGCTATACTTGCTGCCTGTCTGATGGAAGGGAACCCCGAACACGCGGGGCGCCTGCTGGTCCGGGGCGGCGGTCGCCTGCTCGGCGACGTCGCGCTTTCCGGGGCCAAGAACTCGGCGCTCAAGCTCATGGCGGCCACTTTGCTGACGTCTGGGCCGTGTCGCATCCGGCGCACGCCGCGCATCAGCGACGTCGACACCATGACGGAGATGCTGCGCGCCCTCGGCGTCGACGTGGCGCGCGACGGCGACGAGCTGTTCGTCAGCGCCGCCGGCCATCTCAACGACTGCGCGCCTTACGAGCTCGTACGGACGATGCGAGCCAGCATCGTCGTCATGGGACCGCTGGTAGCGCGCCTCGGCGAGGCGATGATCGCCATGCCGGGCGGATGCAACATCGGTCCCCGGCGCATCGACTTCCACCTTCGCGGTCTCGAGAAGTTGGGCGCCGCGGTCGAGATCGAGCATGGCTTCATCAAGGTGCGCTGCGGCCAGCTGCGTGGCGCCGTCGTGTCCCTCGACTACCCGAGCGTCGGCGCGACCGAGAACCTCGTCATGGCAGCGACCGCCGCCGAGGGCGAGACGGTGATCGAGAACGCCGCCCGCGAGCCCGAGATCGCCGACCTCTGCGCCTACCTCCGCGGCATGGGTGCCGAGATCGAGGGGGAGGGGACGAGCACGGTGAGGGTGGCGGGCGGGAGGCCCCTCCACGGCGTGGACCACACCGTCGTCGCCGACCGCATCGAAGCAGGGACGTACCTGATCATGGGGGCCGCCACCGCGGGCGACGTCGCCGTTCACGGCCTTGACGCAGAGCACCTCGAACTGTTCCTCACCAAGCTTGGCGACATGGGGGTCGAGGTCGCGGCGCACGACGACGTCATCCGCGTGCGCCGCGACGGACCCCTGGCGCCGGTCGACGTGTCGACGCTGCCGCACCCGGGCTTCGCCACCGATCTGCAGGCCCAGATGATGGTCCTGCTGCTGCTCGCCGAGGGGACGTCGATCCTCACCGAGAACGTGTTCGAGAACCGCTTCGTCGTCGTCGACGAGCTCAACCGGCTCGGGGCCGGCATCACGACCAGCGGCCACCACGCCGTGGTCAGCGGCCCGCGGGGCCTCACCGGCACGGTGGTCGAAGCGCCCGATCTGCGCGGGGGGGCCGCACTGGTCACCGCCGGCCTCGTCGCCGACGGCGTGACCGAGGTCCGCGGCATGCATCATGTGGACCGCGGATACGAAGACCTCGTCGGCAAGCTCGGGCGTCTCGGCGCGGACGTCGAGCGCGTCGCGGACCAGGGCGAGCGGTGAGCGACGACACGACCTACACGGTCTATCGGTCGGGATGTGACGAGCCGGTGCGGCGCGCCGCGCGACCGCCGTTCGCCGGCCGCCCGGCGGTTTCCGCTGCAAGGCTGACCCCGTCCGGGCCGGCTCTAGACCCGCTGGCGGCGCTGTCGCGGCGGCATGGCCGTCGCCGAAGGGGGTCTGTACGAACCGTCCTCCTGTGGCTTCTGGCCGTGTCGGCGGCGGCTGCCGCAGCGGTCGTCTTCTGGTACCTGGGCCGGGGGCCGCTCCAGGACTTCTGGTCGGTCCTCGATCTCGCGCACACGACGGGCAGGGTGCCGGACTGGCTGCTGATCGGCGCGCCCGTCACGGTCGCCGCCGCCGGCGCCGCCGTGACGGCCTATCTTGCGTACGGACGGCGCCTTGCCGTGAAGATCGTCGGGCTCGCCGTGGTCGCCGTGGTCCTTGCGCTCCCCGGCTTCGCCCTTGGGTGGACGAACGGGACGCTCGGCGACATGGGCGATCGCAGCAGCGCGGTCGCAGCGGCGGTGAGCCATGCCCGGAACAAGCTCCGTCCGCCACTGCCCGACGAAGCGGTGAACATCCTCCTGATCGGCAGCGACGCGCGTCCGGGAGACCCGGGCAGAGCCGATACCCTCCTGCTCGTGCGCCTCGATCCCGACACGAAGAGCATCGCCATGCTGTCGTTTCCCCGGGATCTGTACGTCGAGCTTCCCGGGTACGGCCACGACAAGATCAACGTCGCCTACCCGTACGGCGGGGCGGCGCTCTGCGTCGAGACCGTGGGCCAGCTCACGGGGCTGCCGATCAACCACTTCATCGAGGTGGACTTCAGCGGCTTCTGGAACGTCGTCAATATCCTCGGCGGCGTCTACTACCCGGTCGACCGTCGCTACTACAACCCCGAGAGCAGCTCCTGGAAATCCATCGACATCGCCCCCGGGTACCAGTTGCTCAGGGGCCACGACGCCCTCGACTTCGTCCGTTTCCGCCACGACGCCCGCGGCGACTTCTCGCGTATGCAGCGCCAGCAGACCTTCCTCAAGGAACTGCAGCGCCAGTCGGGACGCTGGAACAGGGACTGGAGGAGGGTCACCAAGCTGCTCACCGCCGTGACCCGCCAGGTGACCTCCGACCTTGATTCGCTCGACAGGCTCCTTCCGTTGGCCAGTCTCGCCCTCACGCTCGACACGAAAAACGTCCACCTTGTCCGTCTGGAGGGCGCGACCCAGACCATGGGCGACATCTCTTATGTCATCGCCTCCGAGGAAGAGGTCAAGGCTGCGGTGGCCGAGTTCTCGAACCCGACGCAGGCTCCCGTCTCCGGCGGCGGCAGGGTCATGGGGAAGAAGACCTATCGCGTGCGCGTCGTGAACGGCAGCGGCGTCCCGGGCATCGCTGCCACTGTCGCGACCCAGCTTCGCGACCTCGGCTACCAGGCCAAGGCGGTCGGCAACGCCGAGTCCTTCACGTACACGGACACGGTCGTGTACGCCCCCGAGGGCATGCGCCGGACCGCGGAGCAGTTCGTGCGTCTTCTGGCGCCGGCGGAGCTTCGCGCCTTGGAGCGGCGACCCGGCCTGTACGACGGTGTCACGGTCGTCATCGGCTCGTCGTTCGACGGCACGGTCGCCGTGCCCGAGCCGCAGGAGGAGACTCCGGCCATCGTCGCCGCTCCGGGCCGCTACGATGAGGCGAGCTGGAAGGCGCTCGACGCGGAGACTCCGATGAAGCTGCAGATGCCCGGCGTCTGGGCGTCGGGGCTCGCGTACGACGAGTTCCGTGCCTACCGGATCGAGACGCCCGGCGGACGGCGGGCCGCGGCTGCCGTCGCAGTCGCGACGACGCCGAACGAGGGGTACTTCAGCATCCAGATGATGCGCTGGCTCGATCCGCCGGCGATCGCCGACCCGACGGCGAAGAAGACGATCGGCGGAACGACGTACCTGCTCTTCTACGAGGGTCCGGACCTGCACATGGTGGCCTGGCGTCGCGGCAACAGCCTGTACTGGGTGCTCAACACGATGGACGACCAGTTGCCAGCGGCTTTCATGATGGCCCTGGCGACGTCGTTCCAGCCGCTCGATGGGGCGCAGGCCGTCGGCACGCCGTCGCCGTCCGCCTCGCCATGAGCCTGCGGAGCGCCGCCCGCCGCCTGCTCGACCCCTGGGCGGGCCTGCTCCTCGCGGCGCTCATCGCTCTCGGCGTCGTGATCCTGATGTCCGCGCCCGGTCCTTGGCGCCTGATGGGCGGGGCGGAGGCTCCCCTGCGCGTGGAGCCTGCCGAGCCGTCCGACATCGCCGTGTTCGTGCTCGCCGGGCCGGCCGGTCACCGCTGCACGGCGGTCGTCTGGCTTCATGTCGACGTCCGACGCCCGGCGCTCACGGCGACGCTGGTCGCGCCCGACACGCGTTGTCCCGTGACGGGCAGCGGGTATGCGCCGGTCAGGACGCTCGCCACGGACGTGAGCCCTGCGGCGGCGGCCGACGCTCTCGGCGAGGCCCTGGGAGTCACATTCGCCGGCTGGCTGACGGTCGAGCGCAGTGGGATGGAGCGGCTCTTCGCCGCCACCAGCGAACTGGGCGCGGCCCCCGGAGGGCGGGCGGCCTTCAAGACGTCGATGAGTGCGTTCGCGGGCCGTGCCGTCGGGACCGGGGTCCTGGCGCGCCAGCGCGACGCTCTGCGTCGCGCATTGCGCGCCCTCCCGTACGCGCACGTCAAGGCGAACGCGCTCGTGAACTACGTGCTGGGGTCGGAGGACATCGCCACCGATCTCGACCTGCGCAAGACGACGAAGTTGGTGGAGGCGGTCAAGGCGGTGTCCGAGGGCGATGTGGCGGTCGGCGTCGCGGCGGCGATCGTCGAGACCTGCGGGCCGGCGATGTCGTGGCGTCTCGACTGCAGCCGGCTGGAGTCGTTGCGCCTTTCGCTTGCCTTCGGGCTCGAGGCGGCGTCGCCGGGACCTCGCGTGCGCCGCATCCGCCGCGCGGCTGAAGTCTTGGTGGTCGCGCCCACCTCCGCCGTCGCGCTCGCCGCCGACTTGCAGGACGAGCTCGGACGTGCGGGGGCCTTGCCGGTCACGGTCGACGCCGTGGTCGCCGGCGCCGAAGGGGTTGCGCTCAGCGAGGCGGTCAGACGGCGCCGACCCCTCGCCGTGGTGCTCGTATCGGGTACGACGGCCGAGGACGTCGCCCGGCTCAGGGATATGGGTGCGGCGCTGAAGACGGCCTTTCAACCCTGCGTCGTCGTCGGCGACGGTCGTGCGGGCGCCGGCCGCGCCGGCGACGACGCGCTGCGCAAGGCCGCCGGCCCGGCGCCGGTAGTGGCGGTAGAAGTCGCGGGCGGCGCTGACCCGTCGCCGTCGCCCGGGTGGCTGTGCGCCGGCGATGAGGCGCGCCGCTGCGCGGCGCGCCTCATCGCCGGCGCCGTCGCGCGGTCGTGCTGGCCGGAGTACCTGGCCCCGGGCCTCGTCGGCACCCGCGTGGGGTTCAGCTATGCGGCGCGACGGACGGTCGAGGTGGCCGTCGTCGGCGCGGGTGGACTGCGGCTGCAGCCCTGGCTGGCAGCGTGCGGGTATCAGGTGCGGGAGACGGGAGGCGCGGCCGCGGGAGGTCCGGACGGACCGGCGGTCGTGTATCGGCCGGGCTACCGCCGCGCGGCGCTGACCGTGGCGGGCGACCTGCCGCGGCCGTCCCTCGCCGTGGCGCGCGACCCCGCGGCGCCCGCGGCGGTGACCGTGTCGGTCCCCGGCGAGTGAGTGACCGTGTTGAGGGGCCGAGCGTGAGTGGAACGAGGATCGGATGGGCAACGTCGCCTCGGCGGCACGACCCGCTGGCGCCCCGGGACGGCGGTGGTCACCGCCAGGGGGCGATGAGGTTGCGAGCGGAACGCGGTGGCCGATGGAAGAGACGGAACGGGGCGCCCCGAGGGGCGCCCCGTTCCGCACGCGGATGAGACGTCGGTCGTCTACGAGCGCCGACGACGCAGAAGCGCACCGCTGCCGGCGAGGCCGGCCCCCGCTCCGAGGAGCATGAGGATCTCACCGCCGGTGAAGGCGAGCTCGCCTTCTTGCTCACCGGGGGCCTGGAGGCTCGCCAGGTAGTCTTCGAGGACGCCCTCGAGGTCCGTGTACTGCTGGTAGATCGCGTTCTCGCGCAGGTACTCGAGCGCGGCACGGATCTCGGCCGCCGTCCAGTCGCCGTCGATGGTGCCGTCCTTGGCATCTTCGATGATGGCGTCGATCGTCGCCTGGGACACGGCGAGAGCAGCCGACGCGAAGACGAGCGTGGCGACGGCGACGAGCATCAGCGCGACGAACAGCTTGACCTTCATATCTTCACCCCCCTCCCCTCAGTAGCGCATGCCTGCGGGTCCGTCACATCATTCGATGTCTTATACCACGTGGGGACGAGGATGGGAACACTCCGGCGGAGGGCGTTCGTTCGCCGGTCGCCGCTCCGCGACGCGAGGGTCGGCTATACTGCCGCACATGCGCGTCCGCGCAGAGAGCGACTCCGCCGCAGGCCTGCCGGCGCCGTCCTGGCGCGACTCGTTGCCGTGCGCGCTGACGCTCTGCGCGTTCGCGGCGTTCTCGTTCCTCTCCGGCGGCTACGTGCTGACGAGGGCGGCGCCGATCGCCATCGCCTGGCTCCTCGCTGCGGCGGTCCTGGTCTGGGCCGTTCCGGGATGGGTGCGTCCGTCCGCGCTGTTCCTCGCCGCCCTGGCCTTTCTTGCCGGGTACGCGGTCTGGGCCGGCGTGTCGATCCTGTGGTCGTTCGGGCCCGACCTCTCGTGGAGGGCGTTCGACTACGCCGCGTTCTACGTCGCCGTGGCCGCGGTCCTCGGCGCCGCCCGCACCGGTCGCGGACAACTGCGCCTTGCCGGGTACGGCTTCCTCGTCGTGACGGTCGCGGTCGCCTGCTACGCGTTCGCGGGCAAGGTGTTGCCCGATGTGGTGACGCATGCCCACACGTATGCCCGCCTGGACAGTCCTGTCGGCTACTGGAACGTGCTCGCCCTTCTCATGGTGATGGCGCTGCCGGTGGCGCTCTCTCTGGCGGCGCGACGCGGCGCGCCCCTTGCCGTCCGCGCCGCGGCCGCCGCCGCTGCCGTACCGGTGGCGTTCACGTTCGTGTTCTCGTTCTCGCGCGGCGGCATCATCGCCCTGGCGGTCGCCCTCGTCGCGTACTTCGCGCTCTGCGACCGGCGCCTGTCCTCGCTGGCCGCGCTGCTCGCGATCGTCGCGCCCGTCGCCCTCGCCATCTGGCGCGTCAGGGGGCTCGACACGCTCTTTTCGGCGACCGTCGACGACGCCTTGCGGACTGCCCAGGGGCACGAGCTCCTGCGCTGGTCCCTGGTGGCACTAGGGGCGACGTTCGTCCTGGAACTGGCGCTTGCGGCACTTGAGCGGGGCATCGCCTGGCCGCGCTGGGTCCGCGTCGCCACCGGGGTCGCGGTGCTCGTCGGGGTGCTCGTGGTGGGCGGTGGCGGGACGTTCGCCTACATCGACCGGCAGGGCGGCGCCGACTGGGTGCGCGAGCAGTACCGGACGTTCATGGCGGACTCTGACACGCGCAGGACGGGGGACACGCCCGGCAGGCTCCTGTCGTTGAACAGCGGTCGTCCTCCCCTCTGGCGGCAGGCGCTGGAACAGTACGACGCCGGCCCGAAAGTGGGCACCGGGGCCGGCACGTATCGCTTCACGCACTATCGCTTCCGCCACGACGGCGGCGTGACGAAGCACGCGCACAGCCAGTGGTTGAACGCGCTCAGCGAACTCGGTCTTCCCGGTCTTGTCACGTTCGCCGGCGCCATGGTCCTCTTCGTCGTGGCCGCGTTGCGGGGCTCGATCCGCGGGCGCCGCGACCCCGAACGGGCGTTGCTCGCCGCCCTCCAGGCGGGACTCGTCGCCTTCATCGTGCACATGACGTGGGATTGGGACTGGGACATGGCGGCGGCGGGCGTCGCGCTGATGCTCTTCGCCGCCACGCCGGCGGCCTACGTCTCGAGCAGGGACGCCGCGCCCGCGGCGTGCGGCGACGACGTGGGCGACGACGACCTCCCGAGCACGGGCGCCGAGCAGGCCGACGTCCCCGTCGGCGCGGCCGGGGCCGTGGTCGGCCCCGGCCGCGCTGACGCGTCGGGCGCCCGTGGCATGTCGAAACTGCGAGCGCTCGCGCGGCGTGTCGCGGCTTCCGGGCTGCTGGTGCTGCTCGCTGCGAGCTGGACCCCGCCCTATCTGGCCGACCGCGCGCAGAACCGCGCCGTCGAGGAGGCGGCGACGGGTGACCTCGTCGCCGCCTCCGACGCGGCGCGCAGCGCGCATCGCTGGGACCCGCTCGCCGCCGAGCCGCTGATCACGCTCGCGCTCGTGCAGCAGCAGCGTGGCGACAACCGCGCGGCGCTCCGCACGCTGCGCGAGGCCGCGCGGCTGCAGCCGCAGAACTACGAGGTCCACTACCAGCTCGCGATGCTGTTGGAGCACGCGTTCGACCGTGACGGCGAGGCGGCATTGGAGTTCCGCCGGGCACTCCGACTGAACCCGCTGCACGACAGCTCGAGGTACGAGCTGGAGACGCTGGCGGGTGGAGGGTGAAGTCGTTCAGCGGACCGTGACCGACCTCCTCGGGCTGGTCACGACGCCCAGCCAGCGGACACGCAGGCGCCGGGTGTGGCTCAGGGGCAGAGGTCCGATCGGTCTGTAGCGCCCCGTGTCCGCTCGCCCCGACGAGGCCGGCCCTGGCGTTCGGAGCGCGCCTGGCCGATGGTAGACTAGCCGCCCGAGTCGTGTCCGAGCCGTCGGGCGCGCGCAGGAGGACGGAGGAGTGCAACGGGCATGGATGGCGTCGCGCCGATCGGTGTCGTCGGCACAGGATATGTGGGTCTCGTCACGGCGGTCTGTTTCGCTCATCTCGGGCATCGCGTGGTGTGTATGGACGTCGACGAGGCGAAGATCGCGGGGCTGCGCTCCGGCCGCCTGCCGATCTATGAGCCGGGCCTCGACAAGCTGATCGACGACACGACGGAGCGGCTCTCATTCACGACGTCGTACGACGAGCTGCTCGAAGGCTGTCACATCCTGTTCATCGCCGTCGACACGCCGCCTTCCGCTTCTGGCGACGCCGACCTCTCGCGCGTCCAACGGGCGACGCGCGAGATCGCCCGCCGCGGGGGCGAGCGCCTTATGGTGATGAAGAGCACCGTGCCGGTCGGCACGGGTGAGAGGGTGACGGCAGACTTCACCGGGCTCGGCGTGTCGCAGATCGCCTACGTCTCGAACCCCGAGTTCCTGCGGGAGGGGGCGGCGATCCAGGACTTCCTCGAGCCCGACCGCATCGTCATCGGCTCGTTTCGCCCCGAGGACGGCGACGTGGTCGAGGCGCTGTACCGGGGCATCGACGCCGAAGTGGTGCGCACCTCGGTGGCCACCGCCGAGATGATCAAGTACGCCTCGAACGCCTTCCTGGCGACGAAGATCTCGTTCATCAACGAGATCGCCAACGTGTGCGAACAGGTCGGGGCCGACGTGCGCGAGGTCGCGCGCGGCATGGGTCTCGACCATCGCATCGGGCCGCACTTTCTGCAAGCCGGGATCGGCTACGGCGGCTCGTGCTTCCCCAAGGACGTGCAGGCGCTCAAGCAGCTCGCTGGCAACAGCGGCTACCACTTCCAGTTGCTCACCGCGGTGCTGGAGGTCAACGCCCTGCAGAAGCGGCGCGTCGTCACCAAGCTCAAGCAGCGCCTGGGCCGCCTGCACGGCAAGAAGGTCGCGCTGCTCGGTCTGACGTTCAAACCGAACACCGACGACCTCCGCGAGGCGGCGTCCATCGTCCTCGCCGCGCGGCTTCAGGGGGAGGGTGCGAGAGTGAGCGCCCACGATCCCATGATCCCCGCCGGCGAGCACCCGTCGTTCCCCGGCGTGGCCATCGTCGACGACCCCCTCGAGGCCTTGTCCGACGCCGACGCCGCCGTGCTCGTCACAGAATGGCCGGAGTACGGCCGGCTCGACTGGGGCGCGGCCGCCGCCGTCATGCGGCGCCCGCTGCTCATTGACGGGCGCAACTTCCTCGACCCGGACGTCGTCGCCGCATCCGGCCTCGAGTACGACGGGATCGGGCTCGGCGACGCCGAGCCTCCAGCCTGGCCGGCCTGATCGAGGCAGCGATGTCGCGTCCTGCCACGCCGTCGCAGGCCGTCATCCTCGTCGGAGGCGAGGGTACGCGCCTGCGTCCCGTCACGTCGCGCGTGCCGAAGCCGGTCGCGCCGGTCGTGGAGCGGCCTTTCGTCGCCTACATCCTCGACGACCTCGCGCGCCACGGCGTCGCCCGGGCGGTGTTCTCGAGCGGGTATCTCGCCGCCGCCATCGAGGCCGAGATCGGCGACGGCGCGGCGTACGGCGTGGCCGTGGACTACGTCGTGGAAGACGAGCCCCTGGGCACGGCGGGGGCGATCGCGAACTGCGCCCCGAAGCTCGACGACGGGCCGTTCTTCGTCTTCAACGGCGACGTCCTCAGCGACGTCGACCTCGGCGCCTTCGCCGCCGTCCACGGCGAGAAGGGCGGCATGGCGACGATCTTCCTCACCGCGGTGGCCGACCCCCGTCGCTACGGGCTCGTCCAGCTCCGCGACGACGGCTCCGTGGCGGACTTCCTCGAGAAGCCCGGCGAATGGGAGGGCACGGCGCTCGTCAACGCCGGCGTCTACGTGCTCGAGCCGGAGATCCTCGATCTGATCCCCCGGGGCAGGCTGTTCTCGATCGAGCGCGGCGTGTTCCCCAAGCTGGCGCGCGCCGGGTCCCTCTACGGCTACGTCGACCATGGCTACTGGCGCGACATCGGCACGCCCGAAAGCTACCTGCAGGCCCACTTCGACATCCTCGAGCGCGTCGTGCGTACCGCGGTCGGTGACGACATGGGTGACTCGTACGTGTATGTCTCGCCGTCGGCGACGCTCGGCACGGCGGCACGGATCGTGCCGCCCTGCTACGTCGCCGACGGCGCGGCCATCGCCTCCGGCGCGCGCGTCGGTCCGCTCGCGGTCGTGGGCGCCGGCGCCGTCGTCGGCGAGGGCGCGAGCGTGGTGGAATCGGTCCTGCAGGCGGCCGTGCGGGTCGAGCCTCACGCCGACGTCTCGCGGAGCATCCTGGTCCGCGAGAGCCGCGTCGGCGCCGGCGCCCAGATCCACGCCGCCGTCCTCGGCGAGGCCTGCGACGTGGGCGCCGGCAACCAGCTCGCGGCCGGCATCTGGCTGGCTCCGGGCACCGTGCTCGCCGACGGCTGCGTCGGCTTTCGCGAGCAGTTCGACGCTCGGGAGTCGTGAAGGCGCGGCGCTCGCCCGGCGAGCCGCGCCTGTCGACGACCGGCGAGGAGGGGAGATGACGATACCCGAGTCCATCTTCAAGGCGTACGACGTGCGCGGGGTCTACCCGTCGGAGATCGACGAAGCGGCGGCCGAACGCATCGGGCTCGCGCTGGCACAGCAGTTGGGGGCGCGTTCGCTCGGCGCGGGCATGGACCCGCGTCCGTCGTCGCCCGGCCTGCTGGACGCGTTCTGCGCCGGCGCCGCCGCCGGGGGAGCGTCCGTGCGCGACTTCGGGCTGGTGCCGACCGAGATGCTGTACTTCGGTGTGGCCGACCGCGGTCTCGACGGCGGAGCCATGGTCACGGCCTCGCACAATCCTTCGCGCTACAACGGCCTGAAGCTCGTGGGCGAGGGCGCGCTGCCGCTCTCGGGCGACGAGGGCATGCCCGAGCTCATGCGGCGCGTCCTCGCCCTGGACGGGCTGCCGCCGGCGCCGGCCGGCGCCGGGCGTACGCGCGAGGACCTCTACCCGTCGTACGTCGGGCACCTGCGCCGGTTCGCCGACGTGGCGGCGTTCCGACCGCTCAAGGTGGTGATGGACGCCGCCAACGGCGTCGCCGGCAAGCTCGCCCCGCTCGTCTTCGCCGACACGGCGCTCAGGACCGTCCCCATGTACTTCGAGGTCGACGGCACCTTCCCGAACCATCACCCGGACCCGCTGCTCGAGGAGAACCGGCGGGAGATCAGCGCCCGCGTGCTCGCCGAAAAGGCCGACCTTGGCATCGCCTGGGACGGCGACGCCGACCGCTGTTTCTTCATCGACGAGACGGGCGCGTTCGTGCCCGGTGACTTCGTCACCGCTCTGTTGGCCCAGGCACTGCTCGCGACGCATCCCGGCGCCGCGATCCTCTACGACGTGCGTGCCAGCCGCGCCGTACCGGACACGATCCGCGCTCACGGCGGCGTCCCGCTCGTGAACCGCGTCGGCCACGCGTTCTTCAAGCAGCGCATGCGCCGCGAGCCGGTGCTGTTCGGCGGCGAGGTCTCGGGGCACTACTACTTCCGCGACAACTACAACGCCGACTCGGGTTTCATCCCGGCCCTGCTCATCCTTGACCTGCTCAGCCGCACGGGGAAGACGCTGGCCGAGCTCCTGGAGCCGCTGCGCCGGCGGTACTTCATCTCCGGCGAGATCAACTCCCAGGTCGACGACGTCGACGCCGTGCTCGCGCGTCTCGAGGAGAGGTTCGCCGACGGCACAGTCACGAAGCTGGACGGCATCTCCGTCGACTACGAGCACTGGCACTTCAACGTGCGCCCGTCGAACACGGAGCCGCTCGTGCGTCTCAACCTCGGCGCCGACAGCCGCGAGATCATGGAAGAGAAGAGGGACCTGGTGCTCAGCATCATTCGCGGCGCCTGAGGGGCTCCGGGGGACGGGCGGAGGCGCGCGAGCGGTCCATGCAGGACAGGGGAGCGGAGAACGTGGGGGCAGCGGTGGACGATCTCGGGCCGGCGCGGGTCGCCGAGCTCGACGCGAGCGACATGCTCGGCGCGATCGCCGGCCTCGCCGGGCAGGTCCGTGACGGCTACGCCGAGGCGCTGCGGCAGCTCGACCTGGTGGCGTTCGAAGACGGCGCGGCGACGGCCGCGCCGGCTCCGCCGGCGCGGCCGTCCGGCGTCGCCGTCCTCGGCATGGGCGGCTCAGCCATCGGCGCTGACCTCGTCTTCGCCACCTTCGCGGACCTGGCGGTCCCCGCCGTCGTCGTCCGCGACGAGAGGCTCCCGGGTTGGGTTGACGAGCGGACCCTGGTCGTCGCCGTGAGCTATTCGGGAGACACGGCCGAGACGCTCGCCGCCACGGCGGCGGCGACGGCGCGCGGCTGCCGCCCGGTCTGTGTCACCGCGGGCGGTCAGCTCGCGGCGTTCGCCGGCGCATGCGGCCTGCCCCTCCTGACGATACCGACCGGGCGGCAGCCGCGCGCCGCCCTCGGCCTTCTGGCCATGGCGGTGCTCGCGGCGCTCGAGCGCGCCGGGCTGGTGCCGACTTGCGGCGAAGCAGTCGCCGAGGCCGCCGCCCTGCTGGACGTCGCGGCGGCGCAGTACGCGCCGGATGTCGGTGAGCAGTCCAACCCGGCGAAGGCCCTTGCACGGCGGTTGCAGGGGCGCGTGCCGCTGGTCTGCGGGCAGGGCCTCACGGCGCCGGTGGCGCGCCGCTGGAAGACGCAGCTCAACGAGAACGCCAAGGTTGCGGCCTTCTTCGCCACACTCCCTGAGCTCGACCACAATGAGGTCGAGGCATGGGGAGCCGGCGGCCCGCTGGACGCGTCGGGCTGCGTCGTCATGCTCGAGGATCAGGGCGCCGGTGACCGTCCGCGTCGCCGGTCCACGGTGACGGCCGAGACCTTCGCCGCCGCCGGGGTCCCGGTCGAACGTCTTGAGACACAGGGTGTGAGCCCGCTGGCGCGCGTGTTCTCGCTGGTCGCGCTGGGCGATCACGTGTCGTTGTACCTCGCCCTCCTGCGCGGCGTGGACCCGACGCCGGTCGAGGCCATCCAGCGTCTCAAGCGGCGCCTCGGCGACGGTACGGGAGGGCCGTGACGTCGTGGAGGGCGACGGGCTGGATCGGGGCGAGGGAGAGGGTGCGGGCGGCGGAGGTCTCGTCGGCGGAAGGGCCGACGAAAGGGAGGTCGCCGGCGGAAGGGCCGACCATGGAACAGTCGGTGGTGACGGGTCCGAGGCCGGCGGCCAGCTCGTGGACGTGGTCGTGGCCGAGGTCGGCGCCGCAGCCGTCGCCGCCACTGTGTTTCCGGAAGCGCAGCCGGTCGTCCTGACGCGGGCCGAGCTACGCCCGCAGGTCCCCTTCGCGGGCCCGCTCTTCGCGCTGCTCGGCGCGGTGCGGCCCGGGACGACCGTCGGGCTCGTCGTGCCGGGCGTGTGGCGCGGCCCGGCCGCCGGCGGGGCCGCGCCTGGTACGTCCGCGGTTGCGGCTACGCTTGGTATGTCCGGCGGCGTGGCGGCGCCCGGCACGTCCGGCGCCGTCGCCCGGTCTTCGCAGGTCGCGCCCGTCCTTGTCCCCGTCCGCGACCACGTGAACCTTGTCCTCCGGGGCCCGCTCACCGGTCGCTGGCCGGCCGGCGTGCCGCGCAGCTTTCCCTGCATGACCGGCATATATCAACCCGCCGCGGCTAGGGCCGCGGCGGGTGCTCCGATATACTCCGAAGACGTCGTCGCGGCCGGGGTGCGCGACGCCGCGCGGCTCACGCCGTTCGAGCGTCGCGCTCTCGACGAGGCGGGGTCAGCGGCGTACGCCGACTGCCTCGTCCCCGCGGTCGTGGTGGCGGCGTTCTACGGTCTCAAGGTGGCCGCCTGCCTCGTCGTGGCGGCGGCCGACGAACGAGAGTGAGGGCTTCTTCCGTGACTTCCGAGTACGACATCAAGGACATCGGCCTCGCCCCGCAGGGCGTCCTGCGCATCGAGTGGGCCGACATGCACATGCCCGTGCTCAAGGCCATCCGCGAGCGCTTCGCCGTCGAGCAGCCGCTCAAAGGCGTGCGCGTCGGCGCCTGCCTGCACGTCACGACCGAGACGGCCAACCTCATGCGCACGCTCAAGGCGGGCGGCGCCGACATCGTCCTGTGCGCCAGCAACCCGCTGAGCACCCAGGACGACGTGGCCGCCGCCCTCGTCGACGAGTACGGTATCCGCGTCCATGCCATCAAAGGCGAGGACGATGCGACGTACTACCGCCACATCAACGCCTGCGTCGACCACCGTCCCAACATCACCATGGACGACGGCGCCGACGTCATCGGCGTTCTGCATGGCGAGCGCCCCGACATGGCGAGCGACATCATCGGCGGCACCGAAGAGACGACCACCGGCGTCATCCGCCTCAAGGCTCTCGAGGCCGAGGGCCGCCTCATGTTCCCTGTGGTGGCCGTCAACGAGGCCAACACCAAGCACATGTTCGACAACCGCTACGGCACGGGGCAGAGCACGCTCGACGGCGTCATCCGGGCGACGAACATCCTCATCGCCGGCAGCACCGTGTGCGTGGCTGGCTACGGCTGGTGCGGGCGCGGCCTCGCCAACCGCATGAAGGGCCACGGCGCCGACGTCATCGTCCTCGAGGTCGACCCGCTGCGCGCTCTCGAGGCGGTCATGGACGGGTTCCGCGTCATGCCCATCGCCGAGGCGGCCAAGGTCGCCGGCCTGTTCGTCACCGCGACGGGCGACATCCATGTCATCCGCAGCGAGCACTTCGAGGTCATGAGGGACGGCGCCATCGTGGCCAACACAGGGCACTTCAACGTCGAGATCGACATCCCGGCCCTCGAGAAGCTCGCCGTCAAGAAGCGCCGCGTGCGCGAGTACGTCGACGAGTACACCATGGCCGACGGGCGCCGCATCTACCTGCTCGCCGAGGGGCGCCTGGTCAACCTCTCGGCGGCCGAAGGCCACCCGGCTGCGGTCATGGACATGAGCTTCGCCAACCAGTCGCTCAGCGCCGAGTACATGGTCCGGCACCACGACGAGCTCGAGAAGAGGGTCTACGTGGTGCCGAAAGACATCGACGACGAGATCGCCCGCCTCAAGCTCGCGAGCATGGACGTCGCCTGCGACACGCTCACCGCCGAGCAGGCCGCGTATCTCGCCTCCTGGGACCAGGGTACCTGAGGGCGGCGCCGGGTACAGGGGTGACCGCGTGACCGACGTCGGCGTCAGTGCGGACCTGTCGAAGCTGCGCGTGCGGACTGTCGAGATCCGTGACGACGAGGTCGTCCTCATCGACCAGCGCGTCCTCCCGCATGAGGAGCGGTACGTCCATTGCCGCACGTGGCGCGAGGTCGCCGAGGCCATCCGCGACATGACGGTGCGCGGTGCGCCGGCGATCGGCGTGGCGGCGGCCGGCGGGCTCACGGCGACGCGTCCGACGGCGGTCAACCTGGCCTGGGCGGTCGCCGAGATGCGCGCCGTCTGGGAGCGCGAGCTCGCCGCCGGCGCGGAGCGGGCGAGGCCCGCGGCCGTGGCGGCCGCGCTGCTCGCCCGCGCTCGCGCCATCCTCGCCGACGACGTGGCGCGCTGCCTCGCCATCGGCGCGCAGGGCGCCGGCCTGCTCCGGCCGGGCGACGCCGTGCTCACGCACTGCAACGCGGGGGCGCTCGCCACCGCTGGGTATGGCACCGCGCTCGGCGTCATCCGCTCCGCCTACGCCAGGTACGGCGACCTTCTGGTGTGGGTCGACGAGACGCGTCCCTGGCTGCAAGGCGCACGGCTGACTGCGTGGGAGCTCGAGGTCGAGGGCATCCCGTACCGGTTGATCAGCGACGGGATGGCGGGCTACTTCATGAGCCGCGGCGAGGTCGACGCCGTCGTCGTCGGCGCCGACCGCATCGCGGCGAACGGCGACACGGCCAACAAGATCGGCACCTACACGGTGTCGGTCCTCGCCAGGGAGCACGGCGTCCCCTTCTACGTCGCCGCGCCGCTCTCGACGGTCGACCTCAGCGTGGCGAGCGGCGCCGCCATCCCCATCGAGGAGCGCCCCGAAGACGAGGTGACCACGTTCCGGGGCGTACCCGTGGCGCCGGCCGGCGCCCGCGCCCGGCACCCGGCCTTCGACGTCACCCCGGCGGCGAACATCACGGCGATCGTCACCGAAGCGGGCGTGCTGCGTCCGCCGTTCGAGCCGGCGCTCGCCGCCGCCTGCGGCGGAGCGACGTGACGATGAGCGCCGGCGGCGTGCGCTTTGGGTCCGGCGCCTCGGCGCCGGTCAAGGCCATGGTCATGGCCGCCGGCCTTGGCACGCGCCTCTATCCGCTCACCGGGCGCACGGCCAAGCCCATGGTGCCGATCCTCAATCGACCGGTGATGGAGCACATGCTGCGCCTGCTCCGCCGCCACGGCGTGCGCGAGGTCGCGGCCAACCTCCACTACCATCCCGACAAGATCCGCTCGTACTTCGGCGACGGCTCCGCCTTCGGCGTGGAGCTGCGCTACAACCTCGAGAAGGAGCTGCTGGGCACCGCCGGGGGCGTCGCCGCCTTCCGCGAGTTCCTCGGCGACAGCACGTTCGTGGTCGTCAGCGGCGACGGCTTGACCGACATCGACCTGACGGCGTTCGTCGCCGCCCACCGCCGCAACGGCGGCGTGTGCACCATGGCCGTCAAGCGGGTCGCGGACCCATCGCTCTACGGCGTCGTGGTGCACGACGAGGGACGTGTCGTCGGCTTCCAGGAGAAGGTCCCGGCAGAAGAAGCGCGCTCTGACCTCTGCAACTGCGGCATCTACGCCTTCGAACCGGAGATCTTCGACTTCGTCCCGCAGGGCGGGCCGGTCGACTGGGCGCGAGACGTGTTCCCGGCCTTGCTCGCCGCCGGGGCGCCGTTCCATGTGTGGCCGCTCGAGACCTACTGGAACGACGTCGGCAACATCGAGCAGTATCGCGTCAGCAACTTCGACGCCCTGCTCGGGCGCGTCGCCCTGCAGATCCCGGGGCGAGAGGTCGCCTCCGGCGTGTGGGTGGGGGAGGGGACGCAGATCGAGCCCGGGGCCCGCCTCAAGGGGCCGCTCCTGCTCGGCGCCGGGTGTCTCGTCGAGGCCGAAGCCGAGCTCATCGGCCCGCTCATCATCGGGGACGGCTGCGTCATCGAGCGCGGCGCCGTGCTCGAGGGCGTCATCCAGTGGGACGGCGTCAAGAACGGGCGCGGTTCGCGTCTTGCCGGGAGCATCCTCGGGCGTCACGTGACGGTGCATCACGAGGCCGTCGTGCACGAGGACGCCGTCATCGGCGACCGCGCCGACATCGCCGCGCACGCTCTGGTCCCGCCCGGGGCGCGCTGCGAGCCCCGTTCGCGCGTTGGCGTCGATGGTCCCCGCGGTGTCGATGGTCGCCGCGGCGTCGACGATCCCCGCGGCGTCGTCGGCGACGACTGAACGCCTGCCGACGTGGACGCGCACGGCCTGCTCGACGGGGTGCTGGACCTCTTCTTTCCGCGGCGCTGCGTCGTGTGCCGGGCGCCGGGCGCGTGGCTGTGCGCCGGCTGCGCCGCGCAGCTCGTCGAGCTGCCGGCGCGGCGTTGCCGGCGCTGCGGCGCGCCCGGCGCTGCCACGCCCTGCCGGGAATGCACCGGCCGCGAGCTTGCCTTCTCGAGTGCCGCGGCGGCGTTCGTCTACGACGGCCCCGCCCGGGCGCTCGTGACGGCCTGCAAGTTCCGCGCCTTGCGCTCGGTCGTCGTCGAGATGACGACTCTGGCGGCGCCGGCCTTCGCCGCGGCCTGCGGGGTCATGGCGCCGGCCGGCGGGCTCGCCTCGCCCGGCGTCGCGCCCCCGCCGGACGGAGCGGCTCGGGCCGGCGCCGCGCCTCCGCCGGAAGGCCCGGCGCCGGCCCGAGCCGCGCCCGCCGTCGACCTCGTCACGTGGGTCCCCGGTCACCGAGACCACAGTCTCGAGCGGGGCTTCAACCAGGCGGAGCTGTTGGGGCGCGGCCTGGCCCGCTCCGCGGGCCTTCCGGCCGCGCCCCTGCTCGTGCGCACACGTCACGGCTCACGCCAGAGCGGTCTCGACCGCGAGGCCCGCGCGGCAAACGTCGCCGGGGCGTTTGCGTTGGCGAAGGATGCGAGTAGGGTATTAATGAAGCTCAAGCGAGTGGTGATCGTTGACGACGTATACACCACAGGTGAGACGTTGAACCACTGCGCACGAGTGCTTGGACAGACTGGAACCGACCCTTTCGTCTTCACGTTCGCACGCACCGTCCGGGCCCATCGCCCACATCCGTCCAAGAACACCCCGGCGCCGCACGCGCCGTCGTCTGATGCGTCCTTCACACCGCGATCATGAAGGAGCGATGTCGATGAAGACCCAGATCAAGGGCCGCAACGTCACCGTGACCGACGCCCTGCGGGACTACGCGGAGGAGAAGGTCCTTCGCGTGCGCAAGCTCCTGCAGGACCGCAAGATCGACGAGGTGACGCGCGTAGAGCTTGAGCTGAAGGTCGAGAAGAACCCGAGTATCCCCGAGCCCTGTGTGTGCGAGGCCACGATCTTCACGCGCGGACCGGTGATCAGAGCCAAGGAGCGCGCGACCGACATGTACGCGGCCATCGACCTGGCCACCGACAAGCTGTTGCGCCGTGTCAAGAAGTACCACGACAGGGTGCACGGCAAGAACCGCAAGTACCACGAGAAGCTGGCGGGTCCCGTCGCGCAGGCCGAAGAAGCCACGGCGGCGGCCGTGCCCGTCGGTGACGAGCTCGAAGCCGAGCTCGGGGCTGCGGGCGACAACGGGCGCGTCGTCAAGACGAAGCAGTTCGCCCTCAAGCCGATGTCGGTCGTCGAAGCGACCCTTCAACTGGAGCTGGTGGGCCACGACTTCTTCGTGTTCACGAACGCCGAGACGAACCGCACGAACGTGGTGTACCGACGCAACGACGGCCACTACGGCCTCATCGAGCCGGCCGAGGGGTGAGCGGGAGAACGTGAAGGGCGGCGGGCCGGGCGTCGCTGTGGCGACGCCCGGCCCGCCGTGTGCGACAATGACCCAGGGATGTGCGGCGCCGCCCGCGGCGGCGCGCCCCCGACGTCCAGCGTATGAGGCGCGCGCCGCCCAGGGCGGCGCCGCGAGGAGAACCGTCACATCATGAGTATCGTCGACAAGCTGCTCCGCGCCGGAGAAGGCAAGCGTGCCAAGCAGCTCGAGCAGCAGGTCCGCGCCGTCAACGAGCTCGAACCTACCTTCGCCGCCCTCAGCGACGAGCAATTGCGTGCCAAGACGGTCGAGTTCCGGGAGCGTCACGCCAACGGCGAGCTCCTCGACGACCTCCTCTTCGAGGCCTTCGCCGCTGCGCGCGAGGCGGCGAAGCGGGCCCTCGGCATGCGCCCGTTCGACGTCCAGGTCATGGGCGGCATCGTCCTCCACGAGGGCGACATCGCCGAGATGAAGACCGGCGAGGGCAAGACCCTCGTGGCGACGATGCCGATGTACCTGAACGCGCTCGCCGGGCGCGGCGCCCACCTCGTGACCGTCAACGACTACCTCGCCAAACGTGACGCCGAATGGATGGGCCAGGTCTACCGTTTCCTCGGTCTCGAGGTCGGCTGCATCCAGGCCATGATGGACCCGTCCGACCGGCGAGAGCAGTACAACGCCGACGTCACCTACGGGACCAACTCGGAGTTCGGCTTCGACTACCTGCGCGACAACATGGCCATGCGCCGTGAGCACATGGTCCAGCGCGGCCACTACTACTGCATCGTCGACGAGGTCGACTCGATCCTCATCGACGAGGCCCGCACCCCGCTCATCATCAGCGGCGCCCCTGAGACGGCGGCCGACACCTACCGCCAGTTCGCGCGCATCGTCCCGCGCCTGCGCGAGGGCGAAGACTATGAGGTGGACGAGAAGCAGCGCACCGTCGCGGTCACCGAGCAGGGCGTCGCCAAGGTCGAGCGCGCCCTCGACATCGACAACCTCTACAAAGAGTCGAACGGCGCTCTCGTCAACCACCTCATCCAGGCTCTGCGCGCCCAGTCGCTCTACAAGCGCGACGTCGACTACGTCGTCCAGGACGGCGAGGTCAAGATCGTCGACGAGTTCACCGGCCGCATCATGGAGGGTCGGCGCTGGTCGGAGGGGCTCCATCAGGCGATCGAGGCCAAGGAGCGGGTCCCCATCAGGGAGGAGAACCAGACCCTCGCGACGATCACCCTGCAGAACTACTTCCGCATGTACGAGGTCCTCGCCGGCATGACCGGCACGGCCAAGACCGAGGAGGACGAGTTCCGCCAGATCTACGGCCTCGAGGTCGTGCAGATCCCCACCAACGCCCCGATGATCCGCAGGGACGAGAACGACTTCATCTTCAGGACGACGAAAGAGAAGTTCGACGCCGTCGTCGACGACATCGTCCAGCGTTACGAGCAAGGGCAGCCGGTCCTCGTCGGCACCGTGTCGGTCGAGGTCAGCGAGATGCTCTCGCGCCTTCTCGAGCGGCGCGGTGTCCCGCACGACGTCCTCAACGCCAAGCAGCACGAACGCGAGGCCGGTATCATCGAGGGCGCCGGCCGGCGCGGCGCCGTGACGATCGCCACGAACATGGCCGGCCGCGGCGTCGACATCAAGCTCGGCGAGGGCGTCGTCGAGCTCGGCGGCCTGTACGTGCTGGGCACCGAACGCCACGAGAGCCGGCGCATCGACAACCAGCTCCGCGGCCGTTCCGGCCGCCAGGGCGACCCCGGCGAGAGCCGCTTCTACCTCTCCGCCGAGGACGAGCTCATCCGCCTGTTCTCCGGCGACCGCATGTATAAGATCCTCGACCGTCTGGGTCCGGAGGACGGCATGCCGATCGAGCACAAGATGCTCAGCAACGTCGTCGAGCGGGCGCAGAAGAAGGTCGAAGAGCTCAACTTCCTGCGCCGCAAGAACGTGCTCAAGTACGACGAGGTGATGAACGAGCAGCGGCGCGTCATCTACGACCAGCGTCAGCGCATCCTCATGGGCGAAGACTTCGGCGACCAGGTGCGCGAGATGGTCGCCGAGGCGGTCGAGGGCGCCGTGCGCCGGCACACCGGCCAGAGCGAGTACCCCGAGGACTGGGACCTCGATGCGCTCTTCACCGGCCTGCGGATGGTCTACGACCCGACCGTCGGCAAGAAGGACATCGACCTCGACACCGTCACCGCGGACGACGTCGTCGACCTCGCCGTGGACGACGCCCTGCGCCAGTACGACGAGCGCGAGCGCCTCATCGGCGCCGAGCAGATGCGCAACGTCGAACGGGCGGTCATGCTGCAGATCATCGACTCGCGCTGGAAGGAACACCTGCAGGACATGGACTACCTGCAGGAGGGCATCCACCTGCGCGCCCTCGGCCAGCGCGATCCTCTGGTCGAGTACAAGAGCGAGGGTTTCGAGCTCTTCCAGGACATGCTCGCGGGCATCAAGACGGGGACCGTCACGGCGCTCATGAAGAACGCTCCCGAGGACCTCGTCATGTTCACCTCGCTCGCTCTCGAGGAGCCGCTCGTCGCCCTGAACTACTCGAGCGGCGACGAGCTTGCCAACACGACCTCGTTCGCCGCCGTGTCCGGCGGTGAGTATCCGGGCGGCGACGGCGGTGGTGAGCCGATGCGTGTCGGGGCCCCGGCCTCTACGGGCGGAGCGGCGGCGACCGCCGCCCGCGGGCGGGCCGACCGCGACGCGGCGGCCAGGACGGGCGGCGTCGCCGTCCAGCAGCGCCGCGTCGAGCAGAAGATCGGCCGCAACGACCCCTGCTGGTGCGGGAGCGGGAAGAAGTACAAGAAGTGCCATGGGGCGTGACCGGTCGCGGCGCGCCGGACGCGCGGGTATACTCGCGCAGCGATGACGACCTCAGCTCCAGACGCCCTCGTCCAGCTCGATGCCCTTCACGGACGCCTCAAGGAGGCCTCCGGCCGCCTGGGCTGGCTGCGGAGCTATCTTTGACCCTCCCAAGCTGACCGCCGACATCGCCGCGCTCGAGGAGCGCATGCAGGCCCCCGACTTCTGGGACGACCAGGAGGCGGCGGCCAAGACCTCCGCCGAGTACTCCCGCCTCAAGAAGCGCCTCGAGGAGTTCGAGGACCTCGAGGCCCGTCTTGCCGACCTCGAGACCACCGAGGAGCTCGTGCGCGAGGGGCTTGCCGCCGGCATGGTCGATGACGACCTGCTGCACGAGCTCGTCAGCGGCATCGACGCCCTTGAGGGTGAGCTCACGCGTGGCGAGGAGCGGCGCTTCTTCAGCGGCCGCTTCGACGAGGGCGGCGCCGTCCTGACCATCCATCCAGGGGCCGGCGGCACCGAGTCGCAAGACTGGGCCGAGATGCTCCTCCGCATGTACCTGCGCTGGTTCGAACGTCGCGGCTTCAAGGTCGAGATCAACGAGGCCCAGGAGGGCGACGAAGCCGGCATCAAGAGCGCCACGGTCACCGTCGAGGGCGAGAACGCCTACGGGCTCCTGCAGTCCGAGAAGGGCGTCCATCGCCTCGTCCGTCTGAGCCCCTTCGACTCGGCCAACCGCCGCCACACCAGCTTCGTCGGCGTCGAGGTGTCGCCGCTCGTGTCCGACGACGTCGAGGTCGAGATCGACGAGAAGGACCTGCGCATCGACACCTACCGCTCGAGCGGCGCCGGCGGCCAGCACGTCAACAAGACGAGTTCCGCCGTGCGCATCACGCACTTCCCGACCGGCATCGTCGTGAGCTGCCAGAACGAGCGCTCGCAGATCCAGAACCGTGCCGTGGCGATGCGTATCCTCAAGGGTCGCCTCCTCGAGCTCGAAGAGCGCAAGCGCGCCGAGGAGCTCGCCCGGGAGCGTGGGGAGCAGATGGCGGTCGACTTCGGGTCGCAGATCCGCAGCTACGTGCTCCACCCGTACCAGATGGTCAAGGACCTGCGCACGAACTACGAGGTCGGCAACGCCCAGGCCGTCTTGGACGGCGACCTCGACGGCTTCGTGCACGCGTACCTGGCGTGGCGGGCCGGCGGAGCCCAGCCCGTCAAAAAGTAGGGCTGGGCATGGCCGGCCCCATCCTTCACGGGGTGCAGGTCGTCCTGCGCCCGGTCGCCGACAGCGACGTCCCGGCGCTCGAGGCCATGTTGCGCGAGCCCGAGGTCGCGCGCTGGTGGATGCGCGACACTTGGGAGCGGGTGGACGAAGAGGGCAGCACCGTCTTCGCCATCCTCGCCGACGGACAGGTCGCCGGTTGTATCGAGTACGCGGAAGAGGCCGACCCCGACTACCGCCATGCCGGCGTCGACCTGTTCGTCGGGGCCCGCTTCCAGGGACGCGGCATCGGCACCGACGCCCTGCGCACGCTCCTCATGTTCCTGACCGACGAGCGCGGCCATCACCGCGT
>Ga0116184_10000947_pt1 | contig 30507 bp, 25 predicted proteins | sample AD_JPNNA5_MetaG_FD_89886 | JGI IMG/M metagenome (GOLD analysis project Ga0116184, IMG submission 89886) | Active sludge microbial communities of municipal wastewater-treating anaerobic digesters from Japan - AD_JPNNA5_MetaG | ecosystem: Engineered > Bioreactor > Anaerobic > Digestate | place... | reverse complement strand
GTCCCTGTCACCGAGAGGGTCCCGAGGAGGAGGGCGAGCACGGCGAAGGCACAGGGGTTGATCCCGTCCACGAGTCCCGCCGATGCGACGATGACCGGGGTGAGCGGCGCGAGCGTGGACCCGTTCGGGGGGGAGACGGTGGTCGGTCGGGGCGGTGCGGCGAGGAAGGCGCGGATCTCTTCGAACCCCTGGACGGCCCGGTCCCCGGCAAACAGGGTGGGGACTCCCGCCCGCGCCCCGTACTGTTCGACGAGGGTGTTGAACCGCTCCGTGGTGGCAGGATCGAAGGAGAGCGCGAGGAGCTCGATCGGCTGTTCCGGGTGGGCAGAACGGTACGACTCGACGAGCGGGAGCGCGCGGTCGCAGTCATAGCACCCGGGCCGGTAGGCGAAGACCCAGGCGTCGTCGCTCCCCGCAGCGGCAGGCCCGACCGCGGATAAAAGGAGGAGGGCGGCGAGCAGGAGGACCGGACCCGTGCGCATGCGTGATCCAGTGTCGTCGCGCCAGCACATCACTTCATCGGGGGTCGGGTTCCGGGATGCGGAGCGCTGCGGTGTAGGCATCCATGAACGCCGGGTCGACCAGCAGGTCGATGTAGACGGTCGACGCGGCACATTCGATGGCCTCGCGCCGGCGGGAACGCGAGAGGAGCGCGGCGTAGGCGCCCGAGAGGGAGCCGTTTCCGATACCGTGCACGGCCGCGTTCGGGAGCTCAGGAAGGATGCCGAACCCGAAGACGGACCCGAGGTCCACGAACGCCCCGAACGCTCCGGCGAGGTGAAGGTGCCGGATCTGGTCGGTCCGGATACGGTACCGGTCGAGGAGGACCGTCACCGCCCCGAGGACCGCCGCCTTGGAGTCCATCAGGTAGGCCATGTCCTGCTCCGAGATGGTGATCGCCCGGCCGGTGGCGCTCTCTGTGGGCGGGACGAGCACGAACTCATGCCCCTCCTCTCCCGGTTGGACTCCCGGGGCGCCCTCGATGAGCCGCCCCGAAAAGTCCAGGACCCCGGCGCGGTACATGGCGCAGGCGGCGTCGATCAGCCCCGAGCCGCAGCAGCCCCGGGGCCGTCCGCCTCCGATCACGTCGTACTCAACCGCCCCCGACGACGGGTCGATACGCACCCGTTCGATCGCCCCCGCCATCGCCCGCATCCCGCATGAGATCCCGCCCCCCTCGAAGGCCGGCCCCGAGGCGCACGAGGTGCACGCCCGCCACTCCCGGCACCCCAGGACGATCTCGCCGTTCGTCCCGAGGTCGGCCAGGAGTGAGAGCTCCTCCGAAGAGCAGATCCCGGCCGTGAGCATGTCGCCGACCACGTCCCCGCCGACGAACCGGCTGATCGCCGGCAGGCAGCGGACCGGGGTTCCGGGCCGGACCGGGAGGTCGAGCTCCCCGGCATCGAACCCGATCATCCGGCGGTCGATCGGGGCGTCGACGAGTTCGAGCGGTGAGGGGTCCCGCCCTGCGGCAATCCAGGTCATGACCGTGTTGCCGGCGATCACGACCTCGTCGATCCGGTCCGGTGAGATGCCCGCCTCCCGTGCCGCCGAGCGGATCACGAGCGAGATCGACTCCGCTGCCGCCGTTCGCAGGGTCTGCCGGCCGGTCGGCGTACGACCGACGGCACACCGCGTCAGCAGCTCCTCGCCCCAGGTGATCTGGCGGTTCAGGGCGACCCCCGTCCCGACCACGCGTCCCGAACCGAGGTCGACGAGTGCACCGGCGACGGTCGTGGTGCCGAGGTCGACCGCGAGACCGTAGAGGGGCTCGGGCTCCGGGACCACGCGGAGGATCCGGGTGCCCTCCTCCTCCTCGTGGATGACCGCATGGCAGCCGTTCCCCACCCTCTGCAGGCATGCGAGGACCCCGGGCCCGACCCGGGGCCGGACGCCGCGGTACCCGTCCAGCCGCACGGAGGTGCCGATCGAGAAGGGGTCGGCCTCGACCGTGACCGGGTAGATCCGGACTGCCGGTTCGGGCTCGACGCCCTCGACCAGCGCGGGGAACAGGATCTTCGGGGCCAGGATGCGGCTCTCGACCGGGACCATCAGCACCGCGTCTCTGACCAGGCGCGAGCGGCAGGCAAGGACGTAGCCCTGGGCGCGGTCCGCGGTGGAGAGCCCGTGCCGGCCGGGTACCGTCATCTCCTCGACCGCATCGCGCGGGGTCACGATCACCCGGCACTTGCCGCACTCCCCCACACCGCCGCAGATCGACTCGATCTCGATCCCGGCCCGCCGTACGAGGTCCAGGAGACGTTCGCCCGGTTCCGCGTCGACAACCTGACCGGATGGTTCGACCAGGAGTCGGAGTGGGGGGGGGGTCATGGACCGGTTCAGGCGGGCCTGGGGGGCCAGTGCTCCTTCAGGAACGGACCGAGGCCCGAGGAGTCCTTGGGGCCGACGAGGACCCGCCACCCGGTCGCCTCCGCCGCCTCGCCCGAGAGCCTTGCCGCGAGTCCGGGGATCACCAGGACCCGGTGGTCCACGCGGTCGGCGATCCCGGATGCGGCGAGCGCCTCGGCGATCCCGGCCGCCGAGAAGTACCGGCCGGCGACCGCGCTCTCGACCGAGAGGCCCCCGGTATCGGCGACCACGAGGTAGCACGACAGGTTCGCCGCCTTGATGTCCGACTCGACCGTGAAGTACGTGAGCGCGTAGTTCGCTGTGATCAGGACCGGGGCGTTCCGGTCCGGCGAGCCGAACTCCCGGAGGCCCGCCTCGACCGCGACCGGTTTCCTCGGGTCCGTGTAGAGGTTGAACCGCCAGAAGAGGGTCGGGAGGAGGGACCACCCCGCGGTCCCCTGGAGCACCAGCAGGTCGGCGTACCTCGAGAGGAGGGCGGAGGCCATGATCGCCTCGTCGAAGGCGCAACGGACCGGGTCGATCTCCTCACCGGCGAAGGCCGCGATCGGTGCTCCGAGGAGCGGGAATCCGAGGAGCTCATCGTCGCCCCGGATCGCCGCATGACGGCAGCGGGCGAAGTTGCGGAGCGTCCGGGCGAGACCGGTACCCGGAAAGGTGCCCGGATCGAGGACCAGGTCCTGGATTCCCCATGCGCCCAGTGTCCTGGTCAGCGAGCGGAGACCGGCGAGGTCATCCGGCGCCGAGACGACGAGTGGACAGCCGAACTCGATCGCGAGACCCCCCATCTCCCGCCAGTTCGTCCGGTCGGCGGCGTGGATGAGGGGACGCCGGTCACGGGCCGCCTCGAGCCCGGCCCGCAGGACCGCCGGGTCGGGAGAGCAGAGGAGCAGGGGCAGCCCGCACGCCTGCTGCACCGTCTCGACCGCCTCCCTGAACCGGGCGGGATCGCCGGTCGTGCTGCGGACCGCGATCGCATCGATCCCGAGGTCGCGGCCGATATAGTTGTACGAGAAGCGGGCGGCGGACCTGACCCGGTCCTGCAAAACCTCCCGGGGGGACGCGTCGTCGACCGCGATCGCGCACGCGGTCGGGTTATGGTAGGTGAACTCGTGCCGCGAAACCACGTACTTGCCCCCGATCGTGACCTGCCGATCCCCGGTCCCGAAACGTACGGCGCGGACCGGGGGGGCGAGGAGCGCCTCGAGGGCCGCCAGCGCCTCCGCGTTCTCCGGGTGGGCGAGCGGGGTGCACGCCTCCAGCGCGAGCTCGCGGTTGACGAGCCGGGTCGCAAAGGCCATGCAGTTCGGCTCGCCGCATTCGCCGCAGTTCGTCCGTGGAAGGAGCCGGTAGACCTCGATCGGGCTCGTCTCGGTGATGGACCGCCTCGCCATCAGGCATCACCCCCCAGGGGAGCGGTCACCCAGTCGTTCGCGTGCCCCTCGGGGACCTCCTCGAGCGGCCAGGCGCAGAGCGCGCTGATCATTCGCCGGAGTGCACCGATCGCGGCCGGGTGCGACATCATGAAGATGTCGACGCCGGCGAGCAGGAGCGAGAGTGCGGTCGCCGCCTCCCAGAGGGGGCCGCGGAGCTCGGGTCCACCATAGGTCGGTGCCATCGGCATCCAGGCCTCGCGCGCCGCCCAGGCGTTCGTCGAGCCCGAGATCGTCGGGTGCTGCAGCTCGGCGTCTCCCATCAGGGCCGCGTGCCGGGCCCGCTCGTGGATCGAGAACGAGTACTCGAGGCCGTACCCGAGGGCGACGGTCGTCAGGTCCATCACGATCCGATCGGGCGGGATATACTCGTAGAGACGGCGGTTCAGCTCCTTCGCATCGTTCAGTTCGAGTCCCGTGAACGCGAGCAGGTTGTGGCCGTGCTCCGATGCCGCCCGCGCGACCTTCTCGAGGGTCTTCGCGGTCGCCATCTCGAGGGTGACGGAGTTCAGGAGGAGCCGTTCTCCTGCAGCCATCGCAGCCACCTCCGCGAAGACGTCCGCGTCCTTCCGGGGGTCGCCGCACCCCCCGATGATCAGGGGGACGTCGACGGCCTGTAGGACGGACTCGACCGTCGCCGCGGCGTCGCGGGGGCTTGCGTTCCGGATCAGCGGGTCGGTCGAGAGGAGATGGACGGTGATCACCTTGGCGCCGTACCGGCTGACGTTCAGCCGGGCCCATTCCGCCGGGTCGTCGCGGACCTCCTCGAAGGGGGCCCGCAGGGCCTTCGGCATCGGCACGCGGGTGTCGAAGACATCCATCGCGATCACCGGCAGGTTCACCACCGGCCGGTCGAAGAGGGAGAAGGCAGGGGCTTCGGCACCGCCGATCGTGAGCGAGCGCCCGCGCGATCCACCGTCCCGCCGGGTCGCGCCGAGCACGACCTCACGGATCCGGCCCGGGTACGTGTACCGCTCCGGCACGTACTCGGCGGGGAGGAGCTGGTCTGGCCGCTCCGGCACGGGGGTCGCGGGGACTCTCCCGTTCGCCGGGGCGAACGCCCCGAGGGGGATCCGGAGCTCGAGCTCGTCCAGTTCCAGGCAGAACCGCTCGAGCTCGATCCGGCCGGCCGAACGGAGGAGGGCGAGCAGCTCGGGCCCGAGGGCATCGACCAGATCCCGGCCGTTCATGACGTCCTCCCCCCCGGTCCCGGCTCTTCGCGGAGGACGATCACCCGGTCCGCGTAGATGCGGGCGTTCTTCAGGATCACCCGGTATCCCCCGACCTCCACCGGCAGGCTGCCGACCGTCGCCAGGGGTCTTCCCGCCGGGACCTCCTCCAGCCATCGGCCGACCACCGGGTGGTCATGAGCCTTCAGGAACGCCCGGAGCTCCTCGATTGTCCCCACATCGCGTTCGGTCGCGGTCCGTTCGCGGACCCCCTCCGGCAGGAACGGCGCGACCCGGTCCAGGATCTCGGCGGGTGCCCAGACGACCCGGTCCCAGCCCCCGTCCGCCTGAAGGAACCTGCGGGACTTGAGGTACTCGAGCGAGACCCCGTGGAACCCGTCCACCTGCCGACCCCCCGCGGTCGAGTCCGCCATCGTCGAGAAGGCGAGCCCGTTCACGGTCGTGTCGCGGAACCCGCGATGGACGATCCCGAACCCCTCCACCTCGGGGATGTAGAAGGCGATCCCCTCGAAGCATCCGCAGGAGGTGTGAGGGTGCCCGAACGCCGAGTAGAGCCAGATCCGGTCGATCTCTCCCATCGACCGCTCCTTCGCGCTCGCGTTGACGCCCTCGTACTCGCCCCTCGTCGGGTCGAGGCACGCCCCCTTCTCGAGGGCGAAGATCGGCCCCTTGGGGTCCATCCGCGCTGCCGCCCTCCCGTCGAACCAGGAGATCGCCCCGCAGTTCGCGTAGCGCTCGGGCGTGATGACGCAGATGTGCCGTGGGGCGAACGACTGGCAGAGGGCGCACCCGTAGAAGGTGTCGACCTCCTCGTCCGAGAGGCCTCGGGCACGGGCGTCACGGGCTTCGAATCTCGCGAGGGCCTCGGGGAGCCGCGCCTCGACCTCCGCGGGGTCCGTGAAGAAGGTGACCTGCATCGCCTCGACGATCGGCAGCTCGCTCTGGAAGAGGGAGAGGAGCACCCGCCCGAGGTACCCGAGCGAGTCGAAACCGGCGGCGTACGCCTTCTTCGAGAGGCGTATCCAGATGTCGTAGCGCTGGTTCAGGTGCATCAGTCCGTCGACGTAGTTGGTATACTCGTGGATCCGCCGCTCGATGATCCCCTCGAAGTCCTCCTCCAGTGCGGGGCCGGCCACGTCGATCAGGATCCCGAGCGGTTGACGCGCCCCCTCGGGGAGGTCGCGGATGTCCGGCCCGACAATCCGCACCGTGCCGTGATCGACCGCCTCGGGGGGCCGGACCCGGACGAGCTCCCACTTCGCCCCGACATGGGGCCCGCCGAACTCGATGCGCGTCTCCTGCTTGCGGATCCGCTCTCCCTCGTACGCGAGCCCGACGTCGACCGGGACACCCTCGATCATGGCGTCTCCTCCCCGAGGTCGAGGGCCTCGATGATAAGCGACCGCCAGTCGGACCAGGATAGATTCGGGAGGGAGAACGAGGCATGGGGCTCGTAGGCGGGCGAGAGCGAGACCGTCACCAGGGGTGCGGTGCCGTGCCGGAGCCCCGAGAGGAGGGTCCACTCGAGCGCGTAACTGAGCCCCGCGATGAAGACGACATCGTGCGGCCCGGCGCCGTCGATCCCCGTCCATCCCGGGTCGACCAGCCGTTGTGCCAGGTTCACCGCGGAGACGCATCGTGCGGGCTCGACCCCCCGGTTGCGCAGGGCCGGGGCGGTGTCCCCGGTGGCGGCCACCGGGATCGAGCCCCGGAGTGCCCAGCGGGCGAGCAGGTCGACCGCGAGCTCCCCGTCACCACCGAAGAGGAGCGCCCGGTGGCCGACGACGAGGAGGGGGCGGACTGACCGGCGGACGAGAGCAGCCAGGACCGCCGGCTTCTCGATCACGGTCGCCGTCCTCGTCCCACCCAGCATCGCGGGCTGGCCGGGCGTGCTCCGGTTCATCGGAACGCCTCCTCCGGGAGAAGGGTCGGGTCGGGGATCGAACGCTCGACCCACCCCCGTGCCTCGAGCACCCTGAACAGTTCTTCCTTCTGCATCAGGGGGAGGTCGGCCTTCGTCCTGACGAACCGGTGGAGGTCGTCAGGCATTCGCCCGTAGCATCGGTCGTAGAGGTCGATGTAGTGCGAGAGCTTGATGGAGCGACCGCGGCTGGTATCGTTCGGCCGCATGGCGAGCTTGGCGATCACTGCCATCGCCTCCTCCTTCGTCTCGGCGGCGATGAAGAGGTGCTCGGGAACCGGCCCGACGTAGACCTCCTCGCCGCTCCGCCGGTCGCGGACCATCCAGTCCCCGTCGATGTCCGATCGCCCGAGCAGCATCCGCCGGTACTTCGCGCCGTGCGGCCCGACCACGACCGGGATCCCGAGCCGCCAGAACCCCGCCGCAATCGCGGCGGCCTTCTGGGACATCGCCCCCCACGCAACACCGACCGCGCCGACACGGTTGTAGACATAGTCCGCGACCTCCGCGTAGTTCCCGGAGAGCTTCCGCTTTGCGAAGATGGAGGCGATCTTGATCGCGGCGCCCGAGATATGGGCGTTTGCGACGCAGGAGCCGACGTTCACCACGCCCCCCGCCTCGAACCGGCCCGAGAACCGTTCGTAGGGGGTGAGCCCCTCCTCGTCACGGTGCATCCCGACGGCCATCGCCGAGCACCCGGAGGTGCAGACCACGAACCGCCGTTTCGCGAACTCGGTCACCATCTCCGCCACCTCGGCCCCGCCTTCCAGGAAGTTCGCGCAACCGACGAACGCGACCACCCCGGGGATCTCCCCGAGGACGATCGGCCCGCCGACCTCCCGAATCTCGACGTCCTGGATCGGTCCGCGGCCCGTCCGGATGGTGAACCGCTCGCACTCGTCGCACGAGGCGACCATGAGCCGGTGTACCTCGATCCCCCGCGGGCATGCCTCCTCGCATCTCCCACAACCGACGCACGACCGGAGCATGGCGGCGAGCACGGATGGATCGCCGGACTTTGCCGCCTGCATGCCGGCGACGAGGTCCGACTCGGAGGGACAGGCACCGGTGCAGGCGCCGCATGCCCGGCAGGCGGCGGCGAGTGCGGCGACGTCGACCGCTTCCCGAACCCTCCTTTCCGGTCGGCGCCGGACGGCGACCCGAACGGCGACTTCGCCGACCTTCTTTGGATCGAGGACGAGGACACCCGGGACACGCCCCGTGACCAGGTCTTCGACCAGCGCGTCCACGGGGTCTTTCGTCCGGTTGTCCAGCCCCAGGCAGTTCTTCTCCGAGGTCGCGATCACCGGGATGCCGAGCCGGCCCGCCTCGTCCAGGAGGTCGGTCCGGACACACTGCTCGTCCACGACGACCAGGTCGGGGATTCCCGACCGGATATACCGGAGCTGCCAGGAGATCGGGCCGACGATCTTCGCCGAGGGCGAGCGGCGGGTCATGTCGATCGCGGTGCAGCAGATCCCGGTCACCTCGACGGTCCCCTCGAGACCCTGGTCCGCCAGGTAGTCCAGGATCGCGGCAGCCGGCGGGACGTTGTGCCCGACCACCAGGATGACCGGCTTTTCGGCATCGACGACGTCGAGGCCCAGCGGGACCAGCGCGGCGTCCTGGTCGGCCCTCGGAAAGTCGAGGGCGGAGATCTGGGCGACATCGGCGACCTCCATGGAGAGATGGTCGATCATGCCCGCATGCAGCACCTTCGACTCGAAGTCGATCGGGTCGCCCTCCTGGCCCGTGTGGGTTGCCGCGAGGAGGCTGACGAGCTGCGCGTCGCAGTAGTCCAGGACCGGCTCGAGGTCCGCAAGGGTCTCGGGCCGCTCTCCACAGACGAGCTCCACGTGGGGCATTCGGAGGTCGACCTGGAGTCCGCCGGGGTCGAGCGGGAAGTTCCGGCCGTTCCGTCCGATCAGGTGCTCCAGCAGTTCCCGTGCATGGCTGGTGTGGGTCGCGGCACCGATGCACGCGGCAAGGAGCACGATCCGCGACTGCTGCGCCGCCAGCGTGATCCCGCAGGCGCCCCGTTTTCCTCCGGAGAGGTCACATTTACCGTAGGTGCAGAGGCAGCAGAGGTCGCAGAGCGGCATGTAGAACGGGCGGTAACGCGCGAGCAGGCGCCGGTCCCAGTCGCGGAGGGAGGTCGCCGAGGGGTACGGGGTCGGCCCGGGGGGCTCCTCCCAGGTTCCCGACCCGATACGGCCGATCCCGACTCGCAGATCCCGCACCCGGCCGAACGGTGAGGCGATCTCTCCGATACGAATGTCGATTCCCTTCATAGCAGCAGTCCGGTCTTTGCTGGGTTCACGTCAGGGTCGTCTTCCAACCACCCGATCCTACGGAGCGAAGAATATTAAAATGTATGGAGATTCACGAAAGAATCCCGGCGCGTTCGAGGAGCCTGCCGACCGAGGCAAGGCCCGGGTTCCCGGGCGGGAGTTCGAAGACGGAGCGCCCCTCGAGCGTGAACTCGGCGACAAGCGGGTCGTTCTCGACCCGCCCGATGTAGGGAAGCCCGGCGGCGAGTGCACGTCTCTCGATCCCGGGGTCGACCTGGTAACCTCCCGCAACGACGAAGCGGCCGTACCGGACGTGCGACTCGTCCGCGACACGCTGTGCCCGGGCCACATGGTCGAACGACTTCTTCGAGGCCCCGATCAGGTCGATCATCACGTCGACCTCGTCCGCGATCCGTCGGTTCAGGTGCTCGAGCCCCGCGGGGGAGTCGACCAGGAGGTAGGCATACGGGCGGACGAACCGGGAGAGGGCCTGTTTCAGGGCCGCGTCGGGGAGGCAGTAGCACCCCTCCACCCACTTGGTCCCGAGCGCGATCAGGTCGAATCCCACCCCTTCGTAGAGCCCCTCCTCCCAGATCCGCGCCTCGATCCGCTCCGAGGGTGATACCCCGATCGTCGTCCCCGTCCCGGCGATGAAGGTCTCCTCCAGGAGCTCCGCGATCGTCCTCACCCCCGTCCCGGCGAGGTCTGCTCCGACCATCTCGGCGAGCGACTGGTCGGGGTCGGCGTCGACCAGCAGGACCGGTCCCCACCCGTGATCGCAGAGCCAGCGAGCAGCGAGCGCGACGGTCGTCGTCTTTCCCGTTCCTCCCCGCCCGACGACCACAACCCGGATCATGCGTCCGCCTCCCCGAGGAGGAGGTCGAGCAGTCCCTCGACCCGCTCTACCGTCGGCCCGTCGTCCGGAACCGCCCTCCCCTCGCGGCCGGCGAGGGCGACCGCCGGATCCACGGGGAGGAGGGCCACAAGCGGCATCTTCAGCCGTTCTGCGCAGGCGATCACCGCCGCCTCGCCCGCCCCGGGTTCGAACCGGCTCCCGACGAGGGCGACCCGTGGGATCCCGAGCTCCGTCGCCAGCGATCGGATCCGCCCGGCGATCCCGCATGCGGCGGCGGACCCGTCGACCAGGACGAGGAGGAGGTCCACGCCCGCCGCAGTCCCCCTGCCCAGGTGCTCGAGCCCCGCCTCCAGGTCCAGGACGACCGCCTGCCGCTCGCCGACGACGAGGCGGCGGATCAGTGCCCGGATCACGGCAGCGGAAGGGCAGGTGCACCCCCCGCCCGCGGCACGGACCGTTCCCATCACGAGCAGGTCCGGCCCTGAGGGGGTCGGCACCGCCCTCGATCGGACCACGTCGTCGACCGGGAACGAGAGGTTGTAGACCCCGGCGTACCCGGTCGCCGTCTTGGACGCGATGAGGTCCGCATCCTCGCCGATCGGGACGATTCTATCGGCGACCTCGGGACGGAGCCCGAGGGCAACCCCGAGGTTCGGGGCCGGGTCCGCGTCGATCGCGAGCGTGGCGTATCCGCGCCGTGCGAGGGAACGGCCGATCAGGGCGGCGAGCGTGGTCTTTCCCACCCCTCCCTTGCCCGAGACCGCCAGTTTCATCAGCCCCCTCCTGCCACACAGGTGGAGAGCCCAGGGGATTAACCTACCGTTGCCGGGCACACGGTTTATCCCGAAAAAGGACGACGGGTCGTGCATGTCGCTTCCGGCATATCGGCGGATGCCCCGCGCCACCCTCCTCGACCGCGTGGAGGAGGCCTGGGGGCTCCTGGAGTCCTGCCGCCTGTGCATCCGGCGGTGCGGTGTGAACCGCCTCGATGACGAACGGGGATGGTGCGGGGCCGGTGTGGACCCCCGCATCTCGGGGTTCGGCCCGCACTTCGGCGAGGAGCGACCGCTCGTCGGGCGGGGTGGCTCGGGGACGATCTTCTTCTCCCACTGCACGATGGGGTGCATCTACTGCCAGAACTACGAGACCTCGCACCTCGGGTGGGGCGAGGACCTGACCCCGGACGGGCTCGCGGCGATCATGCTCCGGCTGGAAAGGGCCGGATGCGGCAACATCAACCTGGTCTCCCCGACCCACTACGTCCCCCAGATCCTGAAGGCCGTCGAGATCGCAGCTGCCGAGGGCCTCTCTCTCCCCCTCGTCTATAACACCGGGACGAGCGAGTCTCCCAAAACCCTCCGCCTCCTCGACGGGGTCGTGGACATCTACCTGCCGGATGCGAAGTACGCGGACGACCGGGTCGCGATTGCCCTCTCCGCCCTGCCGGGGTACGTGGAGGCGATGAAGCGCAACCTGGTGGAGATGCAGCGCCAGGTGGGGGACCTCGTCTGCGAGGACGGGATCGCGGTGCGCGGCCTGATCGTCCGGCACCTGGTGCTGCCCGATGACCTGTCAGGGGGGTGCGAGGTGATGCGTTTCATCGCCAGAGAGGTCTCGCAGAACTGCTACGTCAACATCATGGACCAGTACCGGGTGGTATGGGGTGAATTGACGGAAAAGACCCCGCGAGACCCCTGCATCCGGCGGATCCTCCGGCCCGTCACGCCAGCTGAGGTCGCACGGGTGATCGCCTGCGCGCGAAAGGCGGGCCTGCACCGGTTCGCTGACTGACCCCGGGGGACGGGCGGACCTCAGGTCAGTGAATGCTTCGCCGCGCTGATGAAGGCCCTGACCCGTGCGTGGTCCTTGCGCCCGGGGGCCGACTCGACCCCCGAGGCGACATCGACGCCGAACGGCCGGACTGCGCGGATCGCCTCCGCCACGTTCTCCGGTGTAAGGCCGCCCGCGAGCAGGACGGGACGCAGCGAGGAGGCGACGACCCGCCGTGCATATGCCAGGTCGAACGCCTGCCCGGTGCCGTGCGACCCGTCGATGATCACCAGGTCGCAGTCGTCCGGGACGGGTGAACCGGGCGCAACGACGCGGATCAGACGGACCGCTGCCGTGGGCGGGAGCCGGTGGGGATGCGAGAGCTGGACGGCGTCGGCCCCTGTCCCGAGGCATTCGGCCAGCCCCTCCTCCGTGGTGGTGTGACTGACGGCCACCCTCATCACCCCGGGCGGGACTGCGGCAAAGATACGACGGGCCTGCGCTGCCGTGCAGGAGCGGGGTGACGCCGAGCAGACGACGACCCCGATGGCGTCGGCGCCCGCCTCCACGGCAACCCGGGCATCCTCCGGGCGGGTGATCCCGCAGATCTTGACGAAGGTCACCCGGTCTCCCTGTGCCCTCTCGCGAGCGCGGATATCCGTTCGATCACATCCGAGAGGCGAAGGATGCGGTCCTCCGTCTCCCGGACCCCCTTCGTCGCGGCCCGCGCCTCCTCCGCCGTCATGCCGACGATCCGGCCGACCTCGTGGATCGAGGCGGCCACCTCCTCGGTGGTTGCCGCCTGCTCTTCAGCTGCCGCGACCACCTCCGCGGCGGACCGGGCGACCCCGTTCGCCGCCTCCTCGATCCGCCGGAAGGCGGCGAGCGCCTCGGATGACTGGGCCGTGCCGCGTCCGACCAGGGTCCGCGCCTCGACCATCGCGTCCGCCGCGGCCCGGGAGGAGCGGATCAGGGCGTCGATCATCTCCTCGATCTGCTCCGCCCCCGTCTTGGACTCCAGCGCGAGCGCCTTCACCTCGGCCGCCACCACCGCGAAGCCCCTCCCGGCCTCGCCGGCCCGTGCCGCCTCGATCGCCGCGTTCAGGGCGAGCAGGTTCGTCTGGGTCGCCAGGTCCCGGATCATGGTCAGGATCCGGGAGATGTCAGCCATCCGCCGTTCCAGGTCGGCGAGTGAGTCGTGGACCCTGTTCACGGACTCCTCGATCGCCGCGTTCCCCTTGGCGACGTCGACCGCCAGCCCGGCCCCCTCCTCGGCGGCCCGGCTCGCCTGCCCGGCCTGCTGCGAGACCATGTCGATGGCCGCCGTGATCTGCTCGATCGCGTTCGTTAAGTCCTCCATCGCCTTCTGGATCTGCTCGACCCCGGTCGCCGAGACCCCTGCGTTCGACGAGACCTGCCCCGAGGCCTCCGCGATCGACTCGACCTGTGCACCGATCTCGGCGATGCCACCGGCCGCCTCCCTGACCGCCGCGATCAGTTCCGTCATCCGTTCCCGGTCACCATCCCCTCCCGGCGTCTCATCCAGCTCGAGCCAGACCACCGGTCGGACGGCATCGGACCCCGGGAGCCGGATCGCCCGGACCAGGAGGGGACACCCGCCGTCCCGTCCGGGAAGGACGACCTCTCCCTCGGCCCGCCCCCGGCGGGCGGTCTCGGAGACGATCCCCGCCAGTGCGGCGGGCCCCCCAGCCCTCGTCCCGTCGGGGGAGACGCCGATGCGGTGAAAGAAGGCGTCCGATGCGGCCAGGACGGCGAGTTTCCCGTCCAGGACCGCCTGGGGGTACCGGGATGCGCGGATGACGGGTGCGAGGAGTTCGAGACCGGGTACGGGAGTTACTGGCACGCAGAGATCATCGGTGATGCTGGAGAATAAGGTTGATGGCCCCATCACCCGAGGAGGGCGGCGCCGATCACGCACTGGCCGAAACTGATACACCCGTCACCGAGGGGGAGGTGGCGGTTCGTGATGCAGTCGAGGCCGTTCTGCCTGCACACCTCCTGGATGGTGGACCGGATCGCGGTGTTGATCGCCACCCCCCCGGAGAGCGCCACCGTCCCGATCCCCCGTTCACGGGCCGCATCGACCGCCAGCTGCGCGATTCCGCGGGCGAGGTTCGCCTGGAACGACGCCGCCAGGTCGGCAACGGACGCCCTTCCCCGGAGCGCCCGGTCGGCGAGCTCGCCCATCAGCGCCCGGGTCGAGAGGACCGATGCACCGCCCGAGCTGATGAACTCCAGAGGCCAGGCATCGGGCCGGCCCCGCGCCGCGGTGGCCTCCAGTTTCATCGCGGGCTCCCCGTCGTAGGTCCGCTCCCGGCAGAGCCCGAGCAGGGCCGCCGCCGCGTCCAGGACGCGGCCGGTGCTCGATGCGAGGGGGGTGTTCACCCGCCGGGCCGTCTGCCGCGCGAGCACGTCGCGCTCGAGCTCGGTCCAGCCCCGTGCGGCGAGGAGGTCCAGGACCCGGTCTTCGGGGAGAATCCCGTAGAGCATCCGCTCCGGGAACCGGGTCGCAAGGTCGCCCCCGGGCATCGGGACGGGCTCGAGGTGGCCGACGCGGTCGAGCGCGGGGACCTGTCCGGCGAAGACCTCGCCCCCCCAGACCGTGCCATCGTCGCCGTACCCGACCCCGTCGATCGCAATCCCGATGCAGCGCTCCCGGGTGACCGAGGCGATGTGGGCCCGGTGGTGCTGGACGGCGAGCACCGGTATTCCGAGCCCTCCCGCGAGTTCCCGGGCGTACCGCGTCGAGAGGAACTGGGGATGCAGGTCGTGGACCACGGCGTCGTACCGGGCACCGAGCCAGTCACCGAGCTTCTCGATCGTCTCGACCAGGTAGGCAAGGGTCTCCGGGTTCCTGACGTTCCCGACGTGGGGCGACGTGACCGCATGCCCCTCCCGGTAGATGGTCGCATTCGACGAGAGCTCGGGCCCGACGCCGAGCAGGCAGCGGTCCCCCAGGTCGACCGGGGTCCGGAGGGGCGCGTAGCCCCGCGAGAGCCTGATCAGGTGCCCGTCGCGCACCACCGAGTCGTCGCAGCGGTTCACGATCGGGCGGTCGTGCGTGAGAAAGGCGTCGACGACCCCGGAGAGCACCCGGATGGCCCGGTCGAACCCGGTCACCATCGGGTACCCCGGGGGGTTTGCCGATGTCATCACCAGGAGGGGGTGGGACAGGTGCTGGAAGAGGAGGTGGTGGAGCCCCGTGTACGGCAGCATCATCCCGATGGTGTGGAGGTTCGAGATCGCGGGGAACGCATCCGGGTTCCGCTTGGCAAGGACCACGATCGGCCGCTCGCGGGAGTGGAGGGCGTCCCTCTCCGCCCGATCGAGCACCGCCACCCTTTCGACCGTATCCGGGAGGGCCATCACCGCGAGTGGCTGCTCGGGCCGTCCGAGCCGGCGCTTGAGGACTTCGGCCGACTCCTCGATGCAGGCGATGTGGAAGCCGCCGATCCCCCGCATCGCCACGATCGCTCCCTCATCCAGGCGTTCGGCTGCGGCGCGGATCGGGTCCTCCACCCGTACCGTGTTTCCGCGAGCGTCGTGGAGCGAGACCCTCGGCCCGCAGACGGGGCAGGCGATCGTCTGGGCGTGGTGCCGCCGGGAGGCCGGGTCGGCGAACTCCCCCGCACACCCGTCACAGAGGGGGAAACGTTCCATCGAGGTCATGGGCCGGTCGTAGGGCAGGTCCCGGATGATGCTGTACCGGGGGCCGCAGTCGACGCACGAGGTCGCCCAGTACCCGTGGTACCGGTTCGAAGGGCAATCGATCTCCTCGAGACAGCGTTCGCAGGTGGCCACGTCGGGCGGGATCAGACCAGTCCGTGACCCCTCCGCCGAGGGGAGGATCGCAAACCCCGCGGGGACGACCCCTTCGAGCGGACGGACCCTGACCTCATCGATCCGGGCGAGCGGGGGGCCCCGCCACAGTGCCTCGACCAGCTCGTCGATCCGGTCTCCTGCAGCACGCACCTCGACCTCGGAACCGAGGTTCTTCACCGTGCCCGAGAGCCCGAGGCGGACGGCCTCGGCGTATACGAACGGCCGGAACCCGACGCCCTGTACCACTCCCCGAACCGTAATCAGGGCCTGCTTCATCGTCGTGAAACCTTTATCGCCGAATCGCGACAATATATACTGGGGTTCTCCGTGACAGGGCACATCCGAATAATCAATGACCCGGTAGAACTGGTCCCTCTTCTCATAACCTTCAATGACGCAAAATATAAACAGATCTACGAACTCCTGAACCGGGCCTGGATGACGGAGGCGGAGCTCGCGGCGGAGACCGGGGGGGATTCGGTCGACGACTGCATCACAATCCTCAAGAAGGGGAACCTCGTCGAGGAGCAGTGGCGGATGCCGGCACCGGGCCAGAAGCCCGAGAAGGAGTTCCGGGCGACCTATTCCAAGTTCCGGGCGAATTTCCAGTGCGGTATGAACGAGCTCTCGGACCTCCTCTACCTCGCCGTCTCCAACGACGAGACCCTGAGAACGACGGTCGAGGCGATCGAGTCCGAGCTCTCGAACGGGAACGTCTCCATCAACGACCTGGCGCGCAAGTTCAACGTCTCTCCCATCTTTATCCGGGGCATCGCGAAGCGGAGCCGGCGCATGGATGTCAAGGGGCAGGGGCTGGTCTTCCTTGACCGGGCTCGCTGACGACCCCCTCGCCACGATTCTGAGGTCGAAGCGGGAGTCGACCCGTTTCCAGTGCCTGGTCGAGATCGCCGAGCACCAGCCGGCGGTCCGGCAGCTCGAGATCGCGGAGAGACTCGGGATCACACCCCAGGCCGTCTCGGAGTATATCCGGGAACTGGTCGACGACGGCATGGTCGCCTCCCAGGGGAGAGGACGCTACGAGGTGACCCGGGAAGGGATCGAGTGGGTCCTCACCAACGCCGAGCAGCTCGAGACGTACGCCCGGCACGTCCGCCGCGACCTGATCCAGCAGGTCTCCGTCTGGGCGGCGATCGCCTCGGTGGACCTGGAAGAGGGCGAGATCGTCGGGGTCTTCATGCGCGACGGTCTCCTCTTTGCGGGCCGCGAACCCCGGTCGGCCAACGGTGCCGTGGTCCGGTCCGCCCGGGCGGGTGAGGACGTCGGTGTGACCCGCCTCTCGGGGCTGATCGATCACCGGGAGGGGCTCGTCCACGTCGCGAAGGTCCCGAGGGTCGAGCGGGGAGGTTCCACCGCGGTCGACCTCGCCGCCCTCGGGGCCCTCGCGTCCGAAGTCACGGTCGTGGGCGCCGTCGGCATCGAGGCGCGGGTGGCCCTCGAGAAGGCGGGCCGACAGCCGGACATGTTCTTCGGGGCCCGTGAGGGGGTGATCGAGGCGGCGTTCCACGGGCTCGACTGCCTCCTCTGCTGCGTGGAGGACGAGTTCACCGAGTTCCTCAAAAGGCTCGAGGGTGCGGGCCTCGCCTACCGCATCCACGACCTGGTGCACCGATGATCACGATCGTCTCGCCGACCCGTGGGGGTGCCCACCGCCTCCTCTTCTTCGACGGTCGGCACGTCACGGCGGTGGGCCAGGTGGAGCTCGTCGAGACCCCGAAGGGGATCCGCCCGAAGGAGTACCGCGTCCGGCAGGTGGACCGTCGTCAGTTCAGGAACACCCCGACCCGGGAGCTCGTCAACCTCCTCCGCTCCACGGAGGTGATGCTGACGGCCCCGTCTCCACCGTTCGAGGCGTTTCTGGCCGATCTCCAGCTGAAGCCCCGCCCCCTGAACGCGTGCCGGCTCTGCCTGCTGGAGGACCGCGTCACCCAGGTGCGCGAGAAGGACGGAGTGCGGTACGGAAAAGAGACGATCTGCCTCTCCTGCGCCCGGCGGGAGCTCCGGCGGGAGGTCGCCCATTTCGGTCGGATGGCCCGCGGGGCGATCGGCCACCTCGACGAACTCCTCTACCGGTACCGGGACGTCGACCGTGTCCTCGCCTCGATCCAGCCGGAGACGACGCGGAAGCGTTCGACCCTGTACGACCGGGTCGAAGCCCACGCGGTGGAAAAGACGCAGGCGCTCGAGGAGCTACCGCTGCCGCGCCCGTTCGTGGAGGCGAGCGGCGTCGAACGGCTGATGCCGGTCCAGCAGCTCGCGGTCGAGGCGGGCCTTCTCTACGGGAAGGACCTGCTCGTGGTCGCCGCGACGGCGTCGGGCAAGACCTTCATCGGCGAGATGGCCGGGATCAAGAACTACCTGGAGGGACGCGGCCGGATGCTCTTTCTCGTCCCGCTCGTGGCGCTCGCCGTCCAGAAGCACCAGCGGTTCGCCGAGCGGTATGGCGGGTTCGCCCGGACGTCGCTCCAGATCGGGAAGGCGCGGATCCGTATCCCCGAGAACCGCGGCCCGATCCCCTCCGACCCCCGGGCGGGGCTCGTCGTCGGGACGTACGAGGGGGTCGACCACCAGCTCCGGCTCGGGCGGTTCCCCGAGAAGGTCGGGACGGTCGTGATCGACGAGGTCCAGATGCTGGAGGACCCGGAGCGGGGCCACCGCCTGGACGGGATGATCGCCCGGCTCAAGCATCTCTTCCCCCAGGCCCAGTTTCTCTATCTCTCGGCCACGATCGGCTCGCCGAAGGCGCTGGCGAAGAAGCTCGGGGCGACCCTCGTCCGGTACGAGAACCGGCCGGTGCCCCTCGACCGTCACCTGGTCTTCGTCGAGAAGAAGGAGAAGATCCCGACGATCAAACGGCTCGTCGAGGAGGAGTACCGGAAGCGGTCCTCGAAGGGCTTTCACGGCCAGACGATCGTCTTTACGAACTCACGGGCACGCTGCCAGGTGGTCGCCGAGAAGCTCGGAAGGCATGCGGCCGCGTACCATGCCGGCCTGACCGCGCAGGAGCGCCGGGAGGTGGAGGAGCGGTTCCTGAAGGGGAAGCTCGCGGCGGTGGTGACGACGGCGGCACTCGGGGCGGGGGTCGACTTTCCTGCCTCGCAGGTGATCTTCGACGCGCTCGCGATGGGTATCTCCTGGCTGACCGTCCAGGAGTTCCAGCAGATGTCCGGGCGCGCGGGCCGCCCGGACTTCCATGACGAGGGGCGGGTTGTGGTGCTGGCCGAACCGGGGGCGACCTACTCGCGCGACTCCTCGACGACCGAGGAGGAGGTGGCGATCCGCCTGCTGAAGGGAGAGATGGGTGAGGTGGCGCCCACCTACGACCTCGAGCAGTCCAGCGAGGAGTTCGTCGCGAACGCGGTGGTCGCACGCGGTAATGCGGCCGCCATCAACGCGATCGAAGAACGGATGGTCGGGGCGATGGAGCCCGTGCTCCCCGACCTGATCGCAAAAAAGCTCGTCCTGGAACGGAACGGCCGTCTGGAACTGACGCCGCTCGCCCGGATCATGGCCGAGAACTTCATCGGGGTCGAACGGTTGATGCGCATCCGGGACCTCGTCAGGGAGAGGGACGATCCGATCGATATCCTGGCCGAACTCGAGTGCACGGTCGACTGAGACGGCGATCACCCTGCCTCGGTCCTCTCCGGGACGCCATCGCGCCGTCGATATAATGTGGACGGACCACCAACAACACCAGGCGGTATTCATGGGATCCACGCTTGTAGAGAAGGTCTTCTCGGCCCGATGCGGGACCGCCGTCCGGGCCGGCGAGGTCGTGATGGCGCCGATCGACGCCGCGATGATCCACGACATCACCGGGCCGCTCGCGGTCCGGACCTTCCGTGAGATGGGCGGGGAGCGGGTCCACGATCCCTCACGGGTCGTCATGCTCTTCGACCACCAGGTGCCGGCCGACTCGATCGCTGCCGCCGAGAACCAGGCATTCATGCGGGGGTTCGCGCGGGAACAGGGGATCCGGAACTACGACCTCCGGGAGGGGGTCTGCCACCAGGTCATGCTGGAGAAGGGGCATGCCGCGCCAGGCGAGATCGTGATCGGCTCGGACTCCCATACCTGCATGTACGGCGCGGTCGGGGCGTTCGCGACCGGCGTCGGCTCGACCGACATGGGCTTCGCGCTCCGGTTCGGTGCCCTCTACTTCCGGGTGCCCGAGACGATTCGGGTGACCGTCGAGGGGACCTTTCCCGAACGGGTCGGGCCCAAGGACCTGATCCTCTCGATCGTCGGCGACATCGGGGCCGACGGAGCGACCTACCGGGCGGTGGAGTTCGGGGGACCGGTGGTCTCGGATATGTCCCTTCCCGGACGTATGACCCTCTGCAACATGGCGATCGAGATGGGGGCCAAGGTCGGGATCGTCCCCCCGGACGAGCGGACCTGGGCATACCTGGGGGAACGCCGTCCCGGGATCACCCCGTTCGAGCTCGCCTCCGATCCCGATGCGACGTTCACCGAGACCCGGCACTACGATGCGTCCTCCCTTGAACCGCAGGTGGCCGTTCCGCACAACGTCGACCACGTGGTTCCGGTCTCGCAGGTTGCCGGGACGCGGATCGACCAGGTATTCATCGGTTCGTGCACGAACGGCCGGTTCGAGGACCTTTCCGACGCGGCAGAGGTGCTCGGAGACCGGGAGTTCTCGAAGGACGTGCGGGTGATCGTGATCCCGGCATCGCGTGAGGAGTACCTCCGGGCCCTCCGGGCCGGCCTGATCGAGCGGTTCGTCGAGGCGGGTGCGCTCGTCGAGGCGCCCTGTTGCGGACCCTGCATGGGGGGGGCGTTCGGGCTGATCGGACCGGGGGAGGTCTCGCTCTCGACCTCCAACCGGAACTTCCGGGGTCGGCAGGGCTCCACCGACGGCGAGGTCTACCTCTGTTCTGCCGCGACTGCGGCGGCGTCGGCGGTCACCGGCGTGATCACGGACCCCCGGGTGATTTGACGATGACACAGCAGATGGAGAAAGAGACGATCAGGGTCGTGACGCTGGAGGCTTTTCCCCGGGTGTGGAAGTTCGGCGACGACATCGACACGGACGCGATCATTCCCGGACGGTTCCTGACGATCAACGACCCCGCCGAGCTTGCGAAACACGCCTTCGAGGGCACCCGCGACGAGTTTGCCCGGGAGGTCCGGCCCGGAGACGTCGTGGTCGGGGGACGGAACTTCGGCATGGGCTCCTCACGGGAGCATGCGCCGCTGGCGCTGAAGGGCGCCGGCGTCCGGTTCGTCGTCGCGGAGTCGTTCGCCCGGATCTTCTACCGGAACGCCGTGAACGTGGGGCTCCTCCCGCTCACGACGGCATCGACGGCGGCGTTCGAGGACGGTGCGACGGTCGCAGTCGATCTGGTCGCGAACGTGATCTCGGTCGACGGCGTGAGCTACCTGCTCGACCCGGTGCCCGGCTTTTTGCAGCGGATCGCGGATGCCGGCGGACTCGTCGAGTATGCCAGGACGATCGGGGAGGTGGAGCTGTGCAGCACCGGGTCGCGGTGATCGGCGGCGACGGCATCGGCCCCGAGATCGTGCACGAGGGATGCCGCGTCCTGGAGGCGGCGGGCGAGCGGTTCGGGTTCGATCTGGAGTTCACGGAGTTCCCGATCGGTGCGGACCGGTACCTTGAGACCGGAGAGCTCCTGACCGAGGACGATCTTGCCGAACTGGGACGGTTCAGGGCGATCTACTTCGGTGCGATCGGCGATGAACGCGTCCGGCCCGGGATCCTCGAGAAGGGCATTCTCCTCGCGCTCCGATTCCACTTCGATCAGTACGTGAACCTCCGGCCGATCAGGCTCCTCTCAGGGGTGACCACGCCGCTCGCGGGAAAGGGGCCGGACGAGATCGACTTCGTCGTCGTCCGGGAGAACACCGAGGACTTCTACGTCGGGATCGGCGGGCGTCAGGCGAGGGGACGGGGGCACCAGGACCTGGAGGTCCTCCGCTCGCTCTACTCGGTGAAGTTCGGGCTCGACATCGAGTCCGACGCCGAGGAGCTCGCGTACCAGATCGGTGTCGTCACCCGCGAGGGCTCCCGACGCGTGATGGAGTACGCGTTCGACCTCGCCATGCGCCGGAAGAGGAAGGTCTCGTCGGTCGACAAGGCGAACGTCCTCTCCGACGTCTACGGGCTCTGGCGTGATCTCTTCACCGAGGTGGCCAGAGGCTACCCGTCGGTGACCACCGAGTTCACGTTCGTCGATGCGGTCACCATGTGGTTTGTCAAGAACCCCGAGTGGTTCGATGTCGTCGTCACCCCGAACATGTTCGGCGACATCATCACCGACCTCGGCGCGATGATCCAGGGTGGTCTCGGGCTCGCGCCCGGAGGCAACATCAACCCCCGGGGCACCTCGATGTTCGAGCCGATCCACGGTTCGGCACCCAGGTATCGGGGGATGAACGTCGCGAACCCGATCGCAACGATCTGGGCGGGATCGCTGTTACTGGATTCGCTCGGGGAGCACGAGGCGGCGGCGGCGATCGTCACCGCGATCGAGCGGTCGATCGCCGACGGCGTGGTGACGCGCGACATGGGGGGGACGGCCTCCACGTCGGACGTTGGTGATCATCTCGTCCGGCAGCTCGGGGGACGGAGCTCACCATAGATGTCCGAGATGGTCCGCTGGATCGCCGAACACTTCGGCGATGTCCCCCCGACGCCGGCGCTCGTTATCGATGCGACCAAGCACATGCGCAAGAACGAGCGCAAGCAGCTCTTCTCCGAGGACCTGCCCTCCATGAAGACGGCGGAGGGGCGGTGGTTCGAGGGGGTCGTCTACGAGCGGATGCTCCGGCTCGTCGAGCGGACCGACCTCGTCAGCGGGATCGCGCGGAAGGGGGCGGATGCACCTCCAGTCGACCAGAACGCGGCACTGGGCCAGAACGGCCTCTTCTATTCCAACATCGGCGATATCAAGATACGGGGCAACGGGCAGGATCTCGCGGAGTTCGACCTCCTGCTCAGGGACCGGGAGGGGAATATCGCGTTCGCCGAGATCGTCACCTCACCGACGGACATGAAGGAGTTCGAGGCGGAGATCCGGTTTAAAAAGCGGCTGATCGGGTTCATCTACGGCCAGGCGCAGGTCCCGTTCCTGCTCTACTCCTCCGTCGACGTCTCGCGCCACCCGATCGTGAAGCGGATCATGAAGGAGCCCGAGAACGCCCTGATCGTGACCGGTCCCTGCGAGGAGTTGAAACGCCTGATCGAGGGTCATGCGGTCCGCCACCATACCCGCAAGCCCCCGAAGAACCCGAAGTTCTTCCGGGCCGACGAGATCGAGGCCCGGCGTCCATTCGACTTCAAGGCCCTGCACGAGGAGAGGAGGCAGCGGCTCTTCCAGATGATCGGGTCGAAGGCGAAGAAGGAGGACTTCGCCGAGCCGGACGACCTCCCGCCCATCGTTCGGAAGATCATCTGCGGCGGGCTCTACCCGTCCGCTGCGCGGGCGCTCTGCGCGAGCTACCCGCTCACGGTGCGCGGAAAGCCGATCCCCTGTGCCGAGGTCCCGAAACGGTTCTCCAAGATCGTGCTCGCTGTCAACCTGCCGGAGGGTGAGCCGATCATCTACCTGCGCTCGCGGCACCGGAAGGAGTACCTGAAGATGGTCCGCGACAAGCAGGGGGGGTTCAAGTTCGAGTCGGCCCGGACTCCCCACATGGCCGGTTTCTTTCTCTGGCTCGAGACGATCCAGCCCTCCCTCGGGTCGCAGATCGCGCACGAGATCCTGATGACCTTCATCGGTCCCGGTCGGAACAGCGCCCCCTTCGTGCCGGCAACCCCCCAGCAGGGCGCGAGGGGAGGGTCCGGCCCGGCGATGGGGACGGCGACGGCCAGCAAGGATGCACGCGGACGACCGGCGGGCAGGCCTCCCGCCGACCAGGCGTCGGAGGCGCCGGCCGAATCGCCCGCTCGACCCGCCGCCCGCCGCCGCCGTCGCCGTCGCTCCGCGCGGCGGCCCGCGGAGGCCTCGCAACCGCCGGACCCGATCGACGCCCCGTCCCGGTAGGCCCGCTCAGCCCCGGAGGAACAGGAACGCGCCCAGGTGTGCAAGCCCCCAGGCGGCACCGACCCCGAGAACGACCAGGAGACCCGTGGTCCCGAGCGCCGGTGGGAGGACGAGGGGATAGGCGACCAGGACGAGGAGGGCGATCCCCAGCCAGAGGGCCGCCCCGACATAGAAGAGGGGCCGATGGCCGGCACCGGGACGCCCGGCCCCGGTGGTGGCGGGTGCCTGCGGGATGATCCCTTCCCCCGCGTCGCCCTCGCCCCGTGCGCCCGTCTCCATCCGGTCACCGGCGTCGAGAGCGTGGAGCAACCCACGGGCCTTTTCGAGCGCCTCGTTCGCCGCACGGTCTTCCGGCTGAAGCGCAACGGCCCGTTCCAGGTCCACGATCGCCAGCCCGACCTCCTTCCGCCTGTCGCCAGGCTCGAGCGGTCCTCTGCCCCCCTGCTGGACCCCGTCGAGCCTCTCACCCGCCCGGGCGACGAGGGCGGCACCCAGCAGGCGGGTGATCGCCGGGTCCTCCGTGAGGGTGCCGGCCCGCTCCAGCAGCCCGATCGCCGCCCCGTGCTCACCCCGTGCCCGGAGCGCTGAGGCCTCCTGGGTGACAAGGCTGGCGATCTGCTCCCGTATCGGGCCGACAGGCCTGCCCGCGCGGAGCGCCCGTTCCCAGTGGCGGACCGCGTCCTCGATCCGCCCGGCCCGGAGGGCCTCCTCGGCGCCCCGGAGGAGCGCGACCTCCTCGAGCGCGCTCACCTCCGCCTCCTCCCGTTCGGCCGGTTCCATCCTCTCGATCGCCCGGAGCGCCGCACCGTACCGTTCCTCCCGGACCAGTCGCCGGATTCGGGCATGCGGGTCGAAGAGGTCCAGAAGATCGGGTCGCTGCGGTGCGATCGCCTGGCGGACCTTTTCGAGCATCCCCACCTCGGCGAGCAGCACGGGGCCGGCGACGATCGCGGCCGGAGAGAGGCCCCGGCCCGAGAGGATCCGGAGGGCCGGCAGGCTCCCGGCCGCCTCGAGCTCCGAACGGAAGAGGGCGAGGTGCTCCTCGAACCGTGCGGCCGCCGGGTGGTCCCCCCCTTCGGTCAGGCGAGCGGCGATCGTCTCGAGTTCGCGGGAGAGGCGGTCCGCCAGGGCGGCACCGAGCCTGCCGCTCCGTGCCTCCTCGATCCGGCCCGCGAGGACCCCCCACTCGATCCAGAAGGCGTCGGAGGCGCAGAGGGCCGCAAAGCGCGTGAGTGCCCCCGTCCAGAGGCGGTCCGTGCTGTCCGGGGGTGACGGGAGCTGCGCCCCGCTCCGGCCGGATGCACGGGCCTCCCAGTAGAGGAGGAGCGCGAGTGAGTGCGTGGCCCCCGGGTTCGGAAACGTGCGCTGCTCGCGGGCCCGCCAGAGGTCGGCGACCCGCCGCCGGTTGGAGGTCTCCTCCAGGGTCCCGACGGGGTCGTCAAACCCGAGGTCCTCCAGGTACCGTTCCTGGTACCGGAAGAGGTCGTCGAGCGCGCGCACCTGGGGGTCCCCGGCCCCGTCGACCGTCTCCGGCATCGTTGCGAGTGGATCTGCGATCATGGCCCCTCCTCCGATCCGCCTGCCGCAGGACGATGGTCCCCTCCCGGAACCACGGGTCGGATCCGGGAACCGGCGAGCGGGGTACACCTCTCCGGTGACGCGATCCCCGTGCACCAGGGGACCCCGCCGGTCGTCGGAAGGGGGTTGATGGTATGAAGGAGGAGGGTGAATTCCCTTCCATCATGGACGATCTTTCCGCGGGCACGTGCGCCTCCCGGATCCGGTTCACCGTGCACCATGCGCATCGACAATGTGTTCGGTACCGGGCCTTTATCAAACCCGCGTCGTGTCTCCCCCGGCAGAACCCTTGATACCGGTGGACGGAACAGTAGGATCTGTCGTGTCGCCCCGTATCCTGCTCGTCCCGGTCGAACCCGTGCCCACTCCCTCCCTGGTGGAGGCGCTCGCCGAACGGATCGCCGCCGTCCTCTCCGGGGAGGTTCGGACCGTGGAACCTCTTGTGCCCCCGGCCTCCTCGCGAACGGACGACGACCTGCTCGACCTGCAGGCCGTCTGCTCCGCCCTGGGCGCAACCTGGGGGTGTGGTTGCCGCACCCGCATCGTGGGGGTGACCCGTGCCCGGCTCCGGGGCGGCTCGATGGTCGCCGGGTACGGGTGCGGATCCCCCCTGCTGGTCTCCCTCGGCCCCGGCACGATCGGAGAGAGCGTCCGGGCGATCGCCGCGACGCTGGGCCTCGCCTCCTGCGATCAGCCGGACTGCGCGATGCATCCCGGGGCAGAGACCCAGAGGCTCTGCCCCGGGTGTCGTTCCCGGCTCTGATCCGGCCCGGCAGATCGACGCATTTTTCTCCTCTTCCGCTCCTTGAGGGAGCGATGAGCCCCGATGCAGCGACGGGCCGGGTCCGTCGGTACCGGGTGCCCGTGCGCCTCCCTGCCCCGGGGGAAGAGGTCCCGATCGAGGATGCCGGAGGCCTGCCGGTCTATCGTCTGGAGACCCGTGTCTTCGCCTTCAGGACCACCCTCCTCGTCCGTGACCTCTCCGGCCAGACGGTGGCGCGTATCCGCAGGCCACTGCCGGCCCTTCGCGAGACGGTGGTGATCGAGCGCACGGGGTACCCGACGGCGACCGTCCGGCGGGCCCTCTCGTCTCTCTTCCGACCCCGGTACCGGGTCGATTCCGCCGGGGGAGACCTCGAGGTGGTCGGGGATATCATCGGCCGCGAGTACGCGATCCGCCGGGGCGGGATGGAGGCGGCCCGGATCTCCCGAGGCCCCGTCTCCGTCCGCGAGTGCTACGGCGTCGAGGTGGCACCGGGTGAAGACGCGGTGCTCATGCTCTCGGTTGCGGTCGCCCTCCAGGCGTTCCGAACCGGAGCGCAGGCTCCGCCGGTCACTCGAGCAGGACCAGACCTATCGAGATGATCTCGGGCCGGAGGATCCGACCGTATTCCAGGTTCTTTACCGGGAGCGTCCTGAGTTCCCAGCCGACCTTCCGGGCGGTCGCGAAGACGTCCATCCCGGCCGCTTCCATGGATGGCCGGACACGGTCCATCTGCCGGCAGCACCGGCGGAACGACTCGTCGACGGCGCCCTGCTGCTCTTCGGCCACGCACTCCTCGCAGAAGGCGCAGGGATACCCCCCGAACCCGAAGGCCTTGTAGAACCCGTCGTAGAATGCGGTCTTTTCGAGCCGGTGGACGGTCGTGTTCACCCAGAGGATCAGGTCACGGTAGAACATATGGAAGTCGTCCGGGATCTCGTCCGGGCCGAACGAGGGACGGCCCGGCACCCCGTCGAACCGCAGGAGGAGCCCGATCTCGTACTCTGCCAGCATCGCGCGTGTCTCCGCCGGCGAGGGGGCGTAGGGTGGGCAGGAGAGGTGCTTGGCGTACCCCTTGCATCCGTACCGGCACTTGAACCGGACCCAGTCGGCGACCACCACGTCACGGGCCCTGATCGGGGTGGCCAGCGCACCCGCCTCTCCGGCCAGTCCGGTCAGCACCCGGATCTCATTCTCGCAGGTCATCGTCTTTCCCCGGACGAGATGGAGTGCGTCGCGAACGATAATGCTTGCTGCCGCCGGGTCAGGGGGGTGCTCCTCCCACGGATCGGGTGCAGCCCCGCCAGGGCAGGGGGCTGTCCGCCCCATCATCGAGATGGAACGCCGGGTGGCCCGGCAGGTTCTAACTCCCGGGGAGAGGATACCTGATCGATGGACTGTATCGTGCGCCCGTACCGGGATGAGGACTTCTCCGGCGTCTGGGCGATGGAGCGGAACGGGTGCGAGGCGGGGTACCCGTCCGCCGTCGTGGTCCGGCAGGCGGCGGAACTCTTTCCCCGCACCTTCCTCGTCGCGGCAGACGATACCGGACCGGCCGGTTACGTGATCGCCGCGCCGTCCTCAGACCCCTCCGTCGGGTGGATCCTCCGCCTGCGGGTACGCGAGGACCGGCGCCGGATGGGGTACGGCAGGGCCCTGCTCAGGGAGGCGATCGCCCGACTCGGGGATGGCGGTGCGGCGTGCGTCAGGCTGACCGTCTCGCCCAGCAACGAACCGGCCCTCGCCCTCTACCGGGGACTGGGTTTCATCGAGGTGGACCGTCTCCCGGACTACTTCGGTCCCGGTGAGGACCGTCTCCTCCTCTCGTTTCGCATTCCCTGAGCCTCCCGGTGGGAGCCCTTCCAGTGCCCTTCTGATCGCGCGGACCCTGGCACCCAGGGCGTCCAGCATCACCCGCTCGTCTGCGAGGTGGGTCTCGATCAGGCCGACGAGCGCGGAACCGACGATCACGCCGTCGGCACCCAGTCCGGCAACCGCCCGGGCCTGTTCCGGCGTGCCCACGCCGAAGCCGACCGCCACGGGGAGCCCGGTCACCCGGTGGAGCCGCTCCAGGAGGGGACCGATCGTCACGGGGACATGGTCCCGGACCCCGGTCACGCCCATCGTCGAGACGGCATAGACGAAACCCTCTGACTCGCGCCCGATCCGGGCGAGACGGCGGTCGCTGGTCGAGGGAGCGGCCACGAGGATCCGGTCGATCCCCGCCTTCCGGCAGGCGGATCGGAGCGCCCCGCCCTGCTCGACCGGAAGGTCGACGCAGAGAAGCCCGTCGACCCCCGCCGCCGCTGCGTCGCGGCAGAAGCCCTCCAGGCCGTAGCGGAAGAGGTTGTTGTAGTAACAGAGGAGGACGATCGGCACGGTGGTCCTGCGGCGGACCTCCCGGACGAGAGAGAGGAGCCGGACCGGCGTCATCCCGGCCCGGAGCGCCCTCGTATCCGCGCGTTCGATCACCGGTCCGTCCCCGGTTGGGTCGGAGAAGGGCATACCGAGCTCGAGGATGTCGGCACCGGCGTCCGCCAGGGCCACTGCGATCCGGACCGATATCTCCGGGGTGGGGTCGCCTCCGACGACGAACGTCACCAGCAGGGGACGATTCCGGTCCCGGAAGACTCCCGGGAGGCGGCTCATACCGCCACTCCGCGCCGCCGGGCCAGGTCATGCATGTCCTTGTCCCCCCGGCCCGAGAGGGTGATCACCATGATCTCGTCGCGGTCGAGACTGCCGGCGCGCTGCCGGGCCCCGGCGACCGCATGCGCGGACTCGAGCGCGGGGATGATGCCTTCGCGCCGTGCGAGGTACCCGAGGGCATCGACCGCATCGTCATCGGTGACGGCGGTGCACTCGATCCGGCCCCGCTGGACGAGGTCCGTGAGCTCCGGCCCCACGCCGGGGTAATCGAGTCCGGCCGCGAGGGAGTGGGTTTCGGCGACCTGCCCTTCCGGGTCCTGGAGGAGGTAGGAGAGGGTACCGTGGAGCACGCCCGGGGACCCGCAGCAGAGGGTCGCCCCGTGACGGCCGGTCTGGAGCCCCTCCCCTCCCGCCTCCACGCCGAGCATCCGGACGGATGGATCGGAGAGCGACGGAGCGAAGGTCCCGATCGCGTTCGAGCCGCCACCGATGCAGGCGATCAGCAGGTCCGGCAGTCGTCCTTCGGCCGCGAGGCACTGGGCCCGCAGTTCGGTCCCGATCACCGACTGGAAGTCCCGGACCATCGTCGGATACGGGTGGGGGCCGGCGGCAGTCCCGAGGAGATAGTGCGTGCTCTCTGATGTGGCGGCCCAGTCGCGGAGCGCGGCATTGACCGCGTCTTTCAGGGTGCGGGTACCGGACTCCACCGGGTGTACCCGGGCGCCGAGCAGCTCCATCCGGAAGACGTTGAGCCGCTGGCGCTCGATGTCGGCCGCTCCCATGTAGATTTCGACCGGCAGTCCGAGCGCCGCACCCACGATCGCGGTCGCGACCCCGTGCTGGCCGGCGCCCGTCTCCGCGATCAGCCGTGTCCGGCCCATATACCGTGCCAGGAGGGCCTGTCCGAGCGTATTGTTCAGTTTGTGCGCCCCGCCGTGGAGCAGGTCCTCGCGCTTGAGATAGACGCGACAACCCAGGTCCTCCGAGAGCCGGGGTGCGAAGGTGAGCGGCGTGGGACGGCCGGCAAACCCGGCAAGGAGCCGGTCGAGCTCCCCGCGGGCCGCCCTGTCCTCGCAGAACCGCGCGTACCCGGCCTCGAGGGCGAGCACCGCCTCCATGAGCGACTCGGGGAGGTACTGACCCCCGAACGAGCCGAACCATCCGTCGGGGCTCATGCGGAACAGAGCTCCCGGAGGGTCCGGGCCGGCGACTCGGCCCGCATCAGCGTCGTCCCGATCAGAACCGCGTCGCAATGGGGGGCGAGGCGGACGAGATCGGCCCGGGAAGAGACGCCGCTCATCGAGATCACGGTCCGCCCCTCCGCGCGGAGCCGCGGGCCCAGGCGTGCCGTGGTCGAGAGATCGACTTTGAGCGTCTCGAGGTCGCGGTTATTGACGCCGATCAGGGAAGCGTCGGTGGTGAGCGCCTGGTCGGACTCGCGCACCGTCCTGACCTCCACGACCGGCTCGAGACCGAGGTCGAGGGAGCGCTCGACGAACTCCCCGAGCCGTTCCCCGAGGACCCGGGCGATCAGGAGGACCGCGTCGCCGCCGAGCGTCCGCGTCTCCGCGAGCTGCCGCTCGTCGACGATGAAGTCCTTGCGGAGGATCGGCACGCCGACTTCGGCCCGGACCTCGCGGATCCGGTCGGGAGCGCCACCGAAGAACGCCGGCTCGGTCAGGACCGAGAGAGCGCACGCCCCGGCGGCGGCGAGCTCCCGGGCGAGGGCGCCGTGGTCGGGCACGTCCCGGATGCGGCCGTGCGTGGGCGACGCCGGCTTGATCTCCGCGATGACCGC
>Ga0116184_10000945_pt1 | contig 30553 bp, 27 predicted proteins | sample AD_JPNNA5_MetaG_FD_89886 | JGI IMG/M metagenome (GOLD analysis project Ga0116184, IMG submission 89886) | Active sludge microbial communities of municipal wastewater-treating anaerobic digesters from Japan - AD_JPNNA5_MetaG | ecosystem: Engineered > Bioreactor > Anaerobic > Digestate | place... | reverse complement strand
TTACAACACGGATTACCCGCATCAATCGCTCAATAACATGACACCAAAACAGTGCTTCGAAAACTGTCAAATCAAAGAGCCGATTCTAACTTAAATTCCCCTTGACTAATGGGGGTCATTACAGGAGGTTAAAAAACACAATGGCAGGAATAGGTATATCAATTAACTTCTGTTATTCGATTACTGAAAAAGAATCCTGGCCATTTTTAGTGTTAACTTCAATTCTTCTATTATAGGATGTTTAAATCGAGCATTGGTGGCCGCATAAACACCTTCATAAAATGCTAGTTTTTCTTCTTTAGAAGCATTGAAACGTTTCCATAAAGAATTCCCTTGTTTTCTATAAGCTTCCATCATTGAACTTAGATTATTAATTTTATCAGCACAGGCGATAAGACATGCATCCTTACTGGCCTTTTTTAGGTGTTTTAAATAAGCATTCTTTCTAGTGCCCCACGGATCATTTGGGCGTTTGTCGGAAACTTCTTGAACAAGCTTTAGTACCTTAGCGCCGAAGTTATCCTTAATTTGTTTCGGGCTAAAATCAGTATCCTCAAGAGCATCATGCAACAGTCCAGCAATAACAGCATCCTCGCTACATAAATAATGCATAAGAAGTAAAGCGACAGATATGGGATGAACGGCGTAGGGGGTTTTATTATCTCCCTTGCGTTTTTGCCCTTCATGTATTCTGAGGGTTATTGCCAAAGCACTTTGAATTCGTAAAGAAATTGGACTTTCCATACTATTTACCCCTATTAATCAGATAGCCGTCAACAGTCCTTATGAGAACTTTCAAATGGGTACTTCCTACTGTAATTACGCTTTCGTCCTCAAGAACAGCTTGAGAAACTTTCTCACCATCAACATAAGTTCCATTCTTACTATTTGAATCTCTCAATACAAAGTGTCCATCTTCATAATCAATGCACCCATGTTTTCTTGAAACAAATTGATCTTCGATAAGGACTACATTAGATTCTTGCGCTCTCCCAATGATAATGGGCACCTTAGAGGAAAAAACAAACTTATGCCCTTTATATGGACCATGTATGGCAGTGAGTATGATTATTTGCCTCTGCTTGCTTTTTGATTTTGCAGATAAGGCGCCCAACAATTTTAGAGCCTGATCTTTATCTTTCTTGTCTAGTCCTAATGATGCTGATTTCTCTAGTGCAGCAACAGCCTCAGAAAAATCTCCCTTTTTCATATACGAAATGGATAGATCTCTATATAAAAATGCATTATTGGGTATTTTATTAATTCCTTTTAAAAATGTTTCTACAGCTTTATCGTATTGCTCCATCCGATTATAGAACTCACCTAATGCTAAGTAAGTTAAAGGCTCATCTTCAAATTCCTTATTCAGTTCAAGCAAGATATTTTTACATGCTCCAGTATTAGTATTATTAAACTGCTGCCAAGCATTCTGTATTTTTACCTTAATTGTATACCCCTTGGTTCTACTATCCTTATATCTTTTTATGTCATCTAACAGCTCTTTCGCGTTCTTGTATCTTTTATCCTTATCTTTCGCAATGGATTTAAGAATAATTTGATTTAATTCTCCGCTAATCTCCTTATTTATCTTTGCCGGTTCCTCCGGATCTACATTCATTATCTTATTTATTAGGGCATCTCTATTTGGGTCCTGAAATGGCAAAACTCCTGTAATGATTTGATAAAATGTCACGCCCAGCGCATAAACATCCGATGCAAAACTTACCTTTCCCTCAAATACTTCAGGTGCCATGTATTGAGGCTTGCCCGTCACAACACACGATTGCTCTGGGTTTCTAAGGATCTCGGATATGCCAAAGTCGGTTAGTTTAACCTGACCGTCTTTGTTACATATAAGAATATTGCTGGGATCTATATCACGGTGAAGAATATTAAACTTTTCGGCTGCCACTAAAGCCTCGCAGCACTGCTCAATAATATTGACAGATCCTTCAATATCAAACTTCTTCTTTCTCTCTAGCACTTCTTCCAGACTTGTTGCCTCAACATAAGATATAACTAGAACATATTGGTCTCTATATAGCTCTATATCGAGATAGCTAACTATATGCTGTGATTCGATATCTCGGAGCCTTTCATACTTGAAGGCCTCTTTAAGCAGGTTTTTCTCTTTAATCTTATTGTGAGGGATCTTTATTACTACTGCCTTCCCCCAATCCTTGCATAAATTATCATCTAGAACTTGCGCTTTATACGTCCGCGCAAATCCGCCTCCTCCTAGGTCTTGTATTAGTTTAAATTTTTCTTTTTCCACCGCATCCCCTCTCAGTAGTTTGACTTTTTAGATCTTAATAGCAAGTTAGCATCTACAATCTTGTCTTGTTGCCCCATACCCGCTTTACTTTTATAAATCTCTTCGACCCGGTTAACAATCTCGGTAGCTTTTGTTTCGAATTCTTTATATTTACCTTGCTTACACAGGTCAATCAGCATTTGAGCGTAGTTATCCAATTCATTTGCCTGAACAGGGTCCTCCTGTTCGATTAGCCATCCAGCACGTGCCACCCAATCAATGAAATTGACATTTTTAGGGATATTGTCGGTGACCTTATCGAGTTCCAAGAATATCTTCTCGGCATTCTCAGTATCCTCTGATTCAGTATATTCTTTCAACTTTTCTACAAGCTTCTGAATACTATAAGTCAACTCAGGGTCTAATAACACATGATATCTTTTTAAAATATATTCGGAGTAATTCAAAAGGTTAGCATGCTTTTCTTGAAATTCCTTTCCATCTTTTTTCTTATCGATTATCTGCTTAATATCCTTCTCAATATTTTTTACTTCCTCGAGGTTGCCCCCTGCAAATTCCTGCATAATCTTTATCAGCTTTTCTTGAACTTGATGTTTATCGGCATTGTCTAATTTTGTTTCTTTTTCACGTATCATCTTTTCAACTTTATATATATACTCTAAGCATTCTTGGTCTTTTCCGCCGATGGATTTACTTGTAGTTAAGCCAGAGCCATCAAGAAATTTCGCGGTCACACTCACAATCCCATCCTGATCAATATTCATAATGACTTCGACAGGAGTATCTTTTCCGACTTTCTTGTCTTTTAGAATAATTAACCAGAAAGCCCCCAGTACGGTCTCTACATTGTCAATATGATTAAATTGTTTTACAGGAACAAAAATAATGTGCTGGTTCTCTTCAGTAAAAAATGTCTTGGAGAAAGGCCCTGCCGGATAATAATTACCCTTGGGCATAATTTCACAAAAAGACTCATCCGCTGTTTCAATCCCCAAGGACATATTGTACATCGTGACCGGCGGGTTTATGAGGTTTACCTCTTTTTGACAATGGGGGCAATTTTCTACGTCGCTAGCCATTTCTTTACCACAATGAGGGCACTCAATCTTATCAGCCTGCACTAACCGATTGGCCAATATTGCAGCTCCTTCGGCAACGCACAGCATTGGCCTAGTATGGAGAAGAATCTTGGACTCAGGGAATACATCTGATAGCTTTTTACGCACCAAGGGAATTAACGACGAACCGCCGACCAACAGAATATTATCCACTTGGTCAATTTCATATTTAGCTTCCTGTAAAACACGTTTAATTATTTCAATACTTCTATCTATGTCTTTTCCAATTAATCCTTCAAAATCGCTTCTAGCAATATCTACTTCTATATCGATCAGGTTACCTTTTAAATCTTTAGCCCAAGATGGAATGGTTATATCGGTTGTTTGTACTGAGCTTAATTCCTCCTTGGCTTTTCTACAAGCCTCTTTCAAAGAGAATTCTGCCATGAATCTATCTTGAGCACTGATATTGTTTAGCAATTCAATGCTGTTCTCTAGTCTATTTTTTAATGCAACTTGCTTAAGAACAAATTGCATCAACCTCTCATCAAAGTCGTCACCCCCAAGCCACATATCGCCACCGATTCCTAGCTCAATAAACGTACCACCAGTAATCTGCAACAAAGCAATATCAAATGTGCCACCTCCAAGATCGTAAACTAAAACTGCGCGAGACTCACCTGCTTCTAGTTCGTCTGCTTTATAAGAAATTGCTGAAGCAGTTGGCTCTGGAAGAATTCTCAAAACCTGTAAACCAGCGAGATACCCGGCTCTCCGGGTAGCGTCTTTCTGTTTATCATTGAAATAAGCTGGCACGGTTATAACTGCTTTGTCGATTTTATATCCTCTTTCTTCGGCATCCTTCTTAAGCTTCTTTAAAATTTCCGCGGATATTTCTTCCGGTAAATATTCTTTTTCTCCCAATAGAACAGCGACGCTTTTATCCGTGGCACCCTCTGGGACTTTAACTTTATACTTAACTTTATTTTTCCAGCGTTGCACGTTAGTGTCAGAGAATCCTCTCCCAATAATGCGTTTTATTGAAACAATTATGTCTTTGGGCTCTCCCTTGGCCATAAAAGCATAGGCCTTGTTGCCAGTGACAATCTCACCTTTCCTTATCCCGACTACTGACCGCGTAAGATCCTCCGCTTCCCTGTTTTGGATTATCTTAAGATGCTTATCAACTATAGCCATTACAGAGTAAGTAGTACCTAGATCAATGCCAATCGCTTTTTCCATAATTTCACTCCTTATTATTAACAATTACTACATTGGCTAAACGTAATATTTTATCATTCCATGTATACCCTCTTTTTATTTCTCGAAGTATCGTTTCATTTTCAAGACCAGTGGCCTTTTCTGTACCAACAACTTCACACCATCCAAATTTAGCCTTATTGTCATCAAAAATCATTGGAGTAATACCCTGTTTTTCTAAAAGCTTGAGTGCCTTCTTTTTTATTATATCTAAGTATTTCTGGGTTTCGGGAATATCTTCCTTATTAGCAGCAATCCTTTCTATATCATCTATTATTTCTAAAATATCTAAGAAAACAGTCTTCTTGCTGTTAATTTCATCATTAAGCGATTGCTGCAATCTCATCTCTAGAGATGCCTCTCTGGCATCAACTTTTGATCTCTTCCATCCCGGAATATTGCTAAATTTTCTATCATTCATAGTTATCCTCCAAAAATTCTGAATCGAGATTATCGAAATGTGGCTTTATCTCAAACTTAAACTTATCAATGGACTGGAGACATCCTTTTGTCAACTCGCAAAAATCGATCTCATGTTCATTTTCATTAGAATAAAGAAAAAAGTCAGCCTGCAATCTACTCTCTGCATCCAATAGCTGCTTTCTGGCATTTGCAATTTGCTGTGGGCTATATTTTCTTAATGCCAGTGCTCTTTTAAATGCGAGCTCAATTTCTTCATCGCTTGCATGTAATGATACGCCAAGGATATCGTAATATGAAACTTCGTCACATAAGGGGTCTTTCATTCTTCATCCTCTTGTTCAAGATCTATTCCGTACTCTTTGAGAGCATTGACGTGTTCCTGATATTTAGAATAACTTACCCTTCTTAAATTGCCGATGATAGTCTTTTCTAGAGGAGCGTACTGCAGAGCTAAAATAAAACACTTTGTCGCTGTTTCTTTATCGTCTGTATTCCCACAGGCTATACCAAGATCATTCCAGTAGATCGAGAATCCTTTCTTAGCATCTTCATTATCTTTATCCAACTCCAGCGCCTTATTAAACATCTCTGGGATACTGTCGTTATTCCGGTCTTTCTGACGGATATATTTCCACCCGAGCAGACTATACATAATGGAAAGATTCTTCTTGGCTCGGGCATTTTCGTAATTGAATTCAAGCGCTTTTTCCATATCATAAATTCCGCCATTCACGCTAAAATCTGTCAGGCCGGCGTTCCACTTGTTTACGCCTCTTTCATTAAACAATATCGATAAAAAGTCCTTTGCGCCTCTGTTATCAGGGAGGAACTTTAAAACTAACTCCCCAGCAGAAATAGCAGTATCGATCTTATCCTCGGCTTTAAATTTTTTCATTGCATCAAGTGCTGCTGACTCAATAACGGAAATCGCTAACTCATTATTCAATATTTGACATCTATTCCATAATATTTCAGTTCTTCCAATATGATTAGATATATTGTCATTCTGCAAATATGATGCGCCTAATTTAAGCCTCGAGACATTCATCAGGCTACAGACAATCGCGTCATTCTTACACTGAACCGGAAGAGCCTCGAGCTCTTTGATGGCGTGTTCGTAATCCTCGTCTTCCAACAAAACAGCAATGTAACGGAATGGACTTAAGTAATATTTAATCTTATTAATTTTCTCATTGTTGGGATCTTTTTGAAGGGCTAAATCAGAAAGCTCAACAATGTAATTCCGCATATCTAAATCATGAATTAAAGTTTCCGAACACATATCCGGGAGCGCGGCAACATCATCTGACAATATATTTTTTAATTCCTTATAATAAGATACGAATCTTTTTTCTATGTGCAGCTTCTTAAGATAGTTTCGATGACTTACCAAAGATGTATCACTGTTTTGTAATCGATCCTTCTCTGATGAAGAAAGTATTTGAGTTTCAATGTGAGACATAAGACTATTTCTAATCTTACTCAGATTAAGCCCCTCTTTGTTCTTTATCCAGGGCTTTCCCTTGGCCCACTTTTCCCAAAATTCATCGTTATTTACAATAGCCGTCCAATAGCCTATAAGGTTGTCCCATAATTTATGATCCTGGATATCTTTAGAATTCTTCCGCTCTGAACTGACAGTCCACCAATAATAAAGCACTGATACATTATGTAGTAAATTATAATTAGTTGGGTTCTCTTTTAGGCCGCTCTTTAGCATCTCAGATAACTCGGATCTTCGATGATTTCGGAGAAAATCAGGAAGTATTTTGTTACGGATATAGGAGAAAATATTAAAAACAACTGTTCTATCTGTGGCTGTTTTTCTAATATCGCTTAATAGATCATACACTCTGTTCCAATTCTCTTGTTTAACCTCTTGCTCTAGCTCTCTAAAAAGATATTTTTCACGATTAACGCTAAGTTCCTTTAGCTTCTTAACATCTTCTAACAAGTCATAAAACGAAGCTTTTTGTGACTCGGGCACATTAACACCAAAGGATCTGATTCTACGCCCATTCTTATCGACCTGGGCTATAGAATAATGGGTAACAACCCCTTTTTTAGATAACTCCTCCCATCGGGCAATACCCTTATTGTAATTATCTGTGTTCGCATATGCTAACCCAGAAAAATATAGTACTTGTTTGCTGGCATCTCCAAGGGACAATGCCTTCTCAAAATAAGGCAATGCCTCGTGATATCTACCTTCCTTGCAATAAGAAATTCCGATCCTAGTATTAGGATAGGGATTATTTTCATCAATTTTTACAGCAGATAAATAAGCTTCAATTGCTCTGTCGAAAATGTTATTTTTCTCGTACAACATCCCTTTCTTATAATGGGATAAAAAATTATCGGGCTTAATCTGAATCGCTTTATTAAAACAGACTAGGGCATCATCGAAATGATTCTGTAAGGAGCATAATATTGCTAACTCTCGATAAACCTCATGGTCATCTGTTGATATCGATAGCGCCTTTTTTAAATCCTTTTCTGCTTCATTGAAATTCTTCATGCGCTTATAAATCTTTGCTCTCTGGATGAACAAATCAGAATCGTTATCACCATGCTCGATACCTTCATTAATTACCGCGAGGGCTTCTGAATGCTTGTTCATATTTAGATAAGCTCGAGCCAAATAAAATCTTAAATCAGTGTCGAGCTTATAATCTTTCCTAATCTTTTCCAAACATTCCACAACATGATTCCAATCCGAAACCGCATAACAGGCCAGGCCTCGATACCTTAGGTATAATTCTGAGAGCTCATTAGGATTATCTAATAAATACTCTTCTTTGATGGCTCCTTGCTGGATAGGAAAATTAACAAGCTTGAACAACTGCATACTAGTATCAAAATTTGAAAGCTTGTAATTTAAAATTCCTAGCCAAAGATTAATTAAAGTATTCTTTTTGTCAGAAGTGGCTAATTTTGTGAAATAATCGAAAGATAGCTTGAAATCTTTTTGTATATAGGCTAACTCGCCCAGAAGATATAGGAGTGAATAATCCCATGAGGTAACCTTCTTAATCTCACTAAGGATATTCTCAATTGACTCGCCTTTTGATAAAAAAGCTGATTTTGCATAAAGATAACACGCGGCAATCTGTAGCTCATATAATTCGGATGGTTTTGAAATAGCGCCTGTTTTATAGTGCTTATTAAGAAGCATCGTCTCGGGAGAAGTTAATATTTTTAGCGCTTCTTTTGCCGACTCTTTTGATTTATGGAAACTACCGGATTCTTTAAACTGTTTAGAATTACGAATAAACCGTCTTGCTCGATTGACAGGATTCTTAAATCCTTCCCACCATCTTCTTAACCCATATAGAATCCGATTGAATATGGGTAGAATCCATTTCCGTCCAAAAATACCCACCATCACTATAAGCCATATCCAACCTGTTACATTATCCGCAGTGGAAGATGAGGATGTAGAAGATCTTGTGGGGGAAGCTGATGTCGAACTTCTGGTCTGCTGATCGTACGCATCTAATACCTTCTTTACATCAGAATTGTATGGATTAATTCTGTAAGCCTTGCGGAGCTCTGCAATAGCTTGGGTTTCCTGATCATTTTTTGCATATAGAGCGCCTAAGGCTAAATGCACATTTTCAGCATTCGGCTTTAAAGTGGCTGCTCTCTCAAGAGTTGATATTGCGCTTTCAATAGCGCCTGTTTCGGAATACATAATGCCTAAATTAAAGTGAGCATCAAAACTATATGGCTCTAATTCGGCAAATTTCTTAAACATTATCTTTGCATCGGTATATTGCTTTTTATCAGCATATATGAGCCCAAGATTGTAATATGCTTCGGACAAATTTGGATTAAACACAATCGCTTGTTTATACTGTGTAATCGCTACGTCTGTTCTCCCTTGTTCATGATATTTAACCCCTTGATTGAAATGTTCTATTGCCTGGTATTCTTCATAGTCTCCTGCAATCGCCTGAACAGAAAATAACGGCAAAAGGATAAATAGAGACAAAATAATTAATCTTTTTAAATTCTGCATCTTGATTCCCAGTTACTTCATCCTATCTTTTTTTAATAAGTCTATATCCTCTTGGATCAACTCATTGTGTTTCTTAATTGCTTCTTTTAGCTCAGATACTTCAGCGCTATTTCGATTAATCATATAGAAAACTAATAACAATATACCCAGGGCGGTGAACTGTATGAAATAATGAGGTATTACAAAACTTAGCCCAAAAGAAACTAGTCCACCTATCAGTAATAGCTTATTTTGTTTCATTTTTCTACTAGCTCCATTTCTTTATGTTTACGCTTAATGTAATTCTCGATCTCAGATGTTGTAATGCGATATCCGCCCCGCCGCCCCTCTTTGTAAGCCTTCAGCTTTCTTTGCCGGATAAGCTCCCTGACATATTCTTCGCTCACTCTCAAGAGTTCGGCGACCTCTTTGGTTAATAAAATATGACTCATCTCTAAGCCTCCTACAATGATTTTATGGGTTTTCGTAACACAATCTGATACAAACTATTACAATTATATATCAAATATCCTATCCCGTCAAAATAAAAAACCTTCGCCAGGCATATTAAGCCCGATGAAGGTTTTTAACTGCTTGATTTGCTAATGTATTTCGACGCCTCTCACCAGATCAAGAATGGGTCATATTTATAGCCCCATGGATGTTCACCGATCGCCTGGTCTAGTGGCGGAAGTTGCGTAATACAATCTACTAGATGTGATGTAAAAATATTCACCTTTCTCCCTGCATCCTGCATCTTACTTGTAATATCAGTTATTTCTTGATCAGTAGCATCGTTCTCTAAGATAATCCCGGGGTTATACGTTCGCTTGTCGTGATCGACAAACCACATAATGCAACATTGTTTATTCTTTTGCATTAGCAGCCTCCTTATCAAATGTTCCAGCCTAAGTTTCTACGATAATCCTCAACCCAGCTATAGTCTCTTTCGCCACCCAGTATTTTAACCTTTAATACTCTCGGCTTCTCTGAGGCAACATCTATGGCCATGGCAAGCGCATCTAAAGAATCATCATGACCTTTCGGAAAATATCGTGCTTGTTCAAGCAGAAGGCGATGGTGTCTCGAGAACTTGACTGTTCCGTTTTTTATGAGCGGATGTATCGCTTGGATACGCTTCACCTTATCGGTTGTATTAATAACTTGTTCAAATGGCGAATAGTTACTCTGTTTTCGAGCTCGATCCACAAGCTCATCGTAAAGCATTTTTTGGAACTGGTTGGCTTCCACCGAGAATCGCTCAAATCTGTAACGCTTGCAATATGCGAGAATATCGTCAATCGTCTCCGTCGGTGTTCGTCTCCGGACATCGGCCTCGATGATATACAGAATTCCGTCGCGCTTGTCTCGCACCAAAACAATGATCGCGGAGAAATCGCCTCGCAAATTAGAGCTTCCTAGACTCGGATCGCAAGCACCATAGAGTTCAACATTTTCCGCTAAAGCATGCAGCAAATCCTCAGTTGTAGGATAGCGCTCGTTATAATATTGGAACTCATCGGTGTTAAAAATTGTATCCTTTGCGCTAAGGGGCAAGTTCATGTACTCACTTGCAAATGACAGCTCATTTTCCTCTCTGATTACCATAAGCTCGTATAACGTATGTCGCTGGGGCCAAAGCAACACTGTACCTTCATTCATAACTTCTTTGTTTTCCCGGTAATACTTTAACGCCGCATCAGGCCCGCTTTCGTTGTTAAGTTTATCTCGACCGTTATAGATATTGCTCCACTTCTCCCACAGATCAGATCGGTGGGGCCAGGAGATAATCGCTTTATAAACTTTGATATTCCAGCTGGGATTCAGCTCTGGATTCACATATTCGCTTAAGAGGCAGTGCGGGTGATAAAGGTTCCCGATAAAAAGCACATTTGTTAATTCGAAGCCGCAGCGGAGAACGGACTTTCCGAACCATTCACGCAATTTGTCTCTGACTTCTGACGAAAAGGTGTTCTCCGGATCCTCCGCATCGTCAAGGACAATCAACGTAGGCCGGGAAGCGCCATGGCGCCTGCCGCGAATCTGTTGACTACTGCCCAGGGCAAGAACTTCGATTCCATTTCTGGTTATAATGTCGTGTCGCTGCCAACGGGGCGGCTTCGGCTGACCGTCCATCTCACAAATGTGAGGGAAAGCAGCTCTTAAACGCTCGTTATTAGTTAGTTCGCGCCTGATATTATCCAAAATCTGCATTGCCTGTGATGCAGTATTTGAAATTATCACAACAAACCGCTCCCTTTCGTAAAGAATTGACCACAAAATATAAATTAAGGTGATTAAGGTCGACTTCCCAAAATTTCTTGGCGCAGCGATGGATATTTTACAATTTCTCTGCCCAGAAATGTCCTCCAAAAGCTTATAGAGCTCGTGGTGCGCTGCGGAAGGTTGATATTTCAGATGCTCAGGCATAAATAGCTTGGCAAATGTGTAAATCGAATTCTTGCCGGCACTTCGCATCATTGCAAACGTATCATTAAACAGATTGTTTATCATTTGACTCCTCCGTATTTTGCTGAAGGCTATCTTGTTTTTGCGAAAGTTTGTTCACTTCAGAAACAATCTCTGCCTTTTCGATCTTGACCCTCAATTGCTCAATGCCCTTTTCAATCTCAGGAGACATGATCCCTGTCTCCTTACCCACAGATTCAATTTCAACTACCATTTTCTTAATCTCTTCCAAGGATTGATCATGGCTATCGGACATGTGGTGATATATCTCTCCGATGATGTGCTGCGGGCGCGAAACGGAAGGCAAATATCCGACGCTCTGGCAGCATGCGATAAACTCCTGCAAGATTTTCCATGCGAAAAACTCCGCCTGGGCTTTTTCTGATATGGAACCACCTTGAGAGCGCGCAAGACGGAGTAAATATGCATGACTTGCCCTGGCCTTTTGAAACAACTCTCCCATAATCTCTTTGGCCAGATTCGAGCTTGGGACAAGAGCGTTGCGCCTACGGACAGCTTCAAGATAGCGGCGGATCTGCCGCTCCCCCCTTCCAAATAATTGAGCAAGCTGCGAAGTTGAAGATCCTTCCGCGCTTAATGCCTCGGTTATATCCAAGATGATCTCGTAAGAAAGCTTCTTAGGGGCTATCGTTCCACTCTGAATACCTTGTATATAGTGCGCAAGGGGCTTTTCTTCTGGAGAATTATTTTTTGTCATTTTTCATCCCCCCAAGATATTTGTCTTTAATCTCCCTAGAAACTGAATTAACCCCAAACATGCGTATGTATCTAAACACCGCCGTATCTACGTATGAAGGTTCGATTTCTACCCCTCGGAAAATACGACCCATCTGCTCGCAACCTATGAGGTTACAGCATGCGCCGGCACACCCATCGAAAAGCACATCGCCCTTCTGGGTGCTGTTACGCAAAACCCTCCGGGCAAGCTCAACTGGCTTAGCTGTGGGGTGTAGCCTTGAGTCTGCGAGTATCCGATCAACTTTCCAAACGTTCGTCTCATTAGGCGGGCCATACCAGCGATGTTTACCTTTGCCCTTTAACCATCCATAAAGCATAAATTCAGTCGCAAATTTATAATCTCCATACCCTGGGCAGGCTAAATTCTTAACCCAGGAAATTACATTCGCCGTATAAAAACCCTCATCGGCTAAAACTCGGGTCATACCGCCGAAATTTCTATAGCCACTCCAAAAATAGAAAGCTGCCGCTTCCGCAAGAAATCCCTTTAAAACCACTAAAACTTTTCTAAACCATGCAAGATACTCTTCCCCAACAAGATCGTCATTCTCAATCATCTTCCAGCCCTTTTTCCGCCGCCTCTGGAGCTCATCCATAGGACGATTGAGGACATCTAACTTAATACCGTACGGCCAATCCATATGCGCTACGACAATATGAAGTTTTCCTAATAGTCGCTCTAGATTCTCCTTTACAGCCGTATCCCCACAGAGAATCTTGTGAGGACCAAGCTCGATTAGGTCTCCTTTCTTAGTAATTGTTTTTTCAAAGCTAGATTTATCGGTTTCAAGGTCTTCATCGTTATATTCAGTATTTAACTCTATGCTCCTGAAGATCTCAGGAAGGGTGAATCCAGTAAACTCAAGTAGCTCTGGAATTTTCTGTAATTCGCGGAAGATAGCAGCTAGACTCGGTTCCTCAAATTCTCCGGAAATTCGGTTAAGACCAATATTCAAACTCATCTCCTCTTGCAAAGAGATCTTAACCCACATTACTGCTACCTTCTTAAAACCAAGCTCACCCAAAACTTTCAAGCGCTGATTGCCTCCGATGACATGTCCTGTTGTTTTGTTTGCTATGAGCGGCTCGTAAACCTTAAATCGCTTGATACTATTCTTAAGCTTCTCTAGCATCGCCGGCTTCATAAGCCTTGGATTATATGGAGCGGGCTTTAGTTGCTCGATTGCTACTTTTTCTACTGCTGCAATCTTTTCTTCCATTACTGCCTCCTTTTTTGCAAAAAATAAAGCCAGAGTGGAGATCTTTTATCTCCATCTCTGGCTTCGCTTACTCGCCCAGGCCTTCTAGGAAGGCCGCTTTGGCTGGCTCAAAGTTTAACTACAAAAGATGTATCTTACGTTTATCTGTTACTCTTAGAATCCATTTCTCCCATCTGCGGAGTTTTTTATTAAAGCCGCGCACTGGGATTAAACGAGGTGGCTCAAGGTCTATTTTTATAGCACCCACCTTGTAATTGATTTCTACTTCCTCTTTTTGGCTACGTATATTTGGTTCCATAATAGGCTCCTTAATTTTTCATACTGTTGTTTTGATAGAATCTAGCACTCTTTCGCGTGCTTTGAGCGACTCTAGCGTGTCGATCATTCGCCTGATCTTACTCAAGGCTTCCATTGACTTCCCATCCCAACTAGGAAAGGCATTCCTCAAGTCTTTAATGAGCTCCTCAATTTTGACTTCCGCAGAATCTTCCACCTTAACGGCCGAATGCACATTGAATTCTAATACGTTTGACTTACCACTTGTGATTCCCTCCGATAGTATTCTCCTCTTCAACTGCCCGCCAACATCAGCTCTGATTTCTCTATCCAATTTGACCTGCCGCCTAATGTAGTCACACTGCGTTTCGACTTCCTCACGATCCTTCCCCAACTTTTCCCTAATCACCTTAAAACTTTCGCCCTTATCCCGCTCCTTAACAATCTTCTTAAAATACTCCACAACACAAGAGGGATAGACTGCGATGAGGCCCTTCCCGTGACTATATCTTATTGGTTCAGGAAAGAAGCGGAAATGATATCGAAGGTAATTGAACATCTTAATCCCATGCTTCCACCCACAAACTTCCATGAGCTCTTTAACGCTATAAAACTGCTTGTCTTGTTTCTCCATTTAGCACCTATAGGTTATACTTGCTAATAGTTTATCACAAAAAAAATACTTGTCAAGGATATTTTTTAATTACCGCTATTATTCACTAAGCCAACACCGAATTTACAATAAGGACATTCTTCTCCGAAGGCCGGGATTGGCCCGTCTAGCGTCTTCTTGGCTGCAACCAACCCCTCTTCTACCCAAGTAGAGTCGCCTTCTTGGGGTTCAATGAATAGATCAAAAGAAAGCTTTCCTGCTGCAAAACCGTCATCTTTATTAACCCGCGCAAATAAAAAGTATCCAATCTTAGAAACCTTGTACCCGTTCTGTGCCAGCAACCACTGATAGACTTCCATTTGACGCTTATACTGAGGATATATCTGATGCTGGCTCGCTCCGGTAGCCTTATAATCTACTACGATTAATTCTCCGTCCGGATTAACCCATACATCATCTACTGCCCCAAAAACTAAAAAACCTGTAGCCTTATGCTGAAATTGCACTCCCGTGAAATTGTGGCGCCATGTATTAATCTGTTCGCATTTATAGGGAATGGCATCGATCTTATATTTCTTAATAATGTAATGGGCGGTACCATCTTCACGGTGGACATCAAACTCCTTCTTCAGCAAACCATCAATAGCTGAGTTAATCGTATAAGGCGCCGGTGGCGGACGCTTCACCCCTTTTTTCATATCCAGCCAGAAACAGCGGGGGCAATCTAAGAATAACTCGATTTTAGAACGAGATAGTTTCACCATATATCTTTATTTATTGTTCCTTTAACAACGGATCGAAATATTTATAAAACTCTTCAAGTTTATTGGTGAGCCATTTATGCTGTTCATCCCATTGTTCACGGTTAGCTGGATCCACTCCCGTGAAAGCTACGCCTACATAAGCGTTGTTCTTCTTTGGGTTATCTTGCCACCAACAAGATTGTTTCCCAAACTTCTCAGTAATTTGATCTTTCATTTCAAGGATTTTTTTGTAGGATTTTTTAGCGCGTTTCTTTCTAAAACGCAAGTAAACTCCGATTGTATTATTCCATCTTTCAGTATATGCAAATAACTTAATTCCCTCCCACCCTGGATCAAACATAAGGAATCCGAGACGAGTCGAATCAGGTAACTCGGGTAGAACATTGCGCTCTTTCACGACCTTGAGCAGGTTAGACCAATAATCAGACCGAAGATCTCCTCGCTCCTTCGGACTAAGTTCTCCGGTATCAATATCTTCTGAAGGAACGTAGGCGGCTCCGGCTGGTCGCGGCCAGATTTTCACTATTTTCTTGGCAAGCAAACGACCTCGCTTCTTTATTTCTTCCTCTGTCCATTTCTTTATATCAGAGAAGTATCGATTCAATTCTAGTTTGCTCTTTATAAGCTCCATCCTTTTTTCCTTATAGGGTTTATTGCCAAGGGGACGATTATAGCCGCTCAATGTAAGATTCCCAATGGTATGTAACCATTTTTCATGAATGTCTCGCCAATTTTCTCCCAAGTCTTCTTGCCATGACTGCCCGCTTTTACCGCCCCCAATCGTCTGAGGCATTACGTGCTCTATTTCAAGGTTTGCAAGTTCGACTTTTTCCCGGTGTCCATGGGATTCCTCTAAAGCCTGAAGGATCATCCGACACTTGCCTGTTTCTCGGCGATATAATGAAAACTCCAATAACCTCGAAATAAACGTATCATCATCCGGCCAACCACGGCTTAACCAATAATTCTGCAAATCAAGGCGAGTATCTTTACGTATCGCTTTTACTGCATCCGGGAACCAACGCCCATACGGCCTTGTAGTTTCTCCACAAATCGTCCTTCTAATAATAAAACTAGATATATCATCCAAGCACCCCAATAAGGAATCTAATTCAAGCTTCTTGCTTGCATGCATCTCGAGCAGGTGCATTAATAAAGGATGAGCTGTAGTAATATCAAGCATTTGTATCTGGGAAAGCGCCTTGCTTAACGCTGAAATCGGACATGTTTTGGGCCTACGCAGCCAGTTCTCGAATTGCGCAAAAAGTTTCAATTCATTAGCTTGATCTACAGGGCTTAACTGCCGTTCCTTGTTCTGACTCTTGAAATCGATATATGTTGCTTTGTCTTTTGAATATGCACCATTACGCATGAGATAACTTCTATAAAAGGCTGTTTGTGACAAAGCTGAGTACTCATCAGTCTCATCAAACATTTTTTCAAGAGGCTGCCAATGCGAAATATGAAAACCTTCTTGATCATCAATTGGAATCTGCATAAAAATGTAATTCCTAATTAAATCAGACTCTTCTAGGGGAAGACCAGTAGAGTTAAGGCTCTCAAATATTTCGTATGGATTTTCCCCATCGATTGTAATAACAACCAACGATAACCGGGCAGTCACTGTGTGAAAAAGAGACCTGAGCTTCTTCTCTGGTTCTTCCAAAATATAGCCGTTGAAGTTATCCCGATAGTACTGCCATGCTTTAACAATACTATAATCCGAATATTGAGCGACATCTCCCCCATCGATTACCGCAAAAAACGCCTCTCTGTCTCCCAAACGAGGAAGAACTTTGTACCTCTGCACACCCTTTTGCCTTCTATGGACCAAGTAGTCTTCGGCAATCTCATCCGCAAGATCGTTGCATTTTCTATCCCTTGCCAAATCACGGAAAGCCGCCAACATGACCATAAGTGTCGAAAGCCTCTGCTGTCCATCTATCAACTGATAAGGCGTCACCTCTCCGGGCACGTGCTTGAAGGGAGTACATACCAGTGGCCCAAGAAAGTGCTGAACTCTTTGATCATCCTCTTGAAGAGCCAAGACATCGTTATAAAGCCTCTCCCAATGTTTCTGGGTCCAAGCGTAATGCCTTTGGAAAAAAGGCACTAAATATTGATCGGCGGCGTGAAGAATATCACGAACCATCTTGGCTCTAGCATCCATGAATAGCCCTCCTAATATTCTGACCGGATAATCGCGACCACTCGGCTAGCACTTAATTATTAAAAAAATCAAAGCAAAAATAAAATAAATTACTCCAAAAACCCAAGGGATAATAATTTCAATATGGGAAAATGGGAAATATATTTTCTTCTCTTTCCCCTCTTTTAAAATATGCCATTCATAATCAAATAAGGCTAAAGGTAACTTTTGTTCAATTTCATGAATTACTTTGAATTTTCCAGCATTCAACTGTTTGTAAGAACGTAACAAATACCAGAAGATCACACAGATTATTATTCCTATAAGGGAAACTAAAAATTTAATTAAAAAAATATTTTCAAATATCTTTACCTGAAATAACAACCCCAAAATTGAAATCAATACTGTGTTAACTGTTATAAAGTAATTGTTTGCATTTTGACGCCTGTCGCTTATCTTATCTGCACTTTCAACATAAAGCTGATATTGCGCCAATAAATGGTTCCTATATTCTTGACCATATTCTTTATCAGACATTTTAAATATGGATTTAGATTCAGTCATTCTTACCTCGCTCCCCCAATTAAAGCTTTCAGATTATCCCAAGTCCATTTATATACTTTATCTTCCGCTTTGGCAGATGCAGGTTTAGTACAATGCTTATCAGAATATGCTGCCAGCAAGAAGTAAGGCACATTTTTTTCTTGGGCTATCGTCACCTCAGTTGAAACACCGCTGGCCGTATGGGTATATTCACCGCATAACACAATCACAAGGTCAATGTTAGCCATTCGCCGTCTGACTTTTTCTTTCCAATCCCCCGGAAGATGTTCTTTTACTGATGCATCAATAAAGTCAAATGGACTGTCTTGAAGCTTTGCCTGCAGAGCAAGCATTGTTTTGGTGCCTTCATCATGATCCACATCAAAACTGATAAATACTCTTTTTTTACCCATATTGAAATCTCCTTCTACTTCTTCTATTCCTTCCCCGCCTCATACGTAACCGCAAAGATAGAATCAGCAAGCCATTTACGAAAGCTAGAATTGTCGCTGTATTGCTTAAAAAGCTCTGCATGATCAGTAAAAAGACTCAAGAGAACCTTCTGCAAGACTCTATCATGTTCGATGCGGGCATTTTGTTTATCAGAATTCTTAATGGCATTCTGATATGCTTTATCGGCAGAAACCTTAGCGGGAATCTCCTCAGTAATAACCTTGCGAATCTTATCAGCATCCTTCCACTCAATATTGCCAAATTGATCATTAAACTGCTTTAGAATATTGCTCAAATGATCCAATTCCGGATCAGCATTGCGACCACCGCCGCTGGTCGGAACAGCATCGACCTCGCCATCCTTATCCGGCAAAGCGATATCGATCGTTGCCTTTGCCTCCACGCGATAACTGTCCATATCAATAGCTTCCAACACTCCCTTGGAAAGATCCTCTTCTATCGGAGCCGGAAGCTTGGGATTAAGGAAATTAAGGAATATCGATAATTTTTCCCACGTTGCATTTGTATAAGGCAGAATCGAAGCCAAAAAGCTGTATGTCCTCACGAAAGCCTTCGATTTACCCTTGAAATCCACCTGCCCATCCTCATCAAGGGTCTCTTTATAAGTCGCGACACATACATCCAATATTGGGTCAAGCCGATCCCGATCGGCACCAGACAGGTATAACTGCACAAACTCCTCAACTTGTTCCCATGAATAAATTTGATACCCATCCAAAGCCGCCTGTAGGTCATGTAATTTGTTCGGATCCGTCTCTTCGCTGAGAATCGTGGTGCGGTAATACGGCTCAAAAGCTTCTCTAATATCATCCGCGGTGTTATAAAAATCGAGAACAAACGTATCGTATTTCTGCGGATGCGCCCGATTAAGCCTCGACAACGTCTGAACCGCCTTTATGCTAGTTAACTGTTTATCGACATACATCGTATGAAGCAATGGTTCGTCATAACCGGTTTGGAATTTTTCTGCACATATTAGGAAACGGTACGGATCTTCCTTGATTTTCTCTGTTATTTGATTGCTGGGGAAACCGTTCAGCGATGATTCACTGAGCTTCTTTCCGCCGTATTCATATTCACCAGAAAAAGCAACAATTGCCTTATAGCGACTCTTGATCTCCTTCAAATAATCCTTGATTGCATGATAGTATTGGATAGCGCGCTCAATGCTACCGGTGACCACCATAGCTCGCGCTTGCCCGTTGATCTTGCGATGTCCGATCACCTGCTCATGGAAGTGATCAGCCATGATTTCAGCCTTTTGCTGCACCGCGTGATCATGTGATTCTACGTATCGGCGCAACTTCTTACGCGCTTTCTTGACATCAAACTGCGGATCATCCGGAACCGTCTTCATTAGCCGGTAATAGCTTTCCACTGGAGTGTAATTCTTCAAAACATCCAGAATGAAACCTTCTTGAATTGCCTGCTTCATAGTATAGGAGTGAAAGGGACGATGCCTAACCTTCTCACCTTCTTTATACGGCTCTCCAAATATCTCGAGAGTTTTATTTTTCGGAGTCGCGGTAAAGGCAAAATAGCTAGCATTCTTCAGCATTTTGCGGGATTCCATGATCCGGTTTACGGTATCCTCATACGACTCCTGTTCCTCTTCTTTACCATCCTCGGCAAGCGCTCGATGCATCTTAGCGGTTGTCCTGCCTCCCTGACTTGAGTGCGCTTCATCAATAATAATGGCAAACTTACGGGTACGGTGTTCATCCCCGATTTCGTCCAGGATAAAGGGAAACTTTTGTACCGTAGAAATAATGATCTTCTTGCCCGATGTCAAAAACTTTCTGAGATCCCCGGAGTTCTCTGCATGCCCAACAGTCGAAGCCACCTGAGCAAATTGTTTGATCGTGTCCTTGATCTGTTTATCAAGAACCTTCCGATCAGTCACAACAATAATAGAATCAAATACCGACTTCCCGCTCTTCTCAACACCAATAAGCTGATGTGATAGCCACGCAATAGAATTGGATTTGCCACTCCCGGCCGAATGTTGAATAAGGTACCGCCTACCGATATCGAATTTGTATGCTGCTGCCAACAGTGCCCTCACCACATCGAGCTGATGGTATCGCGGAAAAATCTGCCGTTGTTTCTTGCGGCCGGTACGCTCATCCTTTTCCTCTACAATCTGTGCATAATTCTCAATGATGTCGGTTAATCCCTTCTTGGTCAAGATTTCCTTCCAAAGATAATCCGTTTTAAGTCCATTCGGATTCGGTGGATTGCCAGCCCCATCGTTCCATCCTTTATTAAATGGCAGAAACCACGATCCCTTGCCGCTTAAATGGGTGCACATCCGCACCTCGTGGTCATCTACCGCAAAATGCACCATGCACCGCCCAAACTGAAATAGAAGCTCCCGTGGATTCCTGTCCCTCTTATACTGTTGGACAGCGTCTTCCACGGTCTGCTTGGTTAAACTATTCTTCAATTCAAAAGTCGCAATTGGTAATCCATTAATAAACAGACACAGATCCAAGGCAAGCTGAGTTTCATCCTTGCTGTAGCGCAACTGGCGGGTTACGCTAAAAATGTTCTGTTCAAATCGCTTAACGGCTTCTTTATTGCCGGGTGTTGGCGTGCCGTAAAAGAGGTCGAGAGAATGAGGCCCATGTTTAACGCCCTTTCTTAATACGTCGATTACGCCACGCTTGGCAATTTCACCTTGAAGCCGCGCCAGAAACTGCTCACGTTTCGGTGAATCTGAATCCAGCCCTAAAGCATCTACCAATTTGAGCTGAGTAGCTTTTATAAAAGTAGCCAGCTTTTTTAAATCAACTGCGTGATCCCGGTCGTAATCTTCAGCATATCCGGAAGCATAACCCTCGCCGCCATATGGCACGACAGGTTCAGCAACTCTACCTTTCTGTGGGTCACATGGGTGGCCCGTGAGCCCTACGCAAATCAATTTCTCGAGGCCTTTTTCGCTTGTGTCACTCGTCGGCATTCACTACCTCCTCACTATCTTCTATGTCCTCAGGCACGGCTTGTTCATCAATTGGCTCTCGCAGATCTTCTCCTCCCAAATCAGGCAATTTAACATCGCGAACATCAATCTTACCAGTCACGACATCCGAAACAAGCCGTGTGCGGTATTCGTTCAGAAATTTAATTTCTTCGTGAATTTGTCTTATTGCAAAAGTCAACTGTCGCGTATTAGATTCAATATAATCAATCAATTCTCTTTGCTCCTGAGTCGACTCGGGGTATGCCATCATTAAATTTCCAATAAAAAACCAATCGGCACGTGGCATCTTTGCCCCGAAAGTCGAGCTATTAACAATATTAATTACTTGGGATGAGCGTAGTCTTTGTTCAATAAATTCCGGAAGTAAATCAGTCCTTTTTAACCTTAAAACAAGAAGCTCACCAACGCATACGCCATCTTGGTCCGGACGTGTCACCTTAGCCAAATATGGACGTAATTTACAAAACAAAATGTCACCTGCGCGAAAACGCTTAACCTGACTCTCAAATAAAATCTCTCCATCTGGGAAGTTAATCTTTCCTGTCCAGCTTTCAATTTGATCTAATGCAATATAGACCTCATTATCTCTTTTCAAAGAAGCCTGTTCATTGATGTTATTAACAATGAATTTCAGCTTTCTCAATTTCCAATGCGATGGAATTTCGCCTATCCAATCAACTCCAGATGGTTTTAAGTGCACAGCAGGGTTGAGGCCGCGTGCCATAACTTTATTGATAATTGCCTGTTTCTGCTCATTTAACAGTTTAATAACCTGTTGTTTTGCCCTGATGTAGCTCCGGACTCGAACTTCAACACCATCTAAGAATCTTACTATTGCTTCTTGCTCCTGATCTGACGGAACAGAGCAATAAATCATTTTGAAATGTTCCGACCGCAAACTCCACTGGTCGGACGTTATGCCGTATGACCACCGTTCTGCCTCTTTGGCAAATGCAGGAGTTCTTAAAAGGTAATGAAAATATCTGGCATTTAATTTTCTTCGCGGCCTTACGATAATATAAGCAGGACTAACTATACCCCGATACTGAGATATGCCAATCGCCCCCTGCCATGCCCGCATCTTGTTGTATGCAATATCCCCGGGCTCAACCAATTTATACTTAGACTTATCTTCATTTGATGAGTCCTTTTTTGAGGTATTGGAAATTAGATCTTCTTGACGAATAACACCTTGAGATATAGTAACCGATAACAGTTCTTCATCTATATGCCCCCGATCCTTAACCTCGGAAAATAAAGTACGAGTTGGAAGCACATCCCAATTCTCTGGTACTCTACCGAGCCACGGAGCCCCTGAATCTTTATATTTTGGATAAGCTTTTACCATTATCTACTGCCCCCGGATATATCAAGGATAGAACGAAGCAATCCGTCTGATTCCTTTTCTATTTTTTCTATGTCAGCGCGAATCTCCTCAAGTGTCCGTAATTGCTGCGGTTTATAAAAATACCTCGTAAAGGATATCTCATAACCAATTTTGGCAGATCGTGGATCAATCCATGCGTCTGGAACATATGGAAGTACTTCCCTACGAAAGAACGCCTCAATGCCGCCGTCTTCCATAAGCGGTACCTGCTCCGTATCGCGCAGATCAGTATCTGGCTCATATTCAACGATATGCTCTTTGCCTCCAATTTTTACCGCAAACAAGCCTTCAACGGGATTCGCCTCGATATGATCAGCTTTATGAATTTTTCTGATTACCGGCTGGGCTTTTTCATCTTTCTTGGCTAATTCTGACTCAAGTAATTTCTGGCGTTTAGATGTCATTTTTACATTATGCTCATCCGCATCGCTCTCAACTGCCTTCAGAAATACGTTAAAATCCATGTGGGTTCCGGCGCCAAGAGATTTCGAAATACGCTGAACCAGTTTGGCCAACGGCTCATCATCCGCATCCTTGCAAAAATGAACGAACTGATTGACATTCGCCGTAGACAAATCGACGCTCAAACGCAATGGCCGTTCGACCACAATCTTCCAATATCCAAAAGCCTCATTAGGAAATATTTTCGATTCCGGCGTCTCCTTAAACAAATGAAATATGTCGGATACTTTTTTGATATCTTCTTCGGCCAATTCACAATTCTTTTTTCCGAGATTCTTCCGCAAAGGCCTAAACCAAGCAGACGCATCGATAAGTTGAACCTTGCCTTTTCGTTGCGGAGCTTTCCTATTGGTGAGAACCCAAATATAGGTTGCGATGCCGGTGTTGTAGAAAATATTCAAAGGAAGCGCCACAATCGCTTCAAGCCAATCATTCTCAATGATCCATCGACGAATATTACTTTCCCCTTGCCCTGCATCGCCAGTAAATAACGATGACCCGTTATGAACCTCAGCGATCCGACTGCCCAGTTTCGTGTCATGTTTCATTTTACAAATTTTGTTTGCGAGAAACATCAATTGGCCATCGCTGGATCGCGTAATAAGGCTGTACTCCGGATCCCCATCGTACTCAATAATAAACCTGGGATCTTTTATATCTGCCTTCCCTCCCATGCGATCCAAATCTGTCTTCCAGCTTTTACCGTATGGAGGATTGGAAAGCATGAAGTCGAACTCTCGTGTCGGAAAACCATCTTGCGACAACGTAGATCCCCATTTAAAGTTCTCCGCCTCATCACCCTCGCCTTTAATAAGAAGATCCGCCTTCGTTATGGCATACGTTTCCGGATTGATCTCTTGCCCAAAAAGGTGAATTGATACTTCTTTTTTCTGCTCTTTGGCTAATTCCAATAGCGATTCTTCAGCTACTGTCAGCATACCGCCAGTACCGCAAGCACCATCATAAACCAGATAAGTCCCAGACTCGATCTTCTCGGCAACTGGAAGAAATATCAAATTAGCCATGAGCTTAACGACATCGCGCGGCGTGAAGTGTTCTCCGGCCTCTTCGTTATTCTCTTCATTAAAACGACGTATCAACTCTTCGAAAATCGTTCCCATCGCGTGATTATCCAGTGCTGGCAACCGAACTGTTCCATCCTGATTAAATATGGGATTCGGACTAAGGTTAATCGAATTATCCAGGAACTTCTCGATAAGAGCACCGAGAATATCAGCCTCGACTAACGTGGTGATCTGGTTACGGAATTTAAACTTTTCAAGGATTTCCTGAACATTCGGCGAGAACCCATCGAGGTAATTTTCAAAGTCAGCTTTGAGTTGCTGTTGTTTAGCGCGGGCCTTCAAATCGCGAAGCGTAAACGGCGAGGTATTGTAAAATGCCTGTCCGGATGCGCTTCTAAGCGCGGCATCTTGATTTGCGATCTTTTTCTTATCAAGGCTCTCCTTCATTTTAATGACGTCTTGTTTTGTCGGCTCCAACACCGCGTCCAATCGACGAATAACAGTCATAGGCAATATGACATCGCGGTACTTGCCGCGAACATAAACATCACGCAGGACATCATCCGCGATGCCCCAGATAAAATTCGCTATCCAGTTCAAATCTCCATTTGCCATAATAGTTCTCCAGATCTTAAACTAACGATTATTTTCACGCTTGCTCCATTTATCTATTTCATCTCTCCTGAATCTCCACTGTCCGCCAGCCTTAAAAGATGGGATCTTTCCCTCTCTTGCGAGCCGGCGAATAGTATACGCATGGAGCTTAAGATATGCTGCCAATTCTTCTACCGTGAAGGTTTCCATCTTCATCCCCTCTTGTGTCAGAATGTAACAATTCGTAAAGTATTATACTGCGCTTTTGCCTACCGCACAATGAAAAATTACCTGTCTTATATAACTTGCTTATATCGAAATAGTATGGATATATATGTAATGCAGGCATAAAAGTAACGGGAAAATCACATGTTAGAGCAAATCGACAAATTGCGAAAATTTAGCGTCCAGGAGCTCCAAAAGCGATACAAGGAGCTATTCCTTGGCGAGAAGGCGCCTTCGGCTAACCGAATCTGGCTGTTCAAACGAATAGCCTTTAGGCTGCAGGAGCTAGAATACGGGGGGTTATCTGTAAAGGCAGAAGTCAGGATTCATGAGCTCATTCAGAAATATGATCCTGTCAACAACAAGGCTTTACGGCCGGATTTGGAGGCTGCTGCGCGGGCCCACATCACCCCCTCTTACCGGGATAAACGCCTACCTATTCCTGGCAGCATTATAGCGAGGGAGTATAAAGGAAAAAGGTTAGAGGTTAAAGTGCTTGAGAAAGGCTTTGAGTATAACGGCAGAATATACAAATCGCTTACTGCGATTTCGAAGGAAGTAACTGGCTCAAATTGGAATGCTTTCCAATTCTTTAAACTATAGGCACTTGAATGAAAGAAAAAGCGATCACTGAAAAGAAACCGATCAATTGTGCCATCTACACCCGCGTATCCACAAACGATGGCATGGAGCAAGAGTTCACTTCGCTTGATGCCCAGCGTGAGGCCGCTGAAAGCTATATCGCAAGCCAAAAGTCTGAAGGCCTGGTCATATTAAAAGACAAATATAACGATGCTGGGTTTTCAGGGGCTACAACCGAGCGACCCGCACTACAACAGATCATAGCGGACATAAAATCCGGCAAGATAGGCTGTGTGGTTGTTTATAAAGTTGATCGTTTATCGCGTTCACTTCTAGATTTTGTAAAGCTGCTCAACCTCTTTGAACAACATTCGGTAGCTTTTATCTCAGTGACTCAACATTTCAACACCAATACATCAATGGGCCGACTCACCCTCAACATCCTCCTCTCCTTCGCGCAGTTCGAACGTGAGATCATAAGCGAGCGAACGCGCGATAAAATGGGCGCGGCGCGCAAGAAGGGCCAATGGATGGGCGGACGCCCGGCCTTAGGCTACAACCTCGATAAAGAAAACCATCGAATTGTTATTAATGAAGCGGAGGCCAAGATAATCCGGGAGATGTTTGACCTTTATATCAAAGAACGCTCCCTCTTATCGGTGGCTAAGATCCTTAATAAGAAGGGCTATCGAACTAAGTCTTATATAAGAAAGGGCAAACCATCTGGGAATATTCCATTAAAGGCTACGAATATACAACTGATGCTGCGGAATATGCTTTATATGGGTAAAATCAATTACAAAAAGAAGCAGGTATTCCAGGGACAACATGAAGCTATCATAAGCGAAGAAGTATTCAACAAAGTTCAGGCAATTCTAGACGGTAATCGTCGAGAAATTAAGGTCATTCCGAAGAAGAATATTGGGCTGCTGAGTCAGATCTTACGCTGCAAGCACTGTAACTGCTCGATGGCATATTCGTATACAAGGAAGAAGGCGTATAAATACCTTTATTACGTTTGCTTAAGCGCCCAGAAGCGTGGCTACGAGAGTTGTCCAACGAAGACCATCCATGCCATGAAGATCGAAAAGCAGGTCATCTCCTGCTTACGCGAAATAACTGCAGATAAGAATCTAAAAACCGGTGTATGGGAAGCCCTGCCCTTCGCTCAACAGCGGGCCGTCATACTTGCACTAGTAAAGACAATTCAATTCGAGGCTCAATCAAGTAAGATATGGATCACATTAAACAAAGCAGATAAGGTGCATGAATTCAAGATTGACCTGGAGACTCCTCTAAATTACAGGCCGCCTATTGAAGAAACCATCAAGCAAGAACCAAAACTTCGCCAGCATCTTATTCTGGCTTATCAAATTCAGGGATTGCTATCGGAAGGAAAAGCGCAGGATCCAAAACAAGTGGCGAAGTGGCTGAACATTAGCAACGTCAGAATATACCAAATTGTTGGCATGCTATTCCTCTCTCCCCGAATTCAAGAAGAGATCATCTTCTCTAGAGATCCAATCCTCGCTATGCTCCCCGAATACAAAATCAACGGGCTGGTTCAAGAAGTAGACTGGAAAAAGCAAGAGCTCGCCTGGAAGAAGATAGTTAGCAAACACGCCGGATAATCTCCCTATCTCCCCTCATTCCCGATTCCTATTTAATGGCCATTATGGCCTCGGCCTTATTCCCAATATTCCCCAAAATACCATTAAATAGCCCCCATTAAATGAGATAGTATTTGGGCTATTTTCACGTCGATATGCTATGTATCTGTTTGGTTTTAGCTGTTTAGAAAATGGATAGAACCTTCACCGGAAGGAGTAAAAAATAAACGCCGTAACTCTGTGACACCCCGCCAGATAAAAAAGCCCTGATCACGTAATGTAATCAGGGCCAAAGCACTATCTCATTTGCCTATGAGATAGTAATCATTGGGGTGGCTGACGGGGATCGAACCCGCAACAACCAGAGCCACAGTCTAGTGCTCTAACCAGTTGAGCTACAGCCACCATTTTGACGAGTCTTAATTATAGCAGGTTTTCCGGATGCTGCATAGCAAGATTTTTTTTGTCAATTGCGGGATTTAGGGTATAATAATTGTTTAAGGAGGGCATACCATGGACAATAAACGAAAGAACATATTTCAGTGGAAGACCAAGCTGAGCACGCCTTTTATCGTCATTTCCGTATGCGGTATGCTTTTATTCACGCTTGTGTTCGGGATCCTGGTTTCGGTCACGATGTCTGACCAGATGACGTTCAATCCGAATGCCCAGAACATCTGGCGCGTCAGCTTCCTGGTATTCATCCTCATCCAAATCGCAGCGAACGCGGCGCTTCTGACCATCATTTTTTCCACTCTGCAGAAAACGATCGGCGCGTTTCCCAGGATCGAGAAAAACCTGGAACAGGTCATCGCCGGGAATTATTCCATCCGCATAGGGGTTCGCCAGAAGGATAATGAGCACGTTGCGTCGCTCGTATCCAAGATCAATAAAGTGCTTGAAGTGCTGGAGAACAAAACAAAGTAGGCATACTATGGTCGGGGCGACAGGACTTGAACCTGTGACCTCTTGCTCCCAAAGCAAGCGCTCTAAACCAAACTGAGCTACGCCCCGCGAATTATTGTCCCGTTTCCGGGCCGTTCTGCGAAATCGGCCCTTCCCTTTTAAACGAAGCCTTGAGCGACCTGCCGATCTCCCTGCCGACGCTCGTTACCCCGCTGATCAAAGCCGAAGAAACATCGCTGACGCCTTTGACCGTGCCTCCCACAACCTGGCCCGGGACCTCCATAACCTTTGCCGCGGCCGACCCCTGCTCCCTGCGCGCCTGGTTAAGCGTATTGTAGAACGCGTTCTTGATGGAATTCAGCCCGAATTCAGGGCTGTCCATCTTTGTCCTGATGGTAAAATCAAGATTCACTTTTCCGTTGTTCATTGCCTGGAAAAACTGCAGGACCTTTTGCGCGATGCGCTCTGACCTGGACTGCCCGGCTTCTTCGTCGCGCTGCTTGAAGCTCAATTCGGTCAATTCAAGATGGCATGCCGCGGTAACATCGTTGTTCAGGCCGGTCACATTGCTCGTAAAAGCGAGTTTTGCCTTCTGGATATTCGCTTTATCGAGGCTGAACCAGCCTGAATAATACGGATAGAGGTACAGTGCGTCGATATCCTTCACCTCCAGGACCGCGCGCATGTCTTTCTGCTCGTAATTCATCCATCCGTCGAGCTTCACGGTCCCTTTATCCGCGGAATCCTTCCACGGCACATCAGCGGAAAGAATGAACTTGGTCACGATCTCTGCGGGAAATTGATACGTGTTGGTGACCGTCATGTCTATATTGGTCACGGTGATCGAGATGCCGCCTATCTCCGGGGAAACCGCCTGATCTTTGTACGTCAGGATACCGTCTGTGATGCGCAGATGATGAAACACAATGGACGGATAACCCGGTTTGGCCTTGACAGGTTGAGACGCCGGTACCTGGATGGTTCCCTCTGCCTGCTGCTGAGGCGCCGGATTGGTATAGGCGACTTCGGGTTTTACCGCCGTGATGGAATAAATGACAATCTTGCCGGTCACCAGACCCAGGATGCTGGGAGAGACGTCGATTGACGCGGCCTTGCCGACGCCTTCGATCCGCACGTCCTGGATCCGGAACGTCCCGAAACCGGTCAGGCGCACGTCGGCTATGCTCACGGGCCTGCCAAAGGCCCTGGCGAGCTGTTCGGTAACGATCCGTTTGCCCTGCAGGATAAGGAATGCATACACCCCCCCGTATGCAAGGCCGCAGATCAACAGAATGACAAGGATTATATTCCTGACGACTTTCATGATGAATGGAAAATGCGCGCCTGGCAGGAATCGAACCTGCTACCCACTGCTTAGCTTACCGCATCGGATTACTCCGACCGTTTGACGTTGCGGTCTGGACTATGTCTTCACCTTTTCAGGTGTGTGGCGTATAGTCTCTGAGGGCTCCCCGTACCGGGTTGCCTGCAAGTTGTCCGACATCGTGTCGGAGATCCTTGCATACAGCCACATTCACTCTATGCGTTGATGTTCCGCATAGAGGCTCCTTGGTTGAAGGCAGTTGCTCTATCCAAGTGAGCTACAGGCGCAAATCTACAGGTCAGGGCGCGCACCTTGCAAATGCCGCTCGACAACCGCCCCTGCGCATTACTTCTTGGGCGCCAGCTCCTGTTCGGTGACGAACTCGCCGGAGATATTATAGCTTTTGGTCAGATAGATCATGGCCTTGTTGCACAGGCCCTGTTTCATATACAATACGGCGAGGTTAAAATTCACCGCTTTATATTCGGGGTCGAGTTTGAGCGCCTCCAGGAACATCGCCTCGGCCTGGTCCATCTCCCCTTTTTCAGCATAGATGACGCCGACGTTATTATAGACGAACTTCCGGTAATTCGCCGCGTCGAGCCCGATGACCATCGCCTTCTGATACGCGACGATCGCGGTGTCAAAAACCCCCGCCCGCTGGGCCTTGACGCCCTCGTTATAATAATTGGCACCCTCCTCTTCGACGAGCTTTCCCGCGTGCGAGACGCCCGCCAATATCAGAACCGCCGCGACCGTTCCTATTACCTTTCTGGCAATCACCGTGCCCTCCTTTCTTGTCATCATGGTATGACCCCTGGGACAGTACGATTATATCAACCTTCCTTTGTGTTCTCAATATATTTCTCAAGGAGCGCGTGGAACTTTTTCATGGCCCGCGAGCGATGGGACATGGAATGCTTCAGGCGCGTGCCGAGCTGGCCGAAGGTCCTGCCGTATCCGGGCACCAGAAATATGGGGTCGTATCCGAACCCCGCCGTGCCCGCCGGCGCATAGGCGATGAAGCCGCTGCAGCGGCCCTCGACAACGCCGATAAGCCCCGACGGGTCCGCAAGTGCGACGGCACAGCTGTAATGCGCGGCGCGTTTTTTCATCGGAAGGCCTTCAAGCAAACGCAATACCTTGCGATTGTTCTTCGCGTCTGACTTTTC
>Ga0116184_10000940_pt1 | contig 30664 bp, 20 predicted proteins | sample AD_JPNNA5_MetaG_FD_89886 | JGI IMG/M metagenome (GOLD analysis project Ga0116184, IMG submission 89886) | Active sludge microbial communities of municipal wastewater-treating anaerobic digesters from Japan - AD_JPNNA5_MetaG | ecosystem: Engineered > Bioreactor > Anaerobic > Digestate | place... | reverse complement strand
TTTCATATTTGGTATTTGTTGCAACACCAATTTAGGTGAAAATACTATTGCTGTAAAGCCTTATTTGCTAAGGTTTTACAGCTTTTTTCAACAAACACTTGCGGATTTGAGGAGCTATCGGGAGCTATCGGGACTGCGGGAAATTAATCTTTTAAGACTGCACGACCTGCAAGACCTGCACGACTCCAATCACTACTAAAGTAGTGCACACCATACTTTAGTAGGATTCTGAAAAATCACTACAATAGTATTGACCCCGGGTCGTAAATTGGATTTACTTTTGCTGTGAATCACCAATAATATAATGAAATGAATGCATCAGTTGAAAAGAAAAGAGAATACACTCTCAAACCTACTTTTGGGGATAGTTACGGCACAGGATGGAATGTAATGCTTGATAACTTCCTCAGATTACTGCTTGTCGTTTTTGTACTGGCTATCCTTACCGGGCCCATGAAAGGAATAAATTTCAATTTTGACGATCATGTTTTTAACAAGTTCTCCGGCTGGTGGGACAACGACTGGCAACATATGTTCGGGCTTGCTTCGCTGGGTGCGTTTGCAGTATTTTTCGGGATGATAGCCCTTGCTTATGCATTTCTGGCCCTGCCTGTTGTGGCCTACGGAAGCAAAATGATATTCCTGCAGGCTGTGAGAAAGGAAAAGCCCGATTTTGAATGGCTCATCAAAGGATTCTGGACCAATTACCTTAGTATAATACTGGCCAACCTGCTGGTATTCGGACTGGTTGCCGTGAGCATGTTTGCCCTGATCATACCAGGAATCATAGTAGGGTGCCGGTTAGCGTTTGTAAGTTACCTTGTCATGGATAAGAAGCTAGATCCTATCGAAGCTGTTGAATCCAGTTGGAAACTAACCAGAGGACATGGTTGGACAATATTCTTAATGGGATTTGTTTCATTCTTCATCTGGGTCTTCGGTCTGGCTATGTTACTCGTGGGAGTACTTCCTGCAACGATATGGATAAAAAGCTCGTTTGCATCACTTTACCAGTCTGTTCTCCTCGAGAAGGAAAAACCTGTTGAAGTACCGGCAGCAGCGTAAGGTATTGTCAGATCACCCCCCTGTCCATCGCCATCTTTACGAGAGCGGCAGTGTTCTTTGCATCAAACTTGATGAGCAGATTCTTACGATGGCTGTCTACAGTTGAGGTACTGATGAAGAGCTTTTCGCCTATCTCCTGATTGGTGAGACCGTCTGCGATCAGCTTAAGGATCTCAACCTCACGACGGGTAATAACAGGTTCGGAGGAACCATTTGACGGCCGGTTGCTTATAAGCTCCTGAACGCCTTTCCCGATGTATTTATTTCCGGCAAGGACTTCTTCTATACCTTTTTTTATATCATTGATATCAGATGTCTTAAGGACAAATCCATCCATTCCGGATTCAAATGATTTTTCGATTATATGACGTTGTGCAAGAGAAGTGACGGCAAGGATTTTCAATTCAGGAAGACGTGCTTTGGCCTGAAGGCAGAAGTCAATACCTGAAATATCAGGAAGGTTGATATCAAGCAAAACAATATCAAAATGATTGCTGTTAAGATACGCAAGTCCTTTGGTCCCGGTTGAGGCATGAATGCATGTTACATTCTCAAATGATTCACTTACAAGCCTGAAAAGACTCTCAGTAACTATGGGATGATCTTCTATTATCAAAACTTTTTCGGGACCGGATTCTTTCACGGAATTCATTTTCAGGAAATTATAAATTCGACTGTTATTTCCGAACCTTCGCCGGGTCGGCTGCGGAGATCGAATTTGCCGTTAAGAGCCGTTACCCTGTCACGTATATTCTGAAGCCCTTTCCCCTTGCCCTCTTTTTCAACAGCTGTGCTGTCAAATCCCTTCCCGTTATCAGATACCTGAGCAGATACTCTGTCAGGTTCGGAAAAGAGCTGGATATCTATCCTGTCAGCCCCGGAATGCTTGAGCGAGTTATTTACAAGCTCCTGGATTATCCGGTAGACAGTTAGTTCAAGTTCTTTAGTGTATCGTATCTCTTCACCAAAGAATTGCAATACAATTTTTGGAAGACCGGCCGGAGATACCTGAGAACAAAAATCCTCCAGGGCAGTTTTGAGTCCGTAATGGTTCAGCGTTTCCGGCATCAGGTTATGCGCTATCCTCCGCAGCTCGCTGATGGAAGTGTCGAGCAGTGATATTGCATGGTTGAACGAACTTACGTTCTCATGTGTGATTACAGCATTTTCTTTCATTGATGACAGATTGATTTTTATTCCTGATAACAAGCCTCCCAGACCATTGTGAAGGTCACTCGCAAGCCGTGACCTTTCAGCTTCCTCTCCCTCCATGACGGATCTGGCCGCAAGATATTGCTTCTCCTGTTCCAGCTGAAGGATCTTGTCTTCCTTTATCCGGATATTCTGGTCGGCAATAATCCGATTCTTATAGATTAGCCTTATATAATAGATAACCGAGAATCCCAGGAGCATTATTAAGGCACCAAGCAGATAGATAAGACTGTTCTTCCGTTTTTTCTCTGCAGTCAGTCTCAAAATTTCCTGCTGCTTTAACTCACTCTGGTATTTGGTTTCAAGTTCAATGATCTGCCGGGATTTTTCAGCATTATATACAGAGTCCCGGATGGTCATATATTTAATATATATATTATAGGCGTTCTTATAATCTCCTATATCATAATATGGCATTGCCAGGGCTTCATATAGATATTGAATGCCTCCAGTGAGTCGACCTGCCAGGGCAATATTCTCCGATTCCCTGAATGCTTCGATTGATCTTTTATAATCCTTTAATCTGTAGTAAGTTTTCCCAAGCGTGAATAGAACACCTTCAATGCCCTCAGGGTTATTAATTTTCCGGTAGTATTCAAGAGATTTCTGAACATATCCGAGAGCTACCTCAGGTTTCTTCATTTTGTTGTAAACTGATGCTATATCCTGGTTGACCTTCGCTACACCTCTTTCATCATGGATCAGGGAATACTGATCAATGGATCTTCGATGAAAATCCAATGCAGTATTGAAGTCAGCCATCTTTTCTTCCTCTGTGCGTTTCTCGCAGAATTCTCTTGAACTGTGGAGGGAACCAATATTATTCAGGACCCTGGCTATTCCCGGAACATCATTATAAGCCTGGTAGATATCAAGAGCTTTCTGATGGTAGTCAAGAGATTTATCAAAGACTTCCATATAATAGTACAACAGTCCCAGATTATCATTTAGACTGGCTATCCTAAGCTCATCCTTCCTGTATTCTTCGATCCGGAGACATTTTATATAACAGGCTGCAGCATCCTGGTACATTTCATGGCTCATGTAATATTCTCCAAGTTTTTGTACAGCACGGGAGATCAGGATCAGGGATTTCGACCTGACCGACAGATCAACAGCTTTTCTTATGAATAAAAGTGATGAATCGGAGTTTATGCTTTTGAATTTTGAAGCTTCTGAAATAAAGTGCATTACAAGGGTCGAATCATCCGAAAGGCGGGTATTATTCCCTTCCCGGGTATTAAATTCTTTATTCAGGATTTCAGTAATGACCTGATCGAGTGTATCATTACTCTGCCCGAAGGATAAGGACGTAAACAAAAAACAAATAATCAGCAATATATATTGTTTTATGTGATATCGGATCCGGTCCACCATAATACTGATTTGACTCACAAACCTAAATATTAAAAGCGTAAAAGCAATCCCCTTTTTAAGGGATATTTTATATAAAAAGTGATCAGAAGGGGAAACGATATGTCAGGTGCATCTTTTTTTTGACAAATGATGAAAAAAATTTCATGAGAGGGTGATAAGACATTGTTACAGATATTATCTTTATTATAATAAAATCCCCTTTTTAGGGGATCAGGGATTGAAACTCTGTTGGTAGTTTTACCGGTACAGCAACTTGATAATTTTATGTGCAAAAATTTGAACCTCCTCAGTTCGGAAACCGGTGAAAAACTAAAAACGGACCACAATAAACTGAAACTACTTTCCCCGTTTCTTATAAATCCGATTATTAACAGTCACTAAAATCAGAATCAATGAATAGTACAATTAAACTTATCGTTGCAGTGCTTCTGTTGAGCCTGGCAACGAATGCTGAAAGTCAGATAAAAGTCGATCTCAAGAAGAAAGTTGAGAACGCAGTGAACAGAAGAGCAAATCAACGGACCGATCAGGCTATAAATAAAGGCCTTGATGCTGTTGAGAATGCCGTGAAGGAGGACATTAAGAATGCCGGGCAGGATCAGCCGGCTGACACTCAAAAAGATCAGAATGCTCAATCCGGAGGACAAACAGATGCCGGTTCCGGAAAGCAGGCAACAGGTCAGCAAGCTACTTCCCTGCAGGCCTACTCGAGATATGATTTTGTCCCGGGTGATAAAATCATATTATATGAAGATTTCAGCCAGGATGCAGTAGGAGATTTTCCTGCATTATGGACAACTGATGCCTCCGGAGAGATCAACTCACTCAATATTGCAACTGGTAACTGGTTAAACCTGAACAGTGGAGAAGGAACCTACTGGTTCATGAAAGACATTGAATTCCCGCAGAATTTCATCATCGAAATGGATATAGTTCCGAAACCTGGTGGATTAAGGATCGCTGCTGACATGGTCCTTTTTGGAGAGGACAGTCACAGCGAAATGAATAAGGATAATAATCCCGGAACAGGAGGAATTCATATTCAGATGGAGAAACAGAACTGGATCACAAGGGGATACAGGAAAGGGTCAAACGAATATCTGTCAGGATCTTCACAGGTGAACACTGTTGAAGCTGAAAAAGTAAACCATGTTATCGTCTGGGTTCAGAACCGGAGAGTGCGTATATATAATAAAGGTGCAAAAGTGCTTGATATGCCAACCAATATCTACGAAGGAACAAAATTCAAACGTTTATGCTTCAAGCTGTACAGAGGTGCTTCATCAGGTTCATACATTTCAAATATAAAGATCACATCGGCAGCTCCCGATATGAGAAGCAAACTGCTCACTGAAGGCAAACTGGTAAGTTACGGTATATATTTCGATGTTAATAAGGATGTTGTTAAACCCGAATCTTACGGTACACTGAAGGAAGTAGCGACAGTAATGACTGAAAATCCCGATCTCCGTGTTAAGATTGCAGGCCACACCGATGCTGATGGTGCCGATGCCTCAAACCTTGACCTGTCAAAACGTCGAGGGGCAGCGGTCAAGAACGAGTTGGTGAAAACCTTTGGGATAAATGCGTCAAGGCTTGAATCTGATGGATTGGGCGAGAACCAGCCAGTAGCACCGAATGATACGCCGTCAAACAAAGCGCTTAACCGCAGGGTAGAGTTCATAAAACTGTAAGGATGCCTTTTCAGGTTTCACAATAATTTACATAATGAACAATTAAAAGCTAAGCAAACAGATGAAACGGATATTATTTATAATTCTGGCTGCCAGTCTTGTTCTTAACGGAGCTGCACAGACACGGGCACAGGTATATATGAAGAGGATACCGGCCCTTCCTAAAGATTCATGCAATGTGACAAGGGCATCGGTTGAGAACTTTGTCAGCGGAGTAAGCGCTATTCGGGACGAGCTGGAGAATGAGATCGAAGGGATCAGGGAATCTGTTGAATCGAACATGGAATCCAATGCTGATGTGGCAGAGGAGAATGTGATGAAACAGATGTCACAGATGTATGGTATTTCACAGGCTGACATCGACAAGATGAAAAATGCGAAGAACATGTCGGAGGCTGATAAACAGGCACTTGCCAACAAAATGCTTTCTCAGCAGGCCAACATGACTATGGATGAGGTAAAGAACCTTTCGAAAATGAGTGAGGCCGGCAAGCAGGCCTATACGGAAGCCTATGCAACTGAAGCCATGGCAAATGCAAAGAATAATCCAGGCCAGGCAGCAAGGAACAACTACGCCGGTAACCTGTACAAGACCAATGTTTCTCAACAGGCGGCTTTGTCAAAGATCAATGAGATCAACAGCCGGATAGCAGGCCTTTACAGTTCTATTCAAAATGACCCGGAAATGAAGAAGATGCTTGATCGGATTCAGGCCTGGAACAGTAAGCTTACATCCATGATGGGTATAGTTTCTGACAGGGAGGCACGCGTTATGGACTCCCTAAGTCTGAAGATAAAAAATGAACAGATAGCCTACTGTAACAGGTTCACTCCTCAGTACAGGGCTGCCCTTCGAAAACATATTCAAATAGTCAGGGTATCTATGCCCGACTTCAGGAATTTTGGTGAGATAAGTGCAGAAACAACAAAGGCACAGACAGGCATAGAAATGCCGGCAGAAGGGAAGGAACTGGCATCTCTGGAAGCAATAGCGGAGTACCTTAAAGCTCTGAAGGAGGCCTACAGGTATAAACTTTACTATTCGGAAGACAACTGATTGTCTTTTTTACAGGAATACAGATCTGTGCATATATCTAAAAATGTGATTGAATGAGATACTTGCTTATGGTTTTGATGTTGTCTGTTTCTGTTCTGATGAACGGTCAGAGCGGCCAGTCTCCGGAACAGATCAGGCAGAGGATGGCTGAAATCAGGAGAACGACAAATTGGGACGATCCGGCTGCAGCTGCGAAGGCCAACGCCGAGATAAAAAAACTGGCAGTACAGCTCGGCGGGAGTCAGCCACCTGTAAGCTTCGGCAGCAGCCAGGCGAAGAAGGAGGAAAGCAGCAAGCCTGTAACTATAAGTGTTAAATCATCAGAAATTTCAAAAGAGAATGTCATTGCTATCGCTGAAAGATATTTTAACAGATCTTACAAAGCCCTTGATGCGGTCTCTAAAGCACAATTTGACCTTGACCTGAAAACAGCAAATGAAGGCGGATTTAAACTTGACGAGGTACGGACTCTCACAACCACCGGCGGACTCAAACTGACATTCGGGACTGACCATGATATTGCATGTGTTTACCTGGCATCTGCGGTAAGGGCATTGCCGAACGATACCCTTAGTGTTAACAACTTCGGTGCATACCTTAGAAATATCGACTCAGTTGCGATGTCTCTTCCGGTCCTGCTTTATGCAAACCAGCTCTTCTCACAGAGCCCCTTGGTTCTTACTCAGATCGGGAACAGCTACTTCGAGCTTAATGACATGGTAAAGGCTGAATCGTATTATAAGCAGGCGCTCAAGATAAATCCCGACTTCAGCCAGGCACACACATCGCTCTGTGATCTTTATATAAAGCAGAACCGTCTGCAGGATGCCATTCTTGAACTCTTTGCAGGTGTCAAGGGTATGGGAGCGTCATATAGCCAGCTCTCGAATAATTTCGCATATCTCCAGTCGCAGGCAGAAAACTCCCCCGGAGGGGAAAGTGAAAAGGAAAAATTCTGGAATGAAACCCGTAACCAGATGAATCCTCCTGATGCCCTGGCCCCGTTAGAGCGTTCGGTGGAGAGGGTGAAAATGCCCACCTTCCCAAACTGTACAATGGTCGCCGACTGGAATGAGGGAGGTGCATATTCGGCGGCAGTCCAGGCATTTACGAGGTATCACTCCCTTATGAAGGAGTTTGTCGATGAGATGTTGGAGGTTCATATGGAAGTGCCGGATCTTCCGCCAAATACTGCTCTCCGTGACTATCCTAATGAAAGGTTTGCCCTTGATTGCCTTACTGAGTACTTCTTCAATGAGTCAAAAGATGAGGCTGATGACTTTTCAGAGGTTGAGGAGTCTATAAGGGAAGAGATCAGCGAGGAAGCCGATGCTTACTTTGAAACCAGAGAAGCTTATACTAATGAAATGGTTAAGTGTGCCGAGGGTTGCGGATCAGAATCACGGTGCATCGAAGAGTGCCACCGGGTATATTGCACAAAAGAATGTCCGGCCGCCAATATTTTCAATAAAAAGCTGCAGTCACACTGGGATGATTACATAAATGAATTCAATGAAACTGTAGACCGGCAAAAGGAGATACTTGACGACATGTACGAATTCACTGCGCAGTGGTACTCAAAGATAGAAAGTCCGTACTGGAGCAGGATTTACGCTTATGAGATACAGAGAGTTGCCCTTACAATAATCGGTAATGCCTACGCTGCCTATGTGATACCATTTATGGGTCCGGTACACAATGATTGCGGTACAGACTGTTCGGTATATGCCAATCCTGCTTCATACCCCCCTGAAGAGGTAAAAAAGACTACACCCCAGGCGATGCCTTGTCCTGATATAGTTAAAGGCAAAATTTCCTTTGGGCCCTGTGATCTTGGACTTGACTGTGAGAGTATTGAGTTCGGATGTGCCGCTGGTGTTGCGGCTTCATTAAAGAGAAATTTTGTAAAGAAAACGACAACCGGATTCGTCGGGGTTGGCGCAAAGACCGGAGCAGGATTTATCGGAGCAGGATTTAAAGCCGGACTGGAAGTAACTGTTACGGATAATAATGAGGTCAAAGATGTTGGAGCAAAATTCGATGCCTCTGCATCAATAGGCCCCGGCGTCACAAAGGGAGGGGTAAGCACTTCTGGAAGCTATTCGTTAATGACAGGTTTAAGCTCCGCAAAGGTTGGTTATAGTGTCGGAGGAAAAGCAAAGTAAAAATATGAAATCAAAAGTAGTCACAATCACATTCTTTTTATTCTTTTTCGTTCGGGGCCAGGCTCAGGATCAGGTCAATCTTACTGATCGCCCCGGCACCTTCGAAATTCTTAGCAGGACAGACTACGCTTCATCGGAATGCGGATTCACAAAAACTGATATGACTGCAAATTTTGAAAGGATAAAGGACATTGTAGCCGTTGTCAGACAGAATCCTGTCCTAAGTGATATCAAAGGATTCAACGGAAGAGCGAGAATTCACACGATGTCAATGACATGTAAACGACCTGTATGGTATGGAGTACCGGCAAGGATAGCCTTTGAGTTTTCGTCATTCTTCCTGAACAAAGAAGGGAAAGTTACATTCAATACGATCGAGCCGCCTTCATGGTCACTATATACCAATGATTTAATTCCAGGATGGTCAGATATCTTTGACAGCAAGTACGGGTATTTCACCGTACCCCTGAAAAAAGAAACAATTGATCCCGGGATTGACGTCTATGACGGCGAACGATGGATTCTTTATGATCCTGAACGACCTCCATACTGGGTGCCTGTTACTGTTGAAGAAGCTTTTAATGCTGCAAAAGAATTTATTTCCAGGGAAAAGGATCAGTTTACAGCATCTTTAAATAAACAATTCCTTGATCAGGAATGGGCCGCGATACCGGCTTCTGATCGCAATAAACCGGCATATTTTGGCGGAGGGCTTTCACGGGTGGCTTCTTCACATGGATTTGAAGGACAGGATAGTATCTTCCCGATGATCATGAAGGTAAATCCTGAATATCTAAACAGAAACCTTCCGAAATCAGCCATCCAGTTCATGTGGTTCAGCTCGGTCCGGAACAAGCAGTACATGAAGAAGCAGCTTGATGAATGCATCGAATACAGGAAGAAAGGCAGCGGAAGCGGTTGTGATCTCGCAAGGTTTGAGCTCTCTTTCGGAATGACCGATATCCGGAACATTTCGACTTTGATCGGAAAGTAATACCTTATGTAACTAAAGACAATATAATAATGAAAAAGGGGATAATCTTCGCCTTCTTTTTTCTATTTCTTGCAAAAGCTTCTACTGCCCAGGAAACCAGATTCCTGACTGATAAGCAGGGAGAATATATCGTTAAGAACCAGCTCAATAAATGCCCCGGATTTGATTTTGCTACCTACTCCGGGAATCTGAAAGTTATTACCGACTGGTTCCATATCAATAATCCGGTTCTCAACCCGATAAAAGGATTTGATGCCATTGTCATCATGGGCGGAAATCTTTGTGATGATGACAGGCATTCATTTTATTACGGGGTCATGAGCTATATCCATTTTGCATTCTATTACTTCTATATGCAGAATGGCGAAATGAAACAGGCAACAGGGTGGTCGGCTCATGGAACCGAGATAAACATTAACAATCCAATACATAATATCGGACAAATTATGGATGAGAGCGAATTTAAAACCGGAGATCCGCCGGCTCTGAAACAACCGCTCGAAAAGGCACTAGCAAACCTGAAGCAGTTTTACCTCACCAATCCCGTTGAAAGGGAAATATCACCGGGCGTGATATTGTTCAAGGGAGGATATATACTCGTCTTCAACCCTGATCGTCCCTGGATCTGGAAACCTGTGACTGTAAGGGAGATCGTGGATGCAGAACTGGCCTACTACAGGGTAAAGAAAGAGATTGACAGCATCAACTACCAAAAGACCCTGGAAAAATGGGCAAAACTGAATTTCAAACCGCCGGAAATGGCAAACACATCGGTTTATGATGTGCTAAAAAAGGAATACAGTGCTCTTTCATCTGAAGAATTGAATAAACCGGCATCTGTAAGCAGAGACGACGGAGATATCTCAGGGATCAGGGCTGATGGCGTGGGAATGCCAGTCATGAGGTTCAATCCGGATTGCTGGGACCGCGCCCTCCCGCCAACGGCTATACAGTTTATATCATTTGAATACAAGCCAGCCTCATATGAAGAGCTTCAGCAGTTTATAAAGAGAAATGACGGGCTTACCGACTATGTCAGTTTGTTCATGAACAAACTACCTTTCAAAGAATTAGGAGCATTGATAAACAAAAAATGATCGATATAAGTAATCTTGCACGGTAGATTGGCAAATAATCATTATCTGTTATTAAACTTGCAAATTCACCCTGAAACTTCAGACTGACCTATGAAACATCTTATTCTGTTAACGATTGCCTTACTGACAGGATACTCACAGTTTGTATCCGGGCAGAGTGATGACTGTGCGAAATGTGGTCAGCGTATGATCAAATGCTGGGACCTGAATATTTATACCACAAAACCTGTCACTAGTGCAGATAGTACACTGTGGAAGCAGCTTCATTACGCTTCCGAAGGATACATAGGACGTTTCACTACAGTGGAATCCTCACAATGCCTGGCCTTTCTTCCTGCGTGCAGGATTGGAGACAGTACCCCTCCATGGCTTCACCCCTGTCCGTTTAACGGGCAGGAAGCGGGAGGAGACTATGACTATGAGCTTTTCGGTGATATTTCAGGGTCTGAAGGTGCCTATACCCTTAAACTGACACTTGTAACGCTAAAGCGCGAAACCGTTGCTCAGACGATCAAACATTTCGAAAAAGCTTCCGATGCAAAATGGCAGGGTGAGCTTGCCTCACTTGATCTGGGAGGAACAGAAGCCGGATCCCGACGTTTGTACGAAACAATCCACGAATTTGAGCTCAAAAAGCGTGATGCAGCCCAGGGAATAAGATATAACCAGGTGGCGATGAACGCTTCTGTTACGATGATTTCAGCCAGGAAACAGGTCAATCTGAAAGAGAACCTGCCACTTGAGTTTGAACTGAAGGATTGTGATGGTGAGCCACTGAAGGCAGCGAAACTGATACTTCATACGGCAAAAGGCAGCTTCGTGAAAAACGAGATAGAAACTGACGAGAATGGCAAAGCAAAAGCAGTGTTCGTTGCTCCGGATGAGCAATGCAAGACTGACATTAAAGTAGAGTATAATTATCACCGTCCGGGTGAGAAGCTGGGATTTGCTTCTGATTTTACCACTATTGAAGTCACCGGAGATCGTTTAGTGCAATTTGAAAGAAGGTATTATGGCATCGAAGCTAAAGGAACCGTTCCGGTAATAATAAAACTATCGGGCTGTGAATCAAAAGCCATGGCAACTGCCACCCTGCAACTGAGCGCACAATACGGCTCCTTTGGCAACTCTAGCGTTAAACCTGATATTACAGGCACTGCCCGGGCTTTATACAAGGCTCCTGACAAGGGCGTTGATGATCAGCTTAAGGTAGTCCACCGCTACACGGCATCAGACGGTTCCTCAGTTGAAATTTCAGACAAATGCACAGTTAGAGTACTGAAACCTGCAGACTCGGTTTATGCCGATATCAGCTTATTCCTGTTTGACAGAGAGGTTAAAGTTGACGGAGAAGGCAAAAAGGAATCAGATCATATAACAGATTGCATCTATTCAACAACACTTGAGTGCCTTGTGAGCCATGATGTCATCCGGATGCTGAGATCACTTGGCCGGCCTCTGACGACTGACGAACGTAAGTCACGTATCACCGTACTGTCAGGTAGCTCAATGGTAGATGTTTACAGTCCTGACTACTCAGCAAAATTATATTCAAAAAAGTATCCTTTTAAGATATCGCGGCATGAGACCAGAGAGGACTACAGGCAGATCAAGGGTGAAAAAAAGTGGGTAAAATCATATGAGATGATTTGCACTGGCGTTTCAAAAAATGACGGTCTCCAGATAACAGTTGAAAAGTTGAGGAATCCCGGAGCAACGGAAAACGCTCCGGAAAACAGCTATGCATTATTGATAAACGGAGTGGGATCGGATGCTGCCGAAGGGAACGGGAAAACCAGGTGCTGGGATGATGAGGAAGAAAAGCTTAAAGAATGCAACCCGGAGTGCAATCTGAACAATCCCGGAAAAACTGCTTTTTCCGATCAGGAATATTATGAAAATGAAAAAGCTGAACCGATAATTATAAGGGCAACTGGAACCGATGACCAGAAGCCTAAAGAGGGAGACGAGGATCCTGTCGCTAAAAGCGAAGGTGATCCGCTTGCTCCTCTCGTGTCAACCGGCTTTGAGGACTATCTGCTTGGACCTGTTGGTGATCTCACCCTTTTTCTGGAAGGCTCCTCTTATCTTTATGAAGATGGGTACAAATACCTTTGGAGATATGCTCATGTGACCATGAGGTTATATCCTAAAGGCACAAAATCACTTAACCCTGAAGCTGACAATCAGACTGAGGAAAGTGACATTTTCAACGAGACGGATCCGGAAGCTGAAAAACTGAGGGAAAAGGCGCTTGACCGGCTGAAAAAATATATACAGGAACATCCCGGAAGTATGTTCGATCCCAAATTGTAGTAACAAATTGTATCACTTATGATGGAAATATATAAAATCATCTTGAGGACACTATCAGCATATCTTATGCTGACTGTGCTAATCTTCCAGCCGCTGTCAGCACAGGACAAAACTCTTCTCACAGAAAAACCCGGGACATTTAAGTTCAGAAGGGATATGCTTAACGGTCTTGGTCCTGACTACCAGTACAGAAAAACCTGCAATTTTACAAATACAGAGTCGGAGGTAGCCCTGAATGCACTGGAAAAGCTTGTTCAGGTCTTCCGAAATTGCCCGGTACTGAAGGAAAACAAAGGCTTCGATGCAATATACGATCTTGGCATAGGACGTTGCAATTCAAAATATGGATACCCTGTGCCTTCGACAATTGCATTCTATCTCAGTACATGGAGCCTTTACAAAGGGAAGGAGGTGCAATGGACGATTGAACCGCCTCAATGGAGGTTGGAGGTTAATATGACTGATAAATACAAGGATAACGGTTTTAATGAGACTGATTTCAGCAATGCTTCTGGTCCCACTAATCCTGCCTTCAGTGAAGAGGCTATGAGCCGGGCTACAGCAGAGGTAAATGAGCTTTTCTACCAGCCTGGAGTGAAGGAGGCTATTAAGCCGGGAATTGACAGGTATGGTGAAATTTACGTTATTTATAACCCTGATCGTCCACCCTACTGGCAACAGGTGACTATCCGTGAAGCGTATCGTCTCCTGATCAATTACTGGAAATGCATACCTGAGAAGGCAGAGTCTGATGTGATGGTATCGGCAGTTCAAAGTGAATTTAACCGGTTCTCTGAGGCTGAAAAAGACAGGTACGCCTATTTCGGCGACCCCGAAAGTGTATACAGAATAGGTTACGTGAAGAATGATACGCCTGTACTTCGGCCGAATCCTGAATACTGGAACAAAACCCTGCCACGTTCCGCAATCCAGATAATGGTACTTGAAATCCCTGGTGCTGAAGTCGTTAAGAACAAAATGAATAATTGTCTCCAGGTAGGTGATGGTTATTACTACATATACAGACTGCTTGATGAAATTAATATAAGTTCACTTCTACCTGTAATTGGTAAATAATGTGGATAATAAAAATATCCATTATGTATAAATTTCTACTTTTATCTGTACTTGGTCTTTTGGTCCTTGCTTCTTCCGCCCATCCGCGCTTACCGGAAAATCCAATTTCATTTGGTCCCTATAAGGAGAAGGAGAACAACTCTTCAAATCCCGGCAGAGAAGGAAATCAGTCTCGCGGTCTATGGATCCTTACGGCTAAAATTTCACAAAGCAGTACACTGCAACTTGACACACTGATAAGTATTGATGCCGGGAATCTCAAATGGACTCAGGAAAGGCATGTCAGCTTAAAAACAGTGACCCGTGGAGAGGTAACGGCTGTCTTTGAAAATCAGGCAGAGAATCCGGCAAGGGAATTCCAGTATGATACAGATTCGGGCGATCCGGGAACCATAACAGTTTCAGGGGATGGTATGCACACTTCACATTCAAGCTACGAGGAAATAATAGGCGGCAAACTGGTGGATGCAAATATCAGTGATATAAATGTTTCAGGATCTGCTTACCCCGGTGCTACAATAATGTTCTATTACTCTCCTGACAGTAAAAATATCTCTGTCGGTATTACGATAAACGCCAAAGGGACGGACAAGAGGCGGAGGTTTCACGACGAATGGAAAGATTCCAGCAGTGAACTTGACAAATACGGTCTTTCATGTTCCGGAGGCTGTGACATGTCCGACGGCAGGAATTGTAATATTACTAAAACATCTTCAGGATACCAGGCAACCTGGAGAGAAACCGAAAACAGACAAAGACATACTGCTAATGGTACAGAATTTATTACCAGTGAAAAAACCCTGGAACTGACAATCAAACCTTATAAGCCCACGGACAAACCTGAAGTAACTCTTTATGGCTGTTCGGAGCTATGCGTAGGGGAAAAGAGTGAAATTATAGCTTCAGGAAAGCCGGCAGGAGGGAAATTCCGGTTCTGGGTAGAACCAGGCAATCTGATGAAGGTAGAACCAGACGGCGAGTCCTCATCCATACTTACAGGCTCAACACCCGGGAGAGGAATGCTGTATGTAGAATATACAAGCCCTGAGGGAAAGACAAATACAAAATCCCAACCAGCTTCATGCGTTAAAATTGAAAGTTACAATGGCGGGCAGGAAATCCCGCAGATAGGTCTCTTTGATATCGATGGCAATAAGAAGTCAGGCAAGTTGACAATACCCTATAGTTCAATGCCTGATGAAGCACAGGAACTGGTTGATTTCGTGTCAGGCAATCCAACCGTGTTTACTGCAACCGCTACGGCAAAGAACATTGATCTTCAGGGTATTAAACCAGGAAAGGCAAGCCTTGAAGCGAAGGACAATTGCGGCAACACAACTGGACCGACTGTTGAAGTGGAAGTCGTCAACTGCGATAAGGAGACTGTTGAAGCTCTTGAGAAGATGAGAAAGGCGGCTATCGAAATTCTCCAGGATAAAGCTGAAAAGCTGCAGGAAGTTGCCGGCTCGGAGGAATTTGAAGAAGCTAGGGATGAGATTGTGGAATCAACAGTTGAACTTCTTGCCAAGGCAGGTCTTACAATATTAGGAAGCGGAGAGACACATGGCGCGGTTGAGACTGCAATTGAAATTGCCGAAGCAGGCGAATCATACTCGGAATTGATAGCCAGCGCCACGAACGCAGAATTTGCTGAAAGATCAGCCACAACGATCTTAAAAGCACTCGGAACACATGTCACAAAAGCAGTGGTGGGAGCGATAGGGGTTCATGAGGCTGCCAAAAAGTTCGGAGATAATCTCGGCCAGATTATTCTTCACGAAAGTGAGTTGAAAGACGCTAATGAAAGCTGGGATAAAGCCAACAGGGATTTGCAGCGAATTGAACGGATTCAGCAGACCTGCAAAGGCGATAAAACCGAACCTGAGAAACAGGAAAAACCCAAGGCAGATCAGACACCTCAGCCAACCAAGCCAACCCCACCGAAAGAACCGAAACCCAAGACCGATACTCCGCCTGCAAAGGAGCAACCGGTTGAGGAGCCCACACCTCCGGAGCCTGGTGAGGAGGAACCTCCTGTCTCACCCCCGCCGCCGACAACTGAACCCCGGCAGGTCGGACTCCCGTATTCTCCGGAAGATTGCGGCTGCGGAAAGACTAAAAGTATAATTGTAAGCACCAAAGGTATTTCAGACATCATGGCAGGGGCCAGAAATCTTGGTGACTGTGTCGACAGGTTCGACAAGACATCAGCGGCAGATTATTTAAAGGCTTTGAATGAGTTGTCAGAACTGACAAAATCACTTGAAGCCAGGGCTTCTGACAAACCGGAACTATTCATCAAACAGGCAAAGGAGGCAAAACCAAAGCTTGACTCATTGATAAAAAGGATAAAAGAATATGATAAGGCGGGTAAAGCTTTCATGGGTGAATTTGAAAAATGCCCTGAATCGGTGAAATCAGGAATGGAAGTACTTGAATCTGCAATTACAGTAACCATCGATTCAATAAAGACCAAATACTGGTAGGCTTCAGCTTACCAAATAATAAGAAATGCCGGAAAGATCATCACCTTTCCGGCATTTCTCTTAATTGTTGGCTAATTATTTATGGTAATTATATAACTGCTCAACTTCTGCCGGAGAAAGAACTTTATTATAAATGAACAGTTCATCAACACTTCCGCTCCAGAATTCGTTGAAGAACATCCCGATTTTAAAGGTCTCGTCGAGATCAGCTATATTTCCGGGCCATGGTTTAGTCTCTGCAAGTACACCGTTAATGTAAGCTTTTATGTTTGTACCATCATATGTCCCGGCAAGATGTGTCCATACATCCTTTGTCAAGCTCCCGTGTGCATTTGTTGTACCAGGTATTGATATAGCCATACCTGCATAGCCATCTGCATGAGTGAACATTGCAAAATCATTGCTGAAAATAAAGTATAATCCGGCATTTCCGGTCCTCTTAACCCATACCGATGTGCTTATGTTGTTTCCGCTCTTAAAGGTCCTCTCGCCAAAATCAATATACTGGTTTGAACCATTGAAAGTGATTGCCTTTCCGGCCTGTCCTGCTGTAAAAGTTGCACCTCCGTTATTTGTCCCTGCAGGGATGTAACCCATCTGATCAGACAGGTTATCGTCGAAATTGAAATATGAGACCAGACCGCTGGTGGGATAGGTGTTTTCTTCTTCCTGTTCTTTTGAACATGACAAGGTAAGTGCTGCAAGCACTAAAACGAGAAAATAAATTCTGCTTTTCATAAAAGTCTTTATTGGTTTATAAAATAATTCTTAATAACATTTCAAAAATACCCTTAAGCAAAGGCATCTTTATCCCCTAAAAAAGGGATTTTAAAATACGGCCTGAAAGTAAGGCAGTCGATCAGTTTATGTGCGGAAATGATTATTGATTTAAGTAACCTTTGTTAATTCAGTTTTTCGTAACTTTATAATTTATACCTGTTAAAAAATAAAGAGATGAAAACAAGGATTATTCTTTTGTCAGCAACACTCATTTTATTGATGCCTTCAACTTCTTTTTGCCAGGTAGGAAATATTCTCCGGAACAGGGTTAACAAGGCAATAAACAAGAGAATAGAAGACAAAGTTGATACAGCGATTAATAAAAGAGTGGAGGAAGCGACTCAGGAGCAGAATGCCGGCACTCAGCCTCAGGGAGCTGAAACACCTCAGAGACAGGGAGCGGAAAACATAAACCTGGGTAATCTGCTTGGCGGTAAAATTACTGCCAAATATAGTGAAGCTTATAACTTCAACAACCGCATCTATATGGTTACCGAAATGTATGATAAGAAGGACGTCGTAAGGAGCGATATGTACGTATACTTCAACGACTCTTCCACTGATGGGGGGTTCGAAGCTAAATTAAAAGGTACTTCTGACGGGGAACAGATGGAGATGGCAATGACAAGCGTTTATGATGCGGTGAACAAAGTTTTCATTGTCCTGTCTGATATGGGAGCCATGAAAATTGGGCTGATAAGTGAAGTTCCGGAGGAGACAGCGGAGAGCCAGGCGTCAGTTCAGAAAAGAACCAGGAAAGGAACTTCAGAAGTTGTGATAACAAAAACAGGTAACAGTAAAATAATCGCAGGCCTTAAATGTGATGAATACCTGTATAATGATCCTGAAACAAAAGAACACGGGAATTTATGGGTTACACGTGACCTTAAGCTTTACTCCGATAAACGCGTTTATTCAAAAGGAGGAGCCCCTATGTATTACGATCATCCCGATCTGGCTGATGGAGCGGTCCTTGCAATGGAGTCTTATAATGAAAAGAATGAATTGCAGTTAAGGACCGACACAAAAGAAATAACCAGGGGATTAAGCCATACAATATCTGTTGCCGGTTATCCGCTCAGACAGGTGAATTTCGATCAGGCAGGAGGGACCGGGAAGAAGTGATTATAGCTTCCTGAGTTTGGCAAATCTTAAAAGAAGCTTCTTGGTCCCGTTGTTCTCAAAAGCCACTGAGGCTGTCACATTGGGGGCGACTCCCTCAATCGATACAATTATTCCGTTACCGAATCTTTCATGATGTACCGGATCACCTTCGGAGAATTCTGAAGGGTCATTACTTTCAAATACAACTGTTGATTTCTCTTCTGAAGGATGAAGTTTTTTGAACCGCCCGGTTCTACTGAATTCAGCCGGTTCTTCCTTTAATGATTGCGGGCGTTCACCGGGAATACGTTTCTGAGTAAAAGGTTTGCCTCCGGTCTGTGGATAATAAAGGAATTCCTGTCCCACTTCCCTGAGGAACCTGCTGGGGCTGCATCTCTCAAGGTTACCCCATTTATACCTGTTAAGGGCATAACTAAGCGTAGCCTGTTTTTCAGTTCTTGTCAGAGCCACATAAAACAGCCGCCTTTCCTCTTCAAGCTCCTTTGAACTGCCGGCCGACATTGGAGAGGGGAAAAGTGTATCCTCCAGACCCACAATGTATACATGCTTGAATTCCAGCCCTTTAGCGGAATGCATTGTCATGAGGGTGACCTTATCCCTGTCCTCTTCTTTCTCATTGTCCTGATCGGTAAGAAGCGCTACATTAGCCATATATGCTTCAAGATTAGAAGGTTCACCATTAGTCTCAGCAGCTTCCGTGAACATCTTGATAGCATTCAGGAGCTCTTCAAGGTTTTCATAACGGCTTACTTCCTCCGGTAATTTACCGTCTCTCAGATCTTTCATTATTCCTGAACCTGTTGCAATCTCTCTTGCCTTTGTATAGGCATCGGCTTTAGCGATATCGGCAGAAAGTACAGTTAAAAGGTCGGTATATCCTTTAAGCTTGCCCAGTGTTCCCTTATTGAACTGGTCAGAATGTTTTTCGGCTTCTGAAAGGATCTGCCAGGCGGATACATTCTGATCTGATGATAGTTCTAGTATCTTATTGACAGTGGTGTCACCTATCCCTCTTTTGGGATAATTTATTGTTCTTTTCAGAGCTTCTTCATCTTCCGGATTTATTACCATCCGGAAATATGCAAGGATATCCTTGATCTCCTTACGCTCATAAAAAGATAAGCCTCCGTATATTTTATAAGGAATATTCTTCCTCCTCAGAGTCTCTTCAAATATCCTGCTCTGCGCATTTGTCCGGTACAGAACCGCAAAATCCGACCAGTTAAGCTGCTGTGAATATTTCTTGTCAAAAATATCTGAGGCAATGCTGAAACCTTCCTCCATATCGGTCATAGATTGCATAACCATGATCTTTTCGCCAGGTTCGTTTTTAGAAAAGACCTTTTTATGGATCTGACCGGTATTATTAGCAATTATGGCATTAGCTGCATTGACTATTGTCTGGGTGGAACGGTAATTCTGTTCAAGCTTAAAGAGGCGGTAATCGGCATAATCATTCCTGAATTCCAGGATGTTCTCGATCCTTGCACCCCTGAAAGAGTAGATACTCTGGGCATCATCACCTACAACACACAGATTGTGGTGGATTGCAGCCAGTTTCTTTACTATAAGGTACTGGGCATAGTTGGTATCCTGATATTCATCCACAAGGATATAGCTGAAACGATCCTGGTAGGCAGCAAGGACATCGGGAAAGTCCCTGAAAAGAATATTGGTGTTCAACAGCAGATCGTCGAAATCCATTGCATTTGCCCTGAAACATCTTGAGGAATATGTCTTAAATATCTCAGCTAGAAGAGGCATCCTGATACTTTTGTCATATTCAGCCATTGAACCATCAGCAGCATACATACTTGCCGTAACGAGATTATTTTTTGCAGCCGAAATTCTTGCAGTTATCACTCCCGGTTTGTAGATGTTATCATCGAGATTCAATTCCCTGATAATTGATCTCACGAGACTCTTTGAGTCGGAAGTATCATATATAGTAAAATTGGATTTATACCCCAGTCTGTCTCCTTCCCGGCGCAATATCCTTGCGAATATTGAATGAAAAGTACCCATCCACAGGAAGCGGGCAATGTCAGGTCCGGATATCCTGGATATCCTTTCCTTCATCTCACCGGCAGCTTTATTGGTAAAGGTAAGGGCTAGTATTTTTCCGGCAGGAACACCTTTCTGCAGGAGATGAGCTATCCTGTATGTGAGTACCCTTGTTTTGCCTGCACCTGCCCCGGCAATAACAAGTGCAGGACCTTCAGTATTCAATACTGCCTCCTTCTGAGCCGGGTTCAGGTCGTTCAGGTAATTATAGGTCATTCAATAAGAAATTATCAAATAAACGCGTCGCAACGCGTCTCCACTTTCGCAACGAGTTTCTGCAAAAATAGCAAAATACCTTTTCCGGTAATATTCGAATTTATAGATCGTTTTTATTATAATTGCACTTATTATACAAATACGGTCTTTTTAACCGTTATCAGAGAAAAATTGAGACTGCCTGTGCGTTTATTGATCTTAATCAGTATCATGCTGATGCCATTATCTTTATTGGCTCAACTTACTGCCCCCGGATCTAATTCTGTAAGATACACCTCATATCCGTCGATGCCTGCAATTAGACACCCGGTCTTTTTTTACTGCAATGCCAGCGGGACTCAGAAAGGAACTCTAACAGCTGTAAATCCCAAATGTACAGGGTCATCTGTTTTTTCCTGGTATAAATGGAATGATGTTTCAAAGAGTTTCAGTATCTTTATTAAGACAGATAACGGAGTTTCAGCATCCACCTCAAATAATCTTGATGAAGGTGGTTATAAAGTCGATATTACTGGAGCTTCGGGATGTGATACCAGTCTTGTAGCCTGGATAGTCATGGATAAAGTCCCCATAGCTGAAGCCTCGCTTGCACAGCAGCTCTGCTACAGGATTGCACTCGATGGCAGGGCGGAATCAGTTGTAAAGACATTTTATTACAGGGATCCCACAAACGCAGCTGTTATCTCAATGAATAATGAACTGACTTTCCTGTGGTCTTCCACTCCTTCATCAATAATACCCTTTCCTTCTGTCAACATAGATCCTGTTATCGGAAGGCCGCCTCTTGATGATGTCACCTACAAGCTTGAGGTTTCCACTCTCGGATGTAAGAATCAGGCGTCTTTCTTCTACGAATCGATACATGTAAAGGCAGATGCCGATGTTGTGCCAGTGTCTGGGGAAGCTCCTCTTGAAGTTGTGTTTACAAACAAATCAGTAAGAGGAACAATTTTTGAGTGGGATTTCGGTGATAAAACAAAATCGTCACTTGAGAATCCGGAACCACATATCTACAACAAACCCGGCCGCTATTACCCGAAACTGAAAATTGAGAGTGATCTGCATTGTCTCGATTCAGTCCGCCTCGACAGTATATACGTTGAACCATCATCACTTGCAATTCCCAATGCATTCTCGCCCGATGATGACGGATATAACGACAGGTTCATCGTGAAAGCCACATCGCTGCGATACCTGAATGTTGAGATATTCAGCAGGTCGGGACTGAAAGTATATGGTTTTACAGGTGAAGGTGAAAGGTTGAAATCGTGGGAAGGATGGGATGGCAAGGTCAATAACTCATCAATAGAGGCCCGTCCGGGAATCTATTTTTACATAATTCGTGCTTTGGGCTGGGACGATATCAGGTACGACAGCAAGGAGTACAGGGGCTTCCTGTATCTATACCGGTAATTTTTAAAGGCGTTACGGCATTAAGGCGTTACGGCATTACGGCGTGCACCAGGTGATTCCCCCTTTGAAGGGGGTTAGGGGGATGTATAAGTAAACATAATCAATGTGTTACGGGGGTACCCTTTTGCACCATTGAGCCGTTGCACCGTTGCACCGTTGTGCCGTTATGCCCTTCCCCCATTCACCGGTAAAACCCCGCGTCTTACGGATTTTTTCTAAAATTTAACGAAGAAAACTTTGTAAACTTAAAAAGTTTTCTCATTTTCGCGCCGCATATCAGTAAGGCATGGATTACAGACAGAAAATAATAGAAGCTGCAGCTTTAATGTTCCGTACATATGGAATAAGAGCCGTAACAATGGACATGTTTGCTAATGAACTGGGGATATCAAAAAGAACGATTTACGAGAAGTTCAGAGACAAGGATGAGCTGCTTGCCGGGGTATTGAAATGGATGGCTGTCAAACAGAAAGAAGCTGTGGTGAAGGTATTTGGTGAATCGGAAAATGTAATTGCAGCCATATTCAGACTGTTCGATATGATGTGCGAACATTTCCAAAATATGAGCCCTGCATTCAGACTTGATATGGAAAAATACTACAACAACATAGTAAAGAATCTTATCGAGAGTGGTGAACTGCCTTATTCAGCCAATAACATAGACATGCTGAAGCGAGGCATTAAGGAAGGCATTTTCAGGAAAGATATCGATATAGATCTTACAAATCAATGTCTTAATGAGGTGCTTAGAATGCCGGGAGAGAAGGATATCTACAGGTCGGAGAACAACAGCAACCGAAATATCTTCCGGGATTTTTATGTCAATTACCTCAGGGGGATATCAACCCCAAAGGGTCTTGAACTTATAAACTATTACAACAGGAAACTAACTATGTAAAATACAGATCATCAGTATGAATATAATTCATTGAATATGAAACGAAAAGCACTTTTTACTTTTATTTTCTTACTGCTCCCTCCTGCAATGATTTTTGCACAGGGGCAAAAGGCAAGTCTTAATCTGTCCCTTAAGCAGGCTCAGGAATATGCTGTTGCAAATAATAAAGTGGTTAAATCAGCGAAGCTTGATGTAATAGCCTCAAGGGCAGCACTATGGGAAACTATATCTGCTGCTCTGCCGAGTGTCGAAGGCTCAGGTTCTTTTACAGATAACCTTAAACTCATGACAACCCTTTTACCAGGTGAATTCTTTGGCCAGCCGGGCACAAAGATTCCTGTTACTTTTGGTTCAAAATATAATACAGGAGTCTCAGTTCAGGCATCAATGCTTTTATTTAATGCACCTTTATATATAGGTATAGAAACAACAAAGCTTGCCAATAAGCTGAGTGAGCAGAATCTCGAAAGGACAGAACTTGACATTAAGGAATCAGTAAGCACAGCCTATTTTCTGATACTTGTTTCAGAACAGTCATTGAGAATACTTGATGAGAATATAGCCAATCTGAATGAAACGCTCAAATCAACAAAAGCTATGTACCAGGTTGGTATGGCTGAATCGACTGACGTCGACCAGATGGAATCAAATGTTACAATGACCGAGAATTCAAGGAGTTCTCTGCTTCGGAATATTGAACTTGACTATAATCTGTTAAGATTCCAGCTGGGAGTACCGGGCAATACTGAAATTTCACTTACGGAGACTCTTGAAAGCCTGACTGATCAGATTAATGTTGATGCTATCCTTTCGCAGAATTTCGATATAAACAACAATATCGATTACAAACTTATCACCGGGCAGGAAGAGATTTCAGCATTATCCTTAATGTCTCAGAAAGCTTCTGTTTTACCGACTCTGGCAGGTTTTTATACTTATGGTTCCAACGGAATGGGAGATAAGGTATCGGAACAGAGATGGTTCCAGAACTCAATGGCAGGCCTTCAGCTTTCGATCCCGGTTTTTGCAAGCGGGCAACGATATGCAAAGATCAAACAGGCCCAGCTGAATCTGAGTAAAGCCAGAAACAACAAGGCTTTGGTTGCTGATCAGCTTCTGATGCAGGAAAAACAGCTCAGATACGACCTGGTAAATGCCAACCTTCAGTATCTCAGTCAGAAAGATAATGTCGAAGTTTCCAAACGAGTTTACACGAGCATGGAAAACAAATATAAGCAGGGAATGGCCTCAAGTCTTGAACTCACTCAGGCAAACAGCCAGTACCTCCAGGCAGAAAACAATTACATCACTTCACTCATGAACCTGCTGCAGACGAAGGTAGCCCTGGATAAACTAATGAATAACATGTAATTATAACAGAATAATTTAGAAAACTAATGAAATACTTAAAAGCAATTCCGGTAATAGTGATCAGCAGCCTGATCATCGCAGCCTGTTCCTCAAAGAAGAACAATCAGTTGGTTAAAAATGCCGGTTCAGAAACCGCCGTTGAAAAAAGCGCAATTCCTGTAAAAGTTCTAACTCTGACTAAAACAAAAATAGCCAGGACTATTGATTATACTGCAACAATTCTTCCTTTTGAGGAAGTAAATATAGCTCCGTCAAGCCCGGGCCGGATCGAAAAGATCTATGTTGAGGTAGGCGACAGGGTAAATAAGGGAGATAATCTGTTCCTGATGGACAGGACGCAGTTATATGCACAGAAAGTGCAGCTGGCAAATCTTGAGAAGGACCTTTCGAGGCTTGATACACTTCTGATGACGGGAAGTGCCAAACAGCAGCAGTATGACCAGGCAAAAACACAATATGAGGTCCTCAAGACAAATGTCGATTTCATGGAACAGAACACATTGATGAAAGCTCCATTCAATGGAGTGGTGACCGGAAAATATTTTGAAGATGGAGAGTTGTACTCGGGTGCCCCTTCTTCAGCAAGCGGTAAATCAGCAGTTGTTACTGTTATGCAAATCAATCCTCTTAAGATAAATGTAGCAATCACTGAACAATATTACCCTCTGATAAGAACAGGTATGAAAGCAAGAATTACTGCTGATGTTTATAAAGGAGAAGAATTTACAGGGAGAGTCTTCAGAAAGGCTCCGACAATAAGTTCAGCTACGAGAACATTCATTACTGAGATTGAACTTCCAAACCGGAACGATATGCTTAAACCCGGGATGTTTGCCAGGGTATATCTCGATCTGGGGGAAGTTGAGACCTTTGTCGCTCCTGCAAGCGCTGTATTGACTCAGGAAGGAACAAATGTCAGGTACATCTTTGTGAATGATAACAACACTGCAAATAGAATTGAAGTGACACTGGGTAAAAGGTTTGATGATCAGCTTGAGATCCTTTCTGCCGACATCAGTGAAGGAAGCCAGCTCATCGTTGATGGTCAGTCACGGCTCATAAGCGGAGATAAGCTGGATGTAGTTAAATAGTATGTTTTACGATTATCAAAAGGAAAAAGATGAGTATTTACAGTTCTTCGGTCAATCGACCAGTTACGACAATCCTGATTTTCGTAGCGACGATGGTCATCGGTCTATATTCTCTTACTCAGCTGCCGGTAGATCTTTATCCCGAAATTGAACTGCCGTTCATTGCAGTCTATTCAACCTATCCCGGGGCAAGCGCATCGGATATCGAATCAAACGTCACCAGACCTCTTGAAGATGCGGTTAACTCGGTGACGAACCTGAAAGAAATGACTTCCTCTACAAGCGACGGTATTGCGGTCATTTTCCTCAATTTTGAGTATGGTACCAATCTGGATGAAGCATCAAATGACGTGAGGAGCAGCCTCAGCTTTGTGGAGAATTATCTTCCTGAGGATTGTGAGAAGCCGACTATCATGAAGTTCAATTCAAGCATGATGCCTATAATTTTCTATGCCATTACGGCGAAAGAAAGTTACCAGGGACTTGAAAAGATTCTTGATGAGAAAATAGTAAATCCTCTTAACAGGATTGAAGGTGTGGGTGCTGTCAATCTGGCCGGTGTTCCAGGGAGAAAGGTATACATAGATGTTGACCCCCGCAAAATGGAAGCTTACAATCTTACAATTGAACAGATAGGTAACATTCTGAGAGCAGAGAACCTCAATATGCCGGCCGGCTATATCGAGATGGGGAAAACAGATTATCCCCTCAGGATACAGGGTGAATTTCCTGAAAGCGATGTGCTGAAAAATATCGTTGTTACCAGTATGAACGGGAATAACGTGTATCTAAAAGATATAGCTGCCGTTCGTGATACGATCCGGGAGACCAAACTCGACACGAAACTTAACGGATCGAAGGGTATGTCAATGTATATTCAAAAACAATCGGGAGGTAATACTGTCAAGGTAACCAGGGAGATCGAAAAAACTCTCGCTGAACTTGAAAAGGACCTGCCTCCTGATGTTAAGATTGAAAAGCTTTTTGACAGTGCAACATTTATTAAGGACTCTATAAGCAACCTTACGGAGACCCTTTTATATGCTGCCATATTTGTGATACTTGTGGTACTTTTCTTCCTTGGGAGATGGAGAGCTACACTGATAATTATAGTTACAATACCAATCTCTCTCCTGGTTGCATTTGTTTACCTGTTTATAACCGGAGAGTCTATAAACATCATCTCACTTACCTCACTTTCAATAGCTATAGGTATGGTGGTGGATGATGCCATTGTGGTTCTCGAGAATATTACAAGACATGTCGAAAGGGGAAGCCGGCCCAGGGAAGCAGCAATTTATGCAACAAATGAGGTCTGGCTGGCTGTTATCGTCACAACACTGACAGTTGTTGCAGTTTTCTTCCCGTTGACATTTGTAAAAGGTCTTACCGGGGTTCTATTCAAACAGCTTGGGATGATAGTTACCATAACGATCGTTACGTCAGTAGTGGCTGCCATAACCCTTACACCGACAATGAGTGCCCTGATCCTGAAATGGTACCCGATCAGAAAAGATGCCCCTTTCTGGACCTACGATGGAAGCATAAGAAAATTTCTAGACTGGTTTGACGGGTTCTATGAAAAGTCATTGCATTGGGCATTACATCATAAAAAGTTCGTTATTGGACTGGCTTTAGCGATCTTCATTGGATCGATGCTTCTTCTCGGGATTGTCGATACCGAGTTTTTCCCCGAAGCTGATGAGTCAAGAATAACAGCAACTGTCGAACTTCAGACCGGTACCAGGGTAGATGAAACAGTGAGAGTGGCAGACCAGATTACAACCTTAATCAAGGAAAAATATCCTGAAGTAACTCTTATCTCATCGTCTGCGGGCTCAGATGACAGGGGTGGATTTTCTTCATTGTTTGGGGCGAGCGGAACTCACAGCATATCATACAATATCCGCCTTAAACCTATAGAAGAGCGTACAAAGACTGTCTGGGACCTGACTGAGGAGATAAGAAGCGATCTTTCAAAGATACCTGAGATAGTTGACTTCAACCTGAGTACCTCCGATAATATGGGAAGCTTCGGAGGAAATACTGTAGATGTTGAGATATATGGTTACAATATTTCTGAGACTAATATTGTAGCTGAACAGCTTGCGGAAAAGGTCAGGAAGATAAAGGGAGCCAAGGATGTCACTATCAGCCGGGATAAATCAAAACCTGAGCTGCAGATCATTTTCGACCAGAATAAAATGATAGCTAATGGTCTGAATACAGCTACAGTATCGGCTGCAGTACGTAACAGGGTTGACGGAATGACTGCAACCAAGCTTCGCCAGTTTGGTGATGAATTTGATGTTGTGGTAAGATTCAAACGAGATGCTGTTACAACACTTACAGATATTGAGAATATAGGCATCACTAATCCCATGGGACAAGTCATCAGGCTTGGAGAAATTGCGGATATTAAGGAATACTTATCGCCTCCGAGCATAGAAAGGAAAAGAAGAGAAAGAATTGTATCAGTATCATTCACACCTTACAAAAGGTCGCTGACAAAGATACAGGCTGACGTCCAGCAGGCAATTAATGAAATAACAGTTCCTTCAGGAGTTATGGTACAGATCTCAGGAGCCATCCAGGACCAGATGGAGGCTTTCGGGGATATTGCTTTCCTGATAGTTGTGAGCCTTATCCTTGTATATCTTGTAATGGCTTCCCAATTTGAATCCCTGCGAATGCCTTTTATTATAATGTTTTCAATACCATTCGCATTCTCCGGAGTAGCAATCGCATTATTCCTGACAAAAACGACACTCAGTATCATCTCAGCTATAGGAGCGGTGATGCTTATCGGAATAGTGGTCAAGAATGCAATCGTTCTCGTGGATTTCATTAATCTTATGCGCGACAGGGGCAATGAGCTTTACCATGCTATTGAGATATCCGGAAGATCAAGGCTCAGACCTGTGTTGATGACTTCAGCTACAACAATCCTTGGTATGCTGCCTCTGGCTCTCAGTGCCGGTTCAGGTTCCGAACTGTGGAGCCCGATGGGAATAGCAGTCATAGGTGGACTTATTTTCTCCACACTTGTTACTCTGATCCTGGTTCCGATAGTTTATGCAGTTTTTGCGAAACATGGAGAACGTACGAAGAAACTGGCAGTTTATTCAGAGATGGATTTACTTATCGAAAGCGGGCCAATTCAAAAATGAACAACATAATTAACTGATACTCATGAAAGCAATAATGATCATATACAATCAGGCTCATACCGAAAGGGTTGAATACATGCTTGACAAACTGGGGATAAAGGGATATTCCTTATGGGAAAACGTTCAGGGACGTGGTAGCAGCACTGGTGTTCCGCACCTTGCAACCCATGCCTGGCCCGAAATAAATAAGAGTCTCCTTACGATAGTTGATGATGACAAGGTTGATCCTGTGCTCGAAATAATAAAGAAGATTGATTCGATTAACGAGGAAGTAGGGATCAGAGCCTTTGTCTGGGATGTTTTGAAGACCGTTTAATCAACATCAGAACGCGATAAATGGGGGTGTCTCAAAAGGACACCCTTATTTATTAAAAGTCGGCGCTGGCCGGATTTTATCCCGTGTTAAGCGGGTCTCCCTCGATTGCAGTACCATCGGCACTGGCTTCCCTTCGGTTAGCTGCTTATGATACACATCTTAAAGACCGCGAAGTGGTTTTGACAAAGAAGCCATCCTGTTTTTTGTCCTGAATACAATGTGGTACAGTAACTGACGATAGCTTGACATGGTAATAAAGATTAAGTTAATAATACAACGAGACAAGTGCAAGTTAATAATTATGCACTTATTATGCAAGGATCTTAAGGCCCTTCAGGGCTTACTTGAGGAGAGATTCCCTTACCTCCGGTTGCACCGGAGGTTATTCATATTCAGTCATTTTATGACTGCTTTGTTAAGCCCTTAACAGGTCTTTGTATCAGGGTTAATTACCGTTCACTCAAAGTATCTACCCTTTATACACATCTTTTAATTCACTTATGTTATAGGCTGGAGATTACCTTCGGTGAGCTCTCCCGACAAGTCGGGATCGGTTCCTCTCCCGATGAATCGGGATCGGAATGACACGATGTTTTTGTGTGTATTAGGGGGAATGAGGCGGGGCGTTTTGGCAGAAAGTCGTTACAAGGGAAAAAATTGTATCAAAACGCCCCGCCTCATTCCCCCTTATCCCCATAGAGACTGTGTCATCCCGATCGAGTCAATCCTGAGGGTTTGCGAAGGATTGACGAGTGAGGGATCTCCTCCTTTCGGCAGAGAATAAAAGAAAGATGTGTATAAAGAGTAGCTCAAAGTATAGTGGATGATTAGAAATAAGGAAAGCCTTTCAATAACCTGGTATTGAAGCAAAGCCGTCTCAAAATGTTATTTAGATGGTATTTTTTCCGGTTATCAACAATTTTAAACTTTTAGAATGCGCGTGGGCTTCTTTTTATGTCAACCCTAAAAAAATAGGGGGTATAATAGAAAAAAACATAAAAAAGTATCTATAACCCCCCTAAAAAATGGGGTATAAATGAAAAAAAGAATAAAAAAATTAAATATACCCCCATAAAAAGAGGTGGTATATTAAAATATTTATATTTTTGCATCGATTATTTTATTATTAACACTTAAAAAATTAGTTATGAAAAATCCGAAGTTTTTAATCGCAGTAGTGGTGTTGTTGTTTGAAATTAACCTTTTAAATCTCCAGGCTCAGGAACAGGAAGTACAGAATCAGAAATTTAATGTAAATGTCGATCTGTACTCAAATTATATATGGAGGGGTTCAAAACTTGGAACAGGTCCTGCAGTTCAACCTTCGGTGAAATTCTCGAGCGGGGGATTAACAATTGGTGTGTGGGGCTCCTTTGATGCAGACGGATACACTGAAGCAGATCCATACTTTTCATACTCCTTTCCTTTTGGCCTTAGTCTTGGGATGACTGATTATTATCTCCCCGATCTGCCTTTGTTCGAGACTTCTGCAGCTTCAGGAAGTCATGCCCTGGAAATGAATGGAGGTTTTACAAAAGGAGGCTTTTCATTAAGCGCAAATATTATTTTGAATGAAGCCGGAGGCATAGCATCAGCCGGGGGCGATAAGTATTTTCAGATCGGGTACGCCTTTAAATATGTTAACATTTTTGCCGGAGCTGGTGACGGATGGCACACAAG
>Ga0116184_10000932_pt1 | contig 30779 bp, 24 predicted proteins | sample AD_JPNNA5_MetaG_FD_89886 | JGI IMG/M metagenome (GOLD analysis project Ga0116184, IMG submission 89886) | Active sludge microbial communities of municipal wastewater-treating anaerobic digesters from Japan - AD_JPNNA5_MetaG | ecosystem: Engineered > Bioreactor > Anaerobic > Digestate | place... | reverse complement strand
TCAGGTATTCCGGTTGGAGTCTTAAGGTTTACAGCATGCTCGCTTTCTTCATATGGAGTATATGCATTGTTTTCTCCGCGGGTAACAGAAGCGAACGAAGCAGATACTCTTAGTTTATCAAAAATTTCATACCCCAGTGAAATAGAAAACACTATGCTATCTGGTCCAGTTGGATAACCGAGCGGCATAGTAACTGCCTGTGTTGCACCTGCATAATTAGAAGTAAGAGCCCTATACCAGAACCAGGAGTTTAGTTCGTTTTCACGGATATAGAGCCAGGGATTTGTATAAACATATTCGATTACTCCTGTAAACCAGCCATCACCAAAAGGAATTGCTGTTTTTATACCTGCAAGAAAACCTATTGCATTTGGTATCGTAGTCGCCTGATAGTAAGATTTTTCAAAATCAGTTTGAAACTGATTCATTGCAAAGGAGCCATAGAGTTCGATATACTTCCAGGGATTAATGCGAATTTCAGCGCTAAGAAAGCTCGAAGCTGGCATAAAACCCTGTGAAACACCTGCAATATGATTCCATAAAAAAAGATCATGAAAAATCATAAGAGGATTGAATGCTGCTAGTGGTACATCCATACCTCCTATCATCATAGCTTCGGTCAGGCCGATTGCAATGCGTTTCCCTATCATTACATCGATATGGTGATACAGTGCATTTTTTTGCCAGGTAGTTATTTTGGAAGCTAATTCACTATTATTGACTAAAGGATATATCGAAATAAATTGAATTGTATACGCAAAACCTGGTAGTTTGTACTGGACGCGAACCGTATCGTAGAAATCTGCAGCATCTGATAAAACGAGCGAACCAGTGTAGCCATTACCGATTCTTGCTGAATACCTTCCAGCAAGTATTGAAAATACACTTTTTTGTAAACCAATCCATGCCTCAAATGGTGCTGTAAAATCAATATATTCAAAATTATCCGGTATATTACTCCAATTATTTGGCGCTCCAGGATACTCAAGCGTGTTATGGTCTTCTCGAATATCATATTGAACAAATGCGGTGAACCAATCAGCATATTGCATTGTTACTGGCACCAGAATTATTGGCTTACGCGTTTTCCAGCTTCCATTATTAATAGTGTACGAATCAAAAGAAAAAGCTGAATATATAGCGGGATTAAATTCAATTCCTAGACCAAATACAATATTCGTATTTATAGTTTGTTCAAAAGGAACATTTGCAGTTTGAGCTAAAATTAATACATCTGTGGAGTCAAATGGAAATACAGTGAAGGGATTGAGAGCACCTTGAGCAAGCGCAATATATTCTAATTTTTTTACTTCCGAAGCATTATACTGATACCACCCTCCCTGTGCCCAGACAAAAGAAAAGCAAAAGAAAAAGCATATTGCTATTACACTTCTATGTTTCATACGAACCCCTAAAAAACATACTTACATAACACGGATAGATAATGAAGATTTGCATCAACTCCTTGTTGAAGATTATAATTACTATGATATTCAAAACAATAACCAACATCAAGTAAAATATTATTAAGCAATTCTACTGTTGTCTTTATCTCAAATTGGAATACTGTTTGAATTACCTGTTGCGATAGAAATCTAAAATATTTTGGTGTTGTTCCACTTGGATAAGGTGGTTGGTATGTTGGTTTTCCATTTACCCAGCCATCATCCCAATAATCACCAGTCCCTGAATAAACTCCTTCAGAAGCATTGCCATGACGTAATATCCGCATCGTGGTGGCTAGATTTAATAAATTCCAATCCAGTGCAAGCTCAAACCTATCCGAATTTGGCAAGAGTCCTGCTCCTAATGATGCTCCCATATGCGTATAATTATCTTCTCCTGTAGTGTAATGATGTGCATACATATAAGGGAAAACGGCTGTGTAGTCACCTGATATTTTTTTTACAACACTATTTAGTGGTGCCCATAGAAATCCAATTTGCATTGCTCCTATTGTTTTTGTATCGAATAGTAATTTTACATAATCAAAAGGATTAATGTCATCTAGAAATAATGAACCGCGAACTACAAGGCCATTAGGCATATTCCAGACAATATAACCGCCCGCTAGTGAATTATCAGCATATAGTGCGCCACTAGTCATAGACTGCTGATAAAAAAAGGCTGTTATTGGTAAAAGATACTGCGGTTTGAATTCTCCACCAAAAATCACAGTTTCAACAAGACCTATTTTTAGATTATCGTTTATTCGAAAGCTATAATCATGATAGATCGCGTATTTGTTTGCATTGCGCGTAACTGCTGTAAGCTGCAGTAACAGTGTAGAAAATGTAAATTGACCAGCAGTAAAATTAAGACCCCAATTTGCTGTTTGCCTCGCTTGAGGTCCAATAAAAATTCCATTATCAAAAAATGGTCCAGCAGAATTTCTTCCCAAACCTGCACTGATCCAGAATGAGCTTTCCCCATACCATGAATACGATGTCAACGTATACAGTATTGCTGTATTATCACCACTAATTAGTGGAGGCAATAAATAGACAGAATCTTCATGAATATCTATCGGTTCTCCTGTACCATATGGATAAAATTTTGACTGCCCATCAATTAAATAAGCGCCTGCATGTACCTTACACAATAGCTTATCAACAGGTTCTAAAAACAAGTTAAAAGCAATACCCGTTATACCTCTATAATCATCTGCAGTCCCGGCAAGTAATGTATTATTGCTATTTATTTCAAAACCAATATCATATCGAGTTAATTTTTTTATATAGTGCTGAGCCTTCTCTTTAGCCCTATCGTCTCCGTTTATGGAGACCTCTTCAAGTATCGCTAAAAGCACTTGAGGAGCGTACGGACGTATATTATAGATTAGTTTACAATATCCCTGTGCAGCCCAGATATCAATATCTGCATAAATAGGGTCAAATATTTCCTGTGTCAAACCAAATGAACAAGCCAATAGGATGAGAATCATGAGAAGCAATTTATTTTTACTATTCATACAACTCCCTTTTATACACTAATTTGAAATGCTAAAAAATCTTACAGGTATTTATGCTAAAATCCACCAGAGAGAGTGACCAGTAAAGCAGCCATCAACCTCTGTCCAGAAGGATTACTATTGTTCATAACATACGATGATGTATCATTGCCATATACCAGAGAAATACCTGACTCTATTTTTACATGATTCCACGCATCCCATTTAATGCCAGCTGTAATTGTTCCAGAGCCATCAGACCAGCGATGTAACCATTTAAATACCGGATCAACTGGTACACCAAATATATTATTATAACCAAACGCTAATCCTGTATCATGTTGTGGATTCGAAAAATCTGTGCATTCATATTCACCATACACATGAAAATCACCCCATTGCTTATAAAAACCAATGAGCATGGTAATAACCGGATCGGTCTCAGAAGACAGTTTTATTGTTGAATCAGCATGTATGTCAAATCCAAACACTGTCCGTTTTGCAGAAAAAAGCATTTGCAGGTTTTCAGAAGGTTTCCATCTTCCAGCCAGCCCTAAATATGTATTCCATATTATAAAATCAAATTTCGCACCATAAATCGTTGTTGTATACAATGGAAGCATTGGAGAACTGAACTGACTATCTGAAAGCTCAATAAAGATCTGACCGCCACTGAAAAGAGTTGGTAACGATGCCATCACCGTATAGTTGCTGCTACTGTCACTTACTAGGTTACCTGGATTAAAAATTCTTCCCTGACCCCAGGTAAATGCAAATTTACCAACTTTCCAAAACACTGAATCAAGCCAGATATACTCACAATATATGGAACTTAAGCTGAAATTTGTCCACTGTACATTTTCAGACGACAGAGGATCCATTTTCGCACCAAATGATGCATAGTAACTGAAATAAGTGTCGGGATGTGCCTCAAGCGATAATACGCTAGAAGCTGTTAGCCCAACATTAAAATCCAGCTGTGGAACAAATCGTTCATCCCAGGGAAGATATGTGTAGCCTGCAGTAATACCACCAATTGTTGTTATGGAACCTGTTATCGTTATTCCTACATTCCTCTGTACTACATTTTGTACATTTTGATTTGTTTGATTATTCTGATTGTCAGTTATAACAATATCACTGCTCTCATTAAATATATCATCTAGAGTTTCATCCTGAGCAGTGATAAAAATTGCCATTACAAGACTTATTAGTAGAAATATATATCTTTTCATAGCTATTTATTTATTTTTTCTAGATATTCCTTTGAATACACATAATCCGGAAGCTTTTCAAGCGATGGCTGCGTGATAGTTATTGTAGTTTTTTCATACTCAACTTTACCCTGAACATTTTTTGATTTTAAGTGATCTAAAATTATTATGCTTGCAGGTACCCATCGATTACCTATTTTTTGATACGATGGAACAGCAGTGGTTCTTAAAAGCTGACCGGACAGACTGTAATCTTCTACTTTGCGTATAAGAAATGTTTCATCGATCCATAGCTTTACTTTTGGAAAGGTGACATTGCTTTTAATCGCCTGAAGCTCAACCAGCGTACAATTATATTTACCTAATATAACTTTTTCTGCCTTAATAGGTTTATAATTTACCGAATAGTTTGATCGATCAAAATCAGAGTTTCGTATGCTTGTATTCTGAAACCGTTCAGTAGCATTTGAAAACATAAATGTTTTTCCAACAGGGTCATAGAGCCATAGATTATCGCCAATTTTTAAATACCCCTTACCTTTATCTGAAACTGGTTCTAAAATTAATACCAAAAACTGATTCGTTCTGTCCCTGCGTGATACAGTTGCACGAGTTATACTTATGCCACCACCAGGTGTTTGGGTTTCAATTCGATATAAAGCCGTAAAATCAGTATCCAGGTATGTAAGCATTTCATCAGCTTTTGCTACAATTGATTGGATTTCATGAAGGTCTTGTGAAGCTGCTCCTGAAAGTATTAAACTGAGAAAACATACTATAAATAAAATAAATTTAGATAATTTCACGTAACGCCTCCGCAGGGGACAACAAACTTGCTCTTCGCGCTGGTCCTTGCACAGCAAGGAGAACAGCAGCTGTTAATAATATAAAACCAATCATAACATATGAAGGTTTCAAAAATAACATCAAAAACCCATTGTTTGTAAAAAGTCCAGCACCAGGAATATTTTTTAATGACAATTTAGATATCACAAATAATAGGCCTGTACCAGCTATAAATCCACACAGTGCAGAAACTGCAGCTAAAAAAAAGGCCTCCAGTAAAAACATAGTTAACACCTGATTTCTCTGAATTCCAAGTGCCCTCATGGTACCAATTTCAACAGTTCTTTCAAAAAGAATAACCCTGTATGTATTCATAATTCCAGTCATAATAACAAGAAGAAAAACAGCAAATAATAAATATAAAATAATTGTTAAGGCATCTAAGAGATCTTTTATTGTATCCAGATTTGCATCGAGAGAAATTACAGTAAGCACATACGGTCTTTTATCTTTTGAAAGCTTTTCTGTAAGATCCTTTCTGCCAACAAGCGGTAAAACAGGATAGTGTTCAGCAAGAAATCCATGTAAATATTTTATTAACATATTTTCTGAAATTCCTTTCGGAAAATATATCGCAATATCTGTTGCAGATCCAGCTGACAGATTAACTAGTTCATTGAGCATTGCATAATTAACATATGCTGCATAGCCAAAAAGGCTTGTTTCATTAAATATACCCTGTACAATAAGCTCTGCTGTATTCGCCTGTCCTTCATTAGTAGTAAGATATAAAAGCACAGCATCACCAACATGAGCTCCAAGAATTTTTGAAGCGCTCTTACTGATCAGTATCCCTCTTTTATCTTTTAACATCGCTTCTGCTGAACCTTCCAGGAAAGGTAACGTAGAAAATTCCTTAAGCTCTTCTTCGAAATTAACACCGACAAGCCTGCGCTGTCGCACTGACTCACCACCATAGTAAATAGCGGCATTGGTATGGTAATAAATACTCCGTTTACTGATAGTAGAAAAAGGAAACTTGCCTGTTTTTAATATTGCAACAAGCTCATCCGGGTTTTCGATATAAGCACTACCATTACGATAACCACGAATGGTAATCTGGCCTGCAAAGTACCGTGAAGCTTTCTGTTTTATTGCCGCAAGCGCTCCACTTGAAACGCCTAATAGTAATACAACAAGTGAGAAACCAAAAAAAATAGCTAAAAACAGCAACTTATACCTATTTCTGTTCCGCCACAAAGTTCGCACTGCCAGTCGAGCAATCATGTATTCCCCTTATTTATTGCAACCACTGGTGGTATTTTTAAGGCAAGACGCAATGGATACATCCATGCTACTGCACCAGCTATGAGCCCTGCAATTAAATGAATAATAACATTGCCAAACGATATATATGGTACAAGAACTTCACCACCAAACATTGAAATTAACAGAGGATTTTTAAGCACTATTCCTGCTTTTCCAATCATAATACAGAGTATAATACCTGACAGGATACCTGCAAGAGTTCCTACAAATGTTAACAACACAGATTCAGTTGCAAGCATTTTTGCAATAAAACCTTTACTTGACCCCAAACTACGCATCGTACCAATTTCTGAAGTCCGTTCGAGCACCGCTAAGACAAGTGAATTCATAATAACAAGTATTGCTCCAAAAATTAAAAATATCATGCCAAAATAAAAAGCTGATTGGAGTGCAAAAAGAATCTGAATACTTGAACCAGAAGCTGTGCGCCAGTATTGAATTTTAAGCGGAATTTTTTTTATTAAAAACTGCTTTGTTAACTCACGGGCTGCGTATTGATAATCCCCATCTTTTGTTTTAACAAGCACAAAACTCCATGCTCCAGTATCCACTGCAGACTGTTCCCGTTCCTCATCAGTTTTTGACAGTAAGTTTTCGATATCAGAAAGTGTAAGTGCTGAATTTTGAGTAACAGTGCTATCAGTAGAATCGAAAAACAAATCATCGATAGTTGTAGAAGTATTGGAACCAGCACTTTGATTTTGTGATTGCTCCGAAACAGTTGGTACTATGCCATTTTCTGGATTATTGTCGCCACTCGTAGAGTGAGACAATTTTGCCTGATCAGCATGTACAACCTTTGACTGTGTTACACCTACTGTATAATTTGCAAGGCCTCGTGGAATTGAAGGATCCGTGAGCACTATACGATTTATAACATCATGCTTGCCGCTATATACAGCTGTACCTGCATAGTATCCTTTACGGAGCTTGAAGGAATTGCCCGAATACATGGAAAACACGATTGGCTCATCAAGCACAAGCGGTCTACCAATTGCGGTTTCAATTTCCTCCTTTAACACCTCATTGAGTACGACACCACCACGTAATAGCCTCGATTTAGTGTTACTATCAATAGTAATCCCTGAACAAACTACAAAATAGGATTCTGGATCGATGCCAAACACTGGAACCGTTTTTGAATAACCACCAATTTTCATTGATGCAGCGGTAGAAACAATGGGTGTATATGCTGCTATATCCCTATTTTGTAAAAGCGTATCAACAAGTTCCTGGTAGTAAGTAAGCGGCGGAATCGTATCATACTCACTCACAATAGGAATCTCGTTTCCAAAAATACTATACTGCTCGTCAGCTTCTGTGCCAATCATAAACTCACCGGTCAAACTGTTGATCAGCAATTGTTCAAGCCCTCTGTTGGTAGTAAGCAGTATTGAGTTTGCAATAAAAAGACTCATTATTCCTATTGCTATCAAACCAGCTATCAGGATATTCTTTTTTGGATGTCTGAGAAGATTTCTTATCGCTAGTTTTAATAGTATACGCAATGTATTTCCTGCTAATTTTCCAAGAATTCTGTCGTGATTTTACTACTATAATAATCCAAAATTAACATCACAACAAGCACTGTTGTTCAAATTTTGAACACTTACATGTAGTGTCGCGAAGCTTGTGCACAAAAACCCCCCTCTAATTTGTAGATTCATGTATATACCATGCACTGTTTTGAACTTTTATGAAAAACCAATCAAGCAAAACTCAAAAACAGCATGTCCATATTTTTCCTAGCATGAGCCTTTCTTTATTTTTCACTCGCTTTGGTATACTATACAATTATCATGAATTTACAGCTGAGACTGTTTCTTTCACTAAGCCTTATCTTTTTTCTCATCGTACTCGGAGTTGTAGGCTACAGTATACTTGAACACTGGAGCTTACTCGAGAGTCTCTATATGACGATTATCACATTGACAACCGTAGGTTTTACAGAGGTACGTCCTCTTTCAGAGTCAGGTAGAATATTTACAATTATATTTATCATACTGGGAATTGGTTCTGCAGGTTTTTCACTGACAACCCTTTTCGGGTATATTTTTGAAGGACCAATGATGCAGTCAATAAAGGAACGAAAAATGGAACTATTGCGAAGAAAATTAAAAGACCATCATATTCTATGCGGTTATACTGCTATAAGCCGTGAAGTACTCATTGAATTGAACCGGCAGAAAATTCATCATTTGCTTATTGATAAAAATCCTGCTATTTCATTACCACCTAATTCCAAATACACTGCAATTATTACTGGCGATGTCCATGACGAAGAAATTCTCAAACATGCACGTATTGAGCATGCACAGAGTCTCATTGCTTCGCTCAACGATGATGCATCCAACTTATTCCTCGTTGTAACTGCCAGACAAATGAATCCTATTATAAAAATTATATCAGAAGCCAGTGACGAGGCTACCGCTAAAAAGTTGACACGGGCAGGAGCCGATATAATTGTTACCCCCTATCAAATTGCTGCAAGTCTGCTAAAGCCTCGCCTCATTAATTTTCTTGATATTATTTCAGGAGATGATGAGGATAGTTCACTAAAAATCAAAGATTATCATATCAGCAAGCATTCTGCACTCCTGGGTAAAAGCCTCAGAGAAACTAATATCGGACAAACAACTGGAGCTGTGATCCTCTCCATAGTCGATAAAAACGGCAATTCACGAATAACGCAAACAGAACGCATCAGCCTTGCAAGCTTACCACTCAAAGAAGATGATTACCTTATTGCAATGGGAAGCTCAGAACAACTCCAGAAACTTGAGGAATTTATTCATGCCCAGGAAAAGTTCTTTAAGCTTAGATAAATTAATCCCACCACACTCTTCCCACATGGTCAGGCTTAAAACCAGATGAGCCATGCCGAATTACAGCACCGGTCCTCAGTTTAAGTCCCATCGAAGAAAGTGATTTTTCTAGTATTCGGAGGGTCTGTCCCGAAGCACTGTCTTCATCAAATACAAGTACATCAGCATTCTTAAAATGTTCTAAGTAAGTGCGATCGTACTCAGTGATAACAGGCCCCGTATCCTTGCGCTTAAACATGCTAAATCGGAGGAACCATAATGGTGCGTCTAAATACAAAGCCAAAACAAGCCCTGCCATAAGAGCACCATGAGCTGCACCAATAATAAGTGATGGACGACCTTTGCTCATTATTGAATCAGCTAATTTTTTGATCAATTCAGGATTCGAACCCTTCCAGGTGTATGCATCGGGTTGTGATGTATACACAAAATTGGTGATGATATCCGGTACCTGCTTCTTAAAATGTTCTAGTTTACTCTGTACCGTATCTGACAGAGCATACAATGCTAAAGCCAGTTCTATGGAATTTATAAAAAGCTGTTCTCCGGCTTTAATAAATTCATTGGAATACCGCTGCGGACATGGTTTATCGGGTACCTCAAAATATTGTGTAGGATGAAGCGGCAATTGATAATACAGACATATTTTATAGTTGAGCGCAACATTGATAATACCTGGCACCAGAATATATAACAATCGAGCCCATACAGAGACATTTTCGCAATTATGCACAGTGCCACCGTGCTGTACATCATGTTTTAGTGCACAGTACAGCTTTTCACACATATTGAGCAGTTCATTGTATGGAAGTTCTACTTCCATTTCTTGAGGAGGCTTATCCCAGGTTTCATGCAATAATTCCATGAGAATCATAGGCTCTCAACTAACTATAAAAAATCTCAGTTCGTTACACAAGACTACTTGCAGACTATACTATCACCTTACTCTTCACTGATAATAGCAATTTTTATGATTTTGTTATATTATTGCTTCTATGAACCAGGTAATAGAAATAATTATTTATTCTATTTTAGCAGCCATTTTTTTAAGTCTTTTTTATTTTCTGCTTATCAATCCTATATTGCGAAAAAAAGAATATAAACACTCAAAGTATCATAAAGACCAGCACGGAATCAGTCACAAAAAACAGGGAGATACAGTGCGTACCTGCCCTGTCTGCAATGAACCACTTGAAACAGGTATGCGAATCCATTCTAAACTGGTAAAACCATCGAACAAAGAAAGCTATATGCACATTTATGGCTGCCCATACTGCTGGCCAGAAAACACTGCACACCAGCGTGTCTGTCCCGTCTGTCATAAAACTGTCCCTAAAGGCGGATTCCTCGTTGCCCGCTACTATGAAAAATTAGGTACAAAACACGTCCATGTCATTGGCTGTTCTGGATGCAGGAGAGCATGAGCGCGCTCTACTATCATGAGTTCAGTTCTTTTCCACACTGGGTTCAAGAAAGCGCACTGTTTATCTACAATAGTATCAAAACCGCATATGAGTTCCAGAATCAACCTATCGTATGCCTTGCCGGTGGAAATACACCAATTCCGGTGTACCGTGCGCTAACCAACCTGCTTAGTGCGCTTCCAGCAGATTTTGCAGTGCCATCAGTGTCAGGTACCTCATCAGTGCCATCAGGGTTCGATACCACCGATGAACCAATTACAACACGAAAACCGCTGCTCATTATTCCAGGTGACGAACGAATAACAGGTACATCTCATCTGCAATGCAGCAATCGCAATGAATCGATGCTGAGAGAGGTATTCCATACACTCCTCAGCTCCAGACAAGCTGAACTAATTTCCTGGTATAAGGAATATTACACAAGCTCATATTATGAACGCAACTCAATCAATACTGAAACTGTAGCTTTAAGCACCACTCAAAACACATCACAAATTTGCATACATATGAACGACTATATCACCAGACTTAAGCAGGTTCGCGGTCCGCTCTTTGATTGCGTTGTACTCGGTGTTGGTGCTGATGGTCATATAGCTGGTATTTTTGACGCAAATGCAAGAACAATAGAAGAAGAAAAATCGGTTTCGGCGCTTTTTACTGCACCAGCAGAACCGCGACAGAGGGTGAGCTTACTACCTCACATTTTGAGGGACAGTTCTGCTACGCTTGTACTAGTGCAAGCACGCGGGAAAGAAGTAGTCATTAAATCCATACTCGAAGGGACACACTACCTCATCAATAAGTCTATATGCCAGAATGCAGTACTATACTGCTATACTGGTAATTGATACAACCAATAATTAGTGTCATGAAGCATGTGCAAAAGAGTAGTTCCACATTTTTTAAGACATGTAACTTTTACCCGGACATCAAAACAGAATCACGTAGGAGGCGGGCTTACACCCGCTGACCTCTCACACCACAGAACCTACGAAAATCAAAACAGAAAAAAAGAAAGCGGCTTCGCATGAAACCGCTTTCAAAACTAAGGAGGTTTTTATGAAGAAACGTCGCTTATTCGTCTGCAATGAGCAGTGTTCGCACATCTAATCTAATCTGTAAATCAGTCGGATTAAGCCTTTCGTGGTCCTTTACAACAACAAAGTGAATATGATCAGGCTTTGGTTCTAACACAATGAGTACTGCAATATCGTCGATAAAATCCCTGAGCATAATAGGGAAATTATTTTTATCGTATAAAGGCTCTTCTCCTTCGAGTGTACAGGAATACCATATTTCAAGCGCATGTTTTTTTGCAAAATCCGCCATTCTTTTTAGATCAGACGGATTAGCACGAGCAAAATCATATCCATCAATTATTACAGCTGAAGCTTTGATATCCGCATTAAGAAGCCCTTCGAGAGATGATATTATCTGTTCAACCTTGAGGGATGTCTGATTAAGGTTGAGTATAACCCGGTTGCGTATCGCTTCATCATGCACATCCTTGTAATGATCAAGGTTTTTTCGTTTTGCTACTTCTGTAAAAATGTTGTCGTACCAGGCATGGACATAACTCGTATGCGTGGTAAATGAAACATGAATAATCTTTTCATTCTTCATGAGCTTATCAAGCGCAATCTGAACGAGCACACTCGTTTTTCCAATACCTTTTTTACTGGCAATGATGCCTATATTTCCTGCCTTTAGCCCACCAGCTATACCCTTTTCCAGAATTCTAACCGGACTCCGTGCTATTAGCTCCTCTTTAATCATGGAAACTCCTTCAAATAAGTCTTCAATTTTAATAGTAAAACTATACCAGCTATTTGGCAATAATTAAAATAATTTATTTAGCCAGCTGATCTTTTTTCTTTTCCTGGAAATCCTTTATAAGCTGCTCCGACACATTGTTGGGCACTTTTGCGTATTTAAGAAATTCCATAGAGAACTCAGCCTTACCCTGCGTAAGAGAACGCAGTACCGTTGAATAACCAAACATTTCCGAAAGAGGAACTTCTGCTTCGACACGGCAGAATGCATCTTCCTCGGTGCTAGCAACGATAATGCCGCGTCGCTGGTTGATGCTGCCAAAGATATTTCCCTGGAACTCGGTCGGTCCCTCGACAACAACCTTCATGATTGGTTCAAGAATTATTGGTTTTGCTTTTGGATATGCTTCCCTAAAAGCGCCAATTGCTGCAAGCTGGAATGCTATATCCGATGAGTCTACCGGGTGGCTCTGTCCATCATTAATGGTTACACGAACATTAACAATCGGGAAGCCGATGAGCGTGCCTTTTTTAATTGCCTCCTGGAAGCCCTTATCACAGCTTGGAATGAACTCATTGGGAATAGCGCCTCCCTTAATTGAATCCACAAATTCGTACAGCTTATCTTCACAGGGTTCAATAAAACCAGCAACACGTCCATATTGACCAGAACCACCTGTCTGTTTTATGTGGGTATAGTTAAACTCTGCACGTTGAGAAATAGTTTCTCGATACGCTACCTGCGGCATACCTGTTTCTACTTCACACTTATACTCACGTTTCATGCGCTCGATGTACACATCAAGGTGAAGTTCGCCCATACCCTGAATAATGGTTTGGTTCGATTCAGGATCCACAAAGGTTCTGAAAGTAGGATCTTCTTTTGTAAATCGATTGAGTGCTTTTGAAAGTTGATCTGCACTCTTTTTGTCTTTTGGGTTTATGGCAAGTGATATAACAGGATCAGGTACAAACATGCTCGTCATTGCATAGTTAATGCTCGGATCACAGAATGTATCACCAGATGCACATTCAATACCAAACAAGGCAACAATGTCCCCTGGATAGCCCTCAGAAATATCTTCCATTGAGGAAGCATGCATGCGCACAAGACGTCCAATCTTAAAACGCTTTCTTGCACGGGTATTTAATAGTTCATCACCCTTCTTGATACCACCCTGATAGATGCGGATGTAGGTGAGCTGTCCATACTGACCATCTTCCAGCTTAAGCGCGAGCGCTACTGTTGGCTTATCGCCAGATGCTTCAAGTTTTACAGGCTGTTCGTTTGCATCAAGGTTGAGTGCAACATTTTCCCTATCATTTGGTGCTGGCAGGTAGTGCGTAACACCATCGAGGAGCAGCTGTACACCTTTATTCTTATAAGCAGAACCAACAAAAATAGGAGCAAATTTAAGCTGAATTGTTCCTGTACGAATTGCACTACGTATCATATCTGGAGTAACCGTACCCTCAAGATATGCTTCTGCAAGTTCATCAGAGAACATTGAAACGGCGTCTACAAGTTCTTCATGATACCGCTTAGCATCATCAAGGAGATGTGCCGGAATCTCAGCAAAACGCAACTCTTCACCACCAGGACCATCGAAATACACTGCTTTCATATCAACAAGATCGATAATACCTTCAAGCTTATCTTCGAGACCAATTGGCAATGTTACGAATGCTGCATTAAGACCAAGCTTTTCGGTGATTTGTGATTTAACTTTATAAGGATTTGCTCCAGTACGATCACACTTATTGATAAAGATAAGACGGGGTACATTATACCGTTTGAGCTGTCTATCTACAGTTAAAGTTTGGGACTGAACGCCGCCAACAGAACACAAAACTAAAATTGCGCCGTCCAAAACACGGAGCGCGCGTTCAACTTCAATGGTAAAATCCACGTGGCCTGGAGTATCAATGAGATTTATTGTGTAATCTTTCCACTGTACATTCGTTGCTGCTGACTGAATGGTAATGCCTCGTTCCCGTTCCAGTTCCATGGAATCCATTGTAGCACCAACACCATCTTTACCTTTAACTTCATGAATCGCATGTATTTTGCGGCAATAAAAAAGAATGCGCTCAGAAAGTGTTGTCTTTCCTGAGTCAATGTGAGCGCTAATACCTATGTTCCGCATTTTACTGATATCAAATGCCATCGTCTTTGTTCATCCTCAATCTTCAAATATAACAGGCATTACATGCCTGTACTGTAGGGGTACAATATAGTATTTTTTTCTAAAATATTCAAGTATATAGCAATATTTTCTCTATGGTTTACTATAAACGTAGCCTTTCTTAGCCACGAGCAGTGTTAAAGCAGTGTACACAACGAAACCAATACTTGCATATTCGTTACTATCACGCCATACGAAGCGTTTATTTCATTTATTAAAACTATATTGCTTATAGTAAAATACTTTGACGAAACAGTAAAAAAACTATACAATAGAGCAGCCTAAATCTATTCAAAGATACGAAGGAGTGATCAATGCAGCTGCCAATTCCCGAACCATATCGCATAAAAATGGTTGAACCTATCTACCCTTCAACACGCAAAGAACGTGAACAGTGGATACGAGAAGCAAAATATAATCTTTTTAACCTACGGTCCGAACAGGTTATCATCGATTTGTTAACGGACTCTGGAACAGGCGCTATGTCGAGCGCACAATGGGCAGAAATCATGCTTGGCGATGAAAGCTATGCGGGAGCAAGTTCATACTACAAGCTCAAACAAACCATAAAAGATATATTTGGATTCGATTATTTTTTACCTACACACCAGGGGCGGGCAGCTGAAAATGTGCTTTTTAGTACATTAATTGGTGTTGGAAACGCAGGTGTCGGGAAACTGGTACCAGGCAACAGTCATTTTGACACGACCAAAGGACACATTGAATTTCGGGGAGCACATGCTATTGATTGTACCATTAATGAAGCTTTTGACACACAGGTCGAGCATCCATTTAAGGGCAATGTTGATCTTGAAAAGCTGGAAAAAGTTTTTAAGACATATCCGCGAGAACAAATACCTGTCTGTATGCTTACTATTACCTGCAACAGTTCCGGAGGACAGCCCGTCAGCATGGAAAATGTAAAGGCGGTATCTGGTCTCTGCAAAAAGTATAAAGTTCCGCTCTATATCGATTCCGCTCGTTTTGCTGAAAATGCTTATTTTATCAAAATACGTGAACCTGGTTATCAAAATAAGACGATTCCTGAAATTGTCAGAGAACTCTACAGCTATGCAGATGGCATGACCATGTCGAGTAAAAAGGATGGTATCGTTAATATTGGTGGTTTTATTGGTTTCCGAGATGAAGAAACATTTAAAAAAGCAAGTACCTTTAACATAATGTTTGAAGGTTTTAATACGTATGGCGGTATGGCAGGAAGAGATATGGGAGCACTATCAGTTGGGCTCCGCGAAGCTACTCAATTTGAATACCTGGAATCCCGCATCAATCAAGTTGCTTATTTAGGTAAAAAGTTAACCGATGCTGGCATCGTAGTTCAGAGACCATACGGTGGTCACGCAATCTTTGTCGATGCAAAACGATTTTTCCCCAATGTGCCCAAAGAAGAATTCATCGCCCAAACACTCGGCATTGAGCTTTACAAAGAAGGTGGTATCCGCGGAGTGGAAATTGGTACGCTGCTTGCCGACCGTGATCCGGAAACGAGGCAGGAACGGTACCCAGCATTAGAGCTATTGCGGCTTGCTATCCCTCGACGAACCTATACCAACGCACATATGGACTATGTAGCAGCAGCGCTTATCAATCTTAAAGAACGGAGTGCTGAGATTAAACATGGCTACCGCATCATCCGAGAGGCACCGATTATGCGGCACTTTACAGTTGAGTTAGAACCGGTGCAGCAGTAATAAACCATAATTAGTGTCACCAGGCTGCATTTACACAGTCTTCGCAGCACTATCTATGGCTGAATATCACACATAATTCGATTGCGGCCAGCTTCTTTTGCTTTATAGAGAAGCTGGTCAGCCTTTTGGATGAACATTTCTAAACTGTGTGTATCATCTAGACAGTGCCAGTCTAATACTTCGATTGCAGTCACTCCAATCGAAACTGTTATATATGGTAAAACCGGAGAGTTTCGGTTTGGGATTTCCATTGCCCTAATAGATTCCTGTATTCGCTGCGCTACGGTGAGCGCACCATTTGCTTTTGTATTTCCCAAAAAAAGAATAAATTCTTCTCCGCCATACCGAGCAGCTATATCAGCAGGACGTCGCGCAGACTGATTGATTACGTCTGCAACCTTAATGAGTACCTCATCACCTGCGGGGTGACCATACGTATCATTAAAAATCTTAAAATGATCGATGTCTATCATAAGTATTGAAACTGATAGACAATTGCGCAGTGAATTAGCCCATTCACGCTGTGCTAATTCTTTGAAACCTCTGCGATTATACAGCCCTGTCAGCGCATCTTTAATAGCCAGTTCTGAAAGCTCCCTGAGCTTTAATTCTTTTTCAGAAATATCAGTGAGCGCAGCCACCATACCGCTGCATTTTTGACCATCTTTTTCATAAGGAGAACATTGCATTGACATAAGTACCGGTTCATGACCAGGAACAAGCATTCTGGCTTCTATTGTAAATGAATCTGATTGCTTTTCTTTATGGTAGATAAATTGCTCTTTAACTGCATCAATATTTTCTTTTTCTATCAAATCAAAAATACTCATGCCAACAAAAGAGCTTTTAGTCTCATCAGAAAAAAACCTGTAAAACGCATTATTGTAACCAGCAATAATCAAATTGCAGTCTGTATAAAACACCGGAGCACTCAAGGTATTAATAAGCTGATACACAAAATCCCGTTCTTCTTTAGCCTGCTGCAGTGCGTGTTTTAGCAGAGTAATATATGTTGACGCTCCAATTATTCGTACTACTTTTCCTTCGTTATTTTTTATAGGAGTGAGCCGTGTAACCCAGTCAGTCATTTTCCCTTCAAAGGGAATCGATTCTTCATACTCTATTGTTTTCCCGGCTAAAACACAATTAATATAATTTCTTTCTACCTGTGCCGCTATTTCTTCCGGCACAAATTCATGGGCAGTTTTTCCTTTAACCAAATCAGACTTTAAACCCGTAAGCCGTTCATGCGCTGGATTGAGCCCTTCAAAAACAAACCTGGAATCGTTTTCAACGCGAATCATGAAAATAGCAGTATCAATAGTATTATAAACAGTTTCAAAAGAATATTTACATTCTTCGAGTTCCCGTTGTAATTGTTCTACCTTGTTTGTGTTGCTTTTACCGCTCATTCTGCGACTCCAATGTCTCTAGTATAATACTAAATAATTAAAAAATCGACACCATACATAGCAACTTATAGTTTTTTAGCATCGATAACTATGACATTGGTTATATTTACATTTCAAGCAACGTAATACGTTCAAAGCATGACCAGGTATTCATAGTTTACATGGGTACCTGGTCATCAATTTTATTTAGTTACATATTTTTCCAAAATTTATAGTATTTGCGTTCGACTTCTTCAAGCGGCAGCAACGGATAAAACTTAGTATCAGCATGAGAAGCAAACATAAATCCATGTCTGAGGTATTTGTATGAAATCCTATCAATAGGACAATCGAGCGAAATACCTTTTGTATTTTTTCCAGGCTTGCTCCGTACTTCAAAAATAGCTTCCCGAAGGCGAGCTGGGTGAATTCCAGGAACAAAACTGCGTATAAATGGATTTTCCTGAAATTCTTTTAAGAAATCTTCTACATTGAACTCAAGCTGAGTGTAAAACATTTTTGGTGCACCTTTAGGCATTTTGGGGTCGGTAATAAAACGAGCGTATTCAAGGAAGTTATATTTTGTTAACACCATCATTTTAATTGGATTTAGTTCTAGAATTATGCGCATTTCATCACCACGGATTGATGGATCATTATCGTTTGCTGTTAGCTCAACATAATCCCCCAGTGAATTAGCATAGTATAGTTTTCCTAAAGCTTTAAAATCGATATGCTCGAGCGTTCGATAGCTTGAAACAAACTTTGTGGCTTTAGGGCGACCATCCTCATGAGGGACAAGCTCTGCCATCGCACCGTCGATATTAAAGTACGGATGGCGGAAATCCGGATCAACCTCTACAAAAATAAGTCTTCCTTCAAAATATCGGGTAGAACCTTGTGTATAGTGTTTAGCAAAATGTTCTGGATCAAGCTGGCTTGCAATAAGCGAGTGGTTCGGATGTAAAACCATGTACAAATGTTTTTCGTTACTCATATTTATAACCCCCAATAAGATTTTAACATTGGTGCTATCACCAGTGCAATAATAGACATTAATTTTATTAAAATATTGAGTGCTGGACCAGCTGTATCCTTAAATGGATCTCCCACGGTATCACCAACAACAGCAGCCTTGTGAGCATCTGACCCCTTACCGAATTCCTTCGATTCAATGAGCTTCTTAGCATTATCCCATGCGCCACCAGAGTTTGCCATAAAAATTGCAAGGAGCACGCCAGTAACTGTAGCTCCAGCTAAGAGTCCGCCAAGCATGTACACACCGAATAAGAATCCTACAGCAATGGGAACAAGAACGGCAAGCACACCTGGTACGATCATGCGAATGAGCGCCGATTTTGTTGAAATATCAACGCAAGCACGATAGTCAGGGTATTCGGTTTCTTCCAGAATGCCGGGTTTCTCACGGAACTGTCTTCGGACTTCCTCTATCATTGCGAATGCAGCTATGCCAATTGCATCCATGGACAGAGCAGAAAATAAAAACGGTATCATTCCTCCGATCAAAAGACCAATGAGCACCTCAGGCTTTGCAATATCAAAACTCGCAAGCACATTTCCAAAAACCGTCTGCCCGAATGCTGAAAACAAAATAATTGAAGTCAGTGCAGCTGACCCGATTGCAAAGCCTTTACCAATTGCTGCTGTGGTATTTCCTACTGCATCAAGTTCATCTGTTATGTCGCGCACATGAGGATCCATGGCTGACATCACTGCAAGACCGCCTGCATTATCTGCAATAGGACCATAGGCATCGACCGAGAGCTGGATTCCCAATGTAAGGAGCATACCAAGCGCTGCAATGCCTACACCATATAGACCAGCAAGTGCATAGCTCCCGCCAATTGCGACGCTAATAACCAGTATCGGTGGCATAGTTGAGACCATACCGACAGAGAGCCCCGATATAATTGTTGTAGCTGCTCCAGTCAAACAGGATTGTTCAATTTTACGAACTGGCGTTGTATTGGTACCGGTAAAGTATTCTGTGAGCATACCAATCAGCACACCACCTACAAGACCAACTACAGCGGAAAATGCAATAGCGAGTGCACCCTTGCCGCCATCAAATGTGCTCGCTCCAAGCAGCCAGAAACTTGCAGGGAACACCAGCACCATTGCGATAATTGCGGCCACTATTGTACCGGTATTGAGTGCCCGCTGAGGAGAGGTACCAGGTTTCCCCCGCACAAAAAATGTTCATACGAACGACGCTGCAATACCGATACCACAGAGCAAAAGAGGCAAGAATGATAGGGCGATACGAACCGAATCTGAGGCATTGATAGAAGCTCCCAAAACCACACAGCCAATTGCCGAACCAACGTATGACTCAAAGAGGTCTGCACCCATACCAGCAACATCGCCAACATTGTCACCAACATTATCAGCAATAACTGCTGGATTACGCGGATCATCCTCTGGAATACCAGCTTCAACTTTACCCACAAGATCAGCACCGACATCTGCAGCTTTGGTAAAAATACCACCGCCCACACACAAGCAAAAAGTGCAACAGTTGAAGCTCCAAGGCTAAAACCAGTTACAATCGGGAAAATAGTATTCTTAAACGTTCCAATATCAACACCAAACAGCTGCATACCAAGTGTAATGAGCACGGTAATTCCAAGAAGCGCTAAACCGACTACCGTCATACCCATAACCGAGCCTCCAGCAAAAGCAACACGGAGTGCATGGTTAATACCCTTTTCGGCTTGCTGCGCTGTTCTCGCATTTGCTTTTGTAGCTACCATCATGCCAAAGTATCCCGCTAAAGCCGAAAAAAGTGCCCCCATAAAAAAAGCCAATGCTTGCAAACGGAGCGCTCCGCTGTTTGCAACCAGTAAAAACAGGGCAACAATCACTACAAACGGCAGGAGTACCAGGTATTCTCGGTTAAGAAATGCCCGTGCGCCTTCTGCAATGTAGCCTGAAATACGCTCAAGATTTTTATTGTCCACCGCTATGCGGCTAATCCGCAAGCTCTGTATTACGGCATATCCCAGTGCGAGAAGACTGCCTAAAAATGCTATCAGTAGAATTTCTGTCATAAACACCTCACCTTTTTTAGTATGTATGAGTACTTGTATTGTACAATAGGAACCATGCTTGAACAATCAAAAAATCTGTACTACAACTACATATGCATATAAAAAGAATACTGTTGCAGAGGTGCATGCATGAAAAGTTTTAGAAAAGAAATCACGGTAACTACAAAAAAACGGTATGATATTGTCCACATAACCCCGCTCGTAGAAGAAGCACTCCGCGAAAGCGGTATTCGTGAAGGAATCTGTCTTGTAAATCCAATGCATATTACTGCAAGTATATTCATTAATGACAACGAATCTGGATTACACGCCGATTTTCTGGAATGGCTTGAACACCTGGCACCATATAATCCTAAAGGGTATCGACACAATGTCGGTGAGGATAATGGGGACGCACATCTTAAACGACAGATCATGGGCAGAGAAGCAGTCATTGCTGTTACCAATGGCAAACTGGATTTTGGGACATGGGAACAAATATTTTATGGTGAATTTGACGGTCAGCGACCCAAACGAATCCTCATAAAAATAATTGGTGAATAGTTTCAAATAACGTAATCCTTGAAAATTATCGCAATACGGGCTACTATTTTGGATATGTCCGAAGAAAAAAGTGCTATCACAGGTAATGAAACAGAACCAAACGATAATTCTAATCAAGAATATTCTCCGGATGATGAATTTCTCTATGGTCCCGGAGATGATGAGGTTGAACAGGAATTATACATATCTCCTAAAGAAGAACACCATAACCCTGCCCGGCTACAATCATTAAAAATATCAGACACATTGCGAGGGCGAATCGCAGAGTACGAACACAGCCCGGAGACAAAAACTCAATTCAGACACCGCATTGCGCTCATCGGCGCTGTAGAGCTCGATAGTAAACGGCAGCTTCGCGCCCAATCTGGAGCGTGGCCGCTGCTTGAAGCCTTTTATCAATATGGAAAACCACACTGGATTGATCCCATCAAAGTAATAATGCCTATCAAAGAAATCATGTTTAAAATGCAAGCACCGCCAATGGCTGATCGCGGTATTTTTTATGTACTGACGCGAGTTGCACGTGCCGGCATATCGCCTGCAGCATTTGCAATGCATATCGTGCTTCCGCGCATGGCTCAAGATTACAACTGGAAACTCTGGCGGGCTCGCCATATCTGGATCCTTGATTCTATTGCAGACCTGCTCGTTGAACTAAGAACCAAAGCTCCCTGGAATACGCACTATCTCGGTAAAACAAAAGTCCTCACCGATATTGCCCTGTGCAAGTATGTTGGCCGACCGCTTGCTCGTCTCCAGAGTGAACGTATCGAAGAACAAAAAGATTCATTGGCCGCATGGGCAAATGCATGGATTAACTTTACCTTTACAAGCCCTCATTTTTTAACATTTTTAAGAAAGGCAATATTGCCATGTTTCTATAGGCTATCTGGTAAAATTGATCCAGAACAGCTTGCCCCAATGGCAAACATCATGTCTAACCTTGAAAAGAAACTTGGTAAACGGTTCGATGTGATACCTTTTGATGGCATAAAAAAACTGATCATGCAGTCTGGATTTTTACAGACATTAGAAGACCGCATTAAGCTGCGAGTAAATGAAGAAATTGGTTACCTCCATGTTGTACGTGAACTCATGGCATATCTTGAGCTTGTAGAAGCCTTGAGCAACACACATGCAGGCCTATCAATGCTTCGAGAAATCTGTCAGCTTAGCCTCCTATCAGAACCTACGTTTTTAGGACATGCAGCAAAGCTTGCAGCAGCAATAAAGCCATCTGAAGGTATACTCATATTGCGAAAACATATTCTTGCATTGCAAAAAATCCCAGAAAACCGCCGTGATGCTTTTATTGATGAAATTAGAACGAGCAACGGAATCCACGGTACAGTCTCACTTCCACAAAAGCCAGCCGATGTATTTCGCTATCCCGCTCCGTTTGAAATTGCTCAGCAATGCGGCATTAGTCAAGATGTTTATGACGGTTTAGAATTTAATAAAAAAGCTCCACTCGATTATAAAGACATATCAACATACTTAACAAAAAACAACCAGACTTATGCAAAAACACTTTTGACAATAGCTCAGGCACTACAAAACAATTCTGATAGAGATTGGAACGAAACCACTGTAAAAGAAATTGATTCCATTGATCCTGCACTATTAAAACTGTGCATCTACACCTGCATTGCAGGCTCAGGAAACCGCTATACGCGCTCAACACTACCAGAATTAACCAGTGTTTATAAAGGACTTAAACCCTTTATCAAAACTAGCTGGCCTCCAATTCGATTTGAATTTGCTATTAACACAATTCCTCTTGAAGAAACAACACTTGAACCATATGCATGTGATCTCATGCGATCACGAATTAATCGAAGTTTATTTATAAACACACTTCGAGCTTTGACAGTACCATCACCAGATAGTGACTGTTCAGAAGCAATCGCAGAACTCGGAAAATATTATACCGAAGTTTCACGAGCGCTCAACGCAGAATTATCTCGTGCTATTGAAGAAACACAAAACAACGTTTCTGCAAACCAGGAAAAATCCGATCCACACAAAGACCCAAAAGTCAAGCAGCTTAAAAAAAAGCAATGGATCCTCAACGAATTATTCAAAGCACTGGAGGATGTCCCTGTAAACCGCGGTGATCCAAGACGTTTTGTTCTGGCTGTACTGGGATGCGCAATATTTTTACCTGATAATGAAAAATCATCCTTTTCCATACTCATGGCAGTAAAATCCCGTTATAGTACTATAACAGAAATTGCAAAAGCCCTTGATTGGCTTGAAACTGATGCAGATAGCAATTTTATAGGTATCAATCATGCAAAGACACTAATTTCTGTTTCAGAAGGTCTGTCAAATTATGTTGGAAATGATGAAGTCTTAAATAAGACACTCTATACGCCGGAAATTCATTTTACTAACTTTGTCAATGAGGCTCTTGGAATCCTCAATCTTCCTATTTCGAGTTCGACACTGGAATATGCATTCAGAAAATCCACCATGCTCGATGCGCTTGAAATAGAGCTTGCTAAATGGCGCGATCTAGCTATCAAACTTGCACCTCAAGAACAAAAGCAACATAAATTAGTATTTGCTCTTGGGAAAGGGTATCTAGATATACTACATGGTGAAATGGGAGGAAGCATATTTACCGGTTTTATTGATATACTTACCAATCCTGATACACTACTCTGCCGTGTATATGACAAGGACAGTGGCGAAAACATCGGTTCCTGTATTTTCATGCTTTCACGAAAAGGTATTCCGAGTGCACGAATAAGCGCATTCTGGCAATTTTATGCTATTAATATAGCTCCCGGAATGCTACACCGTATGAGTCTTTCGCAAATTACCCGCCTGTATCTGGGATTCAGGTATATGGCAGAACAGCTCGCGGTTAAGAGCGGTTTTCCTGTTGCACTATGTGGAATAACCGAACTCAATATTGTTTCATCAGACCCTACACTTGCGCTTATAGCAAAAAATTTTGAAGTTTCTGCAAAAGCCCAGCTCATACGAGATGCCGAATGCCAGGCTCTCTTATACCCTGACAGCAAGTTTAAAACTGCGCTACTCATCATCGATCCACAAAGACCTGAAACACTCAAAGCAGCCAGGATGCTCCGTAAGTGAATGCAGGGTTAGTGTCACGAAGGCTGTGTAGACAGGTGCTTCTAGCATTTTTCATTACACTATGTTTTGGTAATTAAATAAGTAAAAACTACTTGCTTTTTTAATAAAAATAGATAATTATCGATATATAAGGATTTATATATTACATCAAGGTGGTACAGCAATCATTCATTCACGAATAAAATAAGGAGTAGCAGGATGACTACCAAAATTGTAATAATTGGGGGAGGCTATGCCGGTGTCTGGGCTGGTAAAATCCTCGAAAAACATTTTCGTAAACATAAAGATGTAGCAATTACGCTCGTTGACCCAAAACCCTACCATACACTCATGACCGAACTTCATGAGGTAGCAGGCTGGCGCACCGAACCAGAATCGGTCCAGGTAAGTTTTAGAAAAATTTTTGGCGCACGACATATCAACATAGTGCTCGATGCAATAAAAACTATCGATTTTGAGAAAAAACAGGCATATGGCAAAGCCGGGACATATGATTTTGACTACTGCATTATTGCTACAGGTTCAGAACCTGAGTATTTTAATATACCTGGTGTCAAAGAAAACAGCTTCTCGCTATGGTCTTTTGATGATGCAATGAGGCTCAGGCACCACATTGAAACTGTTTTCAGAAAAGCAGCTGAAGAACCCGATAGCGAAAAACGAAAAAGGCTCTTAACGTTTGCTGTAGCAGGTGCTGGTTTTACCGGCATTGAAATGCTTGGAGAGCTGCTTGATCACAGAGATGTCATGTGCTCAAAACTCCATCTTAATAAAGATGAAGTTCGCATTATCAATATCGAGGCATTGCCGTCGATACTACCTATCCTTGAACCGAAACTCCGTGAAAAAGCAGAAAAATACCTCAAAAAGCGCGGCGCAGAACTTATACTTAACGCTGCAATCACCGGAGCTGAACCAGGAAAGATTATCCTCAAAGATGGCACACTAATAGAAACGGAAACATTTATCTGGACATGCGGGGTAAGGGGTTCGTCATTCTCGGACAGTATCGATTTAGAAAAACCAGAAAGGAGCCGAGGACGTCTTGCTGTCAATGAAGAGCTTCGCAGCACAAAATATCCCTATGTATTTGTAGGTGGCGATGTTTCCTATTTTATGGAAAACAGTAAACCTCTGCCACAAATTGTTGAAACCGCTCATCAAACTGCAGAGGTAATTGCACATAACATTATTGCAGATATTGAACACAAAGAAATTCCTAAGCAATTCAAATCAAACTATCACGGTTTTATGATTTCTCTTGGAAGCCATTATGCTGTAGCAAATGCTGGAGGACTCAAAACAAGTGGTTTCATAGCAATGGCTATGAAACATTTTATTAACGTACTTTACCTTGTGCAAATTGCTGGAATTAACCAGGTATGGGAATATATAAAACATGAGTTCCTAGACATCAAAAACAACCGGTCATTTATTGGCGGTTTTGCTGCATACAAAATCCGCAGTTACTGGGGTGTGTTATTACGCATGTTCCTTGGCTTTAGCTGGTTTGCCGAAGGGCTGAACAAAATTGGTGAAGGTTGGCTAGCCTGGTCTACAGGCAGTAAGAGTCAGTGGATGTTTAGTCCTGGAGTCATTCAGGCAACATTAGCCCGCACTTCCGTAACTCCGGAGGGTGCCAGTGCAGCAAGTGAGTATGTAGATCAAGCTGCTCAAGCTGTGAGCAGCGCATCCGAAGCTGTTACACAAACTGTTACCCAGGTAGCCGATGCAGCAAGTGCAGCCAGCCAGACAGTCTCTGAAGCCGTAACCAATGGCGCTCAGGCAGTAGAAACAGTTTTTGGCAAAATACTTGATTTATCAAAGCCAATTTTTAATATCAATGGTCCTGTTGCTACCTGGTTCCGCAAAACCTTTATGGATGGCATTGCTGCGCACATACCTTTTGAGCTGTTTCAACTCATGATAGTGATTGTAGAGATTGGTGTCGGTCTCGCGCTCTTTGGAGGCTTCTTTACCTGGATTGCCGCCGCTGTTAGCATCGTCATGTGCATTGTCTTTACCCTATCAGGAATGTTCTCATGGGATCAGCTCTGGTTTGTGTTCGCTGCTGTACTCTGCCTCGGTGGTATGGGACGTGCATTTGGTCTGGATTATTTTACAGTACCGCTCTGGAAACGCTGGTGGAATGGTACCAGGTTCGCTCGTAAAACGCATCTCTATGCCGATGAACCGACAAAATAAAGCATTTACTGTACTAGCTTAAGGATCTATTATGAGTGATTTCTGGAAACCATATCCAGAGCTTTACAACCAGTTAGAATTAGTTCATAAAAAAACAGTAGAAGCGGTTCATAATTTCCCTTTATTGGAAAGCATCGAACCGCTCCTCATGCAAAGAGGCAAAATGCTCCGACCTGCCTTTTTGCTTATTGGCAGCAAATATGGTAAACAGCCAGACACAATTATCGATGCTGCTGCTGCCATAGAATTATTACATATTGCAACACTCCTCCATGATGATGTTCTCGATGATGCTGCGTTACGCAGAAATGTCCCCACATTCCATATCAGCGCTGGTATTAAAAACGCAATCCTCGCAGGTGATTGGCTCTTTGCAAAATCTATATCACTCATTGCACCAATGCTCAAACAGGACCAAATACCGATACTCACCACTGCAGCACAGAGAATATGTAGTTCAGAAATTGAGCAGGATATTCGCAAAGGAAAGGTCTTTACCAGTACACGAACGTATCTCCGAACAATTGCAGGAAAAACCGCAGCTCTCATTACCCTGGCTCTGCGCTCTGGTGCTGAGCTTGCACAGGCAGAGCCGGCAATAAAAATAACACTGCAGCGTCTTGGATACAATATTGGAATAGCATTTCAAATCCAGGATGACATTCTCGATTATGCAGGCGATACTAAAAATCTTCAAAAGCCAACTGGCAAAGATATTTATGAAGGCATCTGTACATTGCCACTTATTTTAGCTTTACAAAAAGCAACCAAACAATCTTCTCAACAGCAAATTTTTAATAACTCCTTGCCACCATTGACCAACGCATATAAATCCTATTATGAGAATTTTGTACAAAAGTACAACGGAATTCAGGACGCGGTTCAATTTTCAAAAATGTATATCACGAGAGCCAACAGAGAAATTGAAACATTGCCACAAATTCCTGAAACCGAAATATTAAAAGATATAGTAAAAAGACTTATTGAAAGACAATATTAGCATAACAGAAATTTTTTCCAGCCTGATTGATTTTTTAAACCTAAAATTATACCATGTAGCCTAATAATCTTTTTTTCGGAGCTATCATGCTTGTCTATATTCTTGCTGGAATAAGCCTTTCTATGGATGCTTTTGCAATTGCAGTCTCATCGAGCATATGTATGCCTCACATGCCTCTGAAACTTGCATTGAGAACATCTTTTATGTTTGGTTTTTTTCAATTTCTCATGCCAGTAATTGGATTTTTTCTTGGTATATCTACAATACAGTTTATCGAAAAATTTGATCACTGGGTTGCGTTTCTGCTTCTTGGCTTTATCGGAATAAAAATGATAATTGAATCATTCGGAATAAAATCAGAACAAGCCTGCAGTGATGATGAAAAAAAGAAAACCGATATTGCCGATTTTAAAACACTTTTAATGCTCTCAATTGCTACGAGCATTGATGCTCTTGCTATTGGTATTTCTTATAGCATAATTTATGCGCCAATCTGGATAGCAGCGCTCCTGATTGGAATCACAACCTTTATAATTTGTGTGATTGGCTGCGAATTTGGTAAAAGGTTAGGTACCAAATTTGAAAAAAGCGCTGTTCTCGTTGGTGGGATAGTACTTATTGGTATAGGTACAAAAATATTACTCGAGCACTTGCTCTAAATTGCATATAGCAGACAATTAATTTCACTATTCACATTTATTGTGTTCAAGCTTTCTCAACCTGTCATCATCAAGCACAATATGCAAGTTTTTTTCCTGCGTTGGAATCACAAGGCCTTTTGGTCCATTTTTAGCCCTTCGTAAATATTTAACGCGTGTATAATACAAATCTGCTTCACGCGCATTACGTGCTTTAGAATAAAATACAGCAAGATTTCCTGCGTCAATAAGAACATCAAGCGGTACCGATTTATCTTTTTTTGCTTTTATAAAAATATAACCACCAGGAACATCACGTGTATGCAGCCAGATATCCTGACCTTTCACATAATGACGCAAGAGCTCATCATTTTCTGAAGCGTCACGACCAGCCAGTATTAACCATCCATTGCTCATAAATGCTACACCTGGTCTTTTCTTATCATGAACTTGCTTTCGCTTTACTTCGAGAGTCAGTGCTTTATGTAATTCAAGAGGGTTTTCGAGGGAAAGAAGCCAAGATTTCTCTTTCTCCATTCGAGAAAGCTCTTGTTTTGAAGTTTCCATATCTTTTTTTAACTCATCAAGTCCGCTTTTTGATTTTCTATAGAGCTCATAATAGTGTTCGGCATTTTGTACTGCTGATTTTTGAGGATCTAGCTTTATAGTAATAGAGCCCCCAGTATAGAAATTTTCCCCCTGAAACCATTCACTGCCAGCTCTGATTGCAGCAATGTTCGCCATAATGATATCAGCCTGTTCTTTGAATAATTCAGCATCTTCTGCCTGTCGTATTTTTTTTTCTAACATTACGATGGACGCTTCAAGCCGTTCCATTTTTGCAGAAAACAATTTCTTAACCTGCTCTCTAAGCATTTCAAGCGATAATGCAGTTCCATGTTCAGCATACCAGGTATCGATGTAATCATTAAAAATCATCCCCTGCGGATAGTCTCGAATTTCATAAATTCGTTTACTTTTTTCCTGATTTTGTATGATCGCATAGTCATAGCGCTTTCCGCCTATCTCTCCTTTATTGGGCTTTCTTCTCATAACATCGAGTATCGTATAGGAATCATCTGTTACTATTACATTACCTGCATTGGACCATAAACGAATAAACATATACAGTATTTCTTTTCCTCGATGCAGTGAAAGTTTTACGATTCTTTCCTCGCCAATTTGTACAGCTTCATCAATCCATGCATTTACTATATGAGCTTTTAGAAATTCTACGAATCGCAAAGGTTTTTCTGGTTTTGGAATATTCTGTTTTGTTTCATGAATTCTACATGCTCCCGGTGCAATTGAAATAAGAATATTTTTATAAACGCCTGTTCTGTATACTCCAAATACGACGATATCATACGCTGGCTGAAATACTTTTTGTATTTGTGAACCAGGTAAATTTATTTCATCTAAAACGAGATTTATTTCTTTCCAATTTAGTGACATGCTATAACTTCCGCTGCTTATTTATTGATGAACCCTCGAGCCTATTGAGTACGCGGTACGTAATAAAACCAATAATTACCATAGCTATTGAAAATAAACCATATGCAATTGGCCACCCCCACTGCTCTGTCATCATAGAATACTCGGACATGCCTCCAATACCTGCAATGAGATTTAACGGCAAGAAAATTATATTAATAATTGTTAACCTTTTTATAAGATTATTCATATTATTATTGACAATCGAACCACGTGCATCCATAAGGCCTGTAAAAACCTGCGAATATATTTCTGTTTGCCTTGCTGCCTGATCGACTTCAATGAGAATATCTTCCATATAATCGATATCACCTACATTTTGTTTTTCCATCCATCCATTAAGCTTTACTAAAACGGACTTATTGCTATTTATAGCATCAAGATAATAAATAAGAATTTCGCTCAAATTAAACATCTGCAAAAGATATTCATTACCCATAGATGTATTAATTTTTTCCTGGATTTCCTTTGATAACATTTTAATTACTCTCAGATGCTCTACAAAATGCTTTATCGTACGCTCTATTACCACCATGACTACATCATACGGATCATCGATACTCAGGTTTAAGGAGCCAGTAAAAAATTCTTTGTCTTCACTGGTAATTAAAATCACATGCTTTTTTACCACAAAAATTCCCATTGTTGACACATTAAAGCTTTTAATTTCTTTTAAATTAAAATTAGTAGGAAGTTTCCAGATTATAGAAAGAATACCGTCTTCATATTCCATTCGTGGTACTTCATCCGGATCAAGTGCAGAAGCGATTGTGTGAGGATCAAGTTTATAGAGAGTAATAAGTTCATCCATTTCTTCCTGACTCATAGCATAGTAATGGAATATCTTCCCCTTTTGAGATGGTGTGATGGTATGCACGTTTGCCTGGTATTGCTTTTTCATTTTCAATTCCTATTGAATTAATATTGCAAGAATTTTATCATTTTTCTTCCAGTTGGGCTCTACTCGTACCTGCAATGAAAGTTTAACAGCATATGGGAAAATAAGCGCTAACTCTTTTTCCGATTCCTCCCGGATTCTCTGTATCATTTTCCCGGCAGCTCCGATAACAATGCCCTTTTGAGATTCGCGTTCTACCACAATATTTCCCGAATATGCTAGCGTACCATCTT
>Ga0116184_10000918_pt1 | contig 30951 bp, 26 predicted proteins | sample AD_JPNNA5_MetaG_FD_89886 | JGI IMG/M metagenome (GOLD analysis project Ga0116184, IMG submission 89886) | Active sludge microbial communities of municipal wastewater-treating anaerobic digesters from Japan - AD_JPNNA5_MetaG | ecosystem: Engineered > Bioreactor > Anaerobic > Digestate | place... | reverse complement strand
TGTTTTGCTTTTTCGCCGCAGCAGGGTACTCCGGCCGCCTTGCTGGAAAACGCGCTTAGCGAGCAGGAAAAGGCCGACCGCTGCGATATTCTGATGAATGACCAATATAGTGTCAACGAAGCCAAAAACCTTGACAAAGTCGGGAATATATATCGCGTGCTTGTCGAGGGATACGACGGCTACTCCGACAGCTATTCCGGCCGGTCCTACATGGACGCGCCGGAGATAGATACGAAGATTATTTTCACATCCGGCAAACTGCACGAGGAGGGCGACTTCGTCGATGTCGAGATTTTGGGTGTCTCCGAGTACGATCTGCTTGGAAAAGCATTGACGGGCCTGGAGGACACATGAACAAGCCGAATGCCCTGACCATATCCAGAATGATCATCGCGCCTCTTTTTTTGATGTCCATTTTGCCCGATTACCGCGGCCACTTTCTTGTTGCCGTGCTTCTGTTTTCGGCCGGCGCGCTGACAGACGCTTTAGACGGCAGGCTAGCCAGAAAAACCAATCAGGTGACGGTATTCGGAAAACTGCTTGATCCTGTTGCCGACAAGATGCTCACAACGGCCGCGCTGCTGGCGTTTATGAAACTGGGCTGGTGCAGTGTGTGGGTGTTGATGATCATCCTGACACGTGAATTTGCCGTGACATCTGTCCGGCTGATTGCGGCGTCGCAGGACGTGGTGATACCGGCTAATATTTTCGGCAAAATCAAGACAGCGACGCAGATGATTTTTTCCATTCTCATTATGATTTTGGCTCACATGCAGGAGGAATACGGCCTGTTTGATAAAATCAAGTATATTCATCTGACGCAGTTGTCCAACGCGCTTCTTTGGACGACGGCGGTTTTCGCGGGAGTCTCGGGTATTATTTATATCGTTCAAAGTAAAAAACTGATTGATTTTAAAAAGTGAATTATTTATTGCGGCGTTGCAATTGCCGTGCCGGCCGTTTCTGGTGTATAATACCTGAAACGGTTTTTCCTGTATGCAGTTAGCGTGGATTATATTCTGCCAGCGATATGAATCGGGTGATTATGTGTTTGACAGGCTCAAAGACGATATACAATGCATTCGCTCCAGAGATCCGGCTGCAAGGTCGATTGCAGAGGTACTGTTCCTCTATCCGGGCCTGAAAGCGGTCCGGTCACACCGTAAAGCACACTGGCTTTACATGCATAACTACCGCTTTCTCGCGCGGGCCATCTCGCAGCGCTGCGCAAGGAAAACCGGAATTGAGATTCATCCCGGCGCCCAAATCGGCAAAAGGCTCTTTATCGACCACGGCACCGGCGTCGTCATCGGAGAGACGGCCGTCATTGGCGACGACGTCCTCATTTACCAGGGCGTCACGCTCGGCGGCACCGGCAAAGACACCGGCAAGAGGCACCCGACCATCGGCAATCATGTTGTTATCGGCGCGGGCGCCAAAGTGCTCGGGCCGTTTACAATAGGCGACCACACCAATATCGCGGCCGGCGCCGTGGTGCTCAAAGAGATTCCGCCTCATTGTACTGCGGTAGGCGTGCCTGCCCGCATTGTCAAACAAGGCGGCGTCAGGGTGGACGAGCTTGACCAAATCCATATACCCGACCCGGTGGCCAGGCAGATTATCAACCTCAACGCAAGGCTGAAACTGCTTGAGAAGAAAGTGAATGCTTCGGAGGCAAAAAAAAGTGAAGATTTATAACACGCTGACCAGGACGAAAGAAGAGCTGCATACGCTTGTGCCCGGCGAAGTCCGGATATATGCCTGCGGTCCGACCGTTTACAATCTCATCCACATCGGCAACGCGAGGCCGCTTTGCGTATTGGACGTCTTGCGCAATTATGTGGAATACCGCGGCTTCAAAGTTATATTTGCTCAAAATTTTACCGACATCGATGACAAGATTATCAACCGTGCCGCTGCGGAGGGCTTGAACTACGAAGAAATCGCTGAAAAATACATCCGCGAGTACTGGACCGACGCGCGCGGCCTGAATGTCAAACCTGCAACCTTCCACCCGAAGGCGACGGAAAACATTGACGAAATCATCCGCATGACGGCGGATCTGATTGACGGCGGCTACGCGTATGAAAGCGAAGGCGATGTCTATTTCAGCCCTTCCAAATTCGAAGGTTACGGCAAATTATCGAAACAGCAGCTTGAAGAACTCGAGTCCGGCGCGCGCGTCAGCGTCGGCGAAACCAAACGGGAAGCCGCCGATTTTGCTTTGTGGAAAGCGGCGAAGGAAGGCGAACCGTCCTGGGATTCCCCGTGGGGAAAGGGTCGGCCGGGATGGCATATCGAGTGCTCCGCCATGGTCCGGAAATATCTCGGGACGACCATCGATATACACTGCGGCGGACAGGACCTTATTTTCCCTCATCACGAGAACGAAATCGCGCAGAGCGAATGCGCCAATCACGCGCCGTTTGCGGCTTACTGGATGCATAACGGCTATATCAATGTCGACAACACCAAGATGTCGAAATCTCTCGGCAATTTTTTCACGGTACGTGATGTCGCGGCCCAATACGGTTATGAGCCCATCCGTTACCTGATGGTTTCGTCGCAATACAGAAGTCCTGTCAACTATAGCACGGAAGTCATCGAACAATGCATCGCATCGCTGTCCAGGCTTTCCAACTGCCGCGAAAATCTCTCTTTCTTCATCGCGAACACCCTTGTGGAAAACAATGCGGCCGACGAGGCATTGACCGCAAAATATGAAGCGAGAAAACAGGCGTTTATCGACGCGATGGAAGACGACCTCAACACGGCGGACGCAATCGCGAGCATTTTCGAACTGGTCAAGGATATCAACACGGCCATCGCCGATGCATCGGCATCTAAGTTATCGTGCGTTGCAGGGCAACGAATCCTCGACGAGTTGTGCGGCGTCCTCGGGCTGGCATGTAAAAAAGAATCCGGCATGCTCGACGCGGATGTGGAAAAACTCATTGCAGAGCGCACCGCGGCAAGGCAGGAAAAAAACTGGGCGCGGGCGGATGAAATCAGAGACACGCTGAAAAAAATGGGCATTGTTTTGGAAGATACGCCGCATGGCGTCAAATGGTCGAGGCAATAGCCGCATGGCCGCTTGCGCAGGGGATTGCCAATGAAGAATCCGTTTGATTTTTATCACCCGGCGACGGTGCTTTGCTATTTTCTGTTCGTCATTCCGCTTTCAATCGTTTTGTTTCATCCTGTTTTCGCGTCTGTTTCTTTTCTCTGCGCCGCCGTTGCAAGCCTTGTGACGGCAGGTTTGAAAAAGACGGGCGCAGCCATGAAGCTCTGTTTGATTTTATCTGCCGTGATTATTTTGTTCAACACGGTTTTTAATGACAACGGAGCCACGGTGTGGTTTCGTTTCTCGGGCAGGCAAATACTTCTCGAGGGTTTCCTGTACGGCCTTTGTTCGGCCCTCGTGCTCGGCAGCGTCGTTTTGTGGTTTACCTGTTATACCGCGGCAGTCGACAGCGACAGATTCCTGTATCTTTTTGGCGGGATCTTCCCGAACGCTGCGCTGCTGATATCCATGACATTCAGCCAGACCCGGATTATTTATTCAAAAGCGGCGCAAATCGATGACGCGCAGAAGGGCCTTTACGCGCAGACGGCCAAAGGCCTTCGAAAGCGTATTCTTTTAGCCGGAAGAAAAATATCGGCGTTGCTTGACTGGGCGCTGGAAGATTCAATCGAAACCGCTGATTCGATGCATTCGAGAGGCTACGCGACCGGGAAGAGAACAAAAATGAAGTTTTATTTTTTCAGCCGCAGGGATATCGCCTTCGCGATACCCGCTTTCGCGCTTTTTGCCCTTTCACTCGTTTTTATCGCGCGGGGATATGCTGATTTCAATTACTATCCGTTCGCCGACACCATCGGTTTTTCACCCGTGCAATCGGCTGCATACGCGGTTTATCTGCTGCTGTTGATGTTCCCGCTTTTCGCGGCAATCAGGGAGTCTGTCACATGGCGTTTGTCTCGGTCCGAAATCTGAATTTTGCTTATGCGGACGGTTCGCCCGCATTAAGCGATGTGAATCTGACGGCGGAAAAGGGCGAGTTCGTCCTTATCTGCGGTCCGTCGGGCTGCGGCAAAACCAGCCTTCTGAAAATGATGAAACCCGGCCTGCAGCCGCGTGGCAAAACAAGCGGCTCTATTGAGTTCGATGGAAGGCCGCTGAATGAATACGGTCCCAGGGAAGCCGCGCAGAGCATCGGAATCATCCTGCAGAACCCTGACAGCCAGACGGTATGCGACAGTGTCCGCAGCGAACTGGCTTTCGGGCTGGAAAGCATCGAAACGCCGCTGACTGTCATGTCGAAAAGGATATCCGAAACCGTTTCATATTTTGGCATTGAAAAACTATATCTCAAGAAAACCGCCGAACTTTCGGGCGGCGAAAAGCAGCTGGTCATTCTCGCCGCCATTATCGCCATGCGCCCGTCTCTGCTGCTGCTCGACGAGCCTTCTTCGCAGTTGGATCCCGTGGCCGCCAGGCAATTCTACGACATCCTGACACGAACCAACCGTGAATTGGGTATCACCGTCCTTGTTTCCGAGCATAGGATTACGGATATCTATGCGTTTGCCGACAAGGTGGCGCTGATGGATAAAGGCCGTATCGTTTTCAAGGACACGCCGGGCAAGGCCGCGGCCTGGGCGGTCTCTGGAAACAGCGAGTCGCTCGAGGCTTTGCTGCCGGTCCCGTCGGCGCTGAGTTCTTATCTTATTCAAAGAGCCGTCCGCTCGTCACAGCCCCCTCAAACAAGTACGCTCCCGTTCACCGTTAAAGACGCAAAAACGCTTTTCGAGGGTTTTGCGCGCGAGCGGCTGGGTGTTTCCACTGACAACAGCGACATGCGCGGGGACAGCTATCGGGAAGAGCGGCAAAAAGCTGTGGAACTGAAAAATGTTTCTTACCGTTTTTCGAAATATGACCGCGCCGTCCTGGACAGCCTTTGGCTCGACATCAACTATGGAGAGATCCTTGCCATCGTCGGCGGCAACGGCGTAGGCAAAACGACGCTTCTGCGCCTTACTGCGGGGCTGATCAAACCTTCCGTCGGGCGCATCGGCATCACGCGCCCTTCAGCGCGCATCGCTTATTTGCCGCAGAATCCGCAGTGCATGTTTTCTTACGATACGGTCGGCGAAAACCTGCTTGCGGCAGCCGGTGAAAAGATCGGTTCAACCGCGCTGTCTTCCGGGCTGGATATTTGCGGCCGGGTTCTTAATAACGAAGACGCTGCCCGGGCGGCTGAAACGATGACGCTGGACGGTTTGCTGGAAAAACACCCCTATGACATCAGTTTCGGTGAAATGCAGCGCGCCGCCATTGCCATGCTGCTGATCAGGCAGCCGGACATACTGCTGATGGACGAGCCCAGCAGGGGCCTTGACCATCAGGCGAAAACCGCTTTATCTGCCATTCTGCGCTGTTTTCGAAACGAGAAAAAAGCCGTGGTTTTTGTTACGCATGATATTGAATTTGCCGCCGAATATGCCGACAGCTGCGCCATGCTGTTCGACGGCAAAATCTATTTCAGAGCCGAACCGCATGATTTTTTCAGCGGAAACATGTGCTATACAACAGCCGCTCACAGAATTGCGGGAAGCGTGTTCCCCAATGCGGTGACACTGAAGGATGTGATGGAACTATGGGAGAAAAACGAAAAAAAATCCTGATCGCCATCGTTTCAGCCGCATGTATTGCTGTTTCGCTGAGTGTCCTGCTGTGGTATTCGTTCAATAACCAAAACGGCTACGCTTTACTTTCGGCTTTGATTATCGCGCTGTTTATTATTCCCTTTTTTATCAGCCTGGAAGCCGGTAAACCCGCCGCAAGGGATATCGTTCCCATAGCCGTATTGTCCGCCGCAGGCGTCGCCGGCCGAGTTTTGTTCGCTGCGTTGCCGTCCGTGAAACCGACGACCGCCATTGTCATCATATCCGGAATGGTTTTCGGTCCGCAGGCAGGTTTCCTGACGGGCGCGGTGTCCGCTTTCGTTTCCAACTTTTTCTTCGGCCAGGGAATCTGGACGCCGTGGCAGATGCTCGCCTGGGGCTTGTGCGGCTTTCTTGCAGGCCTGCTGGCAAAAACGCGTTTCATGCGCAGCCGCTATGGACCGGCCGTGTTCGGCTTCGCCGCAAGCCTCATGTTCGGCGTAATCATGAACTGCTGGCATATCATCGGTTTCGTCAATCCCATTACCCTCGGCGCGGTGGCGGCCACGTTTGCCGCCAGCATATACTTTGACGCCGTACACGCATTTTCGACCGCATTCATGATGCTGGTGATGGGTGCAAGCTGGACAAAGAAATTATCAAGGGTAAAACTGAAATACGGTATCATGGAAGCGCGCGGCAATCATTAGGAATAATATTTTCAACCATAAGAATACTCCCGAGCGGAGGAGAACCATTGCAAGAGAAATCAAACCCGAAAAATATGCAGGAGCAAAGTGTCAGGCTGCGAGCGCTGCTTGAACGGCGTTTCGGCGGCAAGCAGGTCAATGCGTGCGTCAGGACATTCGGCTGCCAGGCGAATGTCAGCGACAGCGAACATATCAAGGGCGCGCTGGAAGCGTCCGGCGTCCGCTTCACCGACCGTGAATCCTCGGCAGACATCATTGTATACAATACCTGCGCGATTCGCGAACACGCGGAGAACAGAGTCCTTGGCAATATCGGCGCGCTGAAAAGCCAGAAGGCCTCGAAACCTGCGATGATTTTGTGCATATTCGGTTGTATGATGCAGCAGGAACACAGGCGAAAGCAGGTTCTCGAGACTTTTCCGTTTGTCGACATCGTTTTCGGCACCGGGATGTTGCACCGGTTTCAGGAACTCTTGATTGATTTCCTCGAACAAGGGATAAAGGTCAGCCAAAGATCGGATGCCCCTTGTATTGAGGAAGGCTTTCCCGTCAGCAGAGACAGCCGGTTCAAAGCATTCGTGCCCATCATGAACGGCTGCGACAATTTCTGCAGTTATTGTATCGTGCCATATGTGCGCGGCCGTGAAATCAGCAGACACCCGGAAGATATTGAACGCGAATGCAGGCAGTTGGCAGAGGACGGATATAAGGAGATTACGCTCATCGGCCAAAATGTCAATTCTTACGGCAACAAGTCAACCGGTTTCGGTAATTTCCCCGATCTTCTTAAACGGCTTGACGCGATACCGGGTGACTTCTGGCTGCGGTTTATGACATCCCATCCGAAAGACTGTACCCGAGAACTGCTCGACACCATGGCCCAATGCGGAAAAGCAGCACGCCATCTGCATCTGCCGGTACAAAGCGGCAGCGACCGAATCCTTGCTTTAATGAACCGCGGCTATACGGCCTCACGCTATCTTGAGACGGTGCGTTACGCCAGACGGCGGATGCCGGACCTATCGATTACCAGCGATATTATCACGGGCTTTCCGGGAGAGACAAACGAAGACTTTCTCGCAACGCTGAGACTGGTGAAAGAGGCGGAGTTCAACTCCATTTATACGTTCATTTATTCGCCGCGCAAAGGCACGAAGGCGTTTGAACTGCCCGACGATGTGGACCGACGCGTCAAGACCGAACGCCTTGCGGAAATTGTCGCCGCCCAGGACGCCATAGGCGCCAGGCGCAGCGCGCAGGCCGTCGGCCGGACATATCGCGTTCTTTGTGAAGGCACGAGCCGCTTGGGTAGAGGATATTACACCGGCCGTGCAGGCGATAATACATGCATTGCCTTCCCCGCGAAGCCCGAAACCATTGGTTCCTTTTTAAATGTCCGTGTGACGAAGGCCGGCGACTGGGAACTGGAAGGCGTCATCGTAGCATAAAAACCAAAACAGAGGAGAAAGAAATGGACCTGGAAACCTTGACAAGAGAACTCGGTAAAGCAATTCAGCAGGATGAACGTTTTATCGCCATGATGCAGGCCAACAGCGCGAACGAAACCGACGAGGCGTTGGGCGCGATGCTTGACGAGTTGCGCCTGATTCAAATGAATTTCAATCGTGAAATAGGCAGGGACAACCCCGATAACGAAAAAATCGAGGGTTATAACCAAGCGTTTACATCGCTTTACCAGCAAGTGACCCAAAACGAAAATATGGTTAAGTTCCAGCAGGCGCGTGAGGAACTGGATGCCCTGATGAAGCGGTTGACCGGCATCCTTTCGCTTTGCGCGCTCGGCGAGGACCCGGATACCTGCGAACCTTCCGTAAACGGCGGCTGCGCGGGTTCCTGCTCCGAATGCGCTGGCTGCTCAAACGACTGAAATCCTGCAGGAGAGTTTTATGGCAGAAATCACTCCGATGATGAAACAGTACTTCGAAATCAAGCAGCAGTATCCCGACACGATACTGATGTTTCGGCTCGGGGATTTTTACGAAATGTTTTTTGACGACGCCAAACTCGCCTCGAGGGAATTGGAACTCGTTCTGACCGGCCGTGACTGGGGTCATGAAGAGAGGGCGCCGATGTGTGGCGTACCGTTTCACAGCGTCGAATCCTACCTGGCCAAACTCGTCGGCCGCGGTTACAAGGTTGCCATCTGTGAACAGACGGAGGATCCTGCGCTTGCCAAGGGCCTCGTCAAAAGAGAAGTCATCCGCGTGATCACGCCCGGAACGGTTCTCGAGAGCAGAATGCTCGACGAGGGAACCAATAACTATCTTGCGAGTATACGGGTCAACGCCGACAATGCCGGCTTATGTTTCGCTGACATCTCTACCGGTTGTGTCAAACTATCGCTGTTTTCAAAACCCAATCTCGGCGGGAAAGTTGTCAGTGCGCTGGCCGCGTTCAATCCTGCAGAAATTTTATGCGGCGACGCTTCCAATCATCCAGCCCAGGTCGAGGAGTATCTGCGGGTGAAATTCACCGGCAGAATCGAACGCGTCGACGCAGGTCTTTTTGACGCTGCGGCATGCGTGGATTTATGCTCAGACGCCTTTGAGATACAATACCTTGAACAACTCGGGATTCTACAGGAGCCCGCTGCGTCCGGCGCTTTGGCCCTGATGCTCGATTACTGCAGGAAAGTCCAGATATCGCTGCAAAAAAATCTGCGCACGATCGAGTTTTCCACAGACGACTCTTATATGAAACTCGACCCGTCTGCCAGACGAAACCTCGAACTGACACGGACACTCAGGAGCGGCGAAAAAAAATATTCCCTGCTCTGGGCGCTTGACGCCACCAAAACACCGATGGGCAGGAGGCTTATCCGCGCCTGGCTGGAACAGCCGCTGGTTAATTTGGTGAAAATACAGAAAAGGCATCTTGCCGTTGCCGCCCTCGCCGACGACAACGTTGCGCGCGGCGATATCATGCGCCTGCTCGAGAAGGTCAGCGACTTGGAAAGGCTGGCATCCAGAATTGTATACGGCACGGCAAACGCGCGGGAACTTAACGCGCTGTCAGACACGGCGAAGGTTCTGCCGCATATCGCCGGGCTGCTGAAGCGTTTTGACTGCGCCTTAATCCATGAAATCGCAGGAGAAACCGATGCGCTGGAAGACGTCGCGCAGCTGATTGACGCGTCTATCGCGGACGACCCTCCCTTTACTTTGAGGGAAGGCGGCCTCATCCGGCCCGGGCGAAATGCGGAGCTCGACGAACTGCGCGATATTGTCGAACATTCCAGAAACTATATCCTGGCGGTCCAGTCAAAACAACAGGAAGCCACCGGCATCAAAAAATTGAAAATCGGTTACAACAGGGTATTCGGCTATTATATTGAGGTTCCCAACTCGTTCAAGCAGGAGGTTCCAGAGCATTATATCCGCAAGCAAACCCTCGCCAACTGCGAACGCTATATAACCCAGGAGCTGAAAGAGATCGAGGCGAAAGTGCTCGGCGCACAAGAGAGAATTGTCCGCCTCGAGTTTGAGATATTCGATGAGGTCAGAAAAAGCATCGCGCAACAATACAATAGAATTCAGCTTACGGCTCAAGCCGTCGCAAAACTGGATGTCCTGTGTTCGTTCGCCCATACGGCCGTATCAAATAATTATGTGTGCCCTCAAATGACCGCCGGCAAACAGATCAGCATTAAAGACGGGCGCCACCCGGTGGTCGAACTGGCCAATCCATCGGTTCCGTTTGTGCCGAACGACGCGCTGCTCAATGATTCAGACTGCCGGTGCGCGATTATCACGGGCCCCAATATGGCGGGCAAATCCACCTATATGCGCCAGGTGGCCCTGATCGTGCTGATGGCGCACGCGGGCAGTTTTGTACCTGCGTCAGAGGCTGAAATCTGCATTGTGGACGGGATCTATACGAGGATCGGCGCCTCGGACGATTTGTCTGCCGGCAACTCCACTTTCATGGTGGAAATGACAGAGGTCGCGTCTATTCTTGAAAATGCGACGCCGGACAGTTTAATCATTTTTGACGAAATAGGCCGCGGAACCTCCACGTTTGACGGCATGTCTATTGCGAAAGCGGTCATCGAATATGTTGCGGACGCCAAAAAACTCGGAGCGAAAACCATGTTCGCCACGCATTACCACGAGCTGACGAAACTCGAGCAGAGCCTTGACGGGATTAAAAACTATAATGCGGCCGTTAAAAAGCGCGGAGACGACATCACCTTCCTGCGGCGGATTGTGCGCGGCGGCGCAGACGACAGTTACGGGATAGAAGTCGCCAAACTGGCCGGAGTACCGGCTGGAATCGTCAACAGGGCGAAAGTGTTTCTCGGCGAATTGGAGAACGGTGTCGAGGCGCCGGCCGGTAATAAAGAGAAAAAAACAACGACGCAGGTAGCGCAGATGTCATTCGCTCAAACAGCGGCTTTATCGCTTGCGGAAAAACTCAAAGGGATTGACGTCAACACCCTGACACCCATCGAAGCGCTCGGGATCCTGTACGACGCGGTGAACGAGGCTAAAAAATTATGAACGCTATCAAAGTCCTTCCCAAAAGGGTTTACGAACTTATAGCGGCCGGAGAAGTGGTGGAACGGCCTGCTTCCATCGTCAAAGAACTGGTTGAAAATTCTATCGACGCCGGCGCTTCCCAAATAACTGTCGAAATCAAAAACGGCGGTATCGCTTATATCAGAGTGACCGACAACGGCATCGGTATCCGCGCCGGCGAAGTCAGGACGGCTTTTCTCAGCCATGCAACAAGCAAAATCGGTGAGGATGCCGATTTATATTCGATTGAAACGCTCGGTTTCAGGGGCGAGGCGCTCGCTTCCATTGCGGCTGTATCAAAAGTTGAAATGATGACCCGGACGCGCGATGAAAATTCGGGCGTTTTGTTCAAGATGCAATCCGGAGAAGAGACTGCGTTTCAGGAAGCCGGCTGCCCGGCCGGCAGCACGCTGATTGTCCGCGACCTTTTCTACAACACGCCCGCAAGAATGAAATTCTTAAAAAAGGATGTCTATGAAGGCAATGCAGTCGCCTCCGTAATGGAAAAGCTGGCGCTCTCACGCAGCGATATCGCTTTCAAGTTTATCCGTGACGGAAAAATAGCCCTTCAAACCCCAGGCGACGGAAAAACGGAAAGCGCCGTATACGCTGTTTTCGGAAGCAGTATTTTCTCCAACATGATGAAGGCGAGTTATCGTATCGGGGATATTGCGGTCAGCGGATTTGTTTCTGCTCCGTCGGGAGCAAGAATGAACAAAAACCTGCAGCTGTTTTTCCTTAATGGCAGGTTTATTAAAAATCAAACCGCCGCCACGGCGCTTTCCGAAGCATACAAAGGTTTCCTTGTGCCGGGCAAATATCCCGCCTGCGTGCTTTATATCGAGATGCCTCCCGGGAAAGTGGACGTTAACGTCCATCCGGCTAAAACGGAAGTGCGCTTCGAGAACGAAAAGGAATTGTTCCACGCCGTCTATTACGCTGCGAAAACGGCCAACGAGGCTTACGCGCAATCCTTTACCGCCGCCGCGCCCTCGCAGGAAAGCGATGCAAAAAGGGCATCCGATACAGGCGATAGCATACTACTTCCGCCGGACCGGGAAAATAAGGAACAAAAGGCGGCAGACGCCACATCCGGGCTCGGAGACGGGTACAAAGCGGCCGAAACTTTGACAGCCGCAGCATACCGGCTTACCCCTGCAGAACGCGAGCCGGTGCAGGTAACGTTCCCGGAAAGCGGTTTCATGACGGATGGATATGCCGGAAACGATTTATCGGTGCCAAAAGGACTTCGACGCATGCCAGACGGCAGCGCGGCGGAAGGAAGCGGCAAACCGGAAGAATTCATTGTTATCGGCGAGGTGTTCGAAACTTATTTTATTGTCCAAACGGCCGACGCGGTTTTTTTCATCGACAAACACGCGGCGCATGAGCGTATGATATACGACAGTATCAAGTCTTCTTCGGGCCATGCGCCATCGCAGCTGCTGCTGGTACCGGTTTGCGTCAACCTGACCCAGGAAGAATACACTGCCGCGGTTGAAAATCTCGCCTTGCTTGAAAACGCGGGTTTTCTCGTGGAGGATTTTGGCCCCGGCACGGTCATCGTCAGGCAAGCGCCGATGCACACGGACCTTGCCGATATCGCCGATATGGTGGTCGAAACATCGGGATACCTGGCCGAAAATAAAAACGATACCGTTCCTAAAAAACTCGACTGGCTTTATCATTCCGTCGCCTGCAGGGCGGCTGTGAAAGCAGGCAGTTTTACTTCCGAACAGGAACGGGAGCAATTTGTCCGCGAGGTGTTTGCGTCGCCCTCCGTCAGAAACTGCCCCCACGGCCGTCCCGTGATGTTCCGCATGGATAGAAGAGAGTTGGAAAAAAGGTTTGACAGAGCGTGAAAGACGAAAAAAGCCCCTGATAGCCGTCGTCGGACCGACCGCTTGCGGTAAATCGGAGCTGGCGGTTCATCTCTGTGAAAGATTTGACGGCGAAATCGTATCGGCCGATTCGATGCAGATATATCGAGGCATGGATATCGGGACGGCAAAACCGTCCGAGGCCCTCCTCGAGAGAGTCAAGCATCACATGGTCGGCGTCGTCGGCGTCGATACCCCGTTCAGCGTTGCGCAATACTGCGATATGGCGCTCGCTTGTCTCGCAGATATTTGCGCCCGCGGCAAAATACCTTTTGTGGTGGGCGGAACGGGCCTGTATGTCGACTCGCTGACAGACGGTATCCGTTTTCACGGAGCAAGAACACAGCCGGAACTTCGCGCCCGGCTTCAGGAACTTCTCGATGAAAAGGGCGCGCAAGCCCTTCTCGAAATGCTGCGAGAAAAAGACCCAGAAGCGGCAGCGCTTCTACACCCGAACAACATGGGCAGAATTATCCGGGCATTGGAAATCAACATTGGCCTTTCGATGACCAAAAGGCGGTACAACGAACTGTCAAAAACGGCGCCGCCTCCTTACGACACCCTCCGCCTCGGGCTTTTTTTCCGCGAGCGAGAACAGCTGTATGAACGCATCAACCGGCGCGTCGATGAAATGATGGACAGAGGCCTGCTGGAAGAGGCGCGCGCGTTGTATCGCTACGACAGCATGCCAACCGCGGGGCAAGCCATCGGGTATAAGGAATTGCACGAATATTTTGAAGGCCGCATCCCGCTCGATGAAGCGGTTGAACTGATTAAGAGGCGAACACGCCAGTATGCCAAGCGACAAATGACCTGGTTCTCGAAGCACCCCTCGACGACCGTCATTCATGTTGATGATTATGAGGATATCCATCAGTTAAGCGAACGTGCGGCCGAGATCGTAAATGAATTTCTCTCGCGGAGGGATGATAGATGAAATGGTTCCGCTGGATTGCCGAACATAAACTGATATCGATTGCCGCCGCCCTTATCATTATAGGTTCAGGGGTTCTGGCGGGCAGTTATTACAATAAGAACATCCATACGCAAATTGCGTTGGAAGCTGGCGGCGTGCAGTCGATAAAGAACGAATTCTTCGCTGTCAGAGACGAACAGCTGCTTAAGCAAGACAGCGCGAGCATGGTTGTCACGCTGGTTGACAACGGCAGCGCAGTCGCCAAGGGCGACACCGTCGCTCTTTTATTCAACGACCCTGCCGACGCCCGAGCTTATGCCGAGGCGGCGGAAAACCAAAACGAACTGGATGTTTACAAAGAGTTTGAAAACCTCAATTTCAGCGGCGTGCCGGATCTGGAAAAACTCGAAAAAGAAATCGACGAAATATACACCCTTTATCTCGACCGTGTTTCTGCGGAAGATTACGCGGCGGCTTCGATGCAACTGTCGCAATTGAGAAGCAAACTGGCCGCAAAAGAGATTGCGGTCGGAGGGCAAATTGATTTTTCCGCCAACATCAAGCGCCTCGAAAACGCGCTGGCGTCCTTCAAAGAGAACGAAGCGCCGCACAAAACGCTGACGGTTGAATCCTCCGGTTATTTCATCGGCGGAACGGACGGGTTCGAGGATAGCATTGCCTACGCCGACGCGCAGGCCGTGAGGCCGGAAGCCGTGCTTTCGGTCATGCGGTCACAGGCGCACAACCGCGCCGGCAACGTTTACGGAAGACTGGTGAAGGAATACAAGTGGTATGTCCTCGTGTGTTTGGACAACCGTCAGGCCGCGCAGCTTACAATCGGCAAAACATATTCGTCAATATTGGAAAATTCGGACGATGAACTGCCGATGCGCCTGATTGCCCTGAACAAAGGGGAAAAAGGCGAATACGCCGCCGTTTTTCAATGCAGCGTGATGAACAAAAAGGTATCCGGCTTCAGAAAAGGGGACATTGAAATCATCGTTACGAGAAAAACCGGCTTGAAAGTCAATACCGACGCTGTGAGGACAGTCCGCAACGCAAAAACCGGCAAAAACGAAACGGGGGTATATATCAATAAAAACGGCGTGGTGCGGTTCAGGCGAATTGACATTGTTTTCTGGGGCGACGGATATGTCATAGCGGGTTTGACGGGAGCAAACGAATTGAAAATGTACGATCAGGTCATTGTCAGCGGCAGAAGATTGAAAGAGGGTGACATCATTGGATGATAACAATATCGCCGAGAATATCAAACGAATCAGGGAAAAGATTGCTCATGCTGCCGCCGCGGCCGGCCGCCGCGAGTCGGATATTCAATTGATGGCCGTCACCAAAACCGTTGGAACACAAGAGATCCTCAAAGCGGTTTCGGCCGGCTTACGGCTGCTCGGCGAAAACAGGGTGCAGGAACTGCTGACGAAATACGATGTGCTCCATGACGCAGGAGCGCAAATTCACCTTATCGGGCATCTGCAAAGCAACAAAGTGTCAAAAGTCATCGGCAGGGCGGCGATGATACAATCGGTCGATTCGATTCCGATTGCGGTGGAAATCGACAAGAAGTCCGCGCAGGCAGGTCTGGTGACGGATATTCTTATTGAAGTGAATATTGCCGGAGAGGCGAGCAAATCAGGGTTTTCGCCCGAGCAGACAATGGAGGCGGTCGCGGAAATCTCGGGTTTGCGAGCCCTTCGCATCATGGGGATGATGACCGTTCCGCCGATATGCGGCAGCAGCGCGGAAATCAGAAAACACTTTGCGGCGATGCGCCGCCTGTTTGTTGACATTTCAGGCAAGAAAATAGATAATGTAAATTGTAATATTTTATCTATGGGCATGTCTGGCGACTATGTCGATGCCATCCTCGAAGGTTCCACAATGGTGAGAATCGGTTCGGCAATCTTCGGTCCCAGGCAATATGACAAATAAGGAGGACATACGATGGGTTTCAAAGACCTGATCAACAAAATGCTTTCGACTCCCGAGGACGATATCGAAGAACTGGACGAGGAAGAAGAGACCGCAGCGGAAACGGAAAACGTTTATCCCCAAAATAATAAAAGCCGACCGTACGGCTGGGCCGCGAAAACCAGGGAAACGCCCAATGTCGTCGATATCAATTCTTCGCGTCCTCATGTCGAGTTTAAAAAGGTCAGCAACCATCATGAAGCGAAAGATGCGGCGGATGTTATCAAGAGCGGCCGAATTCTTGTACTGAATCTCGAAAATTGTTCAAAAAAAGAAGAATATAATCTCATTTTATATTTTATCTACGGTGTCGCCTATGCGCTTAGCTGCGACATTAAGCGTGTCTCTGCAAACACTTATGTGGCCACCCCGAAAAATATCCCTCTCTCCGGGGAGTTCCCGGACGAATCCGGTCCGTCAACGGGCGGATATAACCTGTATTGATTATTTAAAGGAGGCCGTTTGAATGTTAAACCCTTCCCAAATCAGAAGCCGCCGTTTTTCCTCAACGGCAAGGGGCACATACAGATCTGAAGAAGTGGACGCTTTTGTCGAAGAGGTCGCAGTTTCTTATGAGCAAATGTTTCAGGAGAATGCGGAACTCGTCAAACGGCTCAATCAACTTGCCGAGCGTGTCGATGAATACCGCAAAGATGAAGACAGCATCAGAGCGGCCATACTGACTTCACAAAAAGTAGCTGACCAAATCACCCGCGAGGCTCAGCAAAGCGCGCTGGAAAAAACGCAGCAAGCGGACGCCTACTACGAGGAAATGGTTTCCAAGGCCAGGGATGAAGCGCAGGAAACAATCGATTCGGCGCAGCGCAAGGCGGACGGTATCGTTGCGGAAGCGCAGATGAAAGCGCAGCTGGCAGAAAAAGAAGCGCGGCAGCAGGCCGAGGAATTGCTGCAAAGCGCCAAAAAGGAATCGGCAGATACCATCGAACGCATCGCCGACGAAATACGCACCGAAACCATCACGCTCGATATGATTAAGAAAGACGCGGCGTCGTTCAAAGAGGAACTGATTACCCAGTATAAGCGTCATATCGCCTTCGTTGAAGAACTGCCGGCTGTGGTTGCGGGCATGACGCAACAGGACGAAAGGCCCGTTCAAAACGAAGAACCCTTGACGGAAGGCGGTATAACCGCCGAAGATACGACAGCCGAAGAGGCGCAGCCGTATCAACAGCAGCCGGGCGAAGCCGGCGAACCGGCCGCGCAGGAAGAACCCGATATATTTGCCGCAATGAAGGCGAAAGCGATGTCCGAACCGAGCGCTGATGAAGCGGCCTTCGGCGCAGACGAATTGCCTGCGTCCGCCGAAGAAGCGGAAGATACGGAAGCTTCCGGCGCAGATGCCGCCGAACGGGAGGCCGCGGCGGAAGCTGCTTTCGCAACAGAGATGTACGATGAAACATTCGGCGAACAAGCTGTTCGGCAAGAAACTCCCGATGATGCGGCACAGACAATAGCCGATTCCGCGCAGCCGGTTGATGAATCAGAGTCCGATGAAGAGGATGATCTTCGTGCAGATAACGGCCTTGAAACTGATGAGGATGAAACCGATATCGACGAAAGCGAAGATGAAGACATAGATGAGGATGACACAGACGGCGATGAAGATGCGGACGAAGATGACCTGGACACCGAAGATGAAGACATAGATGAGGACGACGCGGACGGCGAAGATGAAGACGCGGACGAGGATGACCTGGACACCGAAGATGAAGACATAGATGAGGATGACACAGACGGCGAAGATGAATACGCGGACGAGGATGACCTGGACGGCGATGATGAAGACATAGATGAGGATGACACTGACGGCGAAGACGAAGACATGGATGAGGATGACCTGGACGAAGAAGAAGAGGACGAAAGCGGCGAAGACGAGGATGACGGCGACACGGATACGGCCGGCGGCTTCCGAATCAGCCTCGACGATTTTGACGACGACAGCGAACCGGACAGCAGACGCCCGTCCCTGAGCGACTTTGAAACCGTTCAGTTCGACGAAGAGGAGGATGAAGATCCCGGAGATCATGACGGCGGCGACAGCCCTCCGCCGAGATTCAGAGGTTTCTTTAAAAAATAAGACACGGGGTATCCAATGGCTCGTTTCGTCGCGCTTGCCGTTATCGCTGTTTTAGCAGGCATTGATCAGATCATCAAATATTTTGTCGAGAGCAATATCGCGTCCGGCGAAACCATCGTCTTGTTGGACCGTTTTATTCAAATCACTTATTTGGAGAATACGGGAGCTGCTTTCGGCTCTTTCAAAGGCGGTCGAATCATTTTGATTATTGTTACCGCCTTGATAGTTGTTGCGGGACTGGCTGCGATTTTGATGAAAAAAATCAAGCCCGGTTTCCTTTTCGGTTGTATAATCATGGTTATTGCAGGCGGTTTGGGCAATTTAATCGACAGAATCTGCCGCGGATATGTCATTGACTATCTGGACTTTCTTTTTGTAAACTTTGCCGTATTCAACTTTGCCGACTGCCTGGTTACCTGCGGAGCGGCTCTCATTATCGCTTATTTAGTCAGAGATTTGTTGCAGGGCGCCGGAAAGGGCAGGAATGATAAAAAAAGTATTGCCTGAAGACGAACAGCTTGTTAACCGAAGGTTGGATGTCGCGCTGGCTGCCCTTTTGCCTGACTTATCAAGAGCGCATATCCAGCGTTTGATTGAAGAAGGCCTGGTTACGGTCAATAAGCGCGTCGCTCCCAAGAGCCGCAAACTTTCTGCGGGCGACGTGATTGAAACGGCGCAGACTCCGCCGGAGGATACCGCGGTTGTGCCCATGAACATTCCGCTGGATATTCCCTATGAGGACGACGACCTTCTTGTGGTCAACAAGCCTCGCGGTATGGTCGTCCACCCGGCTGTGGGCAACCGGGACGGCACGCTGGTCAACGCTCTGCTGTATCATTGTTCGGGCAGTCTTTCCGGCATCAACGGTGTTTTGCGCCCGGGTATCGTACACAGAATCGACAAAGATACCAGCGGTTTGCTGCTTGTGGCAAAAAACGATTTCGCTCATCATTCTCTGGCGAACCAGTTGAGCCGCCATTCCATCAAAAGAGAATACAGGGCTGTCGTATACGGTACATTCGCGGAGCATACAGGCACAGTCGATGCGCCGATCGGGCGCAACCCCCGCGACCGGAAAAATTTTTGCGTAACCTCGGCGAATTCCAAAAAAGCGGTGACTCATTTCGAAGTGCTTGCCGCAGGCGAAAAATACAGCATGCTCCGACTGACGCTTGAAACAGGAAGAACTCACCAGATTCGCGTGCATATGGCCTATATCGGCCACCCCGTCGCAGGCGACAGGGTCTATGCTCATAAAGCGGCCCGGGCCTTGTTGGAAGGCCAGTGCCTGCACGCTGCGCTCATCGGTTTTATCCATCCCCGCAAAGGTTCTTATATCGAAATCTCGTCGCCTTTGCCTTCTTATTTTATCGACGCCGCAAGGAGGGCCGGAATTGCAGCAGAAGCCCGATAAACCGCTTTCTCAATGGCTTGTCGTATCCGACATTGACGGAACGCTGAATTCGAAACTCAGGCGCCTTCCCGATGTGAACTATCGCGCCATCGACCGCTTTGTCAATACGCTGGGCGGTACATTTACCCTCGCGTCGGGCCGTGGTGTCGCATCCATGCGCAAACACTATCTTAAACTGCCCATCAACAATACGCCGGCCATTGTGCTGAACGGCTCGGGAATCTATGATTACGGCGCTGAGAAGATGCTTTCTTTCTCGTCTTTGTCAAACCCCGCGAAAGAATTGGCGCTTGATGTTTTAGAGCGTTTTCCGATGCTTGAGGCGGAAATCGCCGCAAAAGACTTCATCTATCTCGTCAGGGCGCGATTTTTCTCTCCGCTCTTTGTCGCCGCCGATAAACTGCCGCACAAAAGAGTAACTTCACTATCTGAAATACCGGATCCCGAATGGGGGAAACTGGTGTTCATGGGACCCTCCGCAACGATCAGCAAAGCTGTTAATTATATTCAAAAACAGCAATATGAAGACGCTTGTTTTCTTTCCACGTCGGTTTTTTCTTATGAAATGATGCCGCGCAATACGCACAAAGGCACGGCTGTTCTGAAACTGGCCGAAATGCTCGGCAAGCAGCAAAAATATACCGCCGCCATCGGGGACTATTATAACGACTACGATATGCTGCAAACCGTCGCCCTCCCTGCCGTATGCAAGCAGGCGCCGCGAAAGATGCATGAAATTGCAAAATTTCATGCCGTGCATTGCAACAAGGGTTCTATCGCGGACCTTCTGAAATATATCGAACAAAACTATTCCATCAAATCGGAGGACTGAACTTTGGATGCCATCGTCAAAAAACAACTGAAAATCAAAGCCTGCCAGGTAAGAATCGGGATTATCGAAAGCGTTTACAGCGCGAAGTCCGGACATCCCGGCGGGTCGCTTTCCGTGGCGGATATCCTGACTTATCTGTATTTCCATCAAATGAATGTCGACCCGGCGCATCCGCAGGCGGAAACCAGGGACCGGCTTGTCCTCTCCAAAGGCCATGTGGCTCCCGCGCTGTATTCCGTGCTCGCGCTGAAAGGCTTTTTCCCTCCGGAAGCGCTTACCACGCTGAGAAAGAGCGATTCGTTTCTGCAAGGACATCCCAGCATGAAATCGACGCCCGGCGTCGATATGAGCACAGGGTCGCTCGGTCAAGGCATTTCGGCCGCCGCGGGAATGGCGCTGGGCGCCAAAATCAACCAGGACGGCGTTCGGGTTTATGCGATACTCGGCGACGGCGAACTCGAGGAAGGGCAGGTCTGGGAGGCGGCGATGTACGCCAGCGCCAAGGGCCTCGACAACCTTGTTGCGGTTGTGGACAACAACAATCTACAGATTGACGGCGCCATATCCGAAGTTAATTCCCCTTATCCAATCAATGAAAAGTTCAAAGCGTTCGGTTGGAATGTGATTGAAATCAACGCCCACAGCTTTGACGAAATTGACGCGGCGTTCAACGCGGCGGCGGAATTCAAAGGCAAACCGAGCGTCATTATCGCCAAAAGCATCAAAGGCAAAGGCGTTTCCTTTATGGAGAACGATTATACCTGGCACGGCACCGCGCCCAATGAGGAACAGTATCAAACGGCAATGACCGAACTGAAAAGGGAACTTGCCGAGCTGGAGGCACAATAATGGCAGAAATTATCAAAACAGCGACGCGCGAAGCATACGGAAAAGCGCTGGTCGAACTCGGCGGCCGCAACGAAAAAGTTATTGTCCTTGACGCGGACCTTTCCGCCGCCACCAAGACCGGCATGTTCAAAAAGGCGTTCCCGGACAGATTTTTCAATACCGGTATCGCGGAATGCAACATGATCGGAATAGCGGGCGGCCTTTCGACGATGGGCTTTACGGTATTTGCGAGCAGTTTCGCGATGTTCGCGGCCGGACGGGCCTTTGAACAGGTCCGGAACACACTGGGCTATCCTCACCTCAATGTGAAAATCGGCGCCACGCACGCCGGCCTTTCCGTCGGGGAAGACGGGGCAAGCCATCAATGCTGTGAAGATATCGGGCTGATGCGCACGATTCCGGGCATGGTGATTATCAACCCTGCCGACGACATCGAGTCAAGGGCGGCCGTATTTGCCGCCGCGGAACATGACGGGCCGGTTTATCTGCGTTTCGGGAGGCTTGCCGTTGAACGCATCTTTGATGAAAATTACCGCTTCGAAATCGGCAAAGCCGTCGAGTTATGCGAAGGCGGCGACGTGACGATTATGGCGACAGGTTTAATGGTCGGCGAGGCGCTGGCCGCGCGGGAACTGCTCGCGGGAGAGGGGATATCCGCTTCGGTAGTGAACGTCCATACAATCAAACCTCTGGATACGCAAGCCGTCGCCGCAGCCGCAGCAAAGACTGGCGCCATCGTCACAGCCGAGGAACATTCTGTTATCGGCGGGCTGGGTTCCGCGGTCGCGGAAACAGTATGCGAAACCTGTCCCGTGCCGGTCGTTCGTGTGGGCGTCTGCGATGTGTTCGGCCGCTCGGGTCCGGGAGCCGAAATCCTCCGCCTCTACGGGCTTTGCGCGCAAAATATTGCTGAAAAAGCCAAAATAGCAGTGTCATTGAAGACAAAATAATGTATAATCGATTTAATTGAAAGGAGGTGCCGCCTTGAGTACGGAATATAATTTTCGCACCGCATTTGTCAACGGGTTTAACCGTGAAGATGTTATTGCCTATATTGAGGGCCTCCAGAAGGAATTGATCAATGCGAACGCCGGACGGGAAAAGTTGCAGGCGGATTACATGACCGCGAGAAAAGCCGCCGAGAATTACTATGCCAACCTTAACGCGGCTTTGGCGCACATTAAAACGCTTGAAGCGCAGATTGCCCAGTTCAACCGGGACGCTGCAAGCAGGCCGAGCGTACCGAATGTCCCGGCCGCCCCTCCGCCCGCTGTCCCCGAAGAAAAAGATCCGGAAGAAACCGTCGTAATCGATGAAAATACTTTGATGCTGCAGAATATCGAAGAAAAAATCGAAGCGCTGCTTAAAAACGTAGGTTCAAACTCGGATACTGCGGCGCAGACGGCCCGTCAAATCGCGGGCGGTTACGCGCAGCAGACGCAGACACTTCTCGGAGCGACGGCCGAAAGTCTTGCGGGCCTTCGCTCGGAACTCGGGGTATTGTCCGGAAAAATCAATGATAAACTCAACGCCCTTGCCGATAAAATCGACGAGTTGTCCTCCCTGGCCGCAGTTAAACCGGAAGCGCCTGCGCAGGCTGTCATACAGTCTCCGAGAGCCGAAGAAACATCCGGCTCCGGGTTTGTTTCATCTCTCGAGAACTATGCTTCTTCCAATCCCGGCGAAGAAGCCGCCGCCGGCACGGATGAATGTGACGTCGAAGTTGAACCCGAAGCCGCCAGGACGGATTTTATCATTAACCCTACGGTTGCCGAAACAGCCCGTGCCGATAACGGCATAGCATCGCCTTCAATGCCCGCGGAACCGCCGCGTCCGTTTGAACCGGTGAACGGTTACGCCGCGGATACGCCCGAAGAGGCGACGACAGAACCCGCCGGCGCACAACCGGCAACCCAGCCGTCTTCCGGCGAATCGGAGCAATGGTCTGCTCAGCAAGCGCTGGAGACACAACTAGATGCGTTTGAATTTGACGAAGGAGATTCCGCGGCGCCTGCGCAGGCGTCCGCTCAACGCGACGACGCGCGGATGCTGGACTTGTTCGGGAAGTCGTCTGTCCCTGCGCCGGATGCCGGCGGAACTGAATTTTCCGCTTTGCTCAGCGACAATACCCTCGCCGCGGTACCCGATGAAAACAAGCAGCTGACCCCGGAAGAAATCGAGAAGTTGATGGAGATGTTCCCGGATGACGGTGAAACCGCCTCCGACTGACGCCAATATTCATATTGATACCGCTCAACTTGCCCGTGGCGATATCCGTCTGCGGGCGGGTCAAAAGGTGTTTCTTTCCGGCGAGATTTTCACCGCGAGGGACGCCGCCCATCAAATCATGGCCGCGATGCTCGATGCCGGCAACCCGCTGCCTTTTGATATCAAAGGCGCTTGTCTGTACTACTGCGGGCCGACACCGGCACCGCCGGGCAGCGTCATCGGCAGCTGCGGACCCACGACTTCGTCGCGCATGGACCGTTACACACCCGCGCTGCTGGCGGCAGGCATGAAAGCCGCCATCGGAAAAGGCCCGCGCAGCCGGGAGGTTTGCGAAGCATTGATGAAGTATCAGGCTGTTTATTTATCCGCCATCGGCGGCGCCGGCGCTCTCGCTGCAAAATGCGTTTTATCCTGTACGACGGTCGCCTTCCCGCAATTGGGCTGCGAAAGCGTCAAAAGACTGGAAGTGAAGGATTTTCCACTTATTGTCGCGGTGGACCCATCGGGCGGCAACATCTATCAGAAGTAGAATACCGAAGATCGTTCGATCAGCGAAAAAGGGTGAAAAAATGGATAACAAAGTGATGGAAATCGCTCAGCGCATTCAGACGCTTCGTGAGATTTGCGGTTTTACCGCTCAAGAGATGGCCGATGCAATCGGCTGCTCTGCAGAGGAATACCTGGATGCTGAGAACGGTCAAACAGACTTCTCATTCACATTCATCTATAAGGCGGCTGAAAAACTGGGCGTGGATATGATTGAACTGCTGACCGGCGACAACCCGCGCCTTTCTTTTTATTCGATCGTCAGAAAAGGCGGCGGTCTCCCGATGGAGCGCAGGTCGGGTTTCCGTTATTCCCATTTGGGATACCGGTTCAAAGATAAACTGTGCGAGCCCTTCCTTGTGACGGCACCTTACAGTGAAGAAGAGCAGAAAAAGGCGATACCGCTTTCATCCCACGAGGGGCAGGAGTTTGATTTCATCCTCAAGGGAAGCCTGAAAATTATGCTGGAGGACCACTCTGAGATTCTCAACGAAGGCGATTGCGTCCTTTACGACTCTTCTCACGGGCACGGCATGATAGCGGTCAACGGCGACGAATGCGTTTTTCTTGCCGTTATCTTAAAAAAAGCGGCAGGGGAGGGCTGTTGAATGCTGTCGATTCATAGGAAGTATGTGGAAGAAGAGTTGGATGAGCGGGGTTATATCAAAAACTACCGTTTGGTTTGCCCCGATCATTTTAATTTTGCATACGATATTGTCGATGAGATCGCGTCTTATGAACCCGAGAGAAAAGCGTTGATGTGGTGCGACCCCGCCGGTAATGAAAAAGTGTTCACTTACGGCGAACTGAAGTATTACAGCGATAAAACAGCAAATTTATTCAAAAGCAAAGGCATTGGAAAAGGCGATATGGTGATGGCCATCCTCAAGCGCCATTATCAGTTTTGGTTCGTCATCCTTGCTCTGCACAAACTGGGCTCTGTCGTTATCCCCGCTACTTTTCTGCTGACAGCGCACGACTTTGTTTACAGAGCAAACGCGGCGGGCGTCAAAGCCGTTGTTTGCACGGGACAGGGCAATGTGGCCGCGCAGATCGACGAAGCGCTGCCCGAGTGCCCTACCGTAAGAATGAAGATGATGGTCAACGGTTCCCGCGACGGCTGGGAGGATTTCATGACGCTGATGGAAGCCGCCGACAGCAACTTTCCGCGCGTCGAAACCAAAGCCGCCGAACCGATGCTGCTGTATTTTTCATCCGGGACGACCGGCAACCCCAAAATGGCGCTGCACGATTACCGGTATGCGTTGGCGCACCTGACAACGGCAAAATACTGGCAAAACGTTCAGCCGGACGGGCTTCACCTGACAATCGCCGATACTGGGTGGGGAAAAGCGGCGTGGGGCAAATTATACGGCCAGATGTTTCTGGAAAGCTGTGTATTCGTTTATGATTTCGACAAATTCGTACCTGCCGAAATTTTGGCGCTGATTGAGAAATATTCCATTACGTCCCTCTGCTGCCCGCCGACCATGTTTCGTTTTTTGCTGCAGGAGGATATCAAGCGCTTCGACCTGAAATCACTGAAATACTGCACCATCGCCGGAGAGGCGTTGAACCCCGATGTATTCAATAACTGGTACAAACTGACGGGTATCAAACTGATGGAAGGTTTCGGTCAGACGGAAACCACCGTACTCATCGCAAACTTGACCGGTTCCGAACCGAAGCCGGGTTCCATGGGCAAACCGGTCCCGCACTATGACGTCGATATCGTTGACGATGACGGCGTATCAGTCGAAACAGGTGTCACGGGCGAGGTCATTGTGCGGACAGAACGCGGCGCCCCGATGGGCCTTTTCATGTGCTATTACAGAGACGAAAACAAGACGCATGAAGCCTGGCACGACGGCTTATATCATACGGGCGACACCGCGTGGAAAGATGAAGACGGCTATTTCTGGTATGTGGGCAGAACGGACGACATCATCAAGTCCTCCGGTTACCGGATCGGGCCGTTCGAAATAGAAAGCGTCCTCGTGGAACATCCCGCCGTCATGGAATGCGCCGTCACCGGTGTGCCCGATGAACTGCGCGGCAACCTGGTGAAAGCCACCGTCGTTCTGAAGAAGGGTTACGAGCCAAGCGAAGAATTGAAAAAAGAACTTCAGGATTATGTTAAAAAAGTGACGGCTCCCTACAAATATCCGCGAATCATCGAATTTGTCAGCGAACTGCCCAAGACAGTCAACGGAAAAATCAGGCGCGTTGAAATCAGGAACCGGCAGCCGGAAAATTAACGCGCCGGCGTTCTCTTCGCCGCCCTTCACGGGCGGCGTTTTGTTTAATACTCCTGAAGCGGACGTTTGCGCGGCGGCGTCTGCCGAGGGCGTTCAAGGTTGACAAACCAGGCGCCGAATGCCATAATTAACTTTAATTTTACGCGTGTTTTGCCTGTGCGTGGAGACCGCGCAAACCTTAAGCAACTGATCATCACAAGACCCGAGAATCAGGGGGATATCACATGCCCAAAGAACTCGCCAAACAATATGAACCCGGCGAAGTCGAAGACAGAATCTATCAGTTCTGGCTTGACGGCGGCTATTTTCACGCAAAGCTGCTGCCGGATAAACAGCCGTACACCATTGTCATTCCGCCTCCCAATATCACGGGCCAGCTTCATATGGGCCATGCTTTGGACAATACGCTGCAGGACATCATCATCCGCTGGAGACGTATGCAGGGCTTTGACACTTTGTGGCTGCCCGGTACGGACCATGCTTCCATCGCAACGGAGGCGAAACTTGTTGAAGCGCTCAAAGAGGAGGGCCTGACAAAAAGCGACGTCGGCCGGGAAGGTTTTCTGGAGCGCGCCTGGGCTTGGAAAGAGAAATACGGCGGGCGGATTATCGCCCAGTTAAAAAAACTCGGCGCCTCCTGCGACTGGGACCGTGAGCGTTTTACGCTTGACGAAGGCTGCAGCGCCGCGGTAAAAGAGGTTTTTGTCAACCTCTACAACAAGGGCTTCATATACAGGGGCGAAAGAATAACAAACTGGTGCACCCGCTGCCTGACCTCCATTTCCGATGCGGAGGTTGAATATGAGGAAGAAGACGGCTTCTTCTGGCATATCCGTTACCCGTTCGCTGACGGCAGCGGAGAGGTCGTGCTTGCGACCACAAGGCCTGAAACCATGCTGGGTGATACCGCGGTAGCCGTCCATCCGGACGACGAACGCTATCGAAACCTTATCGGAAAAACGCTCATATTGCCTCTGGTCAATCGGGAAATCCCGCTTATTGCCGACGAATATGTCGAGAGGGATTTCGGCACGGGCGTTGTCAAAATTACACCGGCGCATGACCCCAACGATTTTGAAGTGGGCGAACGCCATTGCCTGCCGATTCTCAATGTGATGACAGACGACGGCAGAATGAATGATAACGCCGGCGTTTTTGCAGGGCTGGACCGCGGCGAATGCCGTAAAGCCGTCGTCGAACAGCTCGAAAAGCAAGGCTACCTGGTTAAAATTGAACCGGTCAAACATAACGTCGGCGCTTGTTACCGCTGTCACACAACGGTGGAGCCGAGGATTTCCGAACAATGGTTCGTGAAAATGAAACCGCTCGCAGGACCTGCAATCGATATTGTTAAGTCCGGAAAAATCCGTTTTGTTCCCGACCGGTTTGAAAAAATCTATTATCATTGGATGGAAAACATCAAGGACTGGTGCATTTCACGGCAGTTGTGGTGGGGGCACAGAATCCCGGCGTGGTATTGTTCGTCCTGCTCGGAGATTACCGTCAGCGCGGATGAACCTTCTGTTTGCGCTCACTGCGGCAGTACCGATATCCAGCAAGACCCCGACACCCTTGACACGTGGTTTTCTTCCGCGCTGTGGCCCTTCTCAACGTTGGGCTGGCCGGAAAAAACACCGGACTATCTTCATTATTATCCTACCAGCACGCTCGTTACCGCTTACGATATCATATTCTTCTGGGTTGCCCGCATGATATTCTCCGCCTGCGAACATACGGGCATGCAGCCGTTTGATACCGTTTTCATCCACGGGCTTATCCGTGACGCGGACGGCAGAAAAATGTCGAAGTCGCTCGGCAACGGTATTGATCCGCTTGAGATGATCAGGAAGTACGGCGCCGACGCTCTGCGTTTTGCTCTGGCCACGGGCAACAGCCCTGGTAACGATATGCGCTTTTCGGAAGAGCGTGCCGAGGCCAGCCGCAACTTTGCCAACAAAATATGGAACGCTTCAAGATTTATTCTCATCAACCTCGAAGAGGGGAGTCAAACCGGCGCAGTTCTGCCGCAAGATTTGTCGTTGGAGGACAAATGGGTGGTCAGCCTCTATAACGACCTGTGCAAAGAGGCGACGGAGAATCTCGAAAAGTTCGAACTCGGCCTTGCCGTCCAGAAACTGTATGACTTCATCTGGGACGTCTTTTGCGACTGGTACATCGAGACAGCAAAAATCCGTTTATCGGGCGACGCTGGTCAACGCGGACAGGTTTTAGCGGTGCTTGTTTACGTCATGTCGAACACATTAAAACTTCTTCATCCGTTTATGCCGTTTATCACAGAAGAAATCTGGCAGAGCCTGCCGCATAACGGCGAATCGATTATGACAGCCGAATGGCCGGCATGGCAAGCGGAATTGTCCTATCCTTCAGAAGTGGAAGATATGCAGCGCATCATACAGGCCGTACGCGCCGTGCGCAATACCCGTTCGCAGATGAAAGTGCCGCCTTCCAAAAAGGCCAAGCTTTACATTGAAACGGAATATAAGCAGACGTTTCTTAATGCCGTAAACATTCTGCAAAGGCTGGCCTCCGCCTCGGAAGTGGAAGTGGGCGACGAATTTGGAACGGACGGTTGTGTCGGCATTGTTACGGCGGACGCCAGAATATTGATCCCGCTCGGCCAATTGGTCGATGTCCGTGCCGAACGTATCCGGCTTGAAAAACAGCTTGCAGAGGCTGAAAAAAACCTTGCGGTCATCGAGGCGAAACTCGCCAATCAGGGCTTCCTCTCCAAGGCGCCCGAGCAGGTCATTGAAGCGCAGCGCTCCGCGGGCGAAAAAATGAAGGATACCGTCGAAATGCTCAAGGCGAGTTTGGCGAGGCTCGCATAGTCTGATTCCGCCAGAGGTTATATGAATTACCAACAAGCCAGAACATGGATCGCTTTTAGGCAGCGGTTCGGCGTCAAACCCGGGCTGGAAAGAATCGCCGCGTTGTGCCGCCAGCTCGGCGATCCACAGAAACAGCTTCGTTTTGTCCATGTCGCCGGCACCAACGGAAAGGGTTCCACCTGCACGATGCTTGCGTCGGTTTTATCGGGCGCGGGATATAAAACCGGCCTTTATCTTTCCCCTTACGTTGTCGAATTTCTCGAAAGAATACAGATAGACGGTGTCTGTGTATCAAAAAAGCGTTTCGCGGCGATTATCTCCCGCGTTGCGGAAAAAGCGGCGGAACTTGACGCAAGGGGATTGTGCGCAACGGAGTTTGAAGTGATTACCGCCGCCGCCTTCGCCTTGTTCCTCCAGGCCGGCTGTGACATTGTCGTGCTCGAAACGGGTCTTGGCGGCAGATTCGACGCGACCAATATTATCGAACGGGCGCTGGTCAACATCATCACTTCCATTTCGATGGACCATTGTGACGTTCTCGGCAGCACCATTGAGGAAATCGCCTTTGAAAAAGCAGGCATTATCAAACCCGGGACGAAAACCGTCTGTTATGCCGAAATGAACCCTAAAGCGTTCGAGGTCATCAAAAAAGCGTCAACGGAATGCGGGTCTGCGCTGTATCAGCCCGACGCGGCGATACGCGTCGTTGACGAGGACCTCAACGCTACCACGATTGAAGCAAACGGCATGAATATCCGGATTCCTTTGGCGGGCAGACACATGGCGCTTAACGCGCTGAGCGTCATTGAAGCGGCAATACTGCTTCGTGAAGACGGGTTTCGCTTAAGCGACGTTTTGATCGCGAGCGGCATTGAAAATACAAGCATGCCTGCCAGAATGGAGATCGTCAGACGGCGGCCTCTGACCATCATCGACGGAGGCCACAATCCGGAATGCGCTCAGGCTCTCGCGCAGTACGTCGAGAAATATTTTTCCGGCAAGCGCATCACCGCTGTCTTCGCAATCATGTCCGATAAAGACGTCGAAGCTTATTTGGCCGCTGCGGCTCCGCTTTTCCGCAAAATGATTATCACCCGTCCGAACAACAGCAGAGCGCTGGACCCCAAGATCATCGCGGCGAAAGCATCTCCCTTTTGTTCCGATGTAACCGTTTGCCGCACCGCTGCGCGAGCGATGCGCGACGCTTTGAGCGTTGCGGACGGGGCCGACGACGTCATTATTGTCTGCGGTTCGTTCTATCTGGCGGCGGAAGCAAGGGCCTGGATTATAAAACACGAAAGAAACGAGGCGTTGCTCTGATATGGACAACATTCGCGACGGCGTTTACCCGACCATGATTACGCCCTTTACGCAGGACAATAAAATCGATTTTTCAGCTGTCGAAAGACTGCTGGAATGGTATGCGGAAAGGAATGTCGGCGGCATTTTCGCGGTTTGCCAGTCAAGTGAAATGTTTTTTCTTTCTATTGACGAAAGGGTTTCTCTCGTCAGGTTTATACGCCGAAATCTTCCGCGGGGGTTGTCCTTGATTGCTTCCGGCCATGTGGCAGACACGATGGCTGAACAGGTCAGCGATGCCGAGAAAATCGTCGCCGAAGGCATTGACGCTTATGTTTTTCTCTCGAACCGTTTCGCGCGCGCAGACGAAAGCGACTCCGTCATGCTCGAACGTATTTTTGAAACGGTAGAACGACTGCCTCAAACCGCTTTCGGTATTTACGAATGCCCTTATCCCTACAAAAGAGTCATGCAGCCTCAGGCGCTGAAAGAACTCGCCGTGACAGGAAAATTCAAATTTTTAAAAGATACCTGCTGCGACGCGGCCCTCATCGGCCAAAAGCTCGAAGCCGTAAAGGGGACCGGGCTCAAGATATTCAATGCCAACGCAGCGACTTTGATGGAAACGCTCCAATACGGCTGCTCCGGCTATTCCGGCGTGATGGCGAATTTTCACCCCGAAGTCTATGCCTGGCTGTGCGCAAATTTCGAAAAGGACCGGGCGAAAGCACGGTCGGTTCAGGATTTCGCAGGGTTTTTTTCGGTAGCGGAATGCCAAATGTATCCAGTAAACGCGAAATATTACCTTGGACTGGAAGGTCTCCCTATCACAACGCGCTGCCGCTGCTGCGACGAGTCCGCATTTACAAAGAACAGA
>Ga0116184_10000917_pt1 | contig 30954 bp, 26 predicted proteins | sample AD_JPNNA5_MetaG_FD_89886 | JGI IMG/M metagenome (GOLD analysis project Ga0116184, IMG submission 89886) | Active sludge microbial communities of municipal wastewater-treating anaerobic digesters from Japan - AD_JPNNA5_MetaG | ecosystem: Engineered > Bioreactor > Anaerobic > Digestate | place... | reverse complement strand
CATAATTCCAGCTAAACTGTATTGGTGAAAACAATTCATTATTGATAAAAGGGTTAATTACAATTCCCAGTTTTCCTGTTATTGTATCATATCTATACTGAGCATCCTGTCGCTGCCACGCCTCAAGCATTACCGGTGTCACATATAGTGGATCGTTAATGTAAGATGGACGCACCTGAAATTTGGCAGACCCAGCAAGAGTAGAATTGATGGTAAACAACGAATTAAAAAATTTAAAATTTGGCTGAATATTAGCTGAAATTCCATATGAAATTAATTCGTACAATTTTTGGAAATCTACATCCTGTGGATTTTTCCATGCATTTGTATTAAATCTTTGTGACCAGTTTATTGAAGGAATAAACTGATAATTCATACTTACTGTAAATATATCGCTTTGATTTGTTTTTAATTCAGGGGTGTAAAGCTTAGGTAACATAAACAAAGGTGTATCGAGAGGTGATTGTGTTGTACCATCCTGTACCGTACTATCATTCCACGGAGATACAATACCAGGTATTTCTTTTGCCTGTTGAGGTTTATTTTTACTTACAGGAAGTGGAAACTGAAAAAGATTACCACTGAGTGAAATACTTCCTTCAATAATTTTAAATGTATCAGGCACAAAAAACTCTGATGTTGGAGCATACAAAAAGAGATAGTATAAATCAGATTCACTTGGAGCTTGTTTTGTCTTGAGTATCCAGGACAGTGATGATGAAATAGTACTAATAGATATAGTTTTAATAAATGGCTCAAAAAATGGGAGCGGTATTGAACCTGAAAAACTAACTGTACTCTGGAGACTTGATTTTTTTTCAGTACTTACCTGTTGGTTTTTCTCTTGTTCCTTCATGAATTGCAGCCAGTCCATATACTCTGAGCGCTGTAAAAAATCTCGAGAAACGTAAGGGTCAGAAGCAAAATCGAACGCATAAGAGCTTGTAAACGCCCCAGCAGAAATGCCCCCACTTGCAGTAAACAAAAAACGAAGAGGAAGCTCCTGTCCAAAATAATATGCTGTATTCCAGGTACTCGTATAATCATTTTGAGGAACAAATGGTGAATAGGTTTTTGTGCCTATCGGGAATATACTTCTTGTTAAGCCCAGTCCTAAAAAAAATTTAAAATTTTTAATAGGACCAAATACCGGTAATACTGCATCAACCCCTACAAATAATCCTAAATTCACATAATAATCAGCTAACACCTTTACTATATTTTCTTCTTTTTTTTCTTTTTTAGTTTTTTGCGTTCGTAAAAAAACACCTTCCACTTTTCTATCATACCCGGTGCCACCTTCGGTAAGCTTAAAAAGACTAATACTCTGATCTTTAGGTGCACGCTCCCCGAGAATGTAGGTTGTGGTTTGCACAAAGCGACCTTCCCTATCCTTATAACCAAACACGGGATGAAACACAATTTCTTCACCGGGATAGTAAAAGAAAGGGAGATACAATACAGGAATTTCTCCAACATAGAGCATTGCGTTAAAAACTGCCCATTCATTACTACCCAGAATCCAGAGCTTTGATGCACGAAGGGAGTAATGTTTATCGTCAGTATCGCACGAGCTTATGACTGCATTTTTAAAAACGAGTACTGTATCACTTTTTTTTATGATATCTTCAGCCTGAAAGATAAGTTTTGTTTGAGTTTCACCACCTTCCCTGCGGTTTTCTCCATATCTAAATGACCCCTGCCAGGTATCAAGATCGATATCAATTGCTTCACCTAAAAATATTTCCGTTGTACTGCCATTCTTTTTTTCATACCGAATATTTCCGCGTGCAGATAGAAGCTGCTTTGATTTATTGTAAACAAGCTCATCAGCATGAATTGTATGAACTTCCCCGGTTTTTGTATCTTTAATTGTTATAACAACATTACCTGAAAACCGTATAATTACATGTGGTTGCGGCTCGTCAAGCGTAAAGTATTCTGTTTTTTGTGCGTTTTCTATGGTAATGATCCTTGTTACCTCAGTTTCACTTTTTTGAGGCTCACTTACCTTATAGTATTCATATAGTCTATTACGCAATTCATCATCACTTCCCGTTGCAGGGAGTCCCAGCAAAGTGCACCATTCAACAAGCGCTTCATGATTGCTTGTTGCAATATCAAGGGCAACGGTTTCAAGAAATAGATCTTGCTCTGATGGCATATCAGTTTGTTCATTGTTTCCAGCTTGAGGAGCAGAATCTTTGTTTTGCTCTGAGTTCTCATTAGAAGACGCATCTGGAACCTGTTTGGGTGATGGAGGCACATGTTCTATACGATGGTTATCTTTCGAATTTGTAACATGATTGTTGCTATGATACAATTGATGAGCTTTTAAATCTGAATGTGCAAATGCAGAGAGGCAGCTTGCAATGCCTGTGTATAAAACTATAACAGCGTAAATAAGACGTTTCATGCTCTATCCATACTACCCTGTTTTTGTTTTAAGGTAAAGATAGCAGCCAGCATTTTGCGTTATAGGATGATAAATTCGATTGTTTATTTTTTAAGGTATGGCTTGAGATACTGTCCCGTCCATGAATGCTTATGGGTAACTATCATTTCTGGTGTGCCCTGAGCAACAATTTCTCCTCCACGTACACCGCCTTCTGGTCCAAGGTCTATTATCCAATCAGCCTGCTTAATGACATCAAGATTATGCTCAATCATAACAACGGTGTTACCATTATCAACAAGCTTTTGAATGCTTTCCATGAGCTGTTTAACATCAGCAAAATGGAGACCTGTCGTCGGTTCATCTAAAAAGTAAACTGTTTTGCCGGTTGCTCGCTTTGCTAACTCAAAAGCAAGCTTGACGCGCTGCGCTTCACCTCCGGAAAGCGTTAATGCCGACTCTCCCAGTTTTATGTATCCCAGACCAACATCGAGCAGTGCTCGCAATTTGCGTTCAATTTGGGGTATTTTTTCAAAAAATGTATATGCTTCCTCAATAGTCATATCAAGAACATCTGCAATATTTTTACCTTTATAGAGAATATCGAGTGTTTCTTTATTAAAACGTTTGCCATTACACACTTCGCAGGTTACATATACATCAGACAGAAACTGCATTTCAATTTTTATTGTCCCATCGCCCTGGCAGTGCTCGCATCGGCCTCCACGCACATTAAAACTAAAGCGACCGGGCTTGTAGCCCCGAGCTCTCGATTCTGGGAGACTAGCAAACAGGTCGCGAATATGCGTAAATACTTCAACATACGTAGCCGGATTAGAACGCGGTGTCCTTCCGATTGGACTCTGATCGATATTGATGATTTTATCAATATACTCAACACCTGATATGCTGTCATAGTCTCCCTCTGGTAAGCGGAGCCAGGTGCACCTATTTACAATTGCCGGATAGAGAATATCCGACAGCAGCGTGCTTTTGCCTGAACCGGAAACACCAGTTATACAGGTAAAACACCCGAGCGGTATGCTCACATTGATATTTTTTAAATTATGCTCTCTGCAGCCTTTTACAGTAATCCTGTTACCATTACCAGGACGTCTCTCAGTGGGGACAGGTATTTCAAGCTTGCCCGCAAGATACTGACCGGTAATGCTCTCAGGGATATTCATGACCTCTTCTGGAGTACCTGCTGCAATAACGTGGCCACCATGCACTCCAGCGCCGGGGCCCAAGTCGACAACATAATCTGCTGTGCGTATCATCTGCTCATCGTGTTCAACCACAATTATCGTGTTTCCAATATCACGGAGGTATGTCATTGTATCGATAAGCCGCTGATTATCGCGCTGATGGAGACCGATTGATGGTTCATCAAGAATATAGAGCACACCCACGAGCCCCGAACCAATCTGCGTTGCCAGCCGTATACGCTGAGCTTCTCCACCTGAAAGCGTGCCTGCTCTTCTGTCCATTGTAAGGTAATCGAGACCGACATTTTTTAAAAACGTGAGCCGCGCTGTAATCTCTTTAAGTATCTGCTGACTGATATGTTCCTCTGTCCTCGTTAGCTTAAGTTTACTAAAAAAATCAAGCGATGTTTCTACAGTTTGCGTTATGAGCTCATGTATGGACGCTCCGCCAACCGTTACTGCCAATGCTTCAGGACGGAGCCGTTTACCTTTGCAGGTTTCACAAACCCGTTCGGTCATAAAACTCTCGAGCCACAGTTTTATTTCTTCGCTCGTTGTTTCATTGTAGCGCCGTTTAAGCTCCTCTATCACTCCAGGCCACTTGCTCTCATACTCAAAGTGACCTGTCCCTTTAGCATTGTCATACCGGACACGAACTGCCTCATCATTCCCATACAAAATAATGTCCTGCACTTTTTGGGGAAGCTTACCAAACGGTGTTGCAAGATCAAACTTGTAAGCACGTGCGAGTGCTTCAAACCGTGAACGGTACCATGCCGAGTCTGGATTATATGGAATTATGCCTCCATCTTCAAACGAGCGGGTTTTATCGGGAATTATTTTGTCAGGATCAAACTCCAGTTTGATACCTAAGCCCGTACAGGCAGGACAGGCACCCTGGGGGTTATTAAAACTAAAGAGTCTCGGTTCAAGCTCTGGAATGCTGATGTTACAGACAGGACAGGCGCCATGCTGACTAAAGAGGATTTCTTCTGTTTTAGCCTGATCGGGAATATCGATAAGCACCACAAGAATACCATCTGCAAGGCGCAGTGCTGTTTCCGCTGATTCCGCAAGCCGCTGATAGTTTTCGACATTGAGGAGCATGCGATCGACTACAATTTCGATAGTATGTTTTTTTTGTTTTTCTAATATAATCGTATCGTCCAGGCTGCGGAACTCTCCATCGATACGGCTGCGCACAAATCCTGCATTCCGCGCATCTTCCAGCACTTTTTGGTGCTCACCCTTTTTGGCGCGCACAACAGGCGCAAGGAGTTGCAGCTTTGAATCTTCTGGATAGGACTTTATGCTATCGAGTATCTGGTCAATACTCTGCTCACGGATTTCCCTCCCGCACTGCGGACAGTGTGGAATGCCGATGCGGGCATAGAGCAGCCTGTAATAATCATATATTTCTGTAACGGTTCCAACTATTGATCGAGGATTACGGTGTGTGGTTTTTTGTTCGATTGCTATTGCTGGAGAGAGCCCCTCAATATAGTCAACATCAGGCTTTTGCATCTGACCCAAAAACTGTCTGGCGTATGCTGAGAGCGATTCGACATAGCGGCGCTGTCCCTCGGCATAAAGCGTATCAAAAGCAAGTGAGCTTTTCCCCGAACCGGAAAGCCCCGAAATTACGATGAGCTTATCGCGGGGGAGCTCAAGATCGATATTTTTTAGATTGTGTTCCCGTGCACCTCGAATGATTATTTTGTTCATAATGTTTATAGATTACTCAAAGTATCCGCTTTTGGCTAGTGTAATAACAAGGTTACTAAAATATATAGTTGACAAACTCAATGTGTTGGAATATGGTATCAATATGAGCATATGCTCATATTGTTTTAGTAATACCTAGTTACCTTAAAATTGTGACCGATATTCGGTATTTTGTGTAAGGAGTACTCATGCCGCGACCACACTGCCCGCGAAAAATTGCCAGAACAACGGCTCTGGAATGTGCGCAAAAAAAACGGTGCTGTGCACAGGAAACTGTTATACTGACGCTCGATCAGGCTGAGGCGCTCCGCCTTGCTGATATTGAAGGTCTTTATCAGGAAGCTGCGGCTCGTGCAATGGGTATTTCCCGACAGACGTTTGGAAGAATTCTTGATAGTGCACACCGCATTGTTACCGATGCCGTTCTCAATAATAAAACAATCGTCATAGCTGGCGGAATATATACCATTAAGGAGGAACAAACTATGCATAGCAAAATTGCTGTACCCACAAAAAACGGCTCTGTAGATGCCCATTTTGGTCATTGTGAGTATTTTACCGTATTTGAAATTGGAAACGGTACAATTGCTAGCGAAAAACGCATCGAAAGCCCTAACGGCTGCGGCTGTAAGAGCGATATTGCATCTAAACTTGCGCAGGATGGTGTAACACTCATGCTCGCAGGTAATATCGGGGATGGTGCGATTCGAGTGCTCAAAGCACACGGCATTGAAGTTGTCCGCGGAGCATCGGGAACTGTACGTTCTGTGGTGGAACAATGGATTGCTGGTACACTTAAAGACTCAGGTGAAACCTGCCACGAGCATGGCGAGCACGAGTGTACTCATTAAAAAAAGCGCAGTACTGAAAAATTTTTAGTACTGCGCTCGCTGTTATTTGCCACAGAATGTAAATAAATATTTATTTTACTGCATTCATTCCGGCTTCTATTGCTTTAATGTTCATTGGAATATATTTGTGCTTGTTTTCAGGGAAAAAGCTCTTGAGCACTTCTTCAAGCTTTGCAAGCTTTACAGCACCTGTCACTTTTGACAGTGCACCCATCATAACCATATTTGCAATTTTAACATCGCCAATTTCTTCAGCAAGCTCATTGCAGGGAACCTTAACAACCTTAACGTCTTTCCGATTGGGATCAACCTTAACCAGACTTGAGTTAATGAGCAGTGTTCCGTTAGGTTTAACTATTTCTTCACAGATTGGGAGAGAATCCATGTTCATAACGATTGCTGAATCTGGTTTGGTAACAAGCGGACTTGCTATTTCTTTATCAGAAACAATCACATTTGCACGCGCGATGCCGCCTCGTTTTTCAGCACCGTAATACGGGAAAAATGTAACATTGAGTCCTTCTTTCATGCCACAATATACCCAGAGCTGTCCTAAACTGATGATACCCTGACCTCCAAAGCCTGCCATAAATGTTTTTTCCGTCATTTCTGAGCCTCCCCATCGAGCGTATTTTTAATTTCTCCCAGCTTGTAGAAAGGAATCATATTTTGTTCCAGCCACTCTACACTCTCTTTAGGCTGCATACCCCAGTTTGTAGGACACTGTGAAAGAATTTCGACCATGGTAAAGCCTTCACCACGGAGCTGTGCCTCAAAGGCTTTTTTGATATACTGTTTTGTTTTTTTAACATTAACAGCATTATTTACAGCACCGCGTGCAAGGTATTTTGTACCTCCGAGAGTTGCAAGAAGTTCACAAACCTGTATTGGATACCCCATACCTGCATCAATTGGATCGCGTCCATAAGGAGCAGTTGTAGCCTTCTGGCCAATAAGCGTTGTGGGAGCCATTTGACCGCCCGTCATACCATAAATTGCATTATTAACAAATATTGTTGTAAATTTTTCACCGCGATTTGCTGCATGGATAATTTCTGCAGTACCAATAGCAGCAAGGTCACCATCACCCTGATAGCAAACAACAAGATGATCGGGAAGCATGCGCTTAATGCCGGTTGATGCTGCAGGAGTTCTTCCATGAGGCGGCTGTACAGAATCAAAATCAAAATACAAATCTGCCCAGATTGAGCAGCCAACTGGATTGGTTATAATTGCTTTACCCTGTATGCCAAGTTCATCAATGACCTCAGCAATAAGACGATGTATAACACCATGGCCACAGCCAGGACAATATTTTGTTTGTATCGGCTTAAGGCTTTTTGGATGCCCGTATAGTAATTCCATAGGATTCTCCTTATTTCTTGAGAATGCGGCGGATTTCCGCATACACTTCATCTTCTGTCGGTATCATACCGCCAGTGCGCCCATAAAAATCAATCTGTGCTCTTCCATTGACAGCAAGGCGTACATCTTCCACCATCTGTCCCATGCTCATTTCTACAACGAGGAAGCGTTTCCCCTGCTGAGCGAGTTCAGAAACACGTTTTTCAGGGTATGGCCAGAGCGTTATGGGACGCAGCAATCCGACATTGATGCCATCGGCCTTTGCAAGTTCCAGTGCACCAAGCGCTATACGAGATGCTGTACCATATGCGACAAGCACGAGGTCAGATTTATCGATATTAAGTTCTTCAAAGCGCTGGAGCGATGCTTTAATTTTTGCATAGCGTTCAAAGCGAGCTTTAACAGTTGCTTCGAGTTCCTGTGGCACGAGGTTAATAGACGTTACATGATTGATGGGGCGCTTGAGTTCCCCTTGATGACCTACAGCCCAGGGCTTTTTAGGAAGCTTTGAGAGGTCTCGCTTTTCAGGGAGCACGACACCTTCCATCATCTGACCGATAAGGCCGTCTGCAAGAACCATTGCAGGCATGCGCCACTCATCGGCAAGATCAAAAGCTTCATAGGTCAAGTCTGCAGCTTCCTGAACACTCTTTGGTGCAAGGACAAAATGGTAATAGTCACCATGACCGCCGCCGCGAGTTGACTGGAAATAATCAGCCTGGCTCGGAACAATACCACCAAGACCGGGGCCAGACCGCATCACATTGACAACAACGAGCGGGAGATCAGCACCACAGGCGTATGAGATACCTTCCTGCTTTAAGCTGATACCAGGACTCGATGAGCTGGTCATTGCACGCGCACCGGTTGCAGCAGCGCCATATACCATATTGATAGCAGCAACTTCGCTTTCTGCCTGGATAAATGTGCGCTTGTTATCAATCATATTTTTTGCCATATAGGCGGTTAGTTCATTCTGCGGGGTAATTGGATAACCAAAATATGCGGTACACCCTGCGCGAATGGCAGCTTCACCAATTGCATCATTGCCTTTCATCAGGCGTTTTTCTTCAGCCATGCTCTGCCTCCTTATTCCTTATAGACCGTAATTGCAACATCGGGGCAAACTGTATAGCAATTGCCGCATGCAATACATTTTTCGATGGCTACAGCCTTTGAAGGATAGTAGCCCCACGAGTTTGGTTCTGAATCAACATCGAGCACCTTGGTCGGACAGGCTCGAACACAGAGCAAACAGCCTTTACAGCGTTCCCTGTCTATTTTTGGTTGACCTTTATTAGCCATATGTAGCTCCTTATGGTAAAAACATATACTTTATGCAATGCCTGCAGTGAGTGCTGCAAGTGCAATGCTAGCCAGTTTCGTATCAGCAGTATCCGCACGGCTTGTGAGCACTACTGGTTTTGCTGCACCAACAACAATGCCTGCGCCGCGTGCCTGAGCAAGATCGAGTAGACATTTGTAGAGTACATTGCCAGCTTCGATATCTGGTGTCATGAGAATATCAGCATCACCAGCTACATCGGATACTATTTTTTTAATGCGTGCACTCTCTTTGCTTACAGCATTATCAAGCGCAAGCGGACCATCAATAATGCAGCCTTTAATCTGTCCCCGGCGGTTCATCTGGGTAAGCACTGCAGCATCGGTCGTACAGGGCATTTTGTCCGGATTAACTTTTTCGACCGCTGCAAGGAGAGCCACTTTGGGATTATCCACACCGATTGCTTTTGCAACCTGCACCGCATTGGCAATCATATCAATTTTACCAGCTAGATCCGGTGCAATATTGATTGCAGCATCGGTAACAATAAGCAGTTTGTGGTATGTCGGCACCTGCATAACCGCTACATGGCTTGTGAGCCTCCCTGCATTGAGTCCATTTTCCTTGTTAAGGACAGCCTTGAGCAGGATCGACGTATCGAGTATCCCCTTCATGACCATATCGGCTTCACCTGATTTTACCAGTTCCACTGCTTTTGCAGCTGCTTTTGCGTAATCCTTTTCTTCAATGAGCTTAAACTGACTGATATCAATGCTAAGTTCCTGTGCTACCTGCTTGATTGCTTGAGCATCACCTATCAGTATTGGTTCTGCAATGCCATGCTTCCAGGCATCTACTGCTGCTTCCAGTGCGGAGTGTTCCTGAGCAGCGGCTACAGCAATCTTTTTTTTGCCCGCCTTTCGCGCAGCCTCGATAATATCATCAATCGTCTTCATTATATAAGCTCCTCAACGATAGTTTATTTATATTCCTGAGGTACAGCCTCTTTAGTTAAGACTCTATAACCTGCAAGAGCAAGGGCTTCAAGTTCACCTTCTCCAGGATATACAGTTACCGGAGCAATCCAGCCAGTCATTGCGGTGAGTTCCTCCTGTACTGGTTTCCCATACGCGATACCGCCAGTAAGAATGATACCATCAACCTTACCGCGCGCGGCTGCAGCAAGCGCTCCAATAGCTTTTCCTACATTGTAAATAAAGGCATTGTAGATAAGCAATGCTTCAGGATTTTTTTCTTCTTGTGCGGCTTTTTCAAGAACGCGCATGTCATTGGTGTTAAATAAACTTACCATGCCGCCCTGTCCTGTTATCATTTTAAGGACTTCTTTTTCAGTATATTTCCCAGAAAAACACAACTTTGCAAGATCACCAGCAGGCAAGGTTCCAGAACGTTCCGGGCTGAACGGACCCTCACCGTTCAATGCGTTGTTGACATCGACCACTCGGCCATTTTTGTGTAGACCTACCGATACACCGCCACCCATGTGCGCGACGATAAGTATAACATCGGTATAGTTTTTGCCATGCTCTTTGCACCAGCGACGGCACACTGCTTTCTGGTTCAGAGCATGAAAGATGCTGCGCTTCTTAAATAGCTTATGCCCATAAATGCGGGCAACATCATCAAGTTCGTCAACGACAACAGGATCTGCTATGAATGAAGGAATACCAAGTTCCTTTGCTAACCTGTCTGCAATGAGCGCCCCGAGGTTGGAAGCATGCTCACCGTTACGAGCCTCGAGCAGTTCTTCCTTCATTGCCTCATTCACTGCGTAGACGCCGCCGGGAATGGGCTTTAAGAGGCCACCGCGTCCCACAATGCAGGAAAGCGATTTGAGGTCAAACCCGCGCTTTTCGAGCGCTTCACGAATATGCTTTTCCCGAAACTCATATTGCGACGCAATTGATGGAAACTGTCCAATTTCTTCTGCCGAATGTGCAACGTTTTCTGTAAAAAGCTCTTTCAAATCTTCAAAAACACCTATTTTCGTTGATGTAGAACCAGGGTTGATAACAAGAATTTTGAATGCCATGCTGACTCCTTGTTTCATAGCCCGATACATGTGGGCCGTTTCTGCCCCGATTATATACCAGTCACAAGTTTTCTGACAAGTGAAAATTTGCAAATTTTGAAACGATGTTTTGATTATTGAAATGCATGCAATTTCTATAACTAACTCATAGAAATCCTGCACTGAAATGTAAAAGTACGCTTATCCGTGATATACTACACCCTATAACACACAATAAAGGAATTAAAATGAAATTAAAGAATCGGGTATGTGTAATACTTTCAGTTATTCTGTTTTTTTCATGCACTTATGAAATGAATGATTTCAGCCGGCATAGCGCTACCATAGCGGTATGGAATCAATCAGATACAGACATCCTCCTTGATATGTCACTATCCAAACAGAACACATATCCACCATTCGAATATGACACAATCGAAGACCAAATACTGCAAAAACAAAAATGGTCTACTGTTTCTTATACATGGATACCCGGTAAGTACACATTCAGGTATTTTGATACACCCCTTGATCTTACTATGGTATTTTATACTAAATGTACCGTTCATTCAGAGGAAAAGAATTTCTCGGAATCTTATGAAATTATGATTCACCTGACCAAAGGAAGAAGGTCCGAGATGCACATACTTGATTCACCAGTAAAAAGATACTACTCTCCTGAAGAATTCAGCGATTTGCTTTCCCTCATTACGGATCCGGATGATAAAGCGTTATTGACGAACGATTTTTCCTATAGTGAATATGAAAACGAATGGAGTCTAAATATTCCCAGCTGGAATTATGCCTCATTCAAACAGCATCTCGACTCAGTGCTCATTCCATTATTAACCAAATATAACCTTGACACCAAGCGCTTCCTGATATCGTACTTGTCGAGTGAGCCGATTATTCCCATAACCTATGAATAAAATGAATCGGCTGTCTGAAATTCCCTTGCCTATAATTCTGCATCCGATTGCACGAGTAATGTCACAAAGATTGTAAAAAAGCCATTTTGATTACTACTTTTTTAATTTTATAAAGAAAATATCGATATATTGTTATGGTATATAAATATACCTAACTGTATAGAGTAGGTATATTGTAGAGATACTTTTATTTACAAGCTTCATGACACTAAAAACATATTCATTGACCTAGAAAGTACACGGGCGCGTAGCAGCCAGCACTTCCTATGACAATAATGCCATCAGACTGAAAATAGCATTTAGGTTATTCTACGTTTACATTCCTCTAAACTGCAGTTATTCCACTGTTAGACCATGAGTAAATTCCAAAGAATCCTTCGGAGTAGTTGGGATCTGAGAACTCAAACATTTTAATTTCATCAATGTAAATAGTGGTTTTACGATATTTTTTAATTCGAAATTTTACGTATCTTTTTCCTATTGTTCCAATAAGACCTACTAAACGCCCATAGTGTATATTTAAAAACTCTCCTGCTGTTCATTCCATTATTACTATATACTATGCAGGTTAATATGCAAATCCGCGAGTTGCATTGACTTAAATTATCTTATCTATTGAGGGAAAGGGAGCTATACATAGAGTCACTGACAAAGCGGTTAAAATAATTGCTTTTACTCTCAATCGCTCTTGCAATGTGCGTGTAATGTTTTATACTTTTAACAGGGTGCACACAGGTGCTTCTGCATCTGAGAGGCACCGAATGTAAAGAGAGCATTTATGGATAGAGCTTACAATAAAGCACAGCGCTTACTGCAGATAGAAACCTTACTTGCCTGTCATCCGGAGGGTCTTTCGCAGGCTGAGATTGCGCGGAAAATCAATGTCCACCGATCAACCATAACGCGTTACATTGCTGATTTACCTCCCTACATTGCAATCGATAGAAAAGGCAACTTAAAACTCGACATGAATGCATCGCTCATCAATTTGCAGTTAACTATGCATGAGGCGATGGCAGTGCACATTGCAGTACGATTACTCTATGCCTGTCTCGATAAAAACACACGGCATGCGTCTTCCGCCATCCGCAAGCTCGGCATTGCAATGGAAAAATGGATGAAACCGCTCAGTGTTCACCTCATCAAAACAGCTGATGAGCTTGATAACAAAAGCAACGACGAGCGGTTCCTCAAAGTGTTTGAAACGCTCACCGAAGCCTGGGCAAAAAGCCTTAAAATCAAAATATGGTATCAGGACAAAACACATGAGCTGCACGAGCGTATCATACACCCCTACTTTATCGAACCGTATCCGCTCGGTCAGGGCATCCAGCTTATATGCTACAGTGAAGCGCACAGCGCTCTCAGGGTCTACAAAGTCGAACGCATCCGTGATGCGGAACTCTTGCAGGAAAAGTACTCGATCCCAGAATCTTTTGATCCTTTCTCTCTCTTAAAAAAATCATGGAATGTCTGGCTATCAGAAAAAGAATGTGAAACGGTACGCCTGCGATTTGATAGGACAGCCGCAGAACGTGTCAAAGAAACTCGCTGGCATGTTTCTCAGACAATTGAGGATCAGGCTGATGGCTCAATTCTATTCAGCTGTACAGTCGTTGAACCACTGGAAATGCTACCCTGGATACGTAGCTGGGGCGGCAGCGTCGAAGTTCTGGAACCGCAGTGGCTTCGAGATAGGCTCTGTGATGATGCCAGGATTTTGAAAACTCTATACCATGCATAAAATGTCTCAAACCTAAAAGTTTTAAAAAAAAATTTTCTTTGTTGCAGTACCTGCAACACACTGGTGTTAGATTATCTATTGGAGGATAGTGGCAGGAAGCTTGTGGTGAACAATGCTATGAGCACTATGCATAGAGTTGTTTTAGTAATTCCGGGGCGAGGATCATGGAACAATATGCCCGCGTGTCGGCTTTCCGATTGGTAGCGCTAGTTGAAACAATACGACGAATAACTGGCAGTACCTGCAGACCCTTGTTTGCGATTATCCGGACTGTTCATTTTAAAAAGTATTGATAACCGCACTGCATAACAAGGAGGTTGTTATGGATTGGTTAATCGATGCTCTCTACGAAATTTACTACGTTAACAATAATGGTATAAAGACACGGAGAGTTATCCGGGTCATCGAAACCCGAACAATTAAACGCTATGAGACAGTTGTTTATATTCGCGCATTTTGCTATCTGCGGAATGAAGAGCGTACCTTTCGCGAGGATAACATTGTCCAGGCCAGACTCATTGCCAAACAGGAAGCGGGAGCAGACTGGGTTGTACCTTCGAGCACTCAAACACACGAAGCAATAAGTACCTATAAAGCCGAACCTAAACTTTTATATACTGATAGCACTCTATATAAAGGAAAAAATGATTTCCCCTCCACCACGGTCGAGTCTAAGCCTTCACATAGCTATAGAATAGAACATGCGTTTCATAATGCCAATAATATAGAACAAAATAAATCTACGGTTTATGCAAATTCAGGCAAAACAGAACCTGTTGCCAAAGGCTATGCTGCAGAAACCAGAGTCTCTCCTTACAATTCTGATTACTTTAGCCAGAGGGGCTCGTACAAATATCCACAAGATAGCAACGAACCAATAAAAAAAATCAAATTATCAAGGATACTTGGAATTGCAACTGTTTTAGGCTTAGTGTTTATCTGGTACCTAAATATTTACGCTCCATCACAAGTAAAAGCAGAAACGAAAAAAATAGAGTATGTACCATTTACTACCACTGTTCCAAAACCAACTCCTACCCCCCCGCCTCCTGCATTGGAAGAAGTTAAATTAGGCGGGTTAATCTTGCGCATTCATCGAGACAGTAGCGGTACCTGGTACGAAGTCCCGGCACGGGGATATGTGGGGAAAAACAAGAAAGAAGCTATCAAGGCTATCCGGGTTCCGAACTTTACCAATTATACGGGTATTACAGATACTGCTCTTATAGCGCGGTATCTTGCTGCAGACACTGACAATAATGGCAAACTGAGCTACAGGGAACTGGAAAATTTTGCAAAAAACATGCGAACCTATGTAACGTATAAAAGTAACGACATCGCATTACGTCCTGATATCTTTTTAGCAGAAGGAGGCGGTGACTGTGAGGATTTTGCACTCTATGTCGCGGGACTCTTACGTTTCTGGGGCTGGCAGCCTTACATTGCCTGTTTCGATCCTCCTGTAGGAAGCGGGCACGCAGTTTGCTTTTCTTATGAAGGCTCTGGAGGTTTCCCGAAAAGCTATAACTGGTACACACTCTCGGGTAAAAAGACATGGGATGGTACACTGCTCCCTGATGGCAAATACATTCCTATTGATTTTGAATATGTTGGCAAACTTTCCAATGCGGTAGGAGAAGGCTGGGAATTAAGACATATATTTATTCCGGAAAAAATATGGGGATTAAAAATGTAACCAATGAGCGCGCAAAAGTAATTGTGCTCCTTTTTGCTGTATCTAGTGTCATGAAACTTGTGCATAAACGTATTCCTAATAATATTTAGTGGGGAATTTTCTCTGTACAATAACGCATTCTGCACATTCCATGAAAATTAAACGTATAGTTACCAAAAACAGCAGTTTCACATTGTTCGTGACACTAGAAATATCGTGACAATTCCTGACCATTTTACAAGCTTCGTGACACCAGGGAGGTCTTTCATTTCAGCCTGACGCGGTGTATACTACAGTGCAGGTTTAGCCAGACAATCTCAGACGATCGCGCGCGAGATTGTCTGGCAACGACTGTGTTTTGCCAATAAAACAACTGTGTTTTGCCAATAAAAGGAGGAAATATGAAAGCGCTAGTAAAAAAATATGCAAAAGAAGGGCTCTGGATGGAAGACGTCCCCATGCCAGATGTTGGTGATAACGATATCCTTATCAAGGTAAAGAAAACCGCTATATGCGGCACCGATGTTCATATTTATAAGTGGGATGCTTGGTCACAACGTACAATAAAAACTCCAATGACCATTGGCCATGAGTTCGTGGGCGAGATTGTTGACATGGGCAGGGCTGTCTCCGGATACAAAATCGGGGAACGCGTGTCCGCAGAAGGGCACATAGTCTGCGGAGTATGCCGCGCATGCCGTGCTGGACGCCACCACCTCTGCCCTAACACCCGCGGCATCGGTGTTAATCGGGATGGATGTTTTGCAGAATATATTTCGGTACCAGCAAGCAACGTGTGGCATGTCCATGAAAAGATTTCCGACGATCTTGCTGCAATATTTGATCCATATGGCAATGCTACCCATACAGCACTCTCGTTCGATATGGTCGGTGAAGATGTACTCATAACCGGTGCAGGTCCCATCGGCTGCATGGCTGCAGCAATTGCCAGACACGTAGGAGCACGTAATGTTGTGGTAACCGACATGAACGAATACCGTCTCTCGCTCGCGCAAAGACTCGGCGCGACAAGGACTGTTAACGTAACCAAGGAAAATCTCAAGGACGTCATGCACGAGCTTGGCATGGTCGGCGGCTTTGACATTGGCATGGAGATGTCCGGTTCTCCAAAGGCTTTTGAGCAGATGTTGGAAAATATGTACAATGGAGGACGCATCGCCCTCCTCGGCATACTCCCCAATGGTGCAGGCATTGACTGGGACAAAGTAATTTTTAAAGGCTTATTTATTAAAGGCATCTATGGCCGCGAAATGTTTGAAACCTGGTACAAAATGCAGGCAATGGCTCTTTCCGGGCTCGATGTAACGCCTGTCATTACCCACCATTTCAAATTTGATGATTTCCAGAAAGGCTTTGATGCAATGATCTCAGGCAATTCCGGCAAGGTTATACTGGAACTCGAGTAAAGAGAATGCAATTATAAAAATTTAGGAAAATATTTAAAATTTTATAACAAATGATAAGTGTACAGGACATTTGCCAGCAGTTTGTGAGCACAGTAGAGCCTGTGAGACGTCTGCAAAGAGCATCAAAAAAGCCGGGGTTAATTAAAGTCCCGGCTTTTACTTATTGGCTACTACCGAATACAAACGTCAAGCTTATTTTACAATGAGGGTTCCAGCTTTTCCGTCTACAGCAGCTTGTGCCTTTTCAAGACTGGTTATAATAACCTGTTTTCCTCTGCGCTTAATAAAATCGATTGCAGCTTCGATCTTTGGTCCCATGGAACCTTTGGGGAACTGTCCCTCTTTATGATACTGTTCAGCTTCAGCAATCGTCAGTTTATCGAGCTCTTTTTGATCGGGTTTCTTAAAGTTAATTGCTACTTTATCGACACCGGTGAGAATAAGGAGTTCATCAGCTTGAATTTGGCTAGCCAATAATGCACTCGCTCTATCCTTGTCAATTACTGCATCGACGCCATCATAGGTGCCGTCTGGATTTTTGCATACGGGAACACCACCGCCGCCTACTGCTATAACGACTTTACCATTTTTAAGCAGTTCATGAATGGTCTCTTTTTCAACTACATCCACAGGAAGGGGACTTGCTACAACTCTCCGGTATCCCCGTCCTGGATCTTCTTTCATAATCCATCCCTTTTTGCGGCATGCTTCAAGATCTGCTTCCTTAAAAAAAGGTCCAACATATTTGGTCGGATTTAACATCGAAGGATCATTTTTATCGACAACTACTTGTGTAACAACAGTTACGACATCCTTTTTGATGCCTTCTTTGATAAGCGCATTGAGGAGCGACTGTTGAATCATGTACCCAATTGAACCCTGTGTATCCGCAACAATAACATTGAGTGGACTTGGTGGAACCTGTGAGGAACCAGCTTCATTTCTGATAAGATGCACACCCGCCTGTGGACCATTGCCATGTGTCAATACAACATGATGACCTTCTTTGATAAGTCCAACGATTGCAGCCATACTCTTTCGTGTATTGGCAAATTGTTCTTCGATGGTACCTTCAGTACCTTCTTCAATAAGCGCATTGCCACCTAATGCAACAACTATTGTTTTCCTACTCATACGTACTTCCTTTGTTTCAACAGCACTTGTGTCCCATACTAAGGGAATTTTCAGTATATCAAGCTTATATGTTCCATGCAATGCATGCTAGCGTACTATACATCAAGATGCATATCTATACAAAGCGATGCCAGCAATTTTTGTTATTACATTTTATTTTACAAGAGTAACTACTCAATTTATAATGATGGTATGCGATCTCAATTTATTCTATTTGCACTGTTGTTACTAGGCAATTGGAATGTGAACAATTCTTCTCTTTATGCACAAAATGCATCTCAGTCATCTACTTCCACCAGTGCAGCACATTCTGCTTCAATTCCAGTTCCTATTAAAGCCGATGCACAAACTATTTTTTTATCAAATCCTGATCACTGGCGACAAAAAGCTTTCGAAGTATATCATCTTACTGTCGGTAACAACATTATTGTCATCAAGTTTTCTAGCTATGCTGAACAGCGAAAGTTCTTTTTTCGACTTACGTATTTTTCCAATCAGGATGACACTGAACACCACATTCAACCGGCATCGTACTATGATGGAATGCATTCCTATAATGCCAATGATTACAACGCTGAAGAACTTGCTGATTTTTTTAATCAGCTCGCAAAACAGCATATGAATCCAGAACCAGGTGAAGCAGTGCTTTTGAATATGGCACTTTCATATAAAATTATAAAAAAAACCAATGCAGATTATAAACCGATAGGTGGTGCAATCATCAGTTTTTCTATGGAAACAGAAATTGTACAAAGAAAACGGTATCTTGTGCATGAAACCATGCATGGTCTCTTTTACACTGTACCCAAACTGCGCGAAGCAATTTTTGCAACAATTGAAAAGCTCACACCAACCGAAAAATATTTTTGGTACTTATTTTTAAAACATAAAGGAGAATTAGATAACCGCCCTGGCTTATCTGGTTATAATATTAATAATAAGGAACTTGTAGTTAATGAAATATTTGCTCACGTAATGCAGACAGAACCTGAAGATATGGATGATTATTTTTTTACTATTTATATTCCAAGAATGTTTAAGCTACTTCCTGAGGAAAAACAATTTCTTGAAAATTTTCTCAACACGAGTAGCTCTATGTTTTATAGTTTACGCTCACAGTTTGCTCAAGCACTGGAAAAGTATTGCGGTCTAAAAAATGGCATTTTATTTTAGTTATCATGACAGAGGAGAAGCTTGTTAAATACGTATCGATATAGTATCATTGCTGTGCATCACTGCTCTTTCCTGGTTGATTAACGTGCAACAGCGTGATGCAATTACCAATTTGGAGGAACGTTATGAGTAAAATAAGTGCAAACTCTTTTGGAAAAGTATTATTACAAATTTCACTGGCAGTCATTCTTTTTCTGAGCGGACTTTCTATCTTTATTGATGGTTCACGGAATGAAGTCATCAGTACCATCGGTACTATTTTTGCAAATAGTACTGTGCGCAATATAATTGCCTACAGCATAGCAATTATAGAATTACTTGCAGGAGCTTTGCTCGTGCTCGACTTTTTTTCCGTACAATCACTGGAACGAACTATCAATTTCGCTCTCATCATCATTATTATTATCTGGATGATATTTATGGTCATTGCGGATGTTTTCCCTCTTGCAAACAGTAGAATCGTATTTATACAGTGGCTTTACAAACTTGCCCAGCATATGTTAGTACTTGCTGGTCTTATTATTGTTAAGGCTAAAGCATAACAACAGCGATACTAGACATTCGCTCTGATTGTGACAACATATCATTTTTCATGAGGTATATATGGCATTAAACTGCGGCATTGTTGGCTTGCCTAATGTGGGAAAATCAACTATTTTTTCGGCTCTTTCAAGCGCAAAAGCGGAAGCAGCAAATTATCCCTTTTGTACCATAGAACCTAATAAGGGAATTGTCTCTGTGCCAGACCCCCGTTTGGATAGACTAGTCGAAATTTTTAAGCCCGAACGACGTGTTCCTGCTGTTGTAGAATTTGTTGATATTGCAGGGCTCGTCGCAGGAGCAAGCAAGGGTGAAGGCTTAGGTAATCAGTTTCTGGCACACATTCGTGAAACAGGTATTATTGCTCATGTCGTACGGTGTTTTGACAATCCCGATATTATCCATGTAGCCAATAAGGTTGATCCTATTAACGATATCGAAGTGATAGAAACCGAGCTTGCACTCGCCGATCTCGATACAGTTGATAAACGGCTCGATAAGGTTCAGCGCTCTGTTCGAGTACTAGGCGGTGAACAGAAACGATTAGCCGAAATAGAGCTCTCAGCGCTGGCCAAAGTAAAAGAAGCACTCGAGCATGGCAAACCAGCACGTTCAGTACCGCTCACCGAAGACGAAGAAATCGAAGTGCGCAAATGTTTCCTGCTCACTAAAAAACCGCAAATTCTTGTCTGCAATACCGATGAAGATGGTATACACAATGGAAACAAATACATTGATGCTGTACAAAAACGAGCACAACAAGAAGGTATGGAGGCTGTCATTATCTGTGGCAAGTTTGAAGCGGAACTAGCCGAGCTAGAAACTCAGGAAGAAAAACTTGCGTTTCTCGCTGAATTAGGACTCAAAGAATCCGGGCTCTCAGCGCTCATTCATTCCGCTTATCGGCTCCTAGGACTCCGTACCTTTTTCACTGCGGGTAGTGACGAATGTCGTGCATGGACAATTCGCGCTGGCGATAAAGCACCGCAGGCAGCAGGGGTTATTCACACCGATTTTGAAAAGGGTTTTATCAAAGCCGAAGTTTACTCGTTTAGCGATATCGATGCTGTCGGCTCCGAAGCTGCTCTCCGTTCAGCGGGCAAAATCCGTACCGAAGGCAGAGAGTATGTTGTCCAGGATGGCGACGTTATGTTTTTTAAATTCAACGTATGAAATGCTCGTTATAATTGCATAACCAGCTGCGCAACATGTCTCACAATAAAAGCGCTTATCCATGCTAAAAAGAGCCCCCAGCTTACAGAAAGAACAGCCCAGCGTGCTTTCCCTGTTTCTGTTTTCATAACAGCGAGCGTCGCAACACAGGGGGTATAGAGCACAATGAAAACGAGGTATGCGAGTGCTGTTGGTACTGTTATCACTGTAGGGAGCAATGTGCTCAAGTCGCCTGTAGATGCATACAAAATACCCAGGGTTGAAATGACAACTTCTTTAGCAACAAAACCAGAGAGTAGCCCAACCGTCATTATCCAATCAAAGCCGAGCGGTTTAAATAGCCATGCAATGGTTCGTCCCATACCAGCAAGTAAACTGTTTGCACCTTGTTCAGGGTAATACGAAAGCAACCACAATAAAATTGACAGGCCCAGTATTATGGTACCAGCTTTTACGATATAACTTTTAGTTTTTGTCCATGCTGATAGAAACATATTTTTAATAAGAGGCATTCTATACGGTGGTAGCTCCATAATTACACCCTCTGATTGTTCCCGTATAATTGTTTTTGAAAGGAGCCAGCCAGTAAAAATGCCAGCAACAATACCCGTAAAATACAGGGAAAACACCACAAGTCCCGCATAATTTTTAAAAAAGGCTCCAGCAAACAGCACATACACAGGAAGCCGGGCAGAACAGGACATAAACGGAATCATGAGCGACGCCTTAATTTTGTCTTTTTCATTATCGAGTGTGCGAATAGCCATAAGAGCAGGAACATTACAGCCAAAACCCATTACGAGCGGAATAAATGCACGCCCATGCAATCCGAGTTTATGCATAATATGATCGGTAACAAATGCAATCCGCGCCATATAACCGGAATCTTCTAAAAAGGATAAAAGAAAAAACATAATAAAAACATAAGGAGTCAACAGCAATACATTTCCTGCTCCACCAATGATTCCATGCTGTAGAATACTTGAAAGCCATGCAGGCTGCAGCTTGCTCGCAATAGTTTGTATATATTCAAGCCCGATTTCTAAATAGTTAATAAAAATATCACCAAGTGTAAAAGTGGTTTGAAACAATAAAAATATAACTACTAAAAAAACAGGAAGTCCAATGACTGGCTGGAGCACCACTTTGTCTATCAATGCACTGCGGTTTTTTCGTGCATAGTCATGATCTTTTCGGAGCTTTATACATTCACGAGCGATACCACGTGCAACTCCATAGAGCCAGATGCCAAATTCTTCTGCAATGTACTCATCAATTTTGATTGTTTGTCGAGCATGTTTTTTAGTGCAATACTCTAATTTTGCAGCGAGCAATGATTGTTCCAGTTTTTCTGATCCGGGCATCTGTTGTTCTGTATAACATTTCAAACCTGTGTCACCTAAAAGGTAGAGCAGTGCTTCTGTAAAAGGAGTGATCTGTGGATAGTCTGTTTTCACCTGGCTTTGAAACATCGTATTTTCAATCATCACAGCTTCTATGGCAGTAAGTAATTCTGTTTCAGGACTAGCTGCGAGCTGTGCAAATGCTTTTTTCCCGGCATGTTCCTTACGATTCTGATGTGAAAATTCCAAAAGCTCAGCAAGCTGCGATTTAAGCTCCTCCAGTCCTCGTCCCAATCTCACAGACATTGCAACTACAGGCATACCGAGCAGCGCAGAAAGTCGATTGGTATCGAGCAGTTTCCCTTCTGCTTCAAACTCATCCATCATGTTTACCGCTACGAGCATGGGTACTCCAAGGCTTGCAAGCTGGAAGGTTAAATAGAGCTGACGTTCCAGATGTGGAGCTTCAAGTATATTGATGATTGCATCATAGTGCTCTGTAAATAAATAATCCCTGCTAACCTTTTCATCGTCACTCCATGGAATTAACGAATAGGTACCGGGAAGGTCTTGCAAAACTATGGAATTTCCATTGAGTTCAAATTTCCCCGATTTTTTCTCTACTGTTACTCCAGGCCAGTTTCCCACATACTGATTGCTGCCAGTCAAGGCATTGAACAGGGTTGTTTTTCCGCAATTAGGTTGCCCTATGACTGCAACAGTATATGTTTTATTATTCATGCGTGGCATCGATTTTCTCCCTTATCATGTTCACTGGAAGTTATCGTGTCATCCTGCTCAAGACTATCGTTTTCAAGTACTGATATTTTTTTTGCAATTCCCTTTCCTATCATTAACACCGTACCGTTCGCTCGTAACAGCAATGGATGCCGTTTATCATTCTGTATAATCTCAAGCTCTGTGCCCGGGACAATACCAAGATCCTGGAGTCGTTTTTGCACTCCATGTCCGCCATTTATTTCAGTAACCCTATAGCTTTTCCCAGGAATAGATCCCAGTAAGTATATGTTAGACACGTCTAACAACCTCCGTAAAAAAATATACTGCACTGGCTCGATTCATCAGTAACCATCGCAGTTCGATATTGGTAATCAAAATAGTTACACTGCATTGCACAAACCAGCTACAAATTGCTTTAGTTTTTGCAATGTTTCTTCTGAAAGCACATGTTCAATTTTGCATGCGTCGGCTTCTGCTGTATCCAATGCAACACCAAGAACTTCGTTGAGAAACCGTGTAAGCACTGCATGTCTGTCCCTTATGAGGTCTGCCTTATTTTTTCCAGCTTGAGTCAGTGAAATTGTTCCGTAGTGTTCATACGTAACATATCCCTGATCGTGCAGTGAATGCATTGCATTGACCACCGAAGGTTTTGAAACGTGGAGCCGTTCTGCAATGTCGGTAATACGCACCTGACCTCTATGCTCTTCTGCAAGAAAACTTACCGATTCCAGATAATCTTCAAGCGACTGTGTCATTGTTAGACTAGACTAACACATGTATACTAGAAAGTCAATATCTTTAGAACAAAAACCGTGAGAAGTAAATATTGGATATAGTTTTTTGTTTTAGTTGCAATAAGGCTGTACGATTTACTAACATATGTTAAAAACCACTAAGCTCTATAATAACTTATTGCTATTTTGCTTGAAAACAGAAATATAACTGTTATATATAGTGTATTATTATACTGGAGGATGTTTTTATGAAACAAAGTGTTATGATACTCTGTATGCTGCTTGTAGTTTTATCATTGCGCGTTTTATACCGACGGGTGGGAATAGGACTTGTCGAAGGAAGACGCAGAAAAAGCGTTCCATACTGTTCACAGACAAATGCTTCATAGACAATTGAAGTTTTATTGTGAGTGTAAATAGTTTTTGTGACAGGGTACTTATGCTCACAGCTTTTGCAAGCTAATCGAAAGCTTGTGCTACCATTACATAATACTGTTTTTAATGATACGGTATCGGCAAACAATTTACAGAGTGTATTGAACGTTGGATTTGATATTGCACTATCGCTGCTTCCCTCTCGACTGCAAGAGGCAACAATATCCCAGAGCCCTATTCTGTTTTTTTCGAGTATATCCAGTTTTTCTTGATAATTTATGGGAAGAGAAACCTCTAAAAACGAAAAAACAAGCTCCCAAAAATGATTTTTAGGATTTCCATAGTATTCATTTCGTTCAAGCGACAGTTTCCCGGGGAAAGAACCTAAAATGAGGACGCGTGTATCAGCATGCACTAGTGGTAAAAAGGAAACCATTATATTATCATTAGTACTGTACATACATAATTCCATTACTTAACATGCTGCTTATACGATCATAAGTTATGCACAATGAGAGCATCCTGAGACCACTGCCTGGTAATTTCTGTAACCACAAACTCATCTTTAGTAAAAATAACATGTTGAAAACCAGTAAGCTCTTGAAATTTCTTTAACATAGCTATTGCAAGTTTAAGGCGATCAGCATCAAGTGCGGTAAAAGGTTCATCCCATAAAAAGAAACCGGGTTTCTGACGCTTTTTCTGTTTTGGTCGAACTTGCGAAGCTGATTTTGGTAATGAATCGGCAGTGACACCTTCTTCCCAGAGATAGCTACCCAAAAGCATTCTAAAACCAAGATAAAAAATATCCTGTGTCCCCTGTGATAATAGATTAACGGGACGAATTTCATTCTGAATATCAGGCATTTTTATTTTTTCAGGATTGACGTCTGATACAATAATATTTTTAAATGATGGCACAATATCTGAAAAGTACATGTGTAAATCTTTTTTTATAAAATTAAGCTCTTGCTTCATTGTATGTGCAATTGCCTGCAAGATGTTCAGTACAATTGCCAGCGCCTCATTCTCTCTCGTAAGTTGATCAAGTTCGTTCTGGACTTCCTGCAGTTTGATCATAGCTTTATCATGAGCTTCTGCAGTATGATCAAATCCAGCAAGCAGCTTTACTAGTTCTGTCTGTTTTTGAATTAGTGTATCTTTTTGCTGCAGCATTCTATTTTGATCGTACTCATATCTTTTTTTTGTTTCTTCGAGCCGGACGATTTCCTGTTTAATGCCAGCTACCTGCTGAGAACCACCCTGTGCTTCATGCTGTGCTTGTGGAAGAGAATTGAGAGCACGTTTTATGGCTTGCATTACTGCCAATAAACTCCCAATATGCTCGCTATTTCCTGCAACATCATCTGGATAAGTAACCGCTATTCCAGCGGCATTAAAATCACTTATCGGTACTGTCTCAAGCGCTGTTTTATATAATGTTTTTAATTCCATGCTAACAGTGTTTTTTCCCGAAGAAAATTTTCTGAGGGCTTGTTCGTGAGGTAAATTCAATTTTTGCAGCATTGCATTCTTTTGTTTTTGAACTGTTTCAATTTTTTGTAGATACTCAGAAAGACCACTTTGTTTAATTTCTTCTTCATGCAATTTAGCAAGTTTGTGAGCATCTTCAAAAATTCTTATTGAATTATCTTCAAATATCCGTCTAATTTCTGCTATATAAGAATTACTTATCAAATAGCGCACAAGAACAGAAACGCTAGCAAGCAGCAAACATATAAACCCAGATATAAGTGCAATAAGTGTTTTTGAGGCTGCTCCGAAAACCAGTAATCCCACCCCAGCTAAACCTAAAACAACGCTAGCAACTATGTATGCTAAAAGCGATTTAATTTTAGGCTGCAAATATTTATAATTTTTAATTTTTTCTTCTTTTTTTTGATTTTCAATTGTCTTTTTTTCAATAGTTTCACGCAGTTCTGCTTCTGCATTCAACATTTTCTCAATCTGCGCTGAATCAAAATCGCCATAAACAAGATCAAACTTTTGTTTTTTTTCAGTATATTCTTCAGCTCGCTGGAGCCATGCCTGAGCCTTTTCCCGTAACAAAACTATTGAGAGCGTTCGCTCCTGTTCTTTTAATGACACAAGGCGCTGATCAATGGTTTCTGTTTTTTGCTTTATTGCAGCAATCTCATCATTAATTTTTTTTATTGTAGCCAGATTATTTTTATATAAAACCGCATTTGGAATATAACTATTCAAAACGGTTTCAATGCTTTTAATTTCAGATTCTAACTGCTGTTTTGCTGCATGCTTTTCTTTAATCAAATTTCCATAAGAATCTTTTGCTCTACTCCCGGTATCGCGTGTTATTTCTGTTATGAGCGATTCAATATTTAAGGTTGTTTCTAAAAGTTTTGATTTTATAACACCACTATTTGCTGAACCGGAAAAATCAATTTGCAATCTACTTGAACGCACGACATAAAAATTTTCAAGTTCTGCAAGCGATAATGATTTTTCTACTACTGATGGTTCAATACTCACTCGAAAGTTAGCACCATAACGATTGTTGAGCATCTGAACCGTACTGCTGTTTGTCTGTCTGTCAAGCAATGCAAGAAACAGAGCATCCAGAACAGTTGTTTTCCCGGATTCATTTTTGCCCCAGAATACCGTACAGGGTTTAAATGAAAATTTATCATTGGTAAACCGTCCAAATTGCTGCAGTTGTAATGTTTCGAGCACCATTGTACTACCTTCTTCTCAATTACATAATCATGTTAGCTAATCTTTTTTATGATTCGTTCAATAAAAAGACGCCGTGCGCAATCATAAATTTCATTTCTTTGCGGATCATTTTGCTTTTGTTTTTCTAATTCTCTGTTAAATGCTTCCCAAACAGGATTCTGTTCCAGAAGCGATGTTGTAACAAGATCATTTGAATTTATGGAAAACTTTATGCACTGAGGCTCAAGGACATTCCGTAATGTGGCAATAAGCTCATCCCGTTTACTGTCGCTCTGCACTACTCCATACAAATCAACATCGATATATTGATAAGATTTTTCCTCGATATGAAAATCCGGTAGTTCATTTTCAATGAAGAGATTTATTTTTGTATATGTTCCTCCCGAAACAAGCTCAATAAATTCTACAGCATCAGTCTGAGTATCATAGATAATGAAACCATGCTTCTCATTTTCACCTTTTCTCCATATTCGTGCTGAACCAGGATAGACATATGTTTTGGCTGTTATTGTTTTATGAATATGTCCAAGCAGCATAAAATCAGCATCAAAAAGTTTTTCAAATCCTTGAGGAAACAAACAGTTTTCTGCTTCTTCTCGCACTGCGATATCAGCATGTGTACCATGAGCCAGAATTATTCGCTTTGTTTCTTTTTCTGGCAGACTTGCATAGGCATACCACTCAGGGTTATCGAGATATGGTATTGCAATAAGTTCAAATTCTTTGTTTTTTGTATATGACAGCGGATTTATCGGAGTTCTCTCACGTTGGGATCTCCTGTCGTATACCAGGGTTGTTTTTGTGCCAAAGCTTAAATGCTCTAATGAAGTTGCTGGCAATGCTCCATCAAAGTTTTTGATATCATGGTTACCTGCAATCCAGACTGCCATTTCGATTTTTGATGTGTCAATTATTTCTGCATATTCATTCCTCAATGCTATTGCATCGTCCAGTGAATCAAATAGATCGCCTCCAATGAACAAGATTGCTGCCATGCTTTCAGCTTTTTTAACGAGTTCAGACAGCACATCAAGACTCCATGCTTTTTCTGTTTTTGAAAGATGCAGATCCGCACACATTGCAATTTTCATAAAAGGCATTATACTCTAAAATGAAAATATTCGCTACAGCAAAGGATAACAGCCATGGACGATATTTACTATATTATTAAATCAAGAGTATACGAACTTGCTCAGTATGCTGTAGAAGAACAGTATAAAATTCAACCTGCATGGACGAGTTATGGGAGTGCGGGATATATTCGAGCACTTGAAGATTCCCGATACCATATGCTAATGCTTGCCTCTTCTTATGCACTTAATGATATCAACATGCTTGGTAACTATTATAGCTGGCTTGATATTTTGTTCAAACGTCTCAAACTTCCAGCCAATACCGCTTTCGATTCACTCAATACTGCAGCTGAAATTATTGATACAAAATTGCGCCTTAATGACAGTATGAAAAATTTCGTCATAAGAATAACACAAAATTCTCACCATGTCAGTTCGGAATCTGTTTTGCAGCTTTCCAGGGAGGCTCAAGAATATTATAATTTTATCACAAAAGGGAACCAGCGGCAGGCAGTAAATTATATATTAGATATATACAAACAAGGAATGCAAATTATTGACATTTACAATACAATATTTATACCGATACAAAGCTTAATAGGTAAATTATGGCATGAAGGCAAAATATCTGTTGGGGAAGAACATTACTGCACTGCGGTTACGCAGGTAGCTCTTGCTAATCTGTATCAATTTTTCTTTACGGGAGAAAAAAAGCAACACAAACTCATTGCAGCTGCGGTATCGGGAGAATTACACGAGCTACCTATTCGGTTTCTCGCAGATGTTTTTGAAATGCATAATTGGAACACTCACTATTATGGTGCAAGTACTCCGCTTCCAGCACTACTACAGGCAGTGAGTGAACACAAACCCAATTTACTGTGTCTGTCCGTAACAATGCCTTTTTTAGTTCCTGAATTAACCGAATATATTGCAACAATAAAAAAATCACACGCATCGCTTCCGATAATGGTAGGAGGAAGGCCTTTCTCCATAAACCAGGAGCTTTATAAAGCCGTCGGTGCTGATGCAGCTGCAGAAACTGCACTGCTTGCTCTTAAAAAAGCAGAAATGCTTTTATGACTAAAGGATTACGTTTATGAACGATACACAAGAAAATCAATCTTCGAATAAAAATCAGATTGAAACATATCTTGGAGAGATTAGCAAATTAAATAACGAGCTTATTAATATGCAGCGAGAGCTCAGCGCCAGCAACGCTGCACTCGCAAAGGCATTGGAATTTAAAAACCGATTTATTGGAATGGTTGTGCATGACCTTCGAAATCCTCTCACAATTATCAGCATGTATACTCAAACTATTAAAAGCAAAATAGATGAACCAAAACTAATTGAAGAATGTATAACAATCATTGAACATTCAGCAGATTTTATGGCAGAGCTCATTGAAAGCCTCCTCGATACAACGAGTCTTGAGTCTGGTTCTTTTAGCATTACCTTTTATAAAAACAATATTACAGAGCTCATAAAAAATACATTAAAACAAATGCAACCAATTGCTCAAAATCGCTCTATTCATATACATGAGCAACTTTCTGAAATTGAACCTTTTTACTTTGATGCATTTAGAATTGAACAGGTGATTACCAACATTATAAGTAATGCGCTTAAATACACACCTACAGATGGAAATGTTTACATATCAGTAAAAGATAATAGTGAAACAGTTGTAATAGTTGTTAAGGATACTGGCATAGGTATACCAGAAGAAGAACAGCATAAAACATTTACGTTTTTTGGAAGAACCACAAATCAGAGCCCTCATGGAGATAAATCGGTAGGTCTCGGTCTTGCAGTCTGCAAACACATTATAGAAGCGCATGATGGAACCATAGAGCTCACCAGCAAAGCAAGTGAAGGAACAACTATTACTATTTTGTTACCAAAACTACCTCGTAGAGCCATGGATTTAGCAGACAAATGAAACTACTTCCCTTTCCTCATCATGCTCACACAGCAATACAGGAATTAATTAACACACAACGCTGTGTCATTATTATTGATAAAAACATTACTAAATGCTATCACATACCATTTGATAGAGAAAACCTACTCATACTCCCTCAAGGTGAATGCGCTAAAAGTTTTACCACTGTAAAGAAAATACTAAAAAAAATTACAAGATCCCAATTTGACCGCTCATGCAGCCTTATTGGTATTGGTGGAGGCGCACTCTGTGATACAGTAGGGTTTACAGCCTCAATCTATATGCGCGGGATATCTGCTGTTTATGTCCCGACAACACTACTGGCACAAATAGATGCAGCATACGGAGGGAAAACTGCAATTAACTTTATGGGTATAAAAAACCTTGTTGGAACATTTCATAATCCTCATAAAATTATATCTGACAGCGCGTTTATAGAAAGCCAGAATACTCGTGAATATTACTCTGGGTTAGGAGAAGTTCTTAAATATGCTATTGGTTTTGATAGTGAACTTTTTTCAACTGTAAAAAATAATTATGAATCAATAATACAAAGAGACACTCATGTTCTGGATACCATTATTACAACGTGTACTTCGATTAAGGATTCAATTGTTAAACATGACATGTATGACGCTCATGTGCGTAAAAAGCTTAACCTTGGTCATACATTCGGTCACGCATATGAACAGGCCATCCATCTTTCACATGGACATGCTGTAGCACTTGGAATTGTGGCATCATCTATACTTTCTAAAAACATGGGCATTTTGCCAGCCAATGATTTTTTTGAAATTATCAATTGCATGAAGCTCTATGGTTTTAACACAAGCCTTCCCAGGCTTACCAAAAAAATGAAAACATTGCTTATACATGATAAAAAAATTTTAAACAAAACTATAGATTTTATTATTATCGAAAAAATTGGTAAAACAGATATAATAAACCTCGAGCTTACTAAAGTCTTGGAACTTGTTTATGGATAAACTATACTATAAATTTTTATCGCAAATAAGATATAAAACTAACACTGTACGCGCAAAACCATACCATAAAAAAAGAAACCATACCCCTTGTTATTTTTTTGTCTGCCTACTAGGCTTTATGGGAAGCGGCAAAACAACATTTGGCAAAAAACTGGCAAATTCATTGAATGCTATTTTCATAGATACCGATTCACTTATCGAAGAAAAAGAACACATGAGTATTCCTTCAATTTTTGAAACCAGAGGGGAACCATATTTTCGAATGCTGGAATATAAAACAGTACAATCAATTTTTACTAAAACTAATGTATATACCACGAATTTTAAAAATAAAACCAGCCAATGCAAAAACAAGTGGCAACAAAATATTATAATTATTT
>Ga0116184_10000911_pt1 | contig 31076 bp, 38 predicted proteins | sample AD_JPNNA5_MetaG_FD_89886 | JGI IMG/M metagenome (GOLD analysis project Ga0116184, IMG submission 89886) | Active sludge microbial communities of municipal wastewater-treating anaerobic digesters from Japan - AD_JPNNA5_MetaG | ecosystem: Engineered > Bioreactor > Anaerobic > Digestate | place... | reverse complement strand
GCCTGAACAGAATCTTCTTTATGCTCAAGGTGCACTAAGACATTTTCTATAATGACTATTGCATTGGCAATAAGTGTTCCGAGTACGGTAGCAATCGAAAGCAAAGTCAGGAAGTTAATCGTGAACCCAGACATCCACATCGGGAAAAATGTCGAAACAATCGAAGTCGGAATAATGATAGAGGCAATAAAGGTAAGATTAAATTTTCCTGTAAACAGATAAAGGATCGCTATTGTAAGAATAATGCCGAATAGAATATTTACTTCTGTATCCAAGGTTTCGCTGACAATAAATGCTGTTGTATCCGTCGCAATATCCAGACTCATTCCCTTGGGCAGCATTTCTCTAAATTCATTAAGCCGCCTTTTTATTTCCTTGGCAATAACCACGGCGTTTCCGTCGGATGCCTTATTGACTGAAAGCCCAACTACTTCTTTGCCGTTATAACGCGCAATTGATTCTATCTTTTTATGGCTGTCTTCAACGACTGCGATATCCTTAAGGAGAAAAGATGAGCCGTCGGTTGAGGTAAGCATCATATCAGCAACTTCCCCGACATTCTCAAACTCTCCGGTAAACCGTACGCTCAAAGAATTGAATCCTTTTTCAAGATTGCCGGCAGGGATATTCTTATTTTTCAGGAGCATGGCTTGTATGATTTCGTTGATGCTTATATAATGCTGCTTCATTAACATAGGATCAAGCCGCACGTTGATTTGCCTCTTCTTACCTCCATAGACATCTGTTTTGGCAACTCCCCGTATATGAGAAAATTTTGTCTTGAGGACTTTATCTGCGTATTCATAGAGTTCCCGGCTGTCAAGCGTGTCGCTCGAAAGAACAAGGTCCATAACCGGCTCTATCAAGGGGTCATATTTTGCGATTACCGGCTTCTTTATATCCTTAGGAAGGTCGTTAAGTATGGCTTCGACCTTATCTTTTACCTCAATCAATTTTACATTGACATTTGCGGACATTAAGAATTCAATAGATACAAACCCTAGGCTTTCAAAAGACTGGCTTTTAATTTTTTTGATCTCGGATACTTCCGCCACAGAATCTTCGATTTTCTTAACCACGAGTGTTTCGACCTCTAAGGGAGTTGCGCCGGGATAAATTACGGAAATCGTAACGATAGGAAAATCCACTTTAGGTGTTTTCTCAACAAGAATATTCGAATAGCTAAATATACCCAGCACAACAAAAACCAAAACAAACATTATTGTCGTGACTGGACGCTTTACAAAGAATTCAATCATTGTCTTTTGCCCTCACTGCGCATTATTGCGTGGAATTTTTATTAAGAATATTAGCTGAGACATTATCCTCAAGCTGAGCCTGTCCACTGAACACTATTAGATCTCCGGATTGAGCCCCTTCAACGATGACTGTTCCGTAACTATCACGCGAACCAATTTTAACTTTAATTTTCTGAGCTTTCCCATTCTCGGTCTTCCAAAGATAGTAACTATCTCCGGACATATCAAGTATCTCGTTAGGCACTACCAATACTTTCTGCAGAATCTGGGTGCGCGCAAAAACTACTGATGCCGAACCCAATGCAGCAACCGGAACATTAAACTCCACTTCTACCGGAAACATCCCAGTATTTATGTCTAATTCTTGGCCTATATTAGAAATCACCCCGCAAGGAATACCGTTATCTGCAAAATAAACCTCCTGCCCTTTCTTAAGCCTGTCCTTAATATCTGCAGTTACAAAACCAGAGGCCGATTTATCCGAATTATTGCTAACTGTAAATTTCGTATACACCGGGATATCAGCTGCTTTAATTTCTTTGATTGTCACCGGTCTGCCATATTTGCCCCATTCAGAGACAAAACTGACGATTGGACTGCTGCGGTCAATTTGCACTATTATTATCCTGATAAGCACGGCGATAATACTAAAAATAACTATCCCCGCATATATTTTTGTCCTAAAGTTAAGATTTTTTATCGATATTTTGCTCATCGTATTGTCCTGCAATTAGTTTTTCTATTCTTGCCAGAGTTATATTGATATTAAACAAGGTCATTTCTTTATTAAGCCTTTGATTCGTCATAAGAAGCTCCGCATCGTTCAAATCGGTTAGGGTGACCTGGCCGGAAGCAAACATTTCCTGCGTCTGCTTAAATGATTCTTCGGCCAAATTGACAGCTTCGATATTCGCCTTAAGGTTTTCTTTATGCTGCTCATATTCCAAGAAGGCTTTTTTAAGCTCCAATAGAAGATTTTTACCTACCTGCCTGCTTCTAAGGATTGCGATTTCTTTGTCAGCTTTAGATTGGCTAAGCTGCGCTTCCTTTGCTCCGCCTTCCCAAATCGGGATATCAACCTTAAGTCCCGCAAACGCATAACGGCCCAATTCATCATTATTTAAAAATGAGTGCTCATTTGAACCGCCAAAATAATTCCAGGAAGTAAAAGCAGAAACTGTGGGCAAAAAACTGGCATAGCTGCTTTTCACCCTTGCGTCAGCCGATTCAACAACCTTACTAAGGCTTTTTAAAGAAGGCTCGCGTTCATACATTACCGCAACCAGCGTATCGTAACTGAATTCGTCGTACTTTTCCTGAAAATCTCCAGTAAGCGCAATCTTGCGATCAGAGTCGGCATCAATCAATTTCTTTAAGGTTTCCGTCGCTGCGTCAAACTGCGTCCTGGCCTCATTTACGGTAGGAACTCTCGCAGCTACTTCCGCGCTCATTCTAATAATTTCATATTTAGGGCTGCGACCGCCATACGAGCGCTGCCCCAGTAATTTCTTATTCTCGAGGGCATTTGCATATGATTTCTCGGTTATAGATAAGGCATTTCTAGCAAGCAGGCTGCTGTAATAGCTTAATTTTGCGGTATAAATGATTTCCTGTCTGCCGGCTTCTCTATTAAGTCTACTTGCCTCGACTGCTTTCTTAGCTGAATTAACCGCATACATAACCTTGCCGAACGACCAAACAACCTGCGAGGCATTCACCCCGGCCAATTCATAATAATCATTCAACTTCATATCAGAGGGGGAATCAATAGTATAGCTCCAGAGTGATTGCGCGTTTATATGAGGAAGCATGCCGGAGCGCACTTCTCTATATATTCCTTCAGTCTTATTGACCTCTTGTCCTTTTATCTTGAATTCCTCACTAGTGTCCAAGGCCCGCTTAATAGTTTCATCAAGACCAATTTGCAAAATAGATTCTGCCTGAGGACCATCTGCATAGGCTATATTAAAGGTAAGTAGTGCAATAATACTCAAACTCATAATAAATAACAGCAGTCTTTTCATTTAATCCTCACTGCGTCCTTTATCCCCAACCCGTTCCAAAGAAGCTGCAATTGACGCGTATAGTGGTATGCTCGATCATTAATATTTGTAAATTTAGCCGCCAATAAGGTACCTGCCAATATTGTCATCAAAGACACCAACGCATCATCAATATTGGTTTTTTTAGAAAGCTCTCCATTTTTAAGAGCCGCCTTCAAGCATTCTCCAAGAAAATCATCGATAAAAATTGCGGGGATATCTTCTATCCCATCATAATTGGGAAAGGCAAAATGTTTTTCAATATCAGAGATAATGACTGCCTTCGGTTTCTCTTGTTGCAAAATTATAATGGAAATCAATTGGTATATAATATTGACGTTATTCAATTCTGCAGCCGCATTCTTAAATAAAGCTTCGATCGAAGCAAGATATTTCCCTTGGGGGACTTCTTTCCGTGTCTTCCAGAATATCTTCAGGAAAAGAAGATATGCATAATAATTAATAATATCTATCTTTTCAGAAAAATAATTAAAGAAAGTGCCTTCTGAAACCTCAATACTTTTGCATATCTCCCGGATAGATATATCTTCAAACCGAGTTTTCTCCAAGCGCTTGACAAAAGCATTCATTATTGCAAGCTTTGTCTTGGCATGTTTTTTCTCGCGTAACGAGTATTCTTTTACTTTCATCTCATTCCTCCTATTCTTGTAGCTTACACTAAAAATATAGCATACTATAATTATTCTGTCAAGTAAATTCTTCAAGGCCTTCCTAAAAAATAAAACCTCCATTATTTAGGTAAATAATGGAGGTTGATCCAAAGTCTCTCTTCGGGTTATTAGAAGTCTACTCTTATCCCCGCTTTGCCGCCGACTCCTTTCCTATCATCTGACTCGACAAACCCGTAACCCTCAACAAAAGGACTAATTTCAATACCGGATTTCTTTTCCTCTTTTTTTTGATCCACCGTCACCTGCGCACCCGGTTGAGCGATGATATGAGTAATCTGCTTGGTAGTCTGCGTCGGCATAAAGAATGCCCGGTATATCGTCAGGCCCACAAAGCCGATGAGCGCAATTCCGGCCGCATAACGCAAGGTCTTTACCCACGGCAAGAACTGAAGGAAGCTTCCGGAGAATTTGAGTAAACTAAACTTTTCTGTTTCCGCCATCCTGCACCTTACCCTTCAGCCACAGATAGAAAAACATCCCCAGCCCGCCAACAATGTTCCCGAGAATAAAAGCTATCAATACCTTCATTTCTCCACCTCCTCAATTTGCGATTTTCTTATCTATCCGCTCTACAAGCGTCTCGACTCTTACCAGACGCTCCCTGATCTCCTCAATACAGCTTACCCTTGATTCCATCGTATCCACTCTGCTGTTTAACTGCCCATACCCAAAGGCGATTCCCGTAAGAGTAAAGATTAAACTAATAACTGCGCCGACAAAACCGGCTTTCAACTTGATTTTGGTTTCACCGTTCATTTTTTATCTTCCTCCGCTTTCTTTAGCATTTCTATAATCTCTTCCAGCTGCGCTACCCGGCCCACGGTCTGCCAGTAAGCCATCTTCGCCTTCTCCTGAGATTCCTTTAGCTGCACGGCTGTTGCTTCTAACCGCCTTAACTGCTGTTTTAATTCTTCCAGCATCTGCACCTCACTTTTTATTCTGCATAAGCGAAAGTTTTACGGCAAAAGAGTCGCCTGCATAGGCAGTAATGCCTGACCTTCCAACCTTCCAGCGGATAAGGACCGTATATGTTCCTGCATTGACAGCTTCCCAATGGTGAATTTGTGTTGGAAGTCTTTGATTGTAAAAAAGTATGCCTCCTTCAATATCGGCAAAAAGCCCGCCTACTCTGGCTCCGGTTTTTTCTACGCTATTAATTAAAACTTGGATATCTATCCAGTCGGATGGGTCTTCCTGATAGTCCAGCCTTAAATCACCTGCTTGGAATAATATTAATAACTTGGTGGCATCCGGCGTGGTAATCTGCGCGCTGATTAAATCCACATAGCTGGTGCTGCCCGTGGATTTATTCGTGGCGGTAGCGGTGATTATTTCTGAAATGGCGTTGGTTTCTAAAACCTGTCCTTTTATTACACCGGTATTTATTTCTAACCCGGCCCCTGAACTCAATTTATAACCTGTTGTGCCGGCCACATAATCAGAGCTTTTTATATATTCATCTACTGTCAGGCTTCCGGTATTGACGGCCAAGGCGTCCAATTGATTAACGTTTATCTTGTCGGCAGTAATAGAATCCGTATAAATCTTCCCACCGTCTATTTTGGTGATATCTGAGCCGTGCGCCCAGCCCGTGGCGGTTGCAGCATTTATCAGTTCCCATTCACCAGATACAATTTGATCTGCTCCGACGCTTGCTGCCCGGTATAACTTATCGCCGTCGTCAGTATCTATCCACAAATCGCCGACGGCCAAAGAAGTGGGAATAGAAGCCTGTTTAAAGACAGTTATGCCACCTGCGCCCCCGCCGCTTTCGGATACCACTTCCCAGTTACTATTTTGATAAATATAAAGCTTATTGTTATCATCGGTATCAATCCAATAGTCTCCGTCATTCATGTCAGAGGTGGGCTCGCTAGCTTGATAATATGTCTTAGGCGGGATAGCGTCGCTGGCTAATTTGGAAAGTGTTATGGATTCAGCCGTAATCTTACTCCCATCCAAATCAAGGATCTTCGCATTCGTGACAATAAGGTCTTTTATCTGGGCGGATAATGTAATAAGTTCTCCTGCAATAAGCTTCCTTGCCGATATTATAGCGTCCCCTATTTCCGCTTCGCTTAAAGGCGTAAAGTTTATCGTGATGCTGGAGGAGAAACTTCCCGGCCCATAAGAGTCAACCGCCCTTACTTTATAATATGCCCTGTCTTTTATGACAAACTCATCGCCGGCATCAGGCGTTCCTGACGGCCAGGAACCCACCGAAACCTGTCCGGTCGAATTGTTGTAGGCCGTGACTATTGCCTCCTGGCCTTTATATGTTCCGCTCGTCTGCACTATCACGTCGCCGACAAAGTAATTGGGGCCGTAGCCAGCAATATCTGCGTCCGTAATGCTTGTTGCATCCGCCACGTCAGCCTCAGCATCAATCGGGGCGTTACCTTGAGCTATGGCCTCCGTGCCGGGAACCTTTGCCTCCAAAGATTCTTCTCCAGCCCAGACATTGGTTGGGGACTTATAAACCTCGTAATGCTTCAAATCCGTATCGTTAACATCAGTCCATTCAATCTTGGCAAACCCAAACCACTGTGTAGCCGCTATGCTCGGCGCTGCAGGAGCCGCATTCATCGGCGTTACGGACTGCGCTGCTTCAGAGTAATTGCCGGAGGTGTCAAAAGCCCTGATATAGTAAGTACCCGGCGTCCTGGACGCAGGAGAAACAATGGTGAATTTATTGCTTAATCCGTTATATATGAGATTGCTATTTTCTACTCCCCAGTCTGCATCCTCCAGCCTTATCTCATATCCCCCTAGGTCTTTCTCCGTATTCCTATCCCATTTAAATACGATTTCACTGGTGAAGGTATAACCGAAATTACTTACATTTGCCGGAGGGGAAAGTTTTCCAAGCACCGTTAAAGATAAAGAAACTGTTCCATCTGATATAATTCCATTTACTGAGACAGTTCTGACTTTTACATAATAAGTCTGTTCATCTTCTACCCCATAGATCGTAAAATTAGTATTATTCGTGGTTCCTATAACGTTATAGTCTCCTGAACCCTTTTTGAGTTCAATTTGATAATGACTTAAAAACACGCGGGAATCATCTGCCGGAGCGTCGAACGAAACTAAGATATCAGAACCCACGGTACCATCTTTATGTAAATAATAGTCGCTTTCAGAGATAATGAGATTGCCTGCATCAGTAACCGGAACATAGGGGTTTGCGGGAGTGCCATAATCAAATGTCTCAATAGTTGCTCCATGCCGATCATTGTAAATAGATGAATTATATTCTTGCGCGGTGATTTTATAGACATCCTTTTCATCCTCCTCAATGCGCTGGATAATAAACTGTTTATTCGTCCAGCCCATGAGTGAATGCGTGACCTCGATCACATCCCCTATCTCTTGGCCTACGGCATTTAATGAAGTAGTAAACTCAACTGATAAAGGGCAAAGTTTAAGTTCATAAAAATACTGATTGCTTAATCTTGAGGCTTGAGTCTTTCTGTTAATTGAGGGGATAGTTAAGGTCTGCTCAACCAAACCGCGCTCATCCTGATCTACCTTATCCTCTGCTCCCCAAGCGAGGATCCGCGCATCATCCTGCGTGGGGTCAAAGTATTCAATGCCGAAACGATTAATTTTCTGATCCAAGCCTTTTTGAATAATCCTTAAATCACGAATATCATCCTCATCAAATGAAGCCACTGCTGCCTGCGGTTTGGCGATAATCAGCTTTAGTTTTGAACCGCTCCTAATAAGCGCTCCGGCAAAGCCCACCAGCATCTCGCTTAAGTTATCCGAGGCCGTACGCTTTTGATCTATGCAGAAGGAAACCGTATATCTTGGCTCTTGGCCTCCGATACCGTCTGAAACCAATTCCTGACAAAAGTCATAAACTTCAGCAAATGCCAAATCCTCAATGTCGCCTGCTAAATAACCGCAGCCGCCTATCTGCAGTTTCATAAGTAGATAATCCCTGATACAGGCTGAAGGATTATCAGAGTAAGCCTTTAATGCTGTCCAGATTGATCCATTCCATGTTGAAACCTTCATTCCTCTGCAGATGCAGGTAATATTAGGCCTTCCGCCTTTTAATTTATCAGAGGTCTCAAGATGCACATGCAGCATGGCAGTATTGCGGTACTGGATGCCGTCTAAATCAAGGCCGGTATCGTCTTGCACATTTTGTGCCGGTGTCCCTAAGAATGCATGATACGAACACCCCGGGAAGCTGCCAATCGGCTCACCGTTTAAACGCACGTCGGTGATACTTTCAATTTCGCCTTGGCAAAGAACGATTAATAAATCTATCTGCTCCCCGCCCATTACCGGATTTTGAAATACAATATTCCCGGCTAAGCGTGCCTCTCCGTAAAGAACCGGTACCGGATATTGATTGCTTGAGGTAGTCTGGAGTTCGCCAAACTGATAGCGGGGCGATGCCGATGATCCGCCTGATTGCGACTGCTGACGCGCTTGAATCGCCAAGCCTATCGAATAGCCGATCATAGCCGTTCCGATAAGACAGCCTATGGTCGTTAAGGATAAGGAAATTAAACCTCCAGCGATAAATGAGGCAGCAGCGTAATCTGCAATTACCAAAGCAACAGCAATAGCAGCCGGCGGGCCTGCAGGCGGGATATAGATTTGCCCGTCTTTTTCTCTGATCCCGAATAAAAAGTATTTTTCCCAAGAAGGTGTAAGCCGTGAGATCCTGGACTTTCCGTCTCGCCTAGCATGCAGCATTCTGCCGTAGCCAAGATAAAGCCCCACATGCAGATCATCATTAATCTTAAAAACTAAGACATCCTCTGCTTGAAGGTCGTCTTTGCTTACAATGGTATTAGTCTCAATAACTTTTTTAATAATTTCATCCTGCTTGTTTTGATCAACCTCGCTGATCTTAGGAGCAATTCCATTAACTCCTTTTGCATTAAAATAAAGCTGCATCAGGCCCACGCAGTCTGTGCCATTAAAGTCCCGGCCGTCCTCAAGCCATTTAATGCCTACCAGTTTATTTAAAAGTTCGTTGTCTAATTTTTTCATTCTTCTTTACTAATCGGATTTATCAGCTGCGGGATGTGCTTAAACCCGCCGAAATTTGCGTGGTTATTGTGCCTGTTTTTACAGACATCAAATGACTTGTCGCATCCCTTTTCAACGGAATAGGTGTCTCCTGCTGCTGGTGCCTGCGGTAAGGCGTAATCTAAAATAAGCTTGTATTCGCTAGCAATGAAATCCACTACCTTGCGCTTGAGACCGTTATTAACACCTGAGGTAAACTGAATCACGCCGTCATTCCAAAAGTCATCAGCCTCTGTCCGGAATAAATCAATGATAAAGCCTGTTGTGGAACCATCCCCAATCACCTGCCCGGTTATCCTGGTAGAAGCCACATTGAACTGACAAAACTCGTCTCCGAAGATGTAATTGCAGTAAAGTTGCTGCATGCGGCCAGTCTCCACTGCCAAGGACTTAAGTTTTGATTTGCATTCAATCTTGATACTGATCTCGGTAAGTTCGGCAACTGCATTGACAATACCATCAAACATCACCTTGGCATGCGTCTGGTCTGTAAGCAGGTCGAGAAAAACCTTTCTAATAACTACCCGCCTGCCTCTTAGATCAATTGTGTTCAGCCAATTGCTCCATGCCCGGTCCACATTGTCAAACTCGCCTGACACCGCCTCAATCTCTAACTGATTGCTTGCCGGTACAGCTGAGCGCTTTATTCCCAGCGGAATGTAATATTGCAACACTCCGTCTAAATTCCAGAACTGGCACCTTTTATTGTCTGTACAAAAATAAAACGTATTGGCATCGCAGGATCCTTGCACGCCTAAATAAAAATCATACAGCTCAATAGGCCGGTTTTCCTGTTTCTGCGCTTCGTCTTTATATTGAACCGTCAAATCCTGCATTGTTTTTTAGGGCGCCTGATAAATATTCCAAAGTACCTCTTTAAATTTTAAAGTGGTGTTATACAGCTTATACTGCACCAGCTCCCGCGAGAGCTTGTCATCATCAAAGCGCACCTGGATGTAGTATTCATAATCCGCTGTAATCACCACGCCTGCACCGGGTGCCGCGTTAAAAGTTATCTTGGCAATTTCATTTGTAAGATCATTGCTAATTGTATAACCGGATACCTGCAAGATGCCGTCTAGATAAACTTTGGTTGAAGACAGGACAACCGGAAAATAATCCAGATTAAAAACTGTTTGAGATCCGTTGCCAGCTCCTACAGCTTCTCCAGAAACCTTAAAGCTCGTCGGAAACTTTACCCAAAAAGTATCAAACTTGCCTTTGCGCGCCTTAAAGAATTCCCAGATTAAATTTACTGCCACATCATTTTCATTCTCAAGCCAAGTATCGAGAGTGCGTATCGGCTTTGACCACTTAGACCGGCGTTTTTCCCTGCCTGAGTCCGCTTGAAAAATCAGCGTTGAGAACTCAATATCCTCTTTCAAGCCGAATGCCGGAGTGAAGGTTAAAATTTCAGTACTCATATGCGGTTGCGGATTGCGCTTCTTATAGGTTTATTCTTGTTTAAGGCGTCGATAATTGCATTCTCAAAGATATCCGGATGCTGCACCAGCATGTCCCGGAAAGATTTCGCATCGTTGGCATTAATGTAAACATTAAAGATTTGGCTGCCCTCGCCGACACTTTCTCCGCGGTTAAGCTTTCGCAGATTATTTACGCCTAAGGCTGACATGCCCCTGCGGGAAACGACGCCTTCTCCGGATTGGGCAATTATCGGCACCTCATCAGGCAAAAAACCCTGATGCGCATATATAGGCCTAATCAGACCCCCTGAGTGATAAACCATACCGCCCTGGTGAAAGAACGGAATCATCCCCGGGAATACTGCACCTATAGTCTTAATCAAAAGTATTTTTGCCAAAACCTCAGCCAAGACATCCAGCATCATGTTGCCGAATTCAGCAAAGTAGTCTTTGGCATCATCAATCTGGCCGCGGAAGGCATCGCTAAAGAAATGCTTAAAACTAGACCCCAAAGACCTGGCTGTGCCTTCGCCTATAGATTTTATGGCGTCAAAGGACTGCGCTACCTCATCTATTTTTACATCCCTGCCTAAATTTTTAAGCGAATTGATAAAGTTACCGATAGCAACGCGCGCCTTGTCATAGCCTTTAACTAGGCTTCCCTCGCCGGTAGCTAAAATATCCGAGATCTTACTGCCTACCTTGTCTATTTCGGTATCCGAAGCTTTGATCAGGCCCTCTAGGTTCTCCCTGAATTTCTGGATATTTTCCGAAGCCTCTCTGTAAGGCTCGCCGAGTTTGCCCGGGATCTTGCCAAGAAGCTCATAGAATTTCTGCAAACCCAAACACAACTGGTCAAACCCCGCCATGAGATATTTGATGAGTTTTACAAAACCGATGTAGACCATCTCCGCGCCGATTTCAACTGCATTAAGAACCGGCACAGCCACATCTCTAAACTTAAGAAAAATAATAATTAAACCGGCAACTACCGCGGTAATTCCTACCAACCATGGGTTAGCCAGTGCAAACAAGGCAAACTTGCTCACTAAATCTAAAATTATCCCGCCTACCCTCACCAAGCGGCCGATAAGAGCTACAGTAACACCTCCTAAGGTAAGAAAAATCCCTGTAATTGCCACTCCCTGAATAATCATCTGCTGGGTCGCCGCAGGAATACTATTCCAGGCATTTAATAAATTGCCGAAGACATTGGCCAAGTTGTGGACTACCGGTACTAATGCCTCCGCGATGCTCAAGCGTAAAGCAATAAAGGCATTATCTAAACGCTTAAGCTCGTTTGAGACGGAAAGCGAGTATTTCTCCGAGGATTTAAAGGCTAAAGCCAAAGGGCCGGTTATGGCTGCGCCCATAAAAGCTAAAGTCTGGCCAACCTGCGAAATCTCCCTGCCTACCTGGCGCATATTAAGGCCAAGCTTATGGACTGAATTGGCAAATTTTTGTAAGCCACCTTCTATGCCTTGAAGCTGTTTTGTCACCTCATCTTTTAACCGCATGATTATGGAAACTTCCCTATTTGTAGGCATTCTTTTGCTTTCTTATCTGCTCTTGTTTTATTTCCGCAAGCTCGTTTTCGATTACTTCCACTGCCTCAATAAACTTTGCCGGCTGCTCCAGCCAGCTGCCCTCATTCGGCAGAAATCCGTTCTTATAAAAATTGTATGCCCTTAAAAAATTTGCTGATAAACTAGAAACCTGCTCAAAAGGGCATCCTTTATATTCTCTGCCTTCAAACTTCCAGGTTTCCTGTCCCGGAACCTCAAATTCGCAAAGTTTCTTTTTCCCTTCCAGGCATCCGCGGCAATTCACGGTAAATTCGCTTACGTGAACTGCCAGGATCAGTTTTTTCGTTCTTCCTCCGAAAGCTTTGACTCATTAAGGACCGCTTCTGCCAGTTCCTGTCGCAGTTCATTGGAAAACATGGCAATAATCCTGTCAGGTACAGCCTGGCGCATTTTCCCGGCGTATTGAATGGTGTCAAAGCTTAAATCAACAGGCTTATTGGTCTGCGGGTCAAGGAAATTTTCCAAACCTTTAAGCCCAAACTTTATGGCAGTGATCTGGCGCTTATTCCAGTTAAGCCGCACCTTGGCTTTGTCATTGGGGTTGCGGGAACTTAACTCATAAGTTGAGCTTTCATCATCAACCTCTGCGCGTAAGACCGGATCAAGTATGCCGATATGAAACACCGTCGGGTTATTCTGATCAGGGTCGAGTTTTGAGATAAATTTCCGGGTTGAGTTAATATCAATTCCTGTAAGCATAGGTTTTCCTCCTGGTTAAAAAGTTTTATAGACACAAAATGCAATATTCATCGTCACCGGGCGCAAATGAGCCGGTTAAATCAAAGGCAACCTGGGCAATCTGAATGCCTTCTTTATCCGCATCCTCGACTTTTGTGTATTGAATTGCCGGGCAATAGAACCTGAACTTATTCCCGTCGAGCGTGCCGTAGGAAAAATCAAAAGGCATCTTGGCGTTACTTAACCACTTGCCGTGGAAATCATACTCGCTAACAGAGCGCATTTCAGGATCCATGTTGCCTGCGGGCTGACGGTCAGTGATCATATAAGAAAGAATGCCGCTTGGATCGTCAATCTTATCTCTGGGCGAGAGCTTATTAGCGATGTCGATGTTAATTGAACCTACATTAAGCGAAACTCCCTCAATAGAGAAATTCGCTCCCAAGATAACCGGCTCTTCTGTTGTGCCGTAGTCAATGCCTTCCAGCATTGCCTCATCAATTACCCCTGCATCAACGCCCATAAATTTAAATTCCATGCCGATAGGCGAACCTATCTTTAGGTCAAATTTTAGAGAACCGCGGCAGCCCCTTAAGAGTTTTCTCACTCCGTCTTCATAAGAGGCCATGGTTAAAGAGGGCGCATTTTTAGAGACAGGCTTTATTTCATGTCCGGCATTGGAAACAACTGATGCAGTCTGCGCGCTTGCGCCTGAAATCTGCCCGGTGATGGTTTCGCTATTCTCAATTACCCCGCTTATTACAACGTAATAAAGAGTAGTTATGCCGTTAGGAGTATCAACAACTACTCTGCCTTGCGCCTCAGAAGTTCCTCCGGTAATTGTCTCACCGTGCTTAAAAGGCCCGCCTGATACCGCACCGATTGAGATCTTCTTTAAAACATTGATTTCGTGGCCGCAGGCTTTAATCAAAGGAGCTTCTTTAAGCATCGTTGAAATTGAGCCCGAGCCTCTTAATTTCATGTTGAAATCAAAACCTGCGCTGCGCTTACCGCTGATCTTGCCGATTTTAGTCAGCGATTCTCTCACCGGATCACGCTGGTACATCTCCGGCTCAAAACTTACCTTAGGGACATAGTCAACTAAGAATCCTGCATCGGCAGAATTTAAACTCTCTGCCACTCCTTCCTCGGCCTCGGGTCTTGCCACTAACTGCCTAATCCTCGATAACTTGCTCATATTTATTACCTCCTTGTCGGGTTATTCCTTAAATGCCGGTATTTGACTTTTAACTCTATGACTAAACCTGCATAGTGCTGGCCTTCTGTGGTAACAAAAGGAGAGGTAGAAACAATATCCGTATCTATGGCCTCGCCTCCTCTTGTGTGGTCAAGCAGCACTGCTTTTTTTATATCTCCCTGCAGGCGGTTTAAGTAGATATCCGTCGGTACAGCGTCATTTTTGTCATTGATATAAAAGACGCTTAAAAAAATACTCAAAGTGCATTCTGAAAACGGATGCACTGAAGGTTCTTCCAGCTCATCACCGGGTGTTATAATAATCATCGGGATATCTACAGGGGTGTTTCCGTACATTGACCAGCGCTGCACAGTTTGAGACGTAAAATCAAAATTATAGCCATTGCCTTGAGTAATTTCTTCCAGAGTGGTTTTAATATTAGCTAAAATTCTTTCCCGGACGGTTTCCATATTTAAACCTTGGCCAAAGCTTTATCCACTGCCTGATTAATGTAAGTAAAAATCTTTCCCTGCATCTCATCCCAAGTATGATAAAACTCCAAACGCGCCCGGACATCTACGTAAGGCTTAAACACATACAAAAACCTTAAACGCCCGGTGATCCATTTGACTAAATACGACTTTCCTTTTGAGGTAATCACAAAAGTTTTCTTTAGTTCTGCAGGATATTTATATTTTTTCTTTAAGCGGTGACCTGCAGTATACATCTCTGCTTGATTAAAGCTAAACGCCCGGATAGGTACAGCTAAAGCCTGTTCTGCCGGTAAAACCCTCTCTCCGAACTCGTGCCTTTTGGAAACCTTTGACTCCGAAAATATCTCGAGGCCCATCCCCTCAATTGTCTTCGATACTAAGCTTGCCCTCCTAAATGTTCCGTAAAGGCCGTATTGCCCATCACCGTAAACTCCAGGAGGGCCCTGAAGCCTTTCTTTTCTAAAGGTACTTAAAAAACTTCTGCCGATGTGATCAAAGGCATCCCCCAGTTCAAACTTTAAGGCCTGCGGAATAATCCTTATTGCCCGGTCTAAATTTTGTTTGTCAATTTTTACATCGATAAAATCATTCATACCTACCACTCCACCAAGAGATGCCATAAAGCATCGTCTTTATTTAAAACCTCAGCAATGCGGCTTTCTTTAGTGTCGCCTTCAAGGTCAGTTAAAATAATCTTGTCGTCTTTTTTATTGATTAAAGATATTCCGGCAGCTTCGTCGTTTATGACAAAAAGTTCTGCCTGATTTTGGAGGGTACGCAGGCTGTCTTCCCTGCTTGGCTTAATCTGCTCCCGGTTAACAATGGCCTTAATAAGCCGGCTAGAGCCTCCGGCGGGAATATAGGTGATACTTTCGGCAAATTCATTTGTATTGAGGAGGCAGTTAAGAGCATCCCCCTTTAGCTGGCTCTTGAAGGTCATGGTTAGTCCTCTTATATATCCGGAAGGCCTTTAAAGGGCCTCCCGGATTTTATGTCTGCTTAAAAACTATTTTTAAGCATCGACCTTCAATAGATGCGCAAAATAAGGATCGATGACGATCTCATCCACATGCTGCCTGACCCGGAAGATATCGCTTCTTGCCGCATCGTCGCGGTACTGCTCGACCGTGGCGTTTTCAGGAGAATCCTGGGTCCAGAGGAAAGTCCTGCCCATGCTCGGATCCGAAAGCCGCTCGCCGGCTCCGATAACTGCCACCATGGCAAAGTCATCGCTCCAGACATCAGCGCTGATAAAGGTCTTGCCTTCTTTTGCACTGTTGTAAATAGCCTTGCCGACGATGATATTCTTGACACCCAAGATGTCTGCCAAGGCATTTAAGATTTCTGCCTCGGTAAGGCGTGCCACGTACTTAATTGCATCTTTGATGCCGGTATTTAAGAGCAGCCGGTCAATATTTGCCTTGCTGCAGATCAAATTCTGAGGGTCAATGCCGGAATTTGAGCGCACCTTCTCTCTGGCAGCGCGCACCTGTGCTACAACATCTGTTGCTGCATTATCCCAAGGCGCGGCTGAATTATCGGTAAAAAGTGCGGCTCCTGAAAAGGTAGTGGTATTAAAAACCTGCGCCACAATACGCTTTTCCTGCGCCTGCAGGACCCTGCGCGTCACAATCTGCACCGTAGTCAGTTCTGCATCAAAATCCGAGGCGTACATATTGCGCTCGCCGTCATCCAGAGGACCCTCAAGGCCATACTCCTCGCAGTTATACTGTTTATCCTTCGCCTGAAAACCGTCTCGGTTGTAGTTACCGCGCGGGGCGCGTTTGGTATCTGCATCGCGGGTAATACTTTCCCGAGTGATCGCCGGGAAAATCGAAGCTTTCTTCTTAGTCTGGAATATCGGCAAAACCCGCGTGCCGATAAACTCATCCTGCTGCTGGATAAATTCCAAAGCTGCTACTCCCAACTCTAAGCGCGGAACTGCCCTAGTACCCTGATATTCAATTCCCATCTGATTTCCTCCTGTTATTAAAAATAGTTAATTTACGATAACAACCCTTCTACGATTTCGCCGTCTGAAGCCGAGGCCTCAAGCACCACGCCCTGAATTGAGCCGCTTACAGTAGCACTCACCTTGCCGTCAACTGCTCCGTAGAAACTCCCTCCTGCGGTTATGGCACCGGCTGCCACAACTTTAAATGTTCTGCCGCTGGTCTTTAAATCCACTGATACCATTTCACCTGCTAGGGCCTTGGCTGCGGTAAAGCCGATAAAAGCCTCACCTGCGTCTGCATATTCAACTTGTGTTCCGCTTCCAGCGGAAAGCTTTACCCTGCGGAATGCCTCAAGGTTTTCCCCTGCGATAAAAGCCTTTGAGCCGATATTAAACTGTGACATGATTCGCCCTCCTTAATGGTTACTGTTTCCTTTTTTCTGCGGTTAACCGTAATGCCTCGGTGATTGTGCCGCCGAACTGCTTCTGATATTCCCTTGCCCTTTCAAGGTGAGTCTTAGCTGCGCCTTGAGCCGAATCCTGCCCGGGACCAGCTGAAGCCGGTGATTTCGTCTTTAAATCCCCTAAGCGCACCTGCTTTAGTTTTTCTAAGAGAACTGCCGAGGTATCGCCGTTTTTTGCTGCCTCATAAACAAGCGCCTCTGTTCCCGGAAAGGCCTTGGCAGTATCTAAGAGACTGATAATACGCTCTCTTTCCTGATTTAATCCTTCACCGCTTAAACCGGCTGCAAGGTCAGACCTTTCTTTTTTCAGTATTTCCAAAGTCAAATCCTTGATTTCCATTTTTGTCACCTCCTCCTTGGTTAGTGAATAACGCTCTAAAAACGTAATTGTCTTTTCTACTGCTTCCGGATTTGATAAAAATCTATCTAAAAAGGCGGTCATCTCAACCGAAGGTTTAACCGTCTCAGAAAAGAATGCGCCGAACATTCCGTTGTTGGCTGCCGGGTCATCCACCACATCTACTGCCCAAAGTTTAGTAAGACGCGCTAAAGGCAAAAGATCCTTGCCGGTTGCCGGATCCTTCTTGCGTGTTCCATCTGCATTCAGCCGGTATTCCGGCTCTCCATCAAAGACAATGGACGAGCCGAAGGCAGCGGGGTCGCTCTCTGCTAAATCCAAAACATAGCCTGCTAAATCTCCGTTTGGGGTATTGTAGGCAGTCTTATCAAAATAAAGATCAGCACGCACCACATTGGATTCCTTTCTAAAATTCTTTGCCCTTCCTAAGAACGTACCGACTGCACTATTACTCATATTCGGGTGGCCAAAACGCGACTTAAGGCCGATACTTGACTTTGCTCCCAGCTCAACTGCCTGATCCAAAGTCGTCTCGTCAATTTCAAGACCGTGACCACGCGCCTCACCCTTAGTGATAACGCTAAAGCCGTAGATAATGCCAGCATCCTTATCAATGCCGCCCTTACCGTCTCGAATGCCCCTTGCTACATCTGCGCGAAAAGTATTTTTATGTTTTAACGAATCCTGCATACTCCGCTCCTTTTCTTATTTTTGCTGAATATCAATAATCAGTTCTTGAGGCTTAACTAACATGCCTTTTGGCACAACAGTAACCTTAATCGGAAAATCATTTGAAGTAAGAATCAGGCAGCGTCTATCCTTAAGGGCTTCTTCCTTATTGCTTGATTCCTGCTTCTTCTTGAACAGTTTTGCCACTTTCCTCTTTCTCCTTATTTTGGTCAGTTTTCTTAACTAACGGCTTATCTTCTAAACCCAGCTCCTTGCGTTTCTTTTCTTCCCGGGCTTTCTGCTCCATGACCTCTTCCCAGTCTTTGCCGAGTGCAGCGCATTCATCTGCTAAAGTAGAAAGATTTCCGTCTACTGAGCTGCGCGAAGCCTCAACTTCTTTTGTGGGATCCACCCAGCCCCAGCCGGGAGCAATCCAGCGGGCGCGTGTTAGGTCAAGCCGGTTATCATAAAAGTTTTGTATCGGCAACTCCCCTAATAAATATGCTTCCTCTAGGAACATCTCGTATACCGGCTGGCATAATCTTTTTGACAGCCATTCCTGACGCGCTTTAAAGAACCTGCGTGCTTCTAAGAGCGCAGCCCGGGCGCTGGAATAACTGGATTTGCTGAAATCTTTGGCCACCACTTCATAAGGAAGATTCAAGCCTGCAGATATTGCCCTAAGAATCCTCTCTACAAACGGCTCAAACGTTCCTCCAGGACGGTTCGGACTTAACTGCGAAATCTCTTCCCCCGGCGCTAAATACTCAATCATCCCCGGCTCAAGAGCCTCTATCTTTTGGTTTGCAGCATTGGTTGAATCTGCCCTACCAAAAGCAGCATTTATCGGGTCTGTCTTTTTCACAAAGGCAGCAAAACAGGCAGCCACACGCGCTGCCACAAGTTCAGCTTCCATATAATCTGACAAATCTTTAAAGTAAGTTAATATCGGTGCAAAGAACGGCTCGCCTCGGGTCTGACCCGGGCGTTTCAGCCAGTAAAGATGCAGGACATTCGGCCTGCCTAATTCATTCTTAGCCGGATAGCGGATGTAGTAACTAGAATCAAGCGCCCTGTAGTTAAAATAGACATCTCCGGGATGAGACTTCCTGATGTAATAAGCAACCGGCTCGCCGCGCTCTCCAATCTCAACACCGCTTCTTATATTTTTGTTTTGCATTAAATCGTAAGGTGTGGCTAATCTGTCTGCCTCAACAATTTCTAGAGCGAGCATGTAAGGCCTGCTGGGAGTATCGACCATCAGAGGAATAATTAAAACTTCGCCGTTTTCTAGGATCTGCCGCTCAACTAACTGCTGGATTTCGTAGAAATCCATACGCTCTCCGGCATCCGCAAAAGGAATCCATTTCTGCCAGGCGCGTTCTGCTTTTTTCTGAAAGAGATCTGCTGCTTCTTCAGTAATATTTAAACCGTCTCGGTCAATACGGCTTTGCGGTCTAATGCCTGTGCCGATGACATTAGTAACAATAGTTGAAGTAATCCCTGATGCGTGCGCGTCGTTGCGGTTTAGGTCACGGCTTCTTTCGCGTAAGGTCGGAAGTTCAAAAAGCAGATCTGAATCAGCAGAGCCTCTTCCCGGAATCCATGAATCGCGCAGGCGGGATCTGTCTGCTCCGCGGTAGCTTGAGAACTGCCTTAAGGCCAGCCGGTAAAGTTTTCGCTGCAAGGACAGCCTGGGAGAGAAAAAACTAATCAGGCTGTCAAACCTTTCAGAAAAAGTAGCTTTTTTATCTCTGTCTTTATTGCTCATCGTGGATTCTTAAATGAAACAAACGTCCTTGCTCCGCCTTTTTCAGATGAAACTTGAGCCTGTAATTCTTTACGCATCTCCTTCAGCTCACTAAGCGGAATATACTGAATGTTGCGTCCGTTAATGCTGTAAGCAGCAACTGCGCCTCCGGATAACCTAGTCGCAATCGCATTATTAACAGCGGTTAAAAGCGCTGCAGGGTCTGCTGCCAATGCAACTTCGCCGGCTGCAGCTGCCGTTTCCCAAACAATACATGTATTTGTCTTTGTAATTTCTACGGCGCCCGGAGCAGGGGTAAAATACCACTTATCATATATAGTTTTTGCGGTGGTTATTGCGGCTGCAACTACATGGTATTTGCCCATGCTGTCCTTAATTATTTCAGCACCGGGAAAAGTTTGAAGAACGCCGGACCCATCACTGTCTAAAATCTCTACCTTTGATACAGCATAAGGATCAAACAAATCGGAAGTCTGGGAAAATCTAAAATTATTCCTCAAGATTATCTGATTATTAATTACCGCATTTTCTCTTTCTACCGACATAAATCACCTTTGATCTTAAGGACCTACATCATAGGGCGTAGGCATTTCGCTCTCTTTTGCTAATGCACCGGTTTCGCTTGCAGGGTCAACCGGTAAATTATCTGTCTTAGATTTAATCGCTGATGCTGCTGCGTCTATATTATCTACATATCCGCCCACCTTTAATTCTCCGGCTGCCAGATAACCTGCCATCGCTGAAGCACAGCTAACTTCCATATAATAAATATCATCACTTAACCCCGCCGTATCGAAATCGTAATAATACCAGCCGGGTTTATTTACTGCATCCTCTTCAGCCATAACAATTGCTGCGGAGCTGAATTGCCACGTTGAACCTGTATAGAATTGCCCGTCTGATTCTCTGTATATTTTTAATAAAACATTGCTCAAGCCCGTAACGGCATTGCCGTCATTATCAAAAATAAACGCCCTAACCCGCTCAGCCTGTCCGTTCTGTATTCTTACTGTGTCCATCCCTGTCCTTAGTAAAAAATTAAAGTTCTCCAAAGTTCCGTGCCTGACGCTCTTGTGTAGTAAAGATACTGCGCTCCGTCAGTTGTTTTAACATAACTTAATCTGTCGCCTGCTACTGCCGTACCTGATGTATAAGGGATTGCGCCGGCATTCATCATTTTATCCGTTGCTAAATCGTAATAATAAAGCCTGTGGGTAGCGTCTTTTTGTATCCAAATTCTACCGTTAGCAGAGTCATAAGCAGATACTGTGCCAGTCGTGAAAGTCTCCGAGTTAGGAATATAGGTTAATGTTGTCCACCCCGGCGTTCCTATTGAATACCGGTATATCGCAGAATTAGCACCGCCTCTTATTACAAAAAGCTTGTCGGGGTCAGTGCCTTGTATCCAATGGATTCCGCAGCCGGCGCCAGCCGCTCCGGTTAAGGCATTTGCCATCGTTGACCATGAATTACCGGAAATTGAATATCTGTAAAAAACTGTCGCGCTATTGCCTATTAGGTAAATATAATCGTCATTCCCGGCAGCATTGTAGCTGGCGCAGGTATGACTCATCGCCCCGTCAGTCCCCCAAACTGCCGGTAGATTAGTTACGGATCTCGAAGTCCAAGTATTAGCGGCAATATCGTAATATCCAAATCCGCATTGCGTTGTATATCCGTTTAAAAGCCAGATCCTGCCGGCCGATCCTTGCGAAGGATCAAACACCATGCAAGTTCCTGCACCCCAGGTTCCTGATCCGCCTAAAGCGCCCGGAGAGGCTAACTGTATCCAGCTGTCGGTTATCGTGTCATACCGCCAAAAAGAAGAAATGCTAAAAAGAAAATAAATATACCTGTCGGTTCCCCTTTTATCGTTAACTTGGCAAGCGCCCGCGGCATTTGCTGTCGGCAAGAATCTCAACCATTGCCATATCGGTAAATCAATTCCTTGCTTTAAATTATGATTAAACGGCATATTTTATTCCTCTGAATACATATTCTGATTAAGCAAAAGTAAATTTGCTTCTTTGACATTCGTTATATTCTATATTCGCCCGCTGTATTATTTCCCATCTCTGATCGACCGGAAAATTACCAAGATTCCAAACTCCTGATTGAGAAACAGGAGTAGCTGTCCCCGCCGCATCAATTAAAATTCTTAATCTTCCCGCGCTATCGATAGCTAACCTGCCTAAAGGAGAATTGATTAAATGCTGTAAAACTACCAATAGGGCATTAAGGGTGGTTTCGGTAGATGGGCTTGGAGGTATTTTGTCTGTTCCGGTTTTTATCGCTGATAAAGCAATATCTAAATTATCGGTCTTTGCTTTAATAAGAGCTAAATTTCCGTCTTCCTTGGCGGGATCGATCCGTGTTCCCGCAATATTTTTTAGCCCTACTGCATCTTTTAATGCTTTTAAGATTTCTAGGATCATTACTAACCCTTTCTTCCAATAATTCCTACGCTAAAAAAGAAAGCGGCAGTAAGATGGCTAAGGCACCTTAACTGCCGCTTCATTAATTTAGAGAGCGTCCCCCCTAAATTATTTCTAATTGTCTGTTCAATTAAACTTTATATCATTTGTATGTCTTGAGTCAAGGAAACGGTTCAGCGTGGCTGAAAATAGTTTTTACCTGTCTACTTCCAAAACCTTAAATTTCCAGCCGCACTCATTACACTTGTAATACAGAACAGGCCGGTCTGCGCCGTAGCATTTTAACTTTAAAGACCTGCATCTAGGACATCTTAGGATTAAACGCACAACAGTCGCCTTTGTTTCTGTTTCTTTATTTAGTACGTCATTGTTTATATCGGGCTTGTTTCTCTCCGAGATGTATCCTTTCAGCCAGCCTTTTGCGTTTATCCATTTGGTCATTATCTTTTTATCCAATTCGGACGCCTGGGAAGCCAGTTCTTAGCAATACCGTGCTGCATGCTCTCGGTATCCTGTTTAGGATAAATTCTTCTGCCGTCCTCCTGCATAGCAAATACCCGAATCATCTCTGCCGCTGCTATTGAGTAACACTCCGTATCAAAGAAATGACTCTGCGCATGCACAGAAACCGTGCGCCATTCTTCCCGGGCGCGCCCTGTTTTTTTATCTCTAATGATAATCTTATGCTCCCCGCAAAACTGCTTCAAGTATTCATCAGATGGATCCTTGTGTAAATGCCAGCCTCCAGGTGAATCAAGTTTAGTATTTTTTACCAACCGGCTGATTTTGTCTTTAAAATAACTGGTGTCGATATGCCACAAGAGCAGGCCTCCGGGGATAGTCTGACCTGTAGCCGGATACTTATCAATGCTTGAAACTCTAAAAGGCACCCCGCTTATGTAGCTTTGCCCTTTAATAGGACGCGCGATATCGCGCCAAAGCCGGGCTACTTCATAAACTTCATCCGTACGATATCCGGTATCAATACAAGTAAGCCTTACGCCAAAAGGTTCTACACCTGCGGTTTCAGAAGGGTAATAAGTTTTAAAGAGAATTTCTATAACATCATCCCACTCCTCAACTCTCGTGGCCAAAATCAACCATGATTCCTGATGCAGACCCCAGCCGCGGATACTTAAATAAAAATGATCCTTCTGTACATCTACTCCGGCAGTCAAAACCCTTGCTCCATCCGGCACAATTCCTTTTGGATTCGGAAGTACTAAGCTTAACAATTCTTCCGGTTTGGTTTTACCGATGTTCTCTTCCCAGACTTCAGCCAGCCAGGAATTAACAAAGTTCATCAGTAATTCTATATAGTCCTTTGATTTTAAAAACTCTGCCGCGATGTCGCTAAAGGACAACCAAGGCGAATATAAAGAGCTAACCCAAAATCCCCTGTTTTTATTCGGTTCTTTTTTATCGGCTATCCATTCGCCGCTTTGCATCATCCTGGGTTTTTGACTGTCTTCGATGCGTTTATTACAATGCAAACATTCATACCAGGCAAGGCGTTCGTTTTTAATCCGCTCGGCTGACGCTTCTTCTTTCGGCCATTTAATTTGCCCAAAGATTAAAACCTGTATTTTCCCGCAGTGCGGACAGGGCACATAAAAACGCCTCTGATCGGATTTTTCATACTCGCGAAAAATATATCCTTCTCTTGTAGTAGGCGTCGAAACCTTCACCGTCTTTTTATTCCAAAAAGTTTTCTGCCTCTCCTGCGCAAGCTTTATCGGGTCTGCCTCGCGTCCGGAAAATCTTGGATACTTATCCACCTCATCTAAAAATAAATATCTTATAGGCCTTGAGGCTAAATCAGCCGGGGAGTTTGAACCGGCAAAGTAAAGAATCATCCGGTCAAAGTGATATTCTAATTTAGTTATATCATCTGAGTTCTGCGGGATGTATCTTTCTAAAATAGCTGCGCCTTCAATCATAGGCTTAATCCTGTTATAAGAAATACTCTTTGCATCATCAGCCCGCGGTAAAACCATAAGCGTAGGCCCGGGGTCCTGATCGATGATATAACCAAGCATATTCAGCATAGCCTCTGTCTTACCCACCTGTGAAGCTGACATCACAGTTATTTCATCCACAAAGGGATCAGTGAACGCATCCATAATGCCTTTTAAATAGGGAGTCCTGGCTGTTGACCACTGCCCCGGCTCTGCTGAAGTTTTAGTGTCTAAGCGGCGATACTTATCCGCCCAAACGCTCACCGTTACCTTATCAGGCAAAGCCCATTCACTTCGAACATAAGGCTTAATGGTCTCAAGCGCTTTCTTTGCGATCTTTATCGGCATAAGGCACTCCGGCAAATTGACTGATAATTGCTCTGATTTCATTATCTAAGATTTCGCAGATGAGCTTTGGCTCCTGCTGGTATAACTTGGGTGCGATATAATGCGGAAGCCTTAAGAACCCCATCTTGATTCCTCTAATCTGATTCTTAAGAATTGAGCTGTGTTCGCTAAAAGGAATCAGCTCTGCAGTTGCTTTTTTAAGCTCTATTTTTAACAGCTCTGCTTTATACTGCTGTATTTTCTCATCCCAGTAAGCCTTGCCGTCCTGGTCTTTGTATTTCTGGTTCCTGAGCACATGCCAGCTTTTTATCTCTTCTAAATCATAGAAGCCGTCTTTGGTTGAGGGCATGCCGTCTTGTTTCCAGCGCTGCACAGTCCGGCAAGTTACATCCATAACCTTGGCTACCTCTTCCATGGTCTTGACGATAGTAGGCGCTAAAGGCTCTGCCTCAAATTCTTCAAGCTCAGCGATTTCCTGTTTGGTAAGGGATTTTCCGCCTTGAAGTTTTTCAATCAAATGCAGATGGCGTTTCTTGCGGGCAATCTCAGCAAGGTTTTGTTTCTGCTCGGTCATACTCTTGCCTCGAGGGAAGCCTTCTTGCCGGTAAACTCCTCCCATCTGCGCACTGTCACATCGCAGAATATCGGCTCAAGTTCTAAAGCATAGCATCTGCGGTTTAATCTTTCGGCAGCGATGATCTGCGAACCTGATCCGCAAAAAGGCTCAAAACAAATCTCGCCTACTGCGGTATGCACGCGCATAGGTATTGCGAAAACTTCGGTGGGTTTTACTGTAGGATGCAAAAGGCCCGGATTGCGTTTCTTGCCTTCCCAGTCCAGCTCCCAGATATCGCTGTAATATTCGGGATTAGCCGGATCCCCGGTTCTTAATAAATCAATTGTCCAGACCGTACCGATAGACCTATCTTTTGGTTTATAGAAAGGTTTCTTCCCCTTGACCCACATTAAAAGGCAAGGCTCATGCCGCCATGAATAGAACGAATAGGTTAATATTGCGCAAGGCTTGACCCAAACAATCTGCTGATGAATTAGAATACCCAGCTCATCGCAAATTCCCTCAATCATGGATCTGCGCCTTGAAGCATGCCAAAGATAGAGTGCCGTGTTTTCTTTGATATGTTTAAGGCCAACCGTATAAAACTTTTTCATGAATTCCCTGGCATCGGGAATATCCACCTCATGATAAACATCTGACCAATCATGGCCTCCTGTAGGCCTATTTGCTCCGGTGTAGTCAACGCAATATGGCGGATCCGTTGCAAACAAGCTTGCCTTCTCGCCCTGCATTAATCTTATAACATCCTCTTCATTTGTAGAATCGCCACAAAGAAGCTTATGCTCTCCTAAAATCCAGAGATCTCCCTTTTTAGTAACTGCCTCCTTCGGCGGTTCAGGGATATCATCAGGCAGGGTTTTGCCGTCTCCCATGTTCTCAATCTCAAGCTCTGAAACCTCCTCCCGTAGTTCTTTTAGCCGGAGATTAAGATAATCCTCCGGCATATCTTTCCTGAGTTTTTCAAGGACCGGAATTAAAGCGGCTGTCCAAACGCCAACAATCTGCTGGGAGTTTAAAGTCACGTTCATGGCCATCTCAGAGGCCTCATCAAGGTCAACCATGATTGCAGTGACAGTTTGCGCACCGTCAGCCTGAAGAATCTTATAGCGCTGATGCCCGGAAATGATATGCATGGTGCGCTTATTTATGACTAAGAGATCCACCAAACCGAACTTCTCAAGAGAATGCCTTAAACCTAAAAGGGCTTCCTCAGAAATCTCTCTTGGGTTATAAGGCGCCGGCTTTATATCGGACACCTTGATGTCGCAAATGTCCGGCTTGACGTTAATCTTCGGCATACAAAACTCCTTTCGTTTTTCTGCGTAACTCTATCATCTACAAAGGCTTAATTTTATCTTCGCTGAATAGAATTCTTACCCTAAAATACCCTTTTGCGACCACGACATCACTTTTTGAAATTTTAAATCACTCGCTGCCCGCGCCTCGCCCGACCCGCGCTGCCAGCCCCCTCTGGAAGGACCCATTAAACAAGTTGCTTTGCCTCCATCTCAAGACCATTCTTAAACCACTCCGCAGGTTTTTTAATATCCTTTTTATCTTTCTTAAAGTCTTTGCATAGCCTGATCATCAACCCCGGATCAGGCGGATATCCTTTGTCCATCTGATAACTAAACATAAAGCTGTAAAGGTTAACATCCTCAAGCAACTCCGCACAGCAAGCCTCCAATTGCTTTACGCACTCATCTGTAGGCTTGGCATAAGGCAGGTTTTTAGGGGTTTTCCACAGGTCTAAAAGACCATTTTGCGTATTGTTAAGTAAATATTGTTTATTTCTATATTGTTCCAGTGCCCCCGGTGTCACTACTACCGGTGACACGGGGGATACTGGTGTAGTGCCCTTGGTGTCACTAGTGACACCTATGTCACCAGTTGCCTCTGTGGATAACTCCGCATTAAGAAGCGTGTAAATATTAGATCTTCCCTTTGTCCGGTCAATACAAATAACCTTGATCTGCTCTAGGCTCTTAAGCATGCGGATGATAGTGCGCCTGCTTACCGCGCAATGCCGGGCTAAAGTAGTCACTGAGGGAAAACAATCCTGCCCCCTTACATTGGCGTAATAACAAAGCCAGACATATACCGTTACTGCGGTAGATCCTATCCGTTTGCTGATAAACTCAAGGACCGGCTTTCCTACCCAAAGGAATTTGCCGTCTCTTAAATCCCTGATATCTATGCGTTCTTCTGCCATAAATGTTCTTTTTATTTTTTCCAGCGTATCCATCCCCAAAAACTTAAAACAAAATAGATCGTAAACAATACTCCCTGCGCATAAAGCCTATGCCTGAAATCAACAACTGCCCACCCGGCATTCGTCAGCATCCAAAGCAGAAAACCTCTCCGGTCTTTCCTGATGTTAAGGACGACACCGATGATTGACAGAGCTGTCAAAAACCACATTATTTTTTCTTTGGTTTCTTCTTTCCGAAAGGACGGTTTGCCTCAACTAACTTCCTGCGGTTATACCAGCTAAGCCCTTTATAAACCTTCTTTAAGCCTTTGGTAACTTTCATAGTTCTTCACTCCTCCTTATTCTTTCCACGGTGAATTTATCCTCACCGAGTTTACGGGTCATTAACCCGATAAATATTTGAGCGATGTATTCGCCAACCTCGCTTGAAGCATCGATAACCGCCTTGTCGTTGGTAGCCAAATATCCTGCATGAAGCCTTACCTTAGCTTGACCAAAGGCGTACTCGGCAGTTTCAATTGCCCGGGCTATCTGCTTCTCAATGGTTTTCTTGCCTACCTTTTCATGAAACTTAAACTTGCATACATCGGTCATCTTGACTGCCTCCACTGCGTGTATATCGGATTTTCTCTAAAACTGTCACACCTCTATAAAATATTATTTCAAGTAATCCTGAAGCCCTTCCTTTTCAAAGAGTTCTCTGATTCGGGCTATCTCCCGATAAATAATCATTCTGTGTTTATCAAGGCGCCTGGAGGCCTCGCTGATGGTTAGACCCTCTTCGCCTAAAAGTTTGCACAACTTATGCTGTTGGGGCGTAAGCTTCCGGTATACTTTGGAAAGTTCTATCTTGAGTTCTGAATTAATTTGCGGCAGGGTTTCATCGCTTGCTGCGATTTTGTCTTTTAAGGCAGGTGAATTTTCTTCCTCGTTAAGCGGCTCATCCAATGATAAGCTTTCATAAAATGCTTTGCGTTTATCTGTCTTTGCTTTCTCGGCAAGCTGGCCAAGCACATTCCGGACAACCTCCGCCATATAGGTATTTTTTGAAGCACCCCGATTTTGATCATACTGATCCCGAACCTCCAGCCAGTGTATAAGACACTCTTGCAATAGATCATCGAATCCTTCCCGCTCAAGACATCTCTGTTCTTTTCTGCAATCATTGATTACCTTCTTAGCAACAGCAAGTTCCCAACTCTCAAATAAACCTCCGTAATTGAGACTCATGAGACACCTCCTTTTTTATTTCTTGAGGTGTCTCAAATGAGTCCTAACTAACGATATGCTTTTGAGGATATGAAGTAAATCACGGAGGGCTCATAAACATATGCAGAGATGTCGCTATTTCTGTCTTTTATTCTTCGTTAAATCTTCAATGCCTAATAATTCATTTTGCGTCGGTTCTCTGCCCAAAATACCTGACAGCACTTTTATTATTGCTTCACAGAGTCTTCCATTCCGGAGTTGTTTTTCCGATACGGAAGAATCCTGCGCATAAACCGCACGTATCCTGTCTCCGAATCGTTTGTTAAAATTATTATTTATCCGCTGCCCCATGTTCTTCACCTCTACAGCGTGTATATCGGGTTTTTTCTAAAACTGTCACACCTGTACGCTTGTGACAAATCATAAAAAAATACGATATATACACATAGAAGCCCCTTGATTCCTCTTGACTTGTCGGGGTTTTGTTATAGGGTTGGGGTGTCCAAATAATCTGAAAGGGGGTGAAAACGCATGACCGCAGAGCAGAAAAAGAAAGACAAAGAGTTCTTGAGTAAACTCCATTCCAAGCATTACGGCAAGAAAAAATCAAAAACTCAAAAGCCGAAAGCTCCGGTTGATAATTCTCCGTCGCCCAAAGAAGGTATTGTCTTGGCGGCTGGCAGCACGCGTAACGAACTAATGCTGACGGCTAAACAGCGCGGAGTTAAGAATTTCCGGGTGCTTAATAAGCAAGAACTCACTGACGTGCTCAAGAACATCGGTGATCAGAAGGCTGTCGATACTATTGTGGCCGGGGCCGTGGCCAGATGGAAAGCTGGCTGGGGAAAAAACAAGAAGCAAAAAACCCAAGCATAAGTGTTTTACCGCCGCCATGCAGAAGATAGTTTTTGCATGGCGGCTTACCCAAACCAAGAAGAGATGATTCTATGATTGTGAATACTAAAACAGAAAAGAAAAAACGCTATGTCATCTACACTCGTTGCTCTACTGATGACCAAGCGCAAGGCGACTATACCACCCTTGACGCGCAGGCCCACCATTGCAAAAACATGATGGATGCTTTCGGCTACGAGCCGGCAAACTTTGGTGATAACGGCGTAGTTAACGATAACGGCTATTCCGGAAAAGACCTAAACCGTCCCGGCATCCAAGCCATACTCAAAGACATCCAGAAAAACAAATCCTTTGATGGCATTATCTTCTTCCGCCTCGACCGCCTGACCCGCAATCCTCGCGACCTCTACAGCATGATCGATATTTTCAAGGCGCAAGAAGTCGACTTCTTATCCGTCCGTGAGAATCTTGACAGCTCAACTGCCATCGGTCGAGTTGTCATCGGCATCATCGGATTGCTGTCAGCTTTTGAGCGCGAACTCACCGGAGAACGCGTCAAAGCTTCACAGATTGCCCGGGCAAGACAAGGCAAATGGGTTGCCGGTAAACCACCGTTCGGCTACAAACAAGTAAAAGACGGCGAACCGCTTCCAAACGGAAGACAACCTCACAAGAATGAAATTGATGACACGATCGCGCCGCACATAAGGCTCATTTTTGAGCTGGCCGCTGAGAATAAAACCTTGAGCGAAATCGGACACACCCTCATACAAAACGAAGTGCCGACAGCAAAGAAAATGCTGTGGCGAAAACAAACGGTCGCAAAAATCATAAAGAATCCGTTCTACAAAGGCATGATTTCGTATTCCGGCGAGATCCATAAAGGCAACCACCTTGCGATCGTTGATGAAGAACTCTGGAATAAAGCAAACCGGGTCATTTCGGCAAACCTTCCCGGCCATAGGTTTAAAAAAATCGCCAAGGATTATAACAATCGTCTCAAGGGATTATTGCGATGCGGGAAATGCGGGAGTAGCCTTGTCTGCACCATCGCGCACAGCCATACTGGAAACATTTTTTATTATTATGAATGCAGCCGGGCGAGACAGCGGCTCGGGTGTGACACCAAGCGGATATCCGCTACGGCGTTTGATGAAGCGGTAATTGCCTTCTTTAGGCGAGCGTCAAAAGATCAGGAAATAATCGTGAAGGCGATGGGAAATGCGATTAAGGACAGTGCGACCAAACTGGATATCTACGACAAAGAAATCAAAACACTACAGAAGAAGCTCGATATAGCCAAAAAAGCGGCGGCTAAACTATTAAACCTTGCCATCGAAAAAGTGGTCTCAAAAGGCGTCACCTACTCCGAGAAAATGGACACCTACGAGAAAGAAGTCACCGTATTGGAAGATCAGCTATCTAAAGCGCTGGCACGCCGCAGGGCCGCTGACATGTCGATCCACTCCAGCGAGTATTTGTATTCAAACCTGCGGTTTGCCATGGAGCATCTGGACAAAGCACCGGCCGAGGCTCAGATTACCCTGCTAAAAGCCCTTATCAAGGCCATAGACGTCCATGATGACCATGTGATAATGCGGATGTATATCGGGGAACCTTTCGAGGAACTAACCTGCCAAATTGACCCTAAAAAACAGGAAACCCTGCCTTGTGCTGTTGCCAACACCGGACAGGGTTCGCCTGAGCGTCCACAATGGCGGTGTTCATGCGACGAAATCAGAAACTTCTATCGTGTTGTTCGAACTAATTCCTGATCTTCTTGCCCCGCCCGCTTGGCCGCATTTGTTGATCAAAAACTGTATCTATGGCGGGCTTCG
>Ga0116184_10000905_pt1 | contig 31219 bp, 28 predicted proteins | sample AD_JPNNA5_MetaG_FD_89886 | JGI IMG/M metagenome (GOLD analysis project Ga0116184, IMG submission 89886) | Active sludge microbial communities of municipal wastewater-treating anaerobic digesters from Japan - AD_JPNNA5_MetaG | ecosystem: Engineered > Bioreactor > Anaerobic > Digestate | place... | reverse complement strand
AATTAAATTGCTGGTGCTTAAAACCGACAGGACAGTGCTCCCTCGCTGGGCAGGGTATCTGCTCCTCTTTGCAGGAGGTATTGTGCATGGCATGTTTTCATCGGGTGGGCCGTTTGTTGTACTGTATGCATCAGGAGCAATTAAGGACAAATCACAGTTTAGAGCATCGCTCTGCGTATTATGGTCAACGCTCAATACAATCATTATTGTAACGTATATACTCAAGGGTCGATTTTCAATGCAGAGCTTTATCGATTTAGGTGCTGCAATTCCTTTTTTAATTGGCGGAATTATTATAGGTGAAGCTTTGCATCATAAAGTAAATGCAAGAACCTTCAGTATCATTGTGTTCAGTATGCTGCTCGCAACTGGAATTATAATGATTTTATAATTATAGATTAAAAGTGTAATAAAAAATTAAACATGAAGGGGTTTTTATGAGTTACGAAACAATAAAAGCAAAAAATTGTCATCTCGAATTTTTAAATGATAATCATAGCGCACTGACGCGCTATGGAAAACACCTTACGATTGCTGGTATTGATGCGTTAATAGAACAGGCTGACCGTCAGATTGTTATCAATTCAGATCAGAATACGTATGTTGCGAGCGACCCTGTGCTTGATACCCCAGAAAATAGAAAGCTATTTATGAGTTACTTTGGTGGAATAGAAATACAAATTGGATGGGTTGCAGGACCTAATAGTACAATGAATGGCATGGAGTATCACAAGTCTAATGAGATTATAGTAGCAGTGACCGACCAGGTTTTGCTCTTAGGGTTACAGAGTGATATTGATGCCAGGTATCAGTTTGAGAGCAAAAAAGCAAAAGCGCTCTATCTTAATCGGGGATCATGTTTTGAACTCATGCCCGGTACATTGCATTTAAGTCCATGCAAAACAGACGATAGAGGGTTTAAGTCGTTGATAATTTTGCCTAAAGGAACAAATCTGCCGCTCGAAAGTTTTACATATGAGCAGTCTGGAAGCGATACTGTCACAGAGGAACGTCTTTTGTTTATGAAAAACAAGTGGCTTATCGCTCATCCGGAACGGAAACCGCTTATCGAAAAAGGCGCGCATCCCGGGATTGTTGGAGAAAATATCAGAGTCTGGTATTAAGCTTTAACCTATTTTTTCTCTGGATTAAAAATTGAACCCAGTACGTTACCAATCTCGACGGTAACATTAATAAGCTTATCGCCTATTTCCTCAATTGCGGACTCGATGATAGGTGAGGCCTTTTGTGTTTCTTCTTTATAAAAATCAAAACCACCTTTAAGCTCTTCTCCAGTATCGGCTTTATGAATACCACGGCGGAGATACACACCATCGATAATTGATTGGTAGCTTCCGCCCTGCACCCATTCGTGGAGTTCTTTTAGCCTCATGACGGCAAAGGGGTGTGTTGCATCGAGCAGATTTGTAAACTTGTGTACTTGATCAATAAGTCCAGAAGCGGCTTCGTATTCCTGTGCCTGTTTGAAAAATTCATTAATATTAACTTCTCCTGGTTTTGTGCCTCCTGCCAGTTTGATGAGAAGTTCGTAGGATGGCTCAGGATTCTGGAGTGCAAGAACTTCCACCCGGTCTGCAGAAAGCTCACTTTTACGATCCCACTCACGGAGTGCGAGGATTATGGGAACAATAAGCATCTGCGATACGGGGAGCAGGTTAAATGTTATATTGAGCAGCAAATAAAGTAGTGTTTTATACGCTGCATGACCGCTCATAATATGTCCAAGCTCGTGAGCAAGGAGACAGGTTAACTCATCATCATCGAGCATATGCAGTACCGATGAATTGATAACAATCATCGGTTTATCAACGCCTAGTGTGCCGCCATTGAGAAATGGACTCTGTGTGACAAATACTGTGGGCTGTACAGGCCAGTCAAACGTTGTACAGAGGCGATTCATGATAGTCCACAGTTTAGAATACTGAGTTTCCGAAACGCGTATTGAATTAGCCAGGAACATTAGTTCTAATTTGCGGTCTGAAATAATACCGAGAATTTTTTTTATAAATTCATCAAAACCCGGAATTGATTTTAGTGCAGCAAGTGCAGCTCTGTCTGCAGGATGTTCCCATGACCGGGAATCGATTGCTTCAAAGGTGGTTACTTTGCCTGGCAGCATGGCGTTACCTCTCAAGTAGGTTGTTTGTTTTTCTAATACTTTGAAATTAGACAATTTACACTATAAATGATATGCTTTATCTTGTAAACATCAAGTAAAATGGCTTGATAGCCAGATACAAGGAGTGATGCATGGTTGATTTTTTAATTAAGGGCGGTGTGATTCTCTGGGTTATCCTTAGTTTGTCAATTGTTGGCATAGCAGAGGAATTTGCGCTTGCTCTATCTCAAAAAAATTCAGGTAGATGAAGAACAATTGTTTAATAGGGTTAAAGGTGCATTACAGAAACAGCACTATGATGAGGCTCTGGCTATTTGTGATACCAGTATTTCTCCGCTTGCAAAGCTCATTAAAGTAGGTATCGAGTACCGAGAGCATCCTCAAGTGATGCAAAAAGAAGTTTTGCGAGATGCTGCAAATCAGGAAATCCCTGAACTGGAAAAGCATATTTCGTCGCTCGGAACAATTGCTCATATTGCACCGCTTCTTGGACTTTTGGGTACCGTTACTGGAACCATGAAAGCATTTGGTGTTTTAGGAAATTTTGGTGCAGTGTCAGATCCGTCTGTGCTGGCAAAGGGTGTTTCCGAAGCATTAATTACTACAGTGGGAGGAATTATTGTCGCTGTCCCTGCTGTAATATTTTATAACTATCTTGTTACAAGAGTTAATACCATTCTCATAAAGATGGAAAACCAGGTGAATGCACTTATTGCAATTCTTTCTCCACAGGTAAAACAAGAGGAACCTTATAAATCGCTTGCTGCAAAACTCGAGGCAAAGAGAGAGGAGAAGCGGTTATGATTATAGAACGTCGCTTAAAACCAAATGTCAATGTTGATCTTACACCGCTTATCGATGTTATTTTTCAGCTTGTAATTTTCTTTATGATTACTACAACATTCAAAACTAATCCTGCAATTGCACTTGATCTGCCAGAGGCAGGAACATCGGAACCAGTTATTTTGAATCAGCTTACCATTACAGCACTTTCTAAAGACGAAGTATACATCAATGAGATTAGAACTACTGTAGACGGTGCTGCTAAAGTTATTAAAAATGAAATGGATGCCAAAAAGCTGGATGTCAAACAGGTAAATTTGCTTGCTGAAAAAAATGTTTCATATGATGTTATTATTTCATTACTGGATGCATGTAGGACAAATAACATAAGTAATATAGCACTTAACACTACGTTGCCAAAAGGAAAAAAGTAATATGAAAAATGGCCTCATAGAAAACAGGCATAGCCGCACTGGTTTTGCTTTTGCACTTTCACTTTTGGGGCATATGTGTATCATCGGATTTTTTATGGTTTTGCGAGTGTGCAGTGTTTCTGATGTTGGCGCAATGAGTGGTCCAATGCTCATAAGAATAGGTTCAGAGATAGCAAACGAAGATATGCTCAAAGCTGCACAATCTGAAACTGTGCAGGAAAATTCAGGAGAGGTTGTACCGCAAGAGACATCAGCAAATACAGCAGCAAAAGCAGCAGAGACGCAGCCTCCTCCATCAGCAGTACAATCTCAGCCAGTAAATACAAATTCTGGTAAAACTGCGCAGCAAACAGCATCACAGACCAGTAAAGCTTCCAGCACACAGGCTTCTGCTGCACAGCCATCATCGGCACAACCTTCGGAACAAACAAAACCATCAGAACCCCAGGTAACGAGCATTAAAGGAACAGAGACAGGCAATTCGTATGAGATACAGTATCTTGGTGCATCCGGTGAAGTCCGCAGGTCACTTTCTGTTCCTATCATGCTTTATATGCCTGTCCCCAATGTTCTTCCGGCATCGCTTATTGATGGAATACGCGACAGGGTAATCAATGGCACAATTTTTGCAACAGCAGATGAGTTAAAAAAAATAATGCTAAAGTATTATGTGCGCACAGGAGACACGTACCAGCTCAAGGGTTTTGCACAGCCTGATTTTACTGAACGACCCGATATCTGGTCGATACTTGAAGCAAATGGCTATGATATGTTCAATGCAGAGTACAAAATGGGGAAAAATCTGAGACCTGTTCAGATACGGTTTACTGTTTTGCCACCAAAGGGAAATGAAGGTGGCATGCTGGTAAATATAAAACTAATAAAGAGTTCAGGTTATTCAGATATTGACGAGGCGGTTTTATTTGGATTTAAGCAAGGAAGATTTTCAAACAGCAGTAACCGAGAGATTGATGCGGTGTTTACCTATTGGTTCTAAAATGTTTTGCTTCCTATAAAAAATATAGTATATTTTTTATATATTATTGTGAAAGAGGAGATGTATATGATTTCACAGAAAGTAATTGACAGAATCAACGTTCAGATTGAAAGGGAAATGTACTCAGCTTTTCTGTATATGACTATGTCTGCAGAAATGTCAAAACAGGGGTATACCGGAATCGCAAAATGGCTCATGGTGCAATATCATGAAGAAATGTTCCATGCAATGAAGTTTTATAAATATTTAATCGAACAGGGAGCAAAACCGGCTGTACCTGCAATTAAAGAAGCTCAGGTTAAGAGTGGTATAGGTATTAAAGAGCTTTTTACAGAAGTACTCAAACATGAAAAAACCGTTACTGCTTCCATTAGAGAGCTTTTAGAGCTAGCAAGCGCTGAAAAGGATTATGCAACAGAAAATGTTGTGCGGTGGTATATTGACGAACAAGTTGAAGAAGAGAAAAATGCTGAAGAAATTTTACAAAAAATAGAGCTTCTTGGAGAAAACAAACAGGGTTTATTCATGCTGAATATTGAACTGGGTAAACGAGAACTCAGTGTTGCCTCTAACTTTGTTTCTTTTACATAAACTCCCTCCTCCTTAAACCCCAAGCTCTTATAGGCAAGGGGGATTGGCCATGTGGAATAATCTGCATGGCCTTTTTTTATAATTGAAATAATTTTATGAGTAGAATTTTTAGATGTAGTACCTTACAATAGGCTCAAAGATTAAAAGAATTTTTTATAAACGACTACTTGAGAGTAAGAGTGGAATGTAATTCTTTTTTATAAACATCCATAAGCGAGTGATAATCTCATGGTACACGATAATGAAATTGTATATCAGGCAAAAAAAGAGCTCAGAAAGTCTATTCGAACTTCACTCAAATCGTTTTGGGCTTCCTCTTCGGCTGCTGAGAAAAATCGCCTTGGTGTATTGCTTTCAGAAAAAATAAAGAAAGTTCCGGCATGGGATTCATGTGCTCACATTTGCGCATTTTTATCGATGCCGGACGAGCTTGATACCGGACCGCTTATAACCGCAGCACTCAACCAGAACAAGCATGTGTATGTTCCCCGCATTGAAGGTTCTGATATCGATTTTGTTATATTAGAGACCGATTGGAATTCCTGGACCAAAGATGCATGGAACATACCTGTCCCCCCGGGAGAGCTTCCTGCTGTAAAACCTGAGCTTTTTATACAGGAACCATCACTCATTGTGGTGCCTGGTTTGGCGTTCGATACAACAGGCCGAAGACTGGGGCGGGGCAAAGGGTTTTATGATCGTTATTTAGGAAAGCTTTTAGCTGTGTCAAAACAGTTGCAAAAGCCTATGCCGTTTTTAGTAGGGGTAGGTTTAGAACTTCAGCTTGTTGAAAGTGTTCCTGCAGATGATCATGATTTTAGGGTTGATACAGTAATTGTAATTTGATCAGGTGCTGCGTAGTATCTCTCTAAGAGGGCATATTGTAATAGTTTGACTTAAAAAAATATCAGCCAATCAGTGCAAGATAGATATCATTAACGTTAGTTCCTGTCGCACCACTCACATATATGCTGTTGCAGTTCTTAAAAAATGAATACGAATCGTTATGTTTAATAAATTGAACAGGTTCAAGACCAATCTGTTTCATGCTCTCTATAGTTCTGCTGTCTGCAAAAGCACCTGCTGCGTCAGTTATCCCGTCAATTCCATCGGTTGCAGCGGTGAGCAGGGTTATTTTAGAAATGATTTCGTTTGGTGCCGAGGCCATTTCGTTAAGAAATGTAAGTGCGAACTCCTGTGCCCGTCCCCCTTTACCTGTCCCCGCTACTTCAACAGTTGGTTCGCCACCTGCAATAATACAGATTGGCTGTGATGAATGTGCTGCCTGTTTTGCATATTGCAACACAATACGCCAGAAAGCTCGTGCTTCTTTATGCACATCACCTGCGATTCTTGAACCAAGGTAGAGTGTTCTGTATCCAAGCAGCTTTGCTGTTTCAATGGCATACGTACAGGCAAGTCGGTTAGAACCAATAATGAGATTGGTGTTTTTTGAGAAAATAATATCACCTTCTTTGGGTGTATCTGGAACAAGATTCCTCAATCCATGATGGAAGAGCCGGATAATCGATTGAGGTGTTTCGGGTATTAGTTCATACTTTTGCAGTATTCCAAATGCATCTACCCACGTTGTAGGATCAGGTGCTGTCGGTCCCGATGCAATGGTGCTGATATCATCGCCTATAACATCGGAGATTATGAGCGAGAGCACTTCTGCTGGGTAAAATACTTTTGCAAGATTTCCACCTTTTATCATTGAGAGATGTTTGCGTACTGCATTTATTTCTTTAATGCTGGCACCGCAAGAAAGTAATTTTTTTGTAATATAAGCTTTTTCTTCAAGTGTAATATGGTGCATTGCATCGGTATAGGGAGCACATAATATTGACGAACCACCACCGGAAATAAGATTGATAACAAGTGTATCTTCAGTGCATTGACGTGCAAAATTGAGTAATGCTTTTGAAGCGTTAATACTCGAAAGATCAGGAATTGGATGCGAACCATACACGGATTGTATTTTTTTTAGCGGAACGGCATTTGGTTTATTTACAGCAATAAGTCCTCCGGAAACATAGTCACCGAGCAGTGACTCGATAACACTCGCAGAAGTGGCACTGGCTTTTCCAAAACCTGTAACGAGTAATCGTTGGTATCGAGATAAATCAAAATTTTTAGTTAGTTGTTCTGTCGAAACACAAAGTTTACCATTTTGTACATAGAGACATTGTTGGATGAGATTTGATGGTTTTGCATGCTGCACAGCAGCTTCTATGATCGCTACTGCCTGTTCTCTTCGTTTCTGTGGTTCCACTAGTAGTATTGTAAATGTAATCTGTCTTTTGGACAAGTTAATGTATTGACCTTCTGAAAGCTAAGGCATACTATATCATATATGGAATTCTTAAAATTGGTTAAAAAACGCTGTAGCGTGCGAAAATTCAGTGTACAACCTGTTTCTCGAAAAGAAATCGAAGCCTGTCTTGAAGCTGCGCGGCTTGCGCCATCGGCTTGTAATTCACAACCGTGGCATTTTATTGTTGTGGATGAAGGAAAGCTACTCGTAGAAATGCGTGAAGCTGCAGTAGGTAATCCCGTGCCAATCAATGTTTTTGTTCGGCAAGCACCGGTCATTATCGCAGTAGTAGAAGAAACAGCAAAATTGGCTGCCAGTATTGGTGGCTTTATAAAAGGACACGGCTATAAGCATCTCGATATTGGAATGGCTGTAGAAAATTTTTGTCTTGCAGCTGCGGAACGGGGCATCGGAACATGCATACTTGGCTGGTTTGATGAAAAACGAGCGAAAAAAATACTTGGTGTTCCAAAAACAAAGCAGATTCCGTTATTGATAGCAGTTGGTTATCCTATTGAGAATTTCCAGATTCCTGAAAAAAAACGCCGTGAACTTTCTGAAATCGTGTCGTACAATGGATACTCCCGTATTGAACCTGATGCCGGCTCAAACGAACAGACCTGTAGATAAATAGCGTTCACCAGTATCACAAATAATTGTTACAATTGTTTTATTGGTTAGCTCGGAGCAGGATGCAAGTTTTCGTGCTGCCCATACATTTGCTCCGCTGCTAATCCCAGCTGTAATTGATTCGTTTCTCGCAAGGCTTCGTGCTGTCTCTTTTGCATCGTCATTGGTTACGGTAAGCACTTCATCGAGTATTGTCCGGTCAAGAATTGGCGGAATGAATCCTGCTCCTATGCCTTGAATTGCGTGGGTACCAGGTTTCCCACCAGAGAGAACCGGTGAGTCAGCAGGCTCTACAGCTACGAGCTTTATGGAAGGATTTTGTCTTTTGAGATATCTTCCAACACCAGTAATGGTTCCCCCTGTCCCCACACCAGCTACAAAGTAATCAATAGCATGACCAGCTGCTTCCCAAATTTCGGGACCGGTGCTCGTTTCGTGTGCTCTCGGATTGGCAGGATTTTCAAACTGCATGGGCATAAAAGCCCGTAATGATTCACGGAGTTCGCGCGCTTTTGCTATTGCTCCAGTCATTCCTTCTTTGCCTGGTGTGAGCACCAATTCTGCTCCGAATGCTGTGAGGAGCTGACGCCGTTCAACACTCATAGTATCAGGCATTACAAGAATAACCTTGTATCCCTTTTTCCTGCCTATTGCTGCAAGTGCAACGCCGGTATTTCCACTCGTAGGTTCAATGATAATACCACCCGCTTTGAAAGAACCATCTCGTTCAGCTTGTTCAATCATACTAAGTGCTATTCGGTCTTTAATACTGCCAAAAGGGTTGCGATTTTCAAGCTTGACAAGAATGCGTGCATACTCTTCAGGTTTTTTAGTAAGTGCAATGAGTGGAGTATTTCCTATCGTCGTAATAATGTCCCTATCCATAGATTCACTTTGCTCCTTTATCTCATAAGATGGTATGCTAGATGCCTTTCGTAACGGCTGGTTCATGTTTGAAATATACTGGGAATAGCAATAAAAACAAAACAGGCTCAAGAGTACTTACAGGGCTTGTTTAGTGCCAGGAAAATTGTGAAAAGCCGATTTCTAAGTATTGAATCATCGAATATGTAGAAATGGACGCAACATATTGTGTGCATCACAACGATATACACCATATATTCTACTAACTAAATTTATTCACAAACTTCCTTACACTATACAGGGCTTGTGGACAGTATCCAGTTTTCTAACAGGTTTTATCAATGTTTTTGGGCAGCACCCTTATTACCTATAAGGTCCTATTATTGCGACACGCTTGCCATATAGTTTGCTCTGATGCTGCCGGAAAAGTCAGCTTTGGGTAACCTATACGTGTACCTATCGTTTGCCTAAAGCCATGTCACCTATGCGATAACAGCCATTATAAATACCAGCTTTATGGTTTAAAAGAATCTGTTCATTGTATAGCGACAGTAGTTCATCTTCAGTGAGCATCAACTTGAGTACCTGTGCAGCGCATTCAATATTTTCCAGCTCATAGGTTGCATCGCCAAGCTCGGCTGCACGGATTGCTCCCCACCGTTCGTGTCCTCCGACTCGCTGAATAAAGAGTTTTGGAACAGGATAAAAGGCAAGTTCGCTTGGTTTAGTTATCAATACATCAGTGCTGCGCATGAGGAGATTCGTTGCATATACAGCGGCAAATTTATTTTCATTATAGAAAATGTGTACCCCGGTAACTGTTTCGGTGAGCGCTTTTTTACAGAATTGTATGGTTTCCTGCCAGTTGTTTTTATGATGCTGAGCTATATCTTCAAGATTTAGTTTTTCCAGCAGATTCATCACTTTATCTAAAACTGCAACATGATCGCCACAATTGACATAGAGAGCTGACGTACCTTCGTTAATAAGTGGGACAATTTCTTCAATGAGCCGTGCATTGAGTTCAAATTGTGCTCCCGCTCCTCCAATTGAAATGAGGACACGCCTTGGTAATTTTTTAGTGATACGTTTAAATCGCGCATCGGTGTCATGTTCCAGATTAGCAACAAGTTCATGAACAATATAATGCCCTACCATTTTGATAGCGTTCGATGGCATCGGTACTGAAAGCTCTTTAGGCGATTTCATTTCACGAAGAATCCTATACCCGAGGTATGATGAAGGACTCTGAACAGTATGTATTGCACCTTCTGCGAGGTGGAGTGCCATTGGCCAATTGTCGGGAATCATGTTAATGACATTTGTCATGCCAGCATGTAGTGCTGCCTGTGCAGGCCACGCATGTGTCGCAATAAACGGCATAGTTTTTTCAAATGATGCACAAAGAGGAGCAAAAAGCTCTGCGACTTTTTGATCAACAGCATTGTATGTTAATTTTTTAAAACCTTCGTAATTGAGCGGTTCCCAGAAAAACTTATTAAAAAGAGCATATTTTTGCGACAATCTCGATCCAAGGGAGTATAACTGATTGAGTTTTTCCACAATTTTCCCAGCAGTGGTGTCTGAAAAGCCATTGATATCAAACCAATAGGGAATAAATCCGTAATGTTTCACTACAGAAGCAACAGCAATGGCAATACGGTAGTGGCCAAATCCCATCCGAATGTTGCCAACAATGATACCCTTTTTAGAATCTATAGGCGAACCATCAGTGTTGTTGAAAAGATTCATGATAGCTAAGTCATCGTAGAGAATAGGATTTTTTACAGCTGTAAGTGTATACTGTGTATTCCTGTCGTCACCGAACTCTTTAAGATATGCATGCTGCTTTTTATTAGCTTCCCTGATAGTTTTGTTAGGAATTTTATTGTTAAAAATTGTTGATGTTTTGTCCATCATAGCGCTCCTTATCATGAAATGATTTTGGAGGGAATCTCAATTGTTACGAGTTTCCCTTTGCCTGTGTACCATGCTTGCTTTTGTGGTATGAGGTTCTCGTTTTTGTACTGTACAGACTCTATTTCTTGAGGTACCCGTATAAACAGTTTACCGCTTCCTAATGTTTTAGGGTTGATTTCTATGGTGAGTATTGCCTGTTTGTCTCTAATTGTATAGGAGAAGTTTGTAATTTCTGATCCTGCATACAGTGAGCAAGTAGTGCCAATTACACTCACAGGTTCATTGTTTGGGTAGAAGAGGCAAACACTGCTGTGGGCTGGAATTGTCAGCATGGTATCATGAATCCAGAACCAGCCATCGGGTGTCCGCACAAAACATGGTTTATCAATAAATATATCATGTTTATGTTCGGTTGTATTGAATAGTGCTGTATACTGTTTCGTGTCTATTGAGAAATTCACTTCTGTAATTTTACCGCGTTTTCTTATAGCATTAATTTTTTTTGCGCTATGAGGAAAAATGGAAAGATACAATTTCCATTGATCTTCTGTATACTCAGAAAGATTGTCCGATGTAAATAAGACATTCCCAAGTGTTGTGTTTGCAAGAATCAGTGTAAATTTTTCGTGTTTACTCAATTTTAAATTAGTACTGCGGAGCAAAAACACATCAGGATCATTGATAAATGCAAGCCGATCGAGATGGTATCTGCCAATTGTATTTTGAATGGCGTTAAGGGTCGATGGCCGTTCGCGGTGTGCTATTTTTCTATAAAGCTTATTGTCCCACTGTAAATCAATATCAGGACCAATTCTACAGAATTCTACTTTACCAAATGCATGCCAGAGCGGAACACCGCACCCAAGTATCTTTTTATTGCCAACAAGCTCTCTCAAAAACAGCATTGCATCTTCCATGAGTTCTCCGCGGCTCTTTCCGTAAACAGGTTCAATACATGCGGCGTATAAAAAGTCTAATTTAACGAGCTCAAAGCCCCAATCATTGAGTACTATATCGAATACTTTTTTAAGATATGCACGTACTTCTGGTTTATAAAAATCGAGTGTGTAAAAACCAGACCAGTTACCACCGCATGAGATTATGGAACCATGGCTGTTTCGCATGAGCCAATCCTGATGCTCCTCAAAGATTTTTGATTTAGTTTCACATACAAGCGGAGCAAGCCATAACCCGGGAGTATATCCTGCTTCTCGAATTGCAGTTGCCAGGTATCGCATGCCCTGGGAAAATTCTGGCTTTAATGAGAGCCAGTCACCAACAGCTGTCTGGTAACCATCATCGATTTGGAAAATATTTATTGGAATATTGTGTTTTTTGAAGGAATTAAGATTATCTAAAATTATAGTTTCTGAAATATTCTGGTAATAGTTATACCAGCTTGTCCATCCGGTGCATGGTTCGGCGGCAAGTCTCGGTTTGTTAAGCGCAGAAAAATATGTATTAAAAACTTCATCGATTGATCCTTCCTGGATAAAGATATCCATAACGGGTTTATTTGCATAAGGTTTGCTACTATGCTGGTACTGTACTCCTTCGAGATCTTTTATTAGTGTAACTTCACCGGTCTTAGTATTTGTTTTTATAATGGTAAATCCGTTTGCCTCATTGAGGCTTGCAAACAGAATTGCCCATGTGTCGGATTGTCTGATGTAGGCATAGGAAAAACCATGTAGCACACCTTTTTTGCGTGAATAGGGTACAAACGTATAGTCGCCATATCGACTAAGCTGATATTTTTTTAATAGGGGTTTCAATGCATGGGAAGGATCCTTCATGCGATGGCTGAGGGGGTATTCCATTGAATCCGTCCAGGATTGGTACCCATTAAGATAGATATACTCACCGGATTGGAATCCATGGATAAATTTGATAGAAAGTTCTTTAATAAGTATTGGAACTGAATTTTCTACATACACCTGCCACCGCATACCATTCTTTACGCTGATTTGATTAAAGGCTATGAGTACACCATTCTGTGTTATAGTTTGTTTATGCGCAGGCATTTTTATTGTTGTTACTGCTTTGAGCTCATCTGAAGTGCCTGTTCCTGCTTCAATGTATGAAAGAGTAATTTCTGGAATATACATGCTGATTATCGATGTGTCATTCAAGTTCATGGACACCTTCTCCTATTGTAACCGGATAGAATGTTGCTTCTAATCCTGTTTTAGATTTATAGTCTGATCCTACAGTTCTAGCAAAATCATCTAGTGCAGTTTTCTTAATAAGGGCAATAGCGCAGCCTCCAAAACCAGCACCGGTCATGCGTACGCCAATACAATCTGCATACGAACGTGCAGATTCAAATATGGTGTCGAGATGGAGCCCTGTTACTTCGTAGTTTTCTCGGAGCGATATATGGCTTTCGATAAGGAGTTTGCCAAATGCTTTGAGGTCTCCCTTATTGAGTACATCCACCGAAGCCAGGACTCTTTGATTCTCATAAATACAGTGTCTAACGCGTCTTTCGAGGTTAGCATTATTGAGTATTGCTTTATGCTGTTCAAACTGATCTGGTGGTATATCGCAGAGGTTCTGGCACTGTGATAGAGTTGGAATTGTCCTGAGCAATGTAAGTGCTTTCTGGCATTCCTCGAGGCGTTCATTGTATTTTGAATCTGCAAGAGACCGAGGCTTATTAGTGTTAATGAGCATAATTACATAGTCGCCCAATTTTACTGGAGCATATGTATGAGTGCATGCACTCGTATCGAGCAGGAGTGCGTGTTCTGCTTTTCCAAAGGCTACAGCATACTGGTCCATTATGCCACAGTGGACACCAGCATATTCATGTTCTGCTTTTCTGCTGATATGCACAAGGTCGAGCCGCGGAATTTCGAGTTTGTAGAGCCAGGAAAGACCATATGCAAAACATAGCTCCAGGGCAGCTGATGATGAAACACCTGCGCCCATGGGTACATTACTGGTAAACAGTGCATCAAATCCTCGATCCGGCCACTTTCCATTGAATAGATAGTGAAATACGCCCCGCAAATACGAGATCCAGGAAGCTTCAGAAGGTTTTTCATGAAATTGAGGGATGGTAAATGACCACGAACCCTGAATATCCTGATTTTGTATGTTGATAGTGTCATCATCTCTAAGGCGAATTGCCATCGAGAGGTAGCGGTCTATTGCAGCAGGGAAAACCTTACCGCCATTGTAATCGATATGCTCACCAATAAGGTTGATTCTTGCAGGTGAACGAAATACATGGATTTTTTCCGTACTGTTTTTGAATCTGGCTATAAAATCATTGAGAAAATCTGTGTGCTTAAAATCAGCATGCATGTTTACTCCTTGATATTTTCTATTAGTATAGCATATTATTTTACGAATGAAAGTATTGATTTTCTCTGTATGGTCTTTCTTGCCCACCGGAATTGATGTGCAAAAGAATGGCTGCTACAGGCTTTGGTACTTTAATTTTTGTTTTCAAAATAAATTTTACATAGCGAGCGTTATGGTTTATACTTCTTATTGTTGACACATAGTTTGGTAGAATCAATGCGAGGAGTGTTCTCATGAAACAGACTAAACATCGTATAAAAAGTATACGAGTGCGCATGATGCTTTTTCTTGTAGTCCCTATAATTCTTTTATTTGGCCTTATTGGTTCATTTATTTATAGAACTACAGTAAAAGTAACAACCGAACTCATCCATACACAAACGAAAGAGCTCATTGATGTTTCAATTCGCGGAATAGAAAACCATTTTTTGCAGAAAATACAATATTTAAAAACAATATCACGAGATACTCTTATTAAATCAATGGATGTTGATCAGGCAATTGAGTTTTTAAAATCTGAACTAATTTATGATTCTGATATTGAATTTCTCTTTCTTGGAGATAAGACAGGTAATGCTCCCAATACGTATGGAACAACAGCTAATATTGCAGACAGAGAATACTTTAAACAAATAATGGAAGAGGGGCGAGACTATGTTATTACTAATACACTTGTTTCTCGAGCAAAAGGCAATTTGATAATGGTAATAGCCGTTCCGATACTCGACAGTATTGGAAAACCTAAGGGTATCCTGGGTGCAGGAATAGCTATTGACTCATTGACTGCAATTGCAAACATACAGAGCGTTAACAAGGGTTATGGATGGGTAACCGATGGTACAGGGTTGTTTCTTGCGCATCCGCTCGCAGATGTGCGTCAAAAAATAAAAGTGCAGGAAATTGATAAAATTGGTTATAAAGGTTTTGACAAAGCAAGCGAAGAAATACTAAGTGGTTATAATGGTGATGCAGAAATCGTCCGTCTTGATGGTAAAATCGAAAAAGTATACTACAGAACCATAAAATATACCCCACGATGGGCTTTTGGAATATCAATTATAAAGGAAGAATTCGAACGACCTGCCCGTAAAATAGTAGAGCCTTTACTGATAATTTTTGCTGGATTGGCAATTATATTGATTATATTAGTAATTCTCATCAGTGGAATTGTAACACGTCAGATAACCAGTGCATCTAAGGCGATTGAAGAGTTAGCACGAGGAGAAGGTGATCTCACAAAACAACTGTATATTTCAAGTAACGATGAAATTGGAGCAATGGGGCAAAATATCAATGCATTTATTACCATTATCCACGATATAGTGGCAATTATACGAAACACGGTGGAAGCTATGAGAACGGAAAGCATAGGGCTTTCTAATGCCATTAACGAATCAAATAATTCTATTCAAAAAATCAAAGACACGAGTGAAGTAATTAAAAATAAACTATTAACTGAATCCGCATCTGTAACGGAAAGAATGGCAACTGTAGAAGAAATCAATAAAAACATACTCTCGTTTTTGCAAATGATAGAGACGCAATCCCAAAAAATTTCTGAAGCTTCCAGTGCAGTGGAAGAAATTGCTGCTAATATTGAATCGGTGGCAAAAATTATCGACCGGAATAAAGATTCCATCGATACACTCATGCAAGCAAGTGATGTTGGTAAGGAAAATCTAATTAAAATTCAAGAAATGATAAAAGAAATAGAACGTTCAAGTTCTGGAATGCTTGATGCAAATAAGGTAATTTCTGACATTGCAAGCCAGACTAATCTCCTGGCTATGAATGCAGCTATAGAAGCTGCACATGCCGGGGATGCTGGGGCTGGTTTTGCTGTTGTAGCTGATGAAATTCGAAAACTGGCAGAGAATGCAAACAGTCAGAGTAAAACCATAGGTCAGGTATTGAAAAATGTAATTACTCAAATACAAAAAACTGTGAATTATATTGATGATGCTCAGGTAAAATTCGAAACTGTCTTTACCGGCATTAAGAAAGTACAGGACCAGGAAGAAGAAGTAAAGAGTTCAATGGAAGAACAACGTACAGGTGCTCAGCAGATTCTTGCTGCAATGAAAGAGCTCAATAACATTACTTTGGAGATACGCTCAGGTTCTGATGAAATAAAAATTGGTAATAAGACTATCTATGATGAAATGAGCAGGCTCATGAAGGAAACATCAGAAATTGAAGAAGGATCACGTGAGAATGCTCAGGATGCAGAAGCAATAGCGCTTGCAATGTCAAAGGTATTGGATACAAATAATAAAACAAACAAATATCTATATAAAGTAGAAGATCTCGTTCAGCGTTTTAAAGTACGGACAGAGGATAAGGGTGAAGAAACAATATAATACTATCTGCTTTGCCTTGTAGCAATGAATATGCTAGAATACCATGTATGGATGTAATTCAGCAGGCGGTGAATGCAGGTCCTATTTTAGAACTTATATACCAGCTCAAAGTGTCTGATGTTATGACTCGCAACCCTGAAACTATATCGATTCATGCAACTATGCGAGAAGCTCAAAAAAAAATGAGAGAGCGCGGTATTACAGGACTTCCTGTGCTTGATGATAGCAGATTGGTTGGTATAGTATCCATTGGTGATATCATAGATGCTTTTGATGCTGGAGAAATTGATGCTCCGGTTAAAACATATATGACAACTTCAGTAGTAACATTAGAAGACGATATGCCTTTGAGCTATGCAATAACGTATGTAAATAAATATCAGTACCGTCGGTATCCTGTTATTAATAAAACAGGGATGTTAAGTGGAATTATCACAGCAACGGATATAATAAAAGCATTGCTTGTTGCAATGAATTCGGAATTTACTAAGTTAGAAGCACTTGCTAAAAATGATAATAAACCAAATGTTAATGAAAATGGAATCCTTGAGTCGTTACAATTTCCTACTGTAAAATACGATTTTGAACATGCAGGTACAGCTTCTACAGAACTTAAAAACACTTTGAAAAAATATGGATTTGCTAATACTGTTATAAGACGTGCAAGTATTGTAAGTTATGAACTTGAATTAAATCAAATTATTCATTCTGATGGTGGATACATGCAATATACTATTTCAAATAAAGGCGTTGAGATACTTGCACGGGATAGAGGTCCTGGCATACAGGATATTCAGCTTGCATTGCGTGAAGGTTTTTCAACAGCAAATGACTGGATTCGTTCAATTGGTTTTGGTGCCGGACTGGGATTGCCCAATGCGCGAAAATCGTCTGATGAATTTTCTATTGATTCATCAACACGAGGTACGCTTGTTAGGGCATTTATCTTTGCTCAACTTCGTGAGCTTTAATTAATTATATATGGAATAGTAAGAGGAGTTTTATGAAGATTAAAGATATCATGGAACGATTTGATTTTGAACAGGTTGTTGTTACAAACGCTGATAGAACTATTACAGGTGGATATACATCAGATTTACTATCCGATGTAATGGCGAATGCTCAGGAAGGGCAGGTTTTAATTACTATTCAGGCACACAAAAATAGTATTGCAGTAGCAACATTAATTGGGATGCCAGCAATTATAATTTGCAATACTAGACCCGTTCCTGAAGATATGATTGAAGCAGCAGAAAAAGAATCAATTGCTTTATTTAGGACTCAAAAAAATCAATTTGAGGTTTCGGGAATCTTGTATCAGGAATTTATGCGTAAGTGAGAATACGGGCCGATCTACACAATCATTCATGCCTTTCTCCTTGTGGTAGTCTTGAAATGTCACCGCGGTTTATTGCTGAGCATGCTAAAGCGCGCGGTATTGGCTTAATGGCGTTGACTGATCATAATTCTGCATTAAATGCACCTGCCTGGGATATTAATGCTCGACAATATGGAATAATACCGCTTTTTGGAATTGAAGTGACCAGTATTGAAGAAGTACATATACTCTGTATTTTTGGAACACCTGATGAGGCTTTGATTTTTTCAAATGAAATTAGCAAGGTTCAACCAAAAATAAAATACAATGTTGATATGTTTGGAGAAGAAGTAGTTGTTGATGAACATGAAAATGTACTTGATATTTTAGACTACTATCTTGGTATGGCTACCGATTGGTCATTTGATGATGTAATCAGAAATGGGAAAGCAGCGGGGGCTATTGTTATTCCATCACACATAGATCGTCCTGCTTATGGTGCAATAAGCCAGCTTGGATTTCTACCAGAAGGTAATTATGATGCTGTGGAAGTAATCAGAGAAGAATCATATCATGGGAAGCTTGCAGTTATAAAAAATTCTGATGCTCATCATCCAGAACAAATAGGTCGAAGAAATTTTGTTATTGATACAGAATGCAATTTAATAAATAATCAGGGATATGTAAATATTGAAAATTTAAGAGAGGTCTTATATGAAAAAAAAATCATCATATCGTGAAGTAATTTTTTCAATAAAATACCTTCTGTTAATACTAGTTGTTATTATAGTGGCTTCATTGCTAATGATTTTTGATAATTTGATTACAATTGGAAAAAATTTAGAATATTCTGTATACCTATATGAGGAAATGGGAATAAATTTACCTTATGCTTCGCTTAATTTTGAAACTGATTTTACACATTTTATTCCATTATATTTATATAAAAATAGAATAGATGATAATTTTTTCTTTAAAAACTTTAACATTGTTAAAAAATCACAAAATATTTGGCTTTCAATTAAGGTGACATCGGATCAAGTTGAAGGCAATGTTTTGATGATATATACTGATAACGCCTTTTTAAAATCAGCATATATAATCAATAAAAACAATAAAAATATTTTAAAAAAATCTGATTATAATAGTGTGTTGTTAAAAAATACCAATAGGAAAATAGTTCTTGATGTTGCTTCAAAACTAAATGAAAAAGAGTATAACTTATATTTACAGTTTGCAGGTGATCCTGGTAATATAAGAGTCTTTACATATGATAAAAATAATTTTGTTAAATTGCAGGAATTACTATTTTTATTAGTTGGAATTTGGTTGGGTATATTATTAATTGTAATTTCTAACATATCAAGAATATTAGAAAAAAAAGATAATAGAAAACTTATTGCGTATATTTTTATTGTTATTTATATATTATCATATTTTGGAATTTTGATTGTAAGAACAGGCTTTTTTTCAATACATTCATTACATTTGAATTATATTGAAACAATAATAATGGTTTTATCGGGCGGGGTTGCATTCTGTGTTTTAAAACTATTAATATCATCACGAATGAATAAAGAATGGTTACATTCTAGTTTGCTTTTGATAAGCATATTTATGCTGCTTATTTTTTCTGGTTATCTGTTTATAGCTGAAATATTATCTACTACATTTATAATGATCTTATTTTTAGTTGTATTATATTATAATAATACTTTTAAATATACTACAGAAATAGCAAAAAAGTATGGTTTTGTAGTTCAAATTACTAGTATAGTTTTTTTATTTGTAAATATACTTGAATCACTTTTTAATAAAAACTTTTCTTTTAATCATAGATTTTTACATTATGGCATTTTGTTATCGATTCTATTGTTAATACTAAAAAATTATGAATGGGTTCACTATAAAAAGATAATGATTTCAGCCAATAATATCGAAGAAAAATTATCTGAAAAATATGATCAGTTGGAAAAAGAATTACACCAAAGGTTAAAAATAATTCGTGGGCTTTTATGTAAACCTGTGTCAGAAATAATGGTAATGCTCGATGATATTGTTGGAAGCACAAATGAAGAAAATATAAAGAAGTTTGCTAAAATATGGAAAATTGAGCTAGGACACTATTTGCCATATACAGAAATGTACGCAGTCCTGGATAAAGTGAAAAATCGAGAATACATAAATTTAGCCAGGTTGTTATACAATGCAAATTCTTATCTTAAATACTATGATTGCAATATAAAAGTAAATGATATAAAAGTAATAAATATAGATGTTTTGGTAGATCAGGAAATAGTTGAATGGCTGTTTGTTAAAGCTATATTATTTGTTTATACAATATCAGGTTCGAGTGATGTAACTGTTAGTGTAATAGAATCTAAGCCATATGTAATCATTAATATTTCCGCTGAAAATATAAAAAATTATTCATCATTAGAAAATACAGAAAACAGAAAAATATATGAAGAGGAGCTATTAGCATTAAGTAAGTTTGCCGAATTGGAAATAGATATTTATATTGAAGAAAAAATTATAAATATTAGTATTAAAATTTTACAGTCTTTTGATGCTGCCAGTACAGATACATATACTCAAGATAAAATTGACTATGCTTTTAATCAAAAAACAGATATGAAAAATAAAAATACAAAAGTACTCATTGTTGAAGATGAGCCAATAATTCTATATGCATTAAAACGAAATCTCGAAAAAATGGGATATACTGTACAGGCTGTTGTTTCTGGTCATCGAGGGCTTGATTATTTAAAAAACTATGGTGACGCAAAAATTATACTTTTAAGTGATTCCTTGCTCGATATGGATTGGCATGAATTTATTGAAGAAATATTTGAAATAATGAAAAAAAGAATTCCAATTATTGTTATTACAAGTATAACGAAGCATGATAATATCGATACTGTTTTTAAAGCTGGTGCAGATGATTTTATTACAAAGCCAATAAATATTTATGAATTAATTGCACGAATAAAAATGCATATTCAAATAAATGAAAGCATAGAAAACCAATTGGAAAATCAACAAAGGATATCAGAGCTTGATAAATTAAAAAGTCTTGCATGGCTAACTGCAGGAATAGCTCATGAAATTAACACGCCGAATAATGCAGTATTAAGAAATGTACCTATTATTCGTGCTGTTGGAGAGCGATTATTACAAGAAGTAGATAAAATTGGATTTAACCAAGATGAGTTATTTTCTGGTGGTTTTACGTATACTGAAGTAAAAAATGAATTCCCCAAAATGCTTAACGATATTTATATGAGTGCAATACAAATAAGCAAAATAATAGATGATTTAAGGTTGTATGTGCGAACGGGAAATACTCAAATGCTAAAGCCAATTAACATAAATGGTGTTGTTGAGTATGCACTACGTTTATTAAATCATACAATAAAAAATGGGACCTCTAATTTTGTTTTAGAATTAGGACAAGATATTCCAAACATAAATGGTGATGCAATGAAAATAGTCCAAATATTAGTAAATCTTATTGAAAATGCAATTCATTCACTGCCTGATAAAAGTAAAAAAATATTAGTTAAAACATATGCGGAAAAAGTAAATAATCAGTCATGTGTTGTATTGATTGTAGAGGATGAAGGATGCGGTATTAAGGATGATATTTTACCTTTTATTTTTGATCCTTTTTTTACTACAAGACGTGAAATGGGCGGTACAGGACTTGGTTTGCCAGTAGTATATGGTATTGTTAAAGAACATAACGCGGAAATACATGTTGAGACAAAAAAAGATATCGGTACAAAATTTAAAATACTATTTCCAGCTCTAATAGAGGAAGGAGTATAAATATGCACGATTCTCACCTCATTGTCATACTTGACGATGATACAGGTGTATTAAAACGAACGGAAAGGACACTAAAATTTTATAATTTTAATAATATAAAAATAACAGATAATGTTGATGAATTGTGGGAAATATTAAAAACTGAAAAAGTATTTGTTTTAATTCTCGATCTTCTAATGCCAAAAGTTGATGGATTTACAGTGCTTGAAAAAATGGTAACTGAATATCCATCTGTTTTTGTAATAGTTTCTACGGCTGTTGATGAAATTGATACAGCTGTGCGATGCATGCAAACAGGCGCGTTTGATTATGTACCCAAAACTGCTGAAAGCGCTCGACTAATTGCAAGTATCAATCATGCAATACAAATAGAATCACTTATCTCTGATAATCGTGCACTGAAAGATACTCTGCTTAGTAAAAATGAAATTGATCCTGAAATTTTCGGATATATTATCACTCAGGATCCGGTAATGTTAAAAATATTTCAATACATATTGAACGTATCAAAAACAGATAAAGCAATTCTGGTAAATGGCGAGTCTGGGACAGGAAAAGAGCTCATTGCGCAGGCAATTCATAAAGCATCAGGAAGAAAAGGTGAACTAGTAACTGTAAATATAGCAGGGCTTGATGATACGCTTTTTAGTGATACTTTATTCGGGCACAAAAAAGGCGCTTATTCGGGTGCGGGTACAGACCGAGCAGGACTTATTGAAAAAGCAACAGGAGGGACACTCTTCCTTGATGAAATTGGAGATCTAAGCATGCAGAGTCAGGTAAAACTCCTTAGGCTTGTTGAGCAAAAAAAATATTATCCGCTCGGGTCAGATGCACAAAAGGCAACTGACGCACTTATTGTTACTGCAACACATAAAGATTTGAAAGCTGCTGTGCTAAATGGAACCTATCGAGCTGACTTATACTACAGATTAGAAGCGCATAATATTGTTCTTCCTCCTTTACGAGAAAGAAAAGGGGATATACCGTATCTTGTTAAACATTTTGTTATGCGCGCATGCAAAAACTTCAATAAAAAAATAACGCGAATTCCTCAAGAAGTTTATACATTACTCAATAATTATTCGTTTCCTGGTAATATCAGAGAACTTGAAGGAATCATTTCCGATGCTGTAAGCAGACTGGAGGGACAGGTACTCACCCTCGACAGCATCGCAGCTAAGATTCGAAATAATACAGTTCCACTCATTCAAAATCATACACTCGATGATATTTTTTCTTCTTTAGAAATGTTACCAACAATAGAGGAAGCAGAAGAAGCTCTAATTGCTGAGGCATTGCGTCGGTATAATAACAATCAAGGTTTGGCTGCACAGGTTCTGGGACTGTCGCGAAGTGCTCTCAATCGACGAGTGAATAAAACCTGAGTCTGCATTATGAAATACTACTATGCAAACACCTCGTAGCATTACTATGAACCAGTTGACAAATTTAGTTTAAGGGTGTGCAAAATTGCACATGTTACACATTTGCATAAATGCATAATTGTTTATAATGCAAAAAAATACGTTTTTTTGTATCTGAAAATGGTATAAAAATGCACACCAGAGCTTTTTAGAAACTAACGAAATATTATTAAATAAACTAATAAGTATTTACATTATAATAAAATAGAATCATCTTTTTTTGTTTTGTGTTTGGCATACATTTTGCTGTATATGATATGGTGGTTGGAGTTATGTAATAAGCCAGTACAAAATCTCTAGTTAAAAATTGTATAATTAAAAAAAGTATAGAACGACAACGGTAAAATCGATGTAAAAAAAGGTTAGTTAGTATAAGTGTATAAGTAAAAGTAAGTTTTGATGAACAAAGTATTGAAAAATGTATAGTTAAAAGGGGTACTACAGGGTGCCCTTTTAACTATACATAAATGCTGGGAAACATAGCCTGTGATAATCCTTCTTTCCCCCTCTTTGCTTTATTCATCAACATAAATGCTAAGAACCTACAAGATATGTGGCCACACGCTGGGCGCATCCCTTTACTCATCTACATAAATTCTGGGAACACGTGAACTGATTCGGCAGAGAAGCTCGTAGGGAATCGTCTGAGCGATTGTACATAAAGTTTCGAGTTGAATAGCATCACCGTTTTTAATACCAAATAGTAGGACATCATCTCCATTATACGCAGTGCCATCCGGCCCGATATCCACCATAAGTTGATCCATGCACACGATACCTGTCACCGTGTAGGTTTTTCCTCTAATAATGACAGGGGCTCTGTTAGAAAAACAGCGCGAGTAGCCATCCGCATAACCAATTGGGATTGTTACAATTCGTGTTGGTTGCGATACAGTGTAGGTGTGCCCGTAGCTGATCGATATGCCCGCATCAACAACTTTAAAGTAGGCTACTCTGGACATAAGCCTGAGAACTGGTTCAAGTTTAAGGCTGTTTTCAGGAACCGGGTTGTAGCCGTACAGAGCAATGCCTGGGCGTACCATATCAAATAGGGCATGGGGATACTGAATGAGCCCGGCAGAATTAGCGATATGTGCTAGAAATGGTTTGTCGATAATACGTTTGCACTCAGCAATAATGTTGGAAAATCGTGCTATTTGCTCATTGGTAACAGCAGGATTAGTATCGGCGCAGGCAAAATGAGAAAATATCCCCTCAAGGCTGAGCTGTGGCAATGCTATGATGGTTTTTATTGTTTCAATAACATTCCTATTCCATTGCATACCGATTCTGCCCATACCGGTATCAATTTTGATATGTATCCGGGCTGTACGACCAAGCTGCAAGGCTTCTTCGGAAATCGCTCTGGCCTTTTCAAGTGATGGCACGGTAACATCAAGGTTGTAGGTTATAAAATCTGAGATTTGATGCTGAGCAAGGGGTCCGAGGACTAGTATCGGCAGGGAAATATTGTTTTTCCTCAGAAAAACACCTTCTTCGACCAGTGCCACACCGAGATATGCAGCGCCAAGTTTTTCGAATTCCTGTGCCATTCTGAGAAGCCCGTGACCGTATGCATCAGCTTTGACAATAGCCATAATTTTAGCTGAACCAGCCAGATTTTTAATTATAGAAAAATTTCTGTAGAGAGCGTTAATCCGGACTTCTGCACGGGTAGGTCTATTTGAATCCATAGGAATTATCAGATTCATGTGACTAGTCTCCTCTGGATTTTCTAAAGTGTCTGCCATCCAGCTTGATAATCCTGGTTAATGATGCAACAATTGCGAGCCCTGCTGCGATTGCTCCAGCTATCGAAAGTGTGGCAAAACCTGTTGCCCAGGCTTTTTCTGCAGAGCCCTGCACAGCTTCAAACATGGTATAGTACATCCCAGCACCTGGTACGAGCGGTATAATTGCACAGGTGCTGTAGAGTGTCGCTGGTTTTTGTTTCAAAAAACCGATAACCTCAGCGTAGACAGCAACAGCAATTGAAGCTATGAGCGCTGCAACCGTTTCTGAATGTGCTGATCCTTGTACGAGCAGGTACACGACCCATCCGACTGCGCCTCCAAGTGAAGCTGCAAAAAGCTCCTTTTTTGGTACGCGAAAGAGTAGCGCAGAACCGCAGGTAGCAAAAAGCGCCCAGAGAGCATCGGTGATATAGTTCATGGCAAAAGTCCCACCCATGCTGACCAGATCTGTAGACCGATACCGACTCCTATGGAAATACCAGCAGCCGAAATAAAGGCATCTGCTGCTCGTGCTATACCTGCCACGAGGTCGCCAGAAATTAAATCTCGAATTGCATTGACAATTGTGACACCTGGTACCATGAGCATGATAATACCGATGCTTGTTTTATCGAGATGACTGGCTATGCTAGCATATACGAGCAGTGCTGAAATGAGAGCTGCGTATAATCCACCTGCAATATTGAGGATAAAGTCGGGCTGGCGTTTTGATGCGAGCCAGCGTCTCACGATGTTGAGCAATGCTCCCGCGAGTGCTGAACAAACAGCATCGAGCGGAGCGCCTCCAAAGAGTAAACAAAAGAATCCGCTGATGAGTGCGGAACCGAAAAAGGGGACTGGTTGCGGATACAAACCAATAGTTTCAATGATACATAATTCACGTTCGAGGCTGTCGAGTGTATGTCTACCTGACATTTTGGTAAGTGTTTCAAGCTTACAGATTTTTTCAAGGTTAATGGATCGAGTACGAATCCTTCGGACTGTCGATATGCTGTTCCCCTGAATATCAACAGTAGAAGCCATGATGCCAGTAGGTAGTGCAAAACTTTCGGTTTCAAGTGCTCCTAAATTTTGAGCTATGCCTGCCATCGTTTCTTCTGCACGGTATGTTTCAGCTCCAGCTTCAAGCATTAGCCGGCCTGCATCAACAGCAACTCGCAGGATGTCAGACGGTTCGTCGTGTTGAAAATGATGTGAGCGCATAGTGTCTGTTCTGCCTTTTACAGGGAAATTTGCATTGCAAGCTGAATTGCCAGCATACTTGCATTGAAAAATGAATTATCATCGGTTGTCCAAAGATTGAATATGGGGATGTACCACTTTGCGCCTACTGTGAATGTAAACGTTTCTTGAAGCACAATACCGAATTTCCCGCTTATCATTGGATAAAACCACCTACCATTCCCCCAGAGGTACTGGGCAACAGCAATGCGGTTTTGTTCCATCACGCTTGCATAAGCTTCGGTTGTATCACCATTCATGCAGATACGAAATAAAAAAGATGTGCCTGCAAGTAAGGTAGCTGAAAATCGATGCGGTAATGATTCGGTAACAGGCGGTCCAAAATAAAATACATATCCTAACGGTACATCGAGCAGTAAACCGATAACAAAAACGTTATTGCCGTTACCAGTTTCTGTTTCTGTAGGCACAGCAATACCGTCTCGGTTTTCATAATTGAGCCAGAGTATGTCGAGAGCTGTTGAGAGGAAAAAACCAGGGGCGAAACCTGGCACCGAAGAACCAGGGGCGAAACCTGGCACCGAAGTAAATGTAAAATTGGCAAATCCACCAATGGTATTTACAACCGGGTTCGGTGCTGATTCGGGAACCGTATTATTGATGATGAGCACACCGAGTGATCCGCCTGCATGAGTAATATCAAAGGCAAAAACGGAATACGATGTTAAAAAAATAGCAAGGATGCACAAATATTTTTTGATTGCATGTTTTGATAAACGGAAAACCTTTTTTGATACCTGGCACCGATATTTCATAGCTTCCTCTTATCTTACTATATACTCATCTCGATGATAGATTCAATGAGTTTTACAATATTATGAAACATTACGGAAGCTGAAAAAGAAAGAGACCGCTCATTCCCGTCTCTGGAAAACCATTTTCTTCCCAGGTGCTGATAAACACGGTATCAGTCAATATTGCATTTCTAAAATGAACATCATCAACAGGTACAGTAGCCTGCCCTATAGTCACTGGTGGTGTTCCTGAAAAGGATATTGCTGATTGCTGTTGTTTCGGAGTGATTGTTTGATTTTCAGATGAAGAAACTGATGGTGGTACCTGTCCCCGAGCGATCCAGTATCGGCCATCTTCCAGAAGGACAAAAGTGCCGTAATTGTTGGTTTCTGCGATGCCAAGAACAGCATCATCGAGATTTTTGTTATTGATATAATGAATGGCTCCATTGCTATCACGGTACTCTAATAGAACGGGTTCTGATATATGTTCAGCTATGAGACGAATGGGTGCAGGAGCTTTTTCAAAGGTGATTGGAGTGAGTTGGCGTTCAAAAGAGGTGCGTGTGAGCTCCGAAAGTTTATTGTGTTTACGGTCCCATGAAGCATATGTTGTATACGATCGGTCTCCAATTATGTAACGATATTGGATAAGCCAGGTGTTTTCGCTTGTTGGGAAAATCCAGTACGGTTCATAGCGTTTATTTTCAGGATGTGGTGGGATTTCTATCCGTGAGACAGTGTCACCAGAAAATTCAAATAAAACTGTTGCTGCCCAGTCAGTGTCGAGTACATGATCTTTATACAATAGTAGATATTGGTGATTATTCGTTTGCCAAACTGAACCTGCAGAGTACTGGTTTACTGGTACACCTTCAACAGAGACTGGAGAATCAAATTGTATCGTTGTAGATACATCTGCGTTTGCTGTAAAAGTGAGTTGAACAAAGCCTACTTTGTTAACTAAGAGAAGTATTGAGGATTTGTCCAACGGAACAAAAAGCGCAGGCCGCTTTTGGAGTGGATAAGGTAATAACGCTTTGGTGCCAGGTTTCGTAAGAGAAAAAGCTTCGTTGAGTGGCCTGTCTGCATCAAAATAGACAATTTCAGGTTCTGTTTTTGATAGTGTCACAGAAAATTTGACCGATTCATGAGGATTCGGAGGTTTTGTGGTGGTTTCTGCTTGTTTGCAAGCTGAGAAAACTAAAACCAGAAACCAGCAAATATATACCGCAGGGTGCAATATTCTTGAGGCAAATTTCATTAATCTTCATTGTACAGTATTACGGTATTTTGTAAATAGGCCGCTCCATACTGATACCTGGCACCAATCGCTCCATTGCTAACTTTTGTTGAAGCTGTGGGGCACCAGTGGGGATACCTGGCACCTCCAAATGACACAAATGGGAAACCTGGTATAGCGATACCTGGCACCAATCCCATACTGATACCTGGCACCAATCGCTCCATTGCTAACTTTTGTTGAAGCTGTGGGGTACCAGTGGGGATACCTGGCACCAATCGCTCCATTGCTAACTTTTGTTGAAGCTGTAGGGTACCAGTGGGGATACCTGGCACCTCCAAATGACACAAATGGGAAACCTGGCACCGGCCTTCTTGCTTGTCACAGACTTTGGGATTTATAGCGATACCTGGCACCGGTTTTTCTCTATATCTGCACTTGGAACGAAACCTGGCACCAAATGGCTATTTTGAAACCTGGCACCAAACGGCTCCAAGATTTTTATTAGGGCATTTTATTAAGGCATGGCTGTTGGCTCATATGGCTGTTGGCTCGTATTTTTAATGAGGTAATTTACTTGCGGTGCTAAGAAGAATACCGGGGCTTAATTTTGAGTGCCGGTCTGGCCTTCCTGCTGCATTTTTTGTTTGAGTTCTTCGAGCAACAGGTCTGCTGAAGCAGAAGAATTGCCTAGCTTAGCAAATTCTTTTTCTAGTGATGCAGAACTTGAAAGATCAGCTAGTTCAGCTTGAGCCTCAATTCTAGCTTCCATTTCATCAACTTTTTTGGCCATACGGTCAAATGTTTCAAAAGCGCTTTTGTTGTTTTGAAGCGAGCCCATAGTTTTTTGAATTTTTTCCTGTGCTTCTGCTCGTTTAGCTCGGGCAATAAGAATATTTTTCTTACGGCTTGCTTCATCAATTTTGTTTTGAAGTTCTCGCAGTGACTCCTTGAGTTTTTCAACCGATGCTCGTTGAGATTCCCACTGTGGTTTGAGTTGATTGTAGTAATTCTCTGCCTCAGCCTTTCTGAGCAGTGCCTCTTTTGCAAGATCATCTCTGCCAGCTTTGACTGCGAGCATGGCTTTCTTTTCCCAATCCTCTGCCTGGCGCTTTTGTTCGAGCATTTCACGCTCAAGCCGTTTTTCATCAGCAATAGCCATTGCTACAGCTTTTTTTGATTCAACCATTTGCTGATTCATATCGAGAATGAGCTGGTTAAGCATTTTTTCTGGATTCTCTGCTTTGGAAATCAAGTCATTGATATTTGAAGAAATTAAGGTTTTCAGACGATCAAATATTCCCATTGTAATGCCCCCTTTACTATGTCTGCATGTTTATGCAGTAATCGTTTTTTTTAAGATTGAATAATGGTTTACCAGTGCAAAACTGATTGAATCTATCGATGCCATGAGTTCCTCTTTGTCGAGTGTGTTAAGTTCTAAGGTATCGACAAGCACAACATCATCACCATCGAGGCCATATGCCCCATGAGGTAGATCTTTTGCATTTAATTCAAGCAGTTTTTTGAAAAACTGAATGTTAGGAGCGTTTGGCAGTGTCATAACCCGTGCTTTGACGACGACGATTGGATCGTTTACAGCGATAAAGAGTCCAGGAATTGAATTAGCTGCATCTTCGATATAGAGTGTGGTTGGGTCGAGCTCTTTAAAACCAATATTGTTGTCGATGAGAAAGGTTTCTATCGTGTTTATATCAGCCATGCTTTAGCTCCTTGTATAGTAGTTAACCCAGGAAAACCTGTCCCTGATTATCAATTGCAAGAATTGTTTTACATTCCGAACAGCGGAATCTGCCGGGTTTTGCAGCTTTGAGCTTTTTATTGCAGATAGGGCAGTTAAAAATTTTAGGGAATACAGATTGTGTTGATACCGTGGTGCCTTGCTTGAAAAAGAGAATAGCATCATCAAGGCTGTCTCGGATATTAAAAAATTGTGAAAAGCCCAGGAGTTGGAATACTTCGTACACTTTTGGTTGAATTTCGAATAGTACTATATCTCCACCGCGAGGTTTAACCGATTTAAGAAATGCTGTGAAAGATCCAATACCGGTTGATGAAACGTAGTTTAAAGCTGCACAGTTAAAAATGAGCTTATTAAAGCCTGCTTCAATAGCTTTATTGATCCGTTTCTGGAAGAAAATAGAATTGTATGTATCGATATAACCTGTAAGATACATAGCGATACAGTTTTCCACTTCATCGACTTTTTGAAGACGTATTTTGAGGCTGTCATCTTTTTCATCATCGAAACCAGGGACAATATCGTTATTTGTCATGGTACCCCTCTTGCAAATGATATTGTTTGATATTTTATATCTACTATATATGATAGAACTATCATAATCAAGTTGTCAAATACAAACAGCAAAACAAACTCCACAAATAAAGAATAATAGATTTTTTTAAGAAATCAAGTGCCATGGTGCCTTAAGAAATAAGTGCCTGAAGTGCCGTGGTGCCAGGTTTCGGTTTGAAAGAAATCAAGTGCCATGGTGTCAGGTTTCGAATCGGGACTGCGAGAACGGTGCCAGGTTTCTCAATAAGGGGTCCCAGGTTGCGGAGGGCCAAAGGGTGCCAGGTTCCATGTTTCGGTTTGATGGGTGCAGCTCTTCGGCGAGGACTGCGAGAACGGTGCCAGGTTTTCGAATCGGGACTGCGAGAACGGTGCCAGGTTTTCGAATCGGGACTGCGAGAACGGTGCCAGGTTTCGGTTTGAAAGAAATCAAGTGCCATGGTGTCAGGTTTCGGTTTGATAGGCGCAGCTCTTAATCGGCGATGTCTGCGAGAACGGTGCCAGGTTTCTCAATAAAGGGCGCCAGGTTGCGGAGGGCCAAAGGGTGCCAGGTTTCGGTTTGATGGGCGCAGCTCTTAATCGGCGATGTCTGCGGGAATGGTGCCAGGTTTCGAATCGGGACTACGAGAACGGTGCCAGGTTTCCCAATAAAGGGCGCCAGGTTTCCAGGTTTCCGGGTCCCAGGTTGCAGAGGGCCAAAGGGTGCCAGGTTTCGTTGGGTCTGAGAGAACGGGGAGAAAGGTGCCAGGTTTCTCAATAAGGGGTCCCATGTTGCGGTGGGCGTCTCAAAGTATTTGGTGCCAGGTTTCCGGGTTCCAGGTTGGTTTCCAGGTTTCCGGGTTCCAGGTTGCTTTCCATGTTTCATTTGGTTCCAGGTTTCCAGGTTTTGGTTTCTGCGAGGCGCTAGTGAGTTGCTAATTTGCAGAGGGCCAAAGGGTGCCAGGTTTCGAATCGGGACTACGAGAACGGTGCCAGGTTTCCCAATAAAGGGCGCCAGGTTTCCAGGTT
>Ga0116184_10000880_pt1 | contig 31658 bp, 32 predicted proteins | sample AD_JPNNA5_MetaG_FD_89886 | JGI IMG/M metagenome (GOLD analysis project Ga0116184, IMG submission 89886) | Active sludge microbial communities of municipal wastewater-treating anaerobic digesters from Japan - AD_JPNNA5_MetaG | ecosystem: Engineered > Bioreactor > Anaerobic > Digestate | place... | reverse complement strand
GCGGTCGGCCCGCACCGGACGATCCTGCCGCCGCGCATCAGGGCGAGGCGGTCGCAGATGTCCCGGACGAAGTCCATGTCGTGCGAGACGACGATGAACGTCTCGTCCGTCTCCTCGCGGGCGTGCAGGATCGAGTGCTTCACGTCGATCTTCGTGATCGGGTCCATCGTCCCCGTCGGCTCGTCCAGGATCACCAGCATCGGCTCACGGATCAGCACCTGCGCCAGCGCCACACGGTGCTTCTCGCCCTCCGAGAGCTGGCCCGGCAGCCGGTCCAGCACCGCACGGCTCTTCTCCTCCGAGAAGCCCGCCATCCTCAGCGTCACCACCGCCTTCCGCATCGCCAGTTCCTTCGGAAACTCGAGACCGATCGCGTCCGTCAGGTTGTCCAGCACCGTCCGGTGCGGGAAGAGGTCATACTCCTGGTGCAGAAGACCGATGTACCCCTTCGCACGACCCCGGTTCTCGATCCCGGGCTTCGTCATGTCGATCCACTCGTCACCGATCCGGATGTTCATCTCACCGCTCGTCGGCTCGATGATCCCCGAGATGATCCGCGACAGCGTCGTCTTCCCCGCACCTGAACGGCCGATGATCCCGAAGATCTCACCACGCTTCACCTCGAAACTCACACCGTTCACCGCACGAACCACGCCGCGGTCCACCGAGATGTACCGCTTCGTCACGTCACGCGCCTGGAGCAGCACGTCACCCAGCTCGGGCTTCTCGAACGCCTCGAGGTCCGCGTAGTCCTCCATGAACCGCGCCACCACATCACGCGGCGTTCCCAGCGAGACGACCGCACCGTCCTCCAGCAGCAGCGCACGGTCCGCTAGGTCCTCGATCACGCTCGCAAAGTGGGACGTCACCACCATCCCCATCCCCTTGTCCTTCACCGACGTCTTTAGGACCCCGTGCACCACCGATGCCGTCTCCGGGTCCAGCGTCCCCGTCGGCTCGTCCGCACAGAGCAGGAACGGGTCCTTTGCCAGCTGCCGGGCCAGCACCACACGCTGCTTCTCACCCCCGGAGAGGTCCCGGGCGATGTGCATCATCCGGTGAGACAGACGGACCTCGTCGAGAAGGTCCGCAGCACGACCCACCGCCTTCTCGATCGGATACTGGACGTCGTCGAGCGCGTGGAGCACGTTCTCGATCACGCGGTCGTTCCCATACAGCGCAAACGTCCGCTGGAACATGATCGCCGTCCGGCGCATGATCGCACGCTTGAGAGACTCGTTCTCGGCCGACCAGAAGTCGACGTCGAGTGACTCCAGGGGTACCCCGCAACCCGGACACGCCGTCCCGGAGCGACTCGGTACCTCAACCGTCCCGCAACCGGCACAGTGCGCGATGTGGTAGATCACGCGACCGCTCGTCGGGGGCTGGTCCACCCCCCGGATCAGGTGCATCAGCACCGTCTTTCCGGCACCCGAACGGCCGATGATCCCCAGGATCTCGCCCTCGCCGATCTCGAAACTGATCTTCTTGAGGACCTCGGTATCGTCGAAGACCATCGAGAGGTCCTGTATGGTGATCAAAGCGGTCATTGTGATGCGTCCTGTAGTGTTAGTGTGGCTGATCTACGATATTACCTTTTATATGCATTCGGTTCGGAGTCCCTGATCTCCGACACGATCCCGACGACCTGGACAAGGTCCGTGATGGTCCTGCCGGCAACCTCGTACAGGACGGGGGACCTCTCTCCCGGTTGCTGGAGCGAGAGGACCCCGAGGTCCGCCTCGCGCATCGCCGCCACGTCGTTCTCGCCGTCACCGACCATCACGACCCGGTCGTACCTGCCCCGGAGCCGACGGACGATCGCCGCCTTCCCGAGGGGGGTCGCCGTCCCGTGGACCCGGTGATCGGGGACGCCCAGGCGACGGGCCATCGGGAGGAGCTTCTCGACCCGGTCGCCCGACGCGATGAAGACGTCGACCCCGAGGGCGTGGAGATCGCGGACCGTCTCCACCGCGCCGGGGAAGGGAACGCCGCCCGTGGTGACCGTGAACTCGATCCCCGGGATCCCGAGGTTCACGATCACGCCTGCGTTCAGGGCGACCACGGGCTCGTCTCGGCAGCAGGCCCAGACCGTACGGATGCAGTCCTGCATGTCGCCACACCGTGCACGCTCGTCCCCGTACAAGGCGGACCGGACATCCTCGGTGGAGACCGGGTGGTTCGAGCAGGAGACGGCAAAACCGCACCCATGACGGAGGAGATAGGACGAGAGGAGGGTCCCGGGGGGCTGGGACATCATCGCCCTCGGACGGATCGGCAGCATGGTCAGGACCCGGTCCGGGGAGGCGGAGGTGAGCAGCGTGGTCTGCACCTCCCGTATGATCTCACCCGAGCGGACATCCTTTGCCGTCCGCCAGGTCTGGAGCAGGGTTCCGGCCGAATCGAAGACCACGGCAAGAGAGAGCGGGGTCATTCTCCAGGTACCAACATCTTAGTATTCACCCCAGCATCTTATGATTGACACTTTCATGACACTCGAAGAGACGGCCCGGGGTATCCGGACCATGGAGATCCGCGGGGCCGGGAGGATCGCCCGCGCTGCGGTGGAGGCGCTCGACGCCCACGCAGAGGCGCTCTCGCCGGCCACGCTGGAGGAGTTCCGGGCCGGGATGCGCCAGGCGGCGGACATCCTGGTCGCCACCCGCCCGACCGCGGTCTCGTTGCCGAATGCAGTCCGGAGCGTGATGCGGGGCCTGGACCGCGCGACCACCCTTAACGAGGCGAGGGCGGCGCTCCACGAGCGGGCCCGGGACTTCATCGCCTCGTCGCTCAACGCAGTCGGGAGTATCGCCTCGATCGGGGCCCGGCACATCCGCGACGGCGACGTCGTGATGACCCACTGCAACTCGGAGGCGGCACTCGCCTGCATCGTCGAGGCCCACCGGCAGGGAAAGGCGATCGAGGTCGTCGCAACCGAGGTCCGCCCCCGGAACCAGGGGCTGCTGACCATCCGGACCCTGAACGACGCGGGGATCCCGACCACGTACATCGTCGACTCGGCGGCCCGCTCGTTCGTGAACCGGGCGGACCTCGTGATCGTGGGAGCCGACGCGGTGACGGCGAACGGGGCGGTCGTCAACAAGATCGGGACCGCCACGATCGCGCTCGCCGCCCACGAGGCGCGGACGAACCTGGTGGTCGCCGCGGAGACCTACAAGTTCGCGCCGGTCACCGCGCTCGGCGACTTCGTCCCGATCGAGGAGCGTCCGCCCTCCGAGGTGCTCCCGGACGAGATCGCCGCTGCACTCCCCCATGTCCGCGTCCGGAACCCCGCCTTCGACGTCACCCCACCGGAATTCGTGGACCTGATCTTCACCGAGCAGGGTGCGATCCCGCCATCGATGGCCTGGTTGATCATCCGCGACCACCTCGGGTGGTCGATCGACGAGTTCCGTCGGGCGGCAGAGGGGGGAGGGAACCGGGCCTAGCACCCCTCGGGACCGGTGCCCTCGACCACCGGGAGGGTCCGACCCGCCTCGAGCTCGCAGAGAGAGGGGCAGTCGTGACCCAGAAGAGACAGGGTATCCGGGATGGAACGGCCCCCGCCCGGGGGGTCGCCGTCCACAGCGACGGGGGACCCGGTCCCCTCCCCGAGGGAGAGGATCCCCTCGAACCCGATGAGCCCACCGCCCGCATCGATGAGGAGGCGTACCAGGGCAGCGGGCTCGATGCGGGTCTCCAGGAGCTCGAGGTACTCCTCCTGGTCGCCGTCCGTCCCGAACCGGTACCGGACCCACCCCGAACCGGTGAAGAACGAACCCGGGGAACGGGCCCGGTACGCCCGTTCGGGGATCAGGGGGGACGACGAGCCGGAGCCGTACCGCCGCATCACCTCGGCGGCGATGCCGGGCAGGGGATGAAACGGGTCCTCCCCGAAGAGCGCGGTGCGCCACCGGGCCGCCGACTCCTCACCGGCGCAGGCGATCCAGACCGACTCGATCCCGGGTTCGCCGTCAAGCCCCTCGCAGAGCGCCGCCATCACGGCACGGGGGATCTCCCGGTCGCCGTCGGGATGGGTCAGCGCGGGGAACAGGACGCTGGTATCCCCACGGTGGAGCGCCGTCTCGAGCGCAGCGCTGATCCAGTCGTGCGCACAGACCCCGGCATCACCCCCGCCCAGCGGGGGAGAGGCGCAGCAGAGGATGACCTGCGTGCGGGCGCGGACCATCGTCCATTCGAAAGCCCGGTCAGCCCGGAGCTCCCACAGTCCGTTCGGGGGGCCGGGAACGACCAGCAGGTCCACGGCGATCTCCTCGATCGGCCGCGTCGTGATCCGGACCCGATCCCGCCAGCAGGCCGGCTGTACGTCCATCCCACTCACCTCCTCCCTGGAACGATTTGAATGTAGCGTTGCTGACCCATGGTGCAGCGTCCCGGTTCTTTCCCCTCGCAGCGCCTCCCCGGGGCGTACCCGGGGATCGGTTCCGGGCTCCCCGGTACGAACCGGGGCAGACATCAGCCCACCTTCAGTACCGGTTCGATCGTCCTGCCAGGACGGGAACCCACGGAAAGACCGCAACCGTACCCGGCCCTCCGTGGAACGACACGCCGGACGATCGGCCGATCCGTCCGGACTGGTCGAGGCCCGTCGCGGATCCAGCCGGCAACCATCCCTGCGAACCCGGTACACCGTCCCAACCATCCACGGGAACGCAGATCGGAGACCGGCAGAGCGGCAGCACAACCGGGGGAGACGGCACCCGGAGCCCGCACGGGGGAAGACCGCGCACGGGAGATCACGGAGAGACCCGGTCGCCTCCACCACATAGGGGCAAAAGGACCGGGTCATCGTCCCCTCCGGGATCGGCAGGCGGGATGAGACGGGGAGTGACCCGGGCCATCGGGCGAACGGGCGAGATATCAAAATGAAGAAAATATAAAAAGATTTATTCAATTTTAGATGATTCATCATACCGTCTGTCCTGCCAGGCAGGCACGTCCGGGGTGCCGATCCCGGTGCTCCCGAGATTGCACTGACCAGTGGGACGGCGCGAGAGGGGCGAGACGGAGTCTTGTCCTGTACAGAGGCGAAGTACCTATGGAACAGAAATACAAGAGATTTCGAGAGATCACACTCGGAGTCCTGATGCTCACCTTTGTGGTGGCATCGGCTCACGCGGCGACCCTGACCCTCATCTCTCCGAACGGTCATGCCGATTGGTATACAGGGGAGACCCATGCGATCACCTGGTCACAGACCGGGCTCTCGGGGACCAACATCAGGATCGACCTGATGGTCGGGACGGACTCGCTCTATTTTGTCAGGACGATCGCCGCCTCGGTGCCCGCAACGGCCGGAAAGTACTCCTGGACGATCCCCTGCAGTGTCTCCACCGGCGATCACTACCGGGTACGGATCTCGAGCCTTACCTACCGGGGCGTCACCGATTTCTCTGCAGGGCGTGAGTCCATCACGCGCAGCAAAACATGCGGGGTCGCCACCATCACGGGTATCTCGCCGTCATCGAGGACCCGCCCGAGCAGCGGGACCGTGTACGTCTCCGGCGCCGGTTTCCAGCCCTCCTCCCAGGTGTGGGTGAAATCCACCGGTGGAACGACGTACCAGGTACTGGGTGAGGTCACAACCAGCGCGAACCAGATCCGTGGCACCCTCACAATTCCGTCATACGCGCCCCTTGGGTACTACACCGTCTACGTCCAGAACCCCGGCAAGTTCGCGGTCTCAAAGGCGAACGCCTTCAGGGTCACCGTCCCCGTCCTGGTGCCCTCGGTCAGCAGCATCTCGCCATCCTCCGCATCCCGGGGGAGAACGATCACCGCCCAGGTCTACGGTGGCCGATTCCAGCCCGGTGCCCAGGTCAGGCTCGTCGGTGGTGCCACCACGATCCCGGCATCCGGTGAAACCACGATCGGCTCATCCCAGATACGCTGCACGCTCTCCATTCCCACCACGGCAACCCGCGGGTACTACGGTCTCTACGTCCAGAACCCCGGTGGGACATGGACAGGAAGGTCGAGCGCCTTCCTGGTGCTCTGATCGACCGATGAACGGAAGAGGAACCGGCGCATCACAGGTACAATCGGCCCTTCCCTCAGGAACGGGCCCATCGACCGGGCCTTCGGCGCGTGCAGGGGTGCGCTCACCTTATTTCATGGGGATGGGGGCAACCCGGACGCCACCGGTCTTCACCAGACCGTCGGGAGGGCGATTCCTCCCGTCCGGGGCCTCTCCGTTCTGGCAGGAATGAATGCCCGTTGGTCTCCCCTTTCCGGCCAACCGCATGCAGGGACGGGCCCAAAAAACCGTCCGCTCCGGAGAGGGTAGCGTGCCGGGATCATTGGCAGGACGGGTCTGCAGGCCTCCGATCCCAGCGGGTGCCCGGTTCGTCCGGGATCCCACGGTCCCGTCCGACGGAACGGGAAAGAGATATCTTGCCTGACGGTGAAAGACCTCAGGTCCGGTGATTCTTCATGGCTGACCTGATCGCAACCTACTCCTTCCGGCCGAGGGCCGACACAACGCCCGAGTCTGCCGCGCAGGCCCTCGCCGAGGAGGAGACGACCGGCACCTGGACCGAGATCTCCACCACGACCGGGTACGTCCGGCGGCTCGACGGTGTCGTCGAGTCGGTCGAACCCCACGGGAACGGGTACCTCACCCGGATCCGCTACCCGGCGGAGATCTTCGAACCGGGGAACATCCCGCAGTACCTCTCGGTCTTCGCGGGCAACCTCTTCGGGCTCGGGCGCCTGGACGCGGTCCGGCTCCTCGACATCGACGTCCCCGGACCGCTCGTCGCCCCCTTCCCCGGGCCCCGGTTCGGTATGGAGGGTGTACGCCGGCTCGTCGGCACGACCGACCGTCCCCACGTCGGGACGATCATCAAGCCCAAGGTCGGGCTGACACCGAAGGACACGGCCGCCGTCGCATACCAGGCGGCGATCGGGGGGGTCGACCTGATCAAGGACGACGAGACGCTGACCGACCAGGCCTTCTGCCCCATCGCCGACCGCGTGGCGGAGGTGATGGATCGGCTCGACGAGGCGAGGTCCGAGACCGGTCATCCCGTCCTGTACGCCGTCAACATCACCACCCGTGCCGACCGGATCCGGGAGCGCGCCCGGACGGCGATCGAACACGGGGCGAACATGCTGATGATCGACGTCCTGACCGCCGGCTTCGATGCGATCCGGGCGATCGCAGAGGACCCCTCGTTCAGGGTCCCGATCCATGTCCACCGGACCATGCACGCCGCGATGACCCGGAACCCCGAGCACGGGATCGCGATGCGGCCCTTCGCCCGGCTCGTCCGGATGGTCGGCGGCGACCAGCTCCACACGGGCACCGCATCGGGCAAGATGGGAGGCGGCCCGGTCGAAGAGATCGTGGGGGACAACCGGGCGCTCACCAGCCCGTTTTACGGGCTCAGGCCGATCTTCCCGGTGTCGTCGGGGGGTCTGCACCCGGGCAAGGTGGCATCGGAGATCGCGGCGCTCGGCACCGATATCGTCCTCCAGGCAGGTGGCGGGATCCACGGTCACCCGGACGGTACCGCTGCCGGCGCCCGCGCGATGCGGCAGGCGGTCGACGCGGCGATGCAGGGGGTCCCGGCGGAGGAGTACGCCAAAGACCACGTGGAACTCGCGCGGGCGCTCGAACGGTGGGGTGCGTCGCCCGGACGCAGCTAACCGGTTCGGCACCTAGAAGTGCGGCGAGGTCCCACCTCCCTCTACATGGACCTCCCCTTTGTCAAGCTGCACGGAAACGGGAACGACTTCGTTCTGATCGACGAACACGAGAAGGTGCGGATCCCCGACGGGATGAAGGCGGAGTTCGCCCGGCTCTATTGCGACCGCCGGTTCGGGATCGGAGCCGACGGCGTCCTCTTCCTCTCGGTGGACGGGGCAGGCGGACTGGTGATGCGCCTCTTCCAGCCCGACGGCTCCGAGGCGGAGATGTGCGGGAACGGCGTCCGCTGCTTCGCGAAGTACGTGCGTGATGCGGGGCTCGCGGAGGACTCGTTCGTGGTGCAGACAGGCGCCGGCCCGGTACCGGTCGAGACGCGGTACGGTGAGGACGGCGAGTTCGAGGCGACGATCGGGATGCCCGACCCGCTCTTCGACCGCCCGTCGATCCCGGCAACGGGCGAGGGAGACTATCGCGAGGTGATCGGGGGCCAAACGGTCCACGCGGCGAACACCGGTGTGCCTCACGCGGTCGTCTTCGTCGGGGACGTGGACGCCGTCGACGTCGACGGGCTCGCGCCACCGATCCGGTGGCACCCATCCTTCCCGAACGGGGCGAATGTCAACTTCGTCCAGGTGACGGGCACCGATGCGCTCCGGATCCGGACGTTCGAGCGCGGGGTGGAGGCGGAGACACTCTCCTGCGGCACGGGGGCGACCGCCGCCGCCGCCGTCGCGCACCGGCTCGGGCTCGTCGGCACGGAGGTCGGGGTCGAGACGACGGGGGGTCCCCTCCGGATCGTGCTGGGCCACGAGACGACGATGACCGGGCCGGCGGAGACCGTCTTTACCGGGGTGCTCGAGCTCTAGGCATTAAGGGAGAGGGGGATCGGAGGGGCGAATCGCCCCGTCCCGGGACCCCCTACCGGCTTGTGCTCGACTGGACCCTCGGGCCGAGGATGGTCCAGAGCCAGTCGACGAACTCCCGGACGTTCTTGGTCTGGACGTAGACATCCCCCGGCCCCTCGATCTCGGTGACGAACATCTCGCCCGAGAAGATGGTGTCCTTCCAGGTGCCGAACTTCTTGACCTCGTAGTGGCAGGTGTCGGAGAAGCCAACCAGGTGGAAGTTGTCGACCACGAGGCGCTCGCCCGGGGCGAGGACGTGGTGGTCGATCGCGCCGAAGGTGTTGATGAAGAGTTTTCCGGCACCGGTCACCTTGATCATGAAGAGGCCGTTCCCGAAGAGTCCCTTCGTGAACCCCTGCCACTGGACGTCGAGGTCGATCCCCTTCTCCGACGCGACGAAGGCGGACTTCTGGATGATGAAACCGCGGTCGGGGCGGACGTCGAGCACCTCGACGTCGCCGACGGGGGCGGAGACGAGACCCACCTCGCCGGGCTGATCGCCTGCGACGAAGTCGACGACAAAGAACGACTGGCCCCCGATCACCGAGGTGAGCAGGCTGCCGATGAGGCCCTTCTGACGCATCCGGGTGTTGACCTGGATCGAGGGGGTCATGTAGGTCATGGCACCCGCCTCGGCAACGACCCCCTCACCGGGTTCGAGGCGCACGACGGCCATCGCGTAAGAGGGCTTGTACTTGATCTCGTACTGCATGGGACAGCTCCTGTGAACAGGAAGTGGTGCTCCCCACGGCATGATAAAGGTGAAGCACGTCCGATCCGGTGACCTCAGGGGGCCCCGGCGGACGAAGGCGGGTCCCCGCCGGATGGCACGTCCGGCCCGGGGGAGGGTCCGTCCCGGGCAGGGAGGTCCCAGACCTCGATCACCTCCTCCGCACCTTCGCACCGCGAGGCGTACTCCTCCAGTCCCGAACCGGGCTCGCCCCCGATCCGCTCGACCGTGCCCTCCCGGGCGACGAGGAGGTACCGGGCCTCCCAGGGCTCGGCGGGGCGGAGGTCGCGCCCGTAGTAGACCTGGGAGGCGAGGGCGAGGGACGCGAACCGGCCGGGCCCGATCTCGAAGAGCACGCCGGAGACGTACCGGCGGACGTACCAGCGGAGCTCCGAGACGAGGGAGAGGCCCGACGAGAGGGTCGCGACCGTGACGCCGACGCCGAACGGGGACCGGCAGGGATGGTAGAAACGGAGGACCCTCCGGCTCGTCTCCGAGTCGAACAGGGTCCGGTAGAGGTCCAGCCCCTCCTTCGGCAGAAAGAGGAGGCGCATGGGGGTCTAGTGGAACATCCGGTCGTCGGAGGTCGTCTCGGACCGTACCTTGGCGACCGCGGCGAGGAAGTCCTCGTGGGTCACCCGGCGGGCCTGGCGGCGGACCGCGATCATGCCCGCCTCCCGGCAGACCGCCTGGAGTTCGGCCCCCGAGAAACCCTCCGTCTGCTCGGAGAGCAGGTCCATCCTGACACCATCCAGGTTCATCCTCCGGGAGTGGATACGGAGGATCTCGAACCGAGACGGTGCGTCGGGGAGCGGTATCTCGATCACGCGGTCGAACCGGCCCGGACGGAGGAGGGCGGGGTCGAGCATATCGACACGGTTCGTCGCCGCCATGATGCGGACATCACCGCGGGAGTTGAACCCGTCCATCTCGGCCAGGAGCTGCATCAGGGTCCGCTGCACCTCGGCGGAGCCGGAGGTCCCGTCGTTGGTCCGGATCGACCCGACCGCATCGATCTCGTCGATAAAGACGATCGACGGTGCCCGCTCGCGGGCGAGCGTGAAGAGCTCGCGGACCAGCTGCGCCCCTTCGCCGATGAACTTGTGGACGAGCTCGGAGCCCGACATCCGGATGAAGGTCGCACGGGCCTCGTGGGCGACCGCCTTCGCGATCAGGGTCTTGCCCGTCCCCGGCGCACCGTACAGGAGGATCCCCTTCGGCGGCTCCACCCCGATCCGCTCGAAGATCTCCGGGCGGGTCAGCGGGTACTCGACCGCCTCGCGGACCTCCTCGATCTCGGCGTTCAGCCCGCCCACCTGGTCGAAGGTGACATCGGGGGAGGACTCGAGCTCCATCACCCGGACGCGGGCGTCGAAGATGTTGCCGATCACCCGCACCACCGAGAGCGAGTTGTTGACTGCCACCTTCGACCCGGGCTTGATCGTCCGGTAGAGCTCCTCGTCGACCCGTGTCAGGTACTCCTGGTTGTTGCCCTGCTGCCGCAGATAGAGTTCACCGTTGCCGAGCATGTCCACCACGACCGCAACGAAGAGGGGCATCCGTTTGAGCTGGTTGTTCTCCTTGCGCAGATGGGCGTTCTCCTTCTGCAGCATGTCGAACTTCATCTTCAGGTCGTGGTGCTGGGCCTCCATCTGTTGAAGCTCCAGCTGGAGATTGATCTCGCTTCGGGGATGGAGGTTGTTCAGCACGGAGTCGTCCATATCAAGATATGGTGAGGAGTCAAGACATTTATGTGGTGTGGAAGTGATAATCCGGGCGCGTGGCATAGGAAAAGGGACGGGGACGGGGCCCCTGCTCGTGACGGACGCTCCGATCTCGTTTCTCGGGGGGGTCGACCCGATGACCGGAACCGTGACCGACCCGGGACATCCCCTGCAGGGGCAGACGATCGCCGGGCGGGTGCTCGTCTTCCCGCACGGAAAGGGCTCGACGGTCGGGTCCTACGTCCTCTACGGCCTGGCCCGCAACGGGGTCGCGCCCGCCGCGATCATCAACGCCGAGGCCGAGCCGATCATCGCGACGGGGGCGCTGATCGCCGGCATCCCGCTGGTGGACCGCCCAGAGGTTCCGCTCACCGCCCTGCCCCCAGGGGCGATGGCGACCGTGGACGCGGATGCGGGTGAGATCCGGGTCGGGGACGAGGGCTGAAACGTCACACACGGACGCAGGAGCACGGGCAAACCCTTTTCTTGGGATGCACAGCACCCTATCCCGTATGCGGAGTGACGAGATCAAGGCCGGGTACCAGCGGGCGCCGAACCGCTCCCTGCTCCGGGCGCTGGGGGTGACCGACCGGGAGATGGACAGGCCGTTCATCGGGATTGCGAATGCCTGGTCGACGGTCGTGCCGGGCCATGTCCACCTGCGGCAGCTTGCAGAGCGGGTCCGGGAGGGGGTGGCGGCCGGCGGGGGCGTCCCCTTCGAGTTCGGGGTGATCGGGGTCTGCGACGGGATCGCGATGGGGCACGAGGGGATGCGCTATTCCCTCCCCTCGCGCGAGAACATCGCCGACTCGATCGAGATCATGGTCCAGAGCCACCGCTTCGACGGCCTCGTCTGCATCGGTACCTGCGACAAGATCGTGCCGGGGATGCTGATGGCCGCCGTGCGGTGCGACATCCCGACGATCGTCCTGACGGGCGGCCCGATGCTCGAGGGGAGGACTCCGGGCCGGCACCTCTCGCTGACCGAGGTCTTCGAGGGCGTGGGTCGGGTGGCGGCCGGCACGATGGACGAACGGGAGCTCTGCGAGCTCGAGTGCACCGCCATGCCCGGCTGCGGCTCCTGCCAGGGGCTGTACACCGCGAACACGATGGCCTGCATGACCGAGGCGCTCGGTATGTCGCTTCCCGGTACGGCCGCCACTCCTGCCGTCGATGCACACAAGCTCCGGCTCGCACGCGAGACCGGGGAGCGGGTCCTCGACCTGGTCCGCGGGCAGGTGACCCCGCGCCGGATCATCACCCTTCCGGCGCTCCGGAACGCGGTCCGGGTCGACATGGCCCTCGGTGGCTCGACCAACACGGTCCTCCACCTGATGGCGATCGCGACCGAGGCCGGCGTCCCGCTCGACCTCGCGGCGTTCAACGAGATCGCCGACGCGGTGCCGCACATCGCGTCCATGCTCCCCGGAGGACCGTACTCGATGGAACGACTGTACCTCTCGGGCGGTATCCCTGCCGTCCTGCACCGGCTCCTGCCCATCCTGGAGGACCAGCCCACGGTCTCGGGCCGCTCGGTCCTGGAGATCGCGGGTGCGGCGCGGGTCCTGGACGAGGAGGTGATCCGGCCGCTCGACCGGCCGGTGCACGGGGCGGGCGGGCTCCGCTGCCTGAAGGGCACCCTCGCCCCGGACGGGGCCGTCGTCAAGGCGGCGGCCGTCTCGGAGGAGATGTGGCGGCACGAGGGGCCGGCCCGGGTCTTCGACGGGGAACCGGCGGCGATGGCGGCCCTCCTCTCCCGGACGATCGAGGAGGGGGACGTCGTGGTGATACGGTACGAAGGTCCGCGGGGCGGCCCGGGAATGCCGGAGATGCTCGCCCCCACCTCCGCCCTGGTGGGGCTCGGATACACCCGGGTCGCACTCGTCACCGACGGCCGGTTCTCGGGGGGCACGAGGGGACCGTGCATCGGGCACGTCTCCCCGGAGGCGGCCGTTGGCGGGCCGATCGGGCTCGTCCGGGACGGGGACCGTGTCCGGATCGACCTCTTCGAGCGGAGGATCGATCTGCTGGTGGACGAGCAGGAGCTGGTCCGGCGGAGGAGCACGTGGAGACCGACGGACAAAGGCCTCTCCGGGATCCTTGCCCGGTACGCCCGCACGGTCGAACAGGCACACCTCGGCGCCGTCCAGAGATAATTCGTATCCTTTTTTATCCAGCCGGGTCGACCTCCTCAATCTCCAGGAGGAGACTGAAGATGGTAGAGAAGATCCTGAAGGGGAACCAGGCCTTCCGCGAGACAGAGGTGGCCCGGGATCCCGGTTTTTACGCTGAACTGGCAAAGGGCCAGAGCCCCACCGTCCTCTGGATCGGCTGCTCGGACTCGCGGGTGCCCCCCGAGCTGGCAACGAACTCCAGGCCGGGCGAGCTCTTCGTCCACCGGAACATCGGCAACGTCGTGCCGAACTACGACTGGAACTTTGCGACCGTCCTCGAGTACGCGATTAACCACCTGAAGGTGAAGGAGATCGTGATCTGCGGCCACTCGGACTGCGGGGCGTGCAAGGCGCTCGACGCCGATCTGAAAAACGACCATTACATACCCTTCTGGCTCACGAACGCGATGCCCGCGAAGCAGCATGTCGACTCGCAGCAGCCGGCGCCGACGGACGATGCCGGAAAGGCCGCGAGGCTCGAGGCGATCGTGAAGGAGAACGTCCGGCTCCAGCTCCGGCACCTCGCCCAGTACCCGCTCGTGCAGGCGGCCCTCGCCGACGGACGCGTCCGGCTGCACGGGCTCTACCACGACATCGGCACCGGCGAGATGACACCGATCGACTGAGGGAGGGTGCGATCAGGCCCGGAGGGCCTGGTCGACCTCCCGCCGGATCGGGTCATACGAAACCCGTCCGATCGGCCGCCACCGGCCGTTGATCAGCACGAGCGGGAGCGGGGGGGACTCCCGGTCCACCACCTCCCGGACGTGGTCGGGGACCCCGTTGTCGAGGAGGGTGAGCCGTACCTCGACCCGGTCGCCATACTCTGCCACGAGCCGCTTCTTGAGGGCGTCGAACGCAGCGGTGAGCATCCCGTAGGGGGCGCAGTCATCCAGCCCGCAGGTCCGGTGCTCGTCGCAGGGGAAGGGGCCGCACTCGGAGGTGGTGAAGCCGACGATCTCGACCGTGACTCGTTCTGCCATGCTCACCCGTCCACCCGCTGGCTACAAGAGGGTTGCGGACCGGGTCAGATGAAGCGGACGAACCGTTCCTGGCCGACCCTGCAGATCGGGCACTGGAGCGGGGGTTCGGCCCGGGCACAGAGGTAGCCGCAGACCGTGCACCGCCAGACCGGGAACGGAAGGGGGCCTCCGGGGAGGGAGCCGGCGGGTGCCATCGCCGCACGACGCTCCCGTTCCGCCCGGCGGGGGCGCCGCTCCGGGATGGAGCCCACGGTCGCCCTGCCGGCCTTCACATCGGCCGAGACGTAGAGGGCGCAGTAGCAGGCGCCGTACTCGACCAGGTCGGCATCCCGGTAGTCGCACGGGCAGATGATATCCAGGTCCGCCTCCTTCGTCCCCGTCGCGAGCCGGCACGGGCAGGACCGGTAGCCATATCGGCGTTCGTTCTCGATCAGGCCCCGGACGAGGCCCGCGGTGAAGGAGGGGTCGGGGTGGAGATGGTAGCCACCCGCCTGTGCGTCGCGTTCGATCTGCGCACGGATCCGGTCGACCTCCTCGTCGGCGATCGGCTCCGCACCGGTCACGCGAGCGCCTCCCGGATCTCCTTCTCCCTGAACCCGACGATCACCCGGTCACCGATCACGACGGTCGGGAAGGAGAGGGAGGGGTTCACCTGCTCGACCGCCTCGATCACCTCCTTCTGCTCACCGGGGCCGACCAGGTCGACGTAGACGTAGTCGAAGGCGACCCCGAGGTCCGTCAGGAGCTGCCGGGTCTTTGCACACCAGCCGCAGGTGGAGAGGGCGTAGAGCCGGACCACCCCCCGGTCGGTCCCGTGCACGTGCTCGAACTGCATGCGGAGGTATCCCCGACCGCAGGTTTAAAGCTGGCGGCCGGCAGGCACCCCCCCCCTCTTCCCGGGGGGATGGAGCTCAGTGCCCGAGAAGACGGAGGGCCCCGGCGAGGCGGGCGATACCCTCGTCGATCGCCCCCGGGTCGACGCAGGAGAAGTTGAGCCGGATGACGTCGTCGCCGCCCTCCAGGTAAAACGGCCGCCCGGGCATGACGGCGACCCCGTGGCGCAAACCCTCCTCGAAGAGGGCGAGAGACGAGACGCCTCCGGGGAGGCGGGCGAGCAGGAACATCCCTCCCTCCGGGTTCGTATGGTCGAGTCCGGGGCAACGGTCGTCGAGCGCGTCGATGAGGGCGCGACAGTTCTGCTCGTAGAACCGTGCGACACGCCGACACTGTGCGTCCAGATCGTTCGTCTCGAGCCAGCGCATCAGCACGAGCTGGGAGAGGTGGTTGGAATGCAGGTCGGCAGCCTGCTTTGCGACGTTGAACCCGGCGAGGACCGGCTCGGGCGCGACGAGCCAGCCGCAGCGCATCCCCGGCGCGAGCACCTTCGAGAACGACCCGGAGAGGACGGACTGTCCGGGAAGCCGGCGCATGAGCGGCTCGCGGGGCCGCCCGTCGAAGAAGAGCTCGCCGAAGGCGTCGTCCTCGAAGAGGAGGGTGTCCGAACCGTCGAGGAGGTCCGCCACAGCCCGGCGTGCCTCGTCGGGGTACGTGAGGCCGGACGGGTTCTGCGAGTTCGGGATCGCGTAGAAGAACTTCGGCCGGTCCCCGGAGACGATCCGCCCGAGGGATCCGAGATCGGGGCCGCGTTCGTCGATCGGTACCGAGACGAGGCGGGGCTCGTAGAGGCTGAACGCCTCGATCGCGCCGAGGTACCCGGGGGACTCGACCACGACGGTGTCCCCCGGATCGACCAGGCACTTGGCCACCAGGTCGAGGCACTGCTGCGAGCCGTTCACGATCTGGACCTGGTCTGCCGTCACGTCCAGGCCGACCCGCCGGCGGTAGCGATCGGCGATGAACTCCCGGAGCGGGCGGTGTCCGTCGGTGGTGGCGTACTGGAGGGCGGCGGCGCCGGACTCGGCGAAGACATCGGCCGCCGCACGGGCGATCCCGTCAACGTCGAGGACCGCCGGTGAGGGAAGACCGCCCGCGAACGAGATCACGGACGGGTCGGTGGAGACGGCAAAGAGCCTCCCGAGGAAGGAGGGCGGGACCGCGCCCAGGCGCCGGGCATAGCGGTACGATGTCATGTGTACATGCTGGGCGGTGGTGCCGGATAACCGGGACGGTCCCGTCTCCCCCGGGGGTGCCACGCACCGGGGGACCGTCACAGCACGGCAGGGGCCCGACCAGCTCTCTCCATGCACGACCCTGCGAAGGGGCTCCGGTTACCGGCACTCTCTGGCACGGTCACGGCGTGCCGGGTCAGGACGAGGCGGAATGGAGCGCCACGAGCGTCGCCCGGACGGCATCGGGATGCCCCGGCACCTTCACCCTTCGCCACGCCGCACGGACCACCCCCGCGGGGTCCACGAGGAAGGTGGACCTCTCGATCCCGAGCATCACCCTGCCGTAGAGGTTCTTCTCCTTCCAGACGCTGTACTCCGCGAGCACGGTCTTTCCCTCGTCGGAGAGAAGGCGGTGGCGCAGTGCGTGCTTCGCGGCGAACTTCGCATGGCTCCCGGGCGAATCGCCGGAGATGCCGATCACGGTCGCGTTCAGGGCAGCGAAGTCGTCGAGCGCCGCCGTGAAGAGCTGCGCCTCGAGGGTGCACCCCGGCGTGTTATCGCGGGGGTAGAAGTAGATCACGACCCACTGGCCGGCAAGGTCGTGGAGGCAGACGGTCTTTCCGTCCGCATCGGGGAGACAGAAGTCGGGTGCCGGCATTCCGATCAGCGGGTCTGGCGTTGCGCTCATGGCGATCCCCTTGTCACCCGATGGGATAAGGGCTTTCCTCTTCCGGGAGGGGGGAGGGGGGGCCGCCGGTGCACGATCAGTCCCGGCGGGCAAGGGCGAGGTAGTAGAGGAGCTGGAGGATCGCCGTGACGGCCGCGGCCACGTAGGTGAAGCCGGCCGCCGTCAGCATCGCCCGGGCCCCACGGCGGTCCGTCTCGTCGACGAGCAGGCCCGCCTCCTCGAGCAGCCGGAAGGCCCGGCGCGATGCGTCGAACTCGATCGGCACGGTCATGATCGAGAAGATGACCATCAGGAAAAAGAAGAAGATCCCCAGGTAGAAGAGCCCGGAGAGGTTCATCACGAGGCCTGCAAGGATGCAGAGATACGAGAGCGTCGGGCTGAACCGGAGCGCGGGGACGAGCGCACCCCGCGCCTTCATCAGGATGGAGCCGGTCTGGTGCTGCTGGACGTGCCCGAGCTCGTGGGCGGTGACGGCGAGCGAGGCGACCGACGGGACGCCCGCCACCGGTTCGGAGAGCCGGACGACGTTCGCACCCGGATCGAAGTGGTCGGAGAGTTCTCCCGGTGTCACCTCGAGCCCGATCGGCCGAAGCGAGGTCCGCTGGAAGAGGACCCGCCCGACCTGCAGGCCGGTGAGGCCGGAATGGTTCGGGACCCGCGACCACGTCGCGTAGGTGCGGTTCAGCCAGAGCTGGACCCCGGCAGAGATCAGGATGGTCGGGATCAGGACGACGATGAAGTAGAACGGGTCGAAGAAGAAGACCATGGTGGCACTCCTCCCTCTCTGGTGGTGTCCCGTGCCCCTTCTGCGTTGCGGTGCGCCCCATCCCTCTCCGGACCGGGACGGTGTTTCCGGGCCGGCGCCGGCGATGACGACAGACAGGCACCTTTATCCGGGTCGAGGGAGATCGCCACACGGTGGCCTGCGGGATGAGCCGGGGCGGGAGGCGGGCGGGCGCGCTCGGCGCCGTGAAGGCGGCCGGGCTGGTCTTCGGGGACATCGGTACGAGCCCCATCTACACGCTGACCGTGCTCCTGACCATCGTTCCCCGGACGACGACGGCGGTCCTCGGCGTCCTCTCCCTGATCATCTGGACCCTGATCCTGGTCGTCACCGTCCAGTACGCGTGGCTCGCCATGAGCCTCGGGAGGAAGGGCGAGGGCGGTACGATCGTGCTCCGGGAGCTGTTGAACCCGCTCCTGACACACGCCTGGTCGCAGAAGCTCCTCCTGCTCGCGACCGTGATCGGGGTCTCGCTCCTGATGGGCGACGGGGTGATCACCCCGGCGATCAGCATCCTTTCGGCCGTCGAGGGGGTCCCCCTCGTCCCCGGGCTCGAGGGCCTGGGGCCGGACCGGCTCGTTCTCCTCGCCGCCGCGATCGCGATCGGCCTCTTCGCCATCCAGCGCCGGGGGACGGACCGGGTCGCGTTCGCCTTCGGGCCGGTGATGGTTGCATGGTTCATCGCGCTCGCGGTCCCGGGGCTGATCATGATCGGGAGGGCGCCCATCGTCCTCCAGGCGATCAACCCGTTGCTGGGAGTCGCCTTTCTCCTCTCGAACGGCCCCTCACACCTCCTGGTCCTCGCGTCGGTGATCCTCTGTGCCACCGGGGGGGAGGCCCTGTACGCCGACATGGGCCACCTGGGGCGTGAACCGATCCGGCACGCCTGGGGCTTCGTCTCCCTCGCACTCGTGGTCAACTACCTGGGACAGGGGGCCTTTGCCCTGACCCACCCCGGGGTGTCGAGCGTCCTCTTCGAGATGATGCTCTCGCTCTCAGGGGTCCTCTACGTCCCCTTCGTCCTCCTCTCGATCATCGCCACCGTGATCGCCTCGCAGGCGATGATCAGCGGGATCTTCTCGATCGTCTACCAGGGGATCATGACCCGTCTCCTCCCGACCCTGAAGGTGGAGTACACCTCCTCGGCGCTCCGCTCGCAGATCTACATCGACGTCGTCAACTGGATGCTGCTCGGCGCCGTCCTCTTCGTCATGCTCCTCTTCGGCGAGTCGGCCCGCCTCGCCTCCGCGTACGGGCTCGCCGTGACGGGGACGATGACGCTCACGGGGGTCCTGATCACCGTCATCTTCCTGCACCGGCGCCGGTGGGTCCTCGCGGCGCTCGCAGCGGGGACGGCGCTCGTCGATCTCGTCTTCCTCTGCGCGAGCATGAGCAAGCTGGAGACGGGAGGGTACTGGTCGCTCCTGATCGCCGCCGTCCCGTTCGGCGTGATCCTGGTCTATCTCGCGGGCCAGGAGAGGCTTCACCAGGCGTTCAGGCCGGTACCGCTCGATCGCTTCCTCCGGCAGTACCGCGAGGTGCACGACAGGATGAACCGGATCAGCGGCACCGCCCTCTTCTTCGCCAGGGACGTGCAGCGGATGCCGCCGTACATCGCACGGACCATGTTCGTGAACACGATCCTGTACCAGGACAACATCCTGGTCTCGATCACGGTCGAGGACGCCCCCTTCGGCGTGGAGCACGGGTTCAGGCGAACCCTTGCCGAGGGACTGCGGACGTTCGAGGTCCGGCACGGGTACCTCGAGTTCGTGGACATCGTCTCGATCCTGCGTGACCACCAGATCCACGAGAAGGCGATCTTCTACGGCCTCGAGGAGATCGTGACCGACCACCCGGTCTGGCGGCTCTTTGCAGTGATCAAGCGGAACGCCCCGACGTTCGTCCAATTCTATCGCCTCCCGGCGGACCGTCTCCACGGCGTCTCGACGAGGATCGAGATGTGACCCTCTGATCCCGCCGGGGAGCGGTCTGCATCTTTACCGCACCAGGCACCCGCCCGCCGCGTCCTCAGGGAGGCATTCGGCAGCGCATGCAATTGACAAGAGAGATATAGGTGGAACAGTCACCCTACCCCCGGTCGATCCCCACCGTCGGGACGCGCCGCCCGGTCCCACCGGCGGGCAGCGACCCGTGAGAGAGGACCGGACAACCAAAAAGGGTGTGTTTTCCATGCGAATTCCAGCCATTCTCCTCGCACCGATCGCCGTCCTCGTCGCGGCGATGCTGATGACCGCCGGGTGCACGGGCACCCCCCCGGCGAACGCGACACCGGCAGCGACGACGGTTGCCGGCACCGCGGCGGCGACGGCGACCCCGACGGCCGGGCCGGCCGCAAACGAGACGGCGGTCCCGACGGTCAACGTGACCGCGAACCAGACGTCGGCGGCGTCTGTGAACGCGTCGTTCGTCAACGCGACCTGGGCATGGATCGCCCGGGCGGGCTCCGAACCCGTCACGGTGACGAGCCCGGACCGCTACACCGTGAGGTTCAGCGCGAACGGGACATACGCCCTCAGGGCGGACTGCAACAGCGGGGCCGGGAACTTTTCGGTCAACGGGACGAAGATCGCCCTCGGACCGGCGACCATCACCCAGGTCTACTGCGGAGACCGGTCGCTCGACCAGGCCTTCCTCGCCGCGCTCGGAGGGGTGACGGCGTACGAGACGGACGCACAGGGCCGCCTCGTGCTGCTGATGACCAGCCCGAACGAGCGGCTCGTCTTCAGGAAGGTCGCCTGACAGGACGGGCCTCCGGCCGGTCGTTGAACGACGGCCGGAGGCGGTCTCCTTCCCACGGGAGCCGTCGGACCGGACGGCGGACGGATCACTTTCCCGGCGCGCGGTCCACCCCTTTAGTGCCGCCTCGACGGAGACGTGATGCCGGGCCCCTCTTCCGTGGGAGGGGGGCCGGGAGGACGTGGTGCAGATGACCTGCTACGACAGGAGCCGGGCCCCCCACCGCAGGGGTGGGGGAGCGTTCGGGCAGGGCGGGGCCCGCCGCCCGGAGGCCGGAGATGGCTGACGACCTGCCGGCCCTCATCGCCCGCTGGCGGCGCTTCCGGAGGGCGCTCGATGTCAGGGACCACGCGGCGATGGACCGGGTGATCGCGGCGGTCGAGCGGCGCGGACCGGCCCTCGCCCGGGTGACCGGCGACCCGCTCGAAGCGGCCGTCGTCGCGGTGCTGGTCGAGCTCGTCCGGGAGGCGGAGCGGCATGCAGCTCACTCTTGAACCCGGGGTGAGCCTCGGGCCGGGTCGGGCGACCGCCCTGATCGCGCCACCGGGGTTCCTGGTCGACCTGCTCATGCAACCGGAGGTGGGCCGGTATTCGACCCTCTACCTCTACGGTGTCAGCTCCCGCGTCCTCTTCCGCCTCCCCCGGCGGGGGCCGAACCTCGGGGTCCAGAGCTGCATGACCGTCCACCAGCTCCTCTCCTCGCTCCGGGAGGCCTACCAGACGATCGTGGTCGTGGAGTACGACGGGGACATCTTTTCGGCGCTCGAGGGGGACGACCGCGACGTGATCACCGTGGTCGGGGAGGCGCTCCAGGACCTCGCCCGGTCGTCGGTCGTGCTGCTGTACGCGCCGCGGGCGGACCGGGGACTCCGGAGCCTGCTCCGGGCGGTGGGCCAGGTGGTCTGGCGGTACGACGACCGGCCGGCGGCACCGGCCCTCCGCGCCCGGGCCGTCCAGCGGACCCTCGGGGAGGCGGGATGGGGCGCGTCTTCGTGAGCCCGCGGATGGGCGTGCGCGCGACCGCCGAACGCTGGTGCCGGGCCGGGCGGGGACTGCGCGATGCGGATCGCGCCGCCCTCGAGCGGCTCGCCGGTATGGCGATGGCGTACTCGAGCCAGGGGTTCTTCGCGTTCGACGACCCGCTCGAGGCGGCCATCGTCGCGGTCCTGGCCGGGCTCGTAAGGGAGGAGGAACGGTCTGCCTCCGGTGCCGGCCCCGGCGGGAATGGGATCGTCGGAGGAGGCTGAACAACCGGCGACATCCGCGACATCGACCCGCCCGTTGCCGCTGACGTCCTCCTCCCGTCCATCGGCGTCGCCGTCCCCCGGGTGGACGGTGGCAACCACGGGGAACACCCCGCCCCGTCCCGGAGGAGCAGGGTGATCATCCCGTCACCCCGACGATCGTTTTGATGGATATCACGCTCGTCTCGACGATCTTCGAGGGACTGCCCCGGCAGGGCCCCGGGATGATGACGGAGGCCGAAACCGTGGTACAGATCCGGGATCTCGGATACCGGGTGATCGGTTCGTTCCGCCTCCCCGGCGAGGGCTGGTGGGACCACTACGACACCCCGCTCTCCAGGAGGATCCCGTCCCTGAAAGAGACGTACGCGCAGAACCCCGGTGCCCTCGCGATCGTCGTGACGCGACTCCCCTCCCGGTGACGGGGCCCGAACCCGGCGCCCGATAACGAGGACAGTGATGGCCTGCAGACCCCCGGTGGAGATGGAGGTTCACGAACGTGCTCATCAGAGGTGTGCGATCGACGAGGGCACGGAGATGATGGGGTCTGCCGTGATGCGCTGAGCCAGTTTCAGAAAAGATGGGACGCCCCGGCCGGGACTTGAACCCGGGTCAAAAGCTCCGCAGGCTTCTAGGATATCCACTACCCTACCGGGACCCTGTGCCGGAGAAGATGGGTGCTGTATCTATAAATAGATAAGGATCGCCGGCCCGGAGAGGGAGATCAGGACCACCCCGGGCGCTGATCCCTTTTTGCCCTGACCGGTCGATTCTCTGATCGCATGGCCACCGGATTCGATCAGGACGAGGTCGCCCGATACGCCAAGTTCCGGAAGGTCGACGGCGCGGCATACGAGAAGGTGAACCGGTTCCTGCGCAAGCACACCTACATCACGGCCCGGGAGTGGGCGCTCGCCCGGCTCTGCGCCGACTTCCGCACCACCTCCGGGGCGGAGATGACCTTCATCGGCCAGCACCTGCCCGAGCTCGTCCCGTTCATGACCGAGCCCTATTCGCCCCAGGCCGTCAACCAGGCGCGCAACTCGTTCAAGAAGAAGGTCCGGAAGTCCGGCGCGACCTTCTTCTACGGGGCGATGTGCGGGTTCTTCACCACCGAAGAGCTCGACGACCTCCTCTTCGAGGCGGGCGAGATCGCCCGGTTCCTCCTCGAGGTGGAGGGGACGAGCCTTCCGGTCGACGACGAACTCGACATCGAGGACCGGATCGCCCGCACGATGAGGTCGGTCGGGATCGCGGCGCGGACCCTGCTCGAGACGCGCGCGAAGGAGGAGGAGAAGGACGGGATGGAGACACCCGACGGGGACGGCGACGGGGAGGAGCCCGTGGAATGAGGGTCGTCCAGTTCGCCGGGTGGTCCGGGACCGGCAAGACAACCCTGGTCGAGGGGGTCCTCCGGGTCGTCCCGCGGGGTCTGACGGCGGGGGTCGTCAAGCACCTGGGCGGCGAACACCCGTTCGGACTCGAGCCCGGGCGGGACACGACCCGACTGTATACCGGGGGAGCCGCGGTCGTCACGGGGATCGACCGGGAGAAGGGGGTGACCCTGGTCCGTGCCGACTCGCTCGCAGCGGCCCTCGACCGCCTCTCGGACGCGGGATGCGACCTCGCGCTGGTGGAGGGGTTCAAGACCGTCCCCTTCGCCCGCGTCGTGGTCGGCGACCTTCCCTCGGAACGGGTCGTCCTCCGCGACCCCTCCCCGGAGGAGGTGGTCGCCGCCCTCGACCGGTTCGACGAGTACCACTCCCCGGGCGGGCTCCTTCTCGCCTGCCGGCGTGAGACGGGAGTGACGGACGGGGTCGAATGCACCTGCCGCGTACCGGTCGGGCCGGCCCGGTCGACGGACCCCGCGCACCTCGCCGCGCTCGAGGCCCGGTGCAGGGCGGTCCCGGGGGTGGTCGGGGTGAAGGTGCACGGCAGGGTCTATCCCGAAGGAGGCCAAATACTGGTCGCACTGATCGCACGCGACCCGGGCGCTGCTGCAGCGGCGCTCGCGTCGTTCGGATCGGTCAATCGCGGGACGGCAGACAGGGGTGGACAGGAGTGAAGGGGAAAAAGGAACTCTTTGGAACGAACGGCGTGCGGGGTGTCGTGGGCGACTCGATGGGACCCGAGCTCGTGCTCCGGATCGGGCAGGCACTCGGGGCGATGCGCCCGGGGACGATCGCGGTCGGGAGGGACTCCCGGTCCTCGGGGGCGATGCTGGTGCATGCGATGAAGGCGGGACTGCTCGCCTCCGGCTGCTCCGTCGTCGACTGCGGGATCCTTCCGACGCCCGCCCTCCAGTTCATCGTCCGGGGCCGGTTCGCGGCCGGAGCGATGATCACCGCCTCGCACAATCCCCCCGAGTACAACGGCGTCAAGGTGATCGAGGCCGACGGCACCGAGATGGGGGATGAGGAGGTGATCGCGCTCGAGGAGCGGCTCGGTTCAGGCAGTTATTCGCTCGCGGACTGGCGCGGGATCGGCGATGAGGAGGACGGGAGCGGACTCGTCGACCGGTACATCGACGGCATCCTCGCCCACTTCCCCCCGGGTGCGGGCAGGGGCATGACCGTTGCCGTCGACCCGGGGGCAGGGGCTGCCTGCCGGACGACGCCGCGCCTGCTGGAACGGATGGGCGCCACGGTCCACGCGATCAACGCGACCTTCGACGGCACCTTCCCCAACCGCCTCCCCGAACCAACTCCTGCCGGGCTCGCCCCGCTCGCGGCGCTCGTCCGCGAGACGGGTGCCGCCTTCGGGGTCGCGCACGACGGCGATGCCGACCGTGCCGTCTTCGTGGACGACCGTGGTCGCTACGTGGAGGAGAACCGGGAGTTCGCCCTGATCGCCCACCACGTCTGCCGGGAGCGAACGGGCGTGATCGTCACGCCGGTCTCGACCTCGCAGCTGATCGAGGACGTGGCGGCGGCAACCGGGTGCACGGTCCGGTACACCCCCGTCGGCTCCATCTACGTCGCCCGGTCCATGCTGGACCTGATCGCGCACGGCACCGATGTCGCGTTCGGCGGGGAGGGGAACGGCGGACTGATCTACCCCGACCACCAGTTCTGCCGCGACGGTGGGATGACCACGGCGATGATGGTCGCGCTGCTCGCCCGGACGGGCCGGCCCCTCTCCGAGCTGATCGACGCGCTCCCCCCCTACCACTTCATCTCCGAGAAGAAGAAGAGCAGCCGGATCGACGAGATCGTGCCTGCGGTGGTCGCGGCGTTCCCTGATCATTCGGCCGACCTGACGGACGGGGTCCGGATCGCGAAGGAGAAGACCTGGGCGCTCGTCCGGCGGTCGGGCACGGAGCCGATCGTCCGGGTGATGGTCGAGGCCCCGGACCGTGCCGGCGCCGAGGCGATGCGGGATGCGGTCCTCGCGGTGATCAGGCCTTTTTTGGACTAGACCGGCGGAAGGGGGGTCACGATCGGGTGGTAGACGCCGCCGCCCCCCGGGAGCTCGTCGATCGGTGTCGATGACGGGACGGGGGCCTCGTCCCACCCCGGCAGCCCGTCGGTGATGGAGAGCGTCCGGTTCGATCCCGGGGGGGTCGGCGTGGTGGGTGCGGTGGATGACTGGGTGGCCGGATCGGCCGGCGTCCCGGACGACGGGACGGTGAGCGGTCCCGCAGGCACGGTGGTTCCCGGTGGCGGTTCCGACGGCGGGGCGGTCGGTCCGCGGGTGACGACCTGCGGTGCCGTGCCGTCCGGAGCGGGAACGGGCGTCGGGACCGGGATGCCCGGGGGAAAGAGCGGCAGGCCGGCACGGGGATCCCCTCCCGGCATCTGCGGGGGCGGGTCGATCGCCTCGGAGACCGTGTAGAGCGCGACGCAGCCCCCCGAGAGTGCCGCTGCGAAGAGAAGCACGAGGAGGAGTGCACCCGCTGGCAGCGCCCGGAGCATCCATACAGATCCCGTCCCCGTGAGAAAAAAGGTATGCGTGGGGGCATCCGCCCGGACGGGGAGGGGTGGCGATGCTCACCGGGCGAGCATCACGACGAGCATCGCCCCGGTGACCAGGGTGAGGACCACCGCGATCGGGACGCAGCGCCGGATCACATCCCCCTCGATCCCGATCTGATCGATCACGGCGGCGGCATTGACGATCTTCGCGGGCGAGATCCCGGAGGCGATCCCGCCCGCCACCGCGTGACCCGAGTAGACCGTGAGAAAGTCCAGGTCCAGGACGCCGGTCGCCCGCTTCAGGATCCCGTGGAACATCACGTTCGACGATGCCTCCGACCCCGAGACGAAGGCCCCGAAGAGACCGAGGAGGGGGCTGAACGCAGGGAAGGCGACCCCGAAGGTCATGGCAAGCATGAGGCCGATCACCGCGTTCATGTTCGTGTCGGAGGTGCCGGCGGCGAACCCGAGCGCACCGTCGATCACCGACTGGCCAGACCAGTCCATCACGTAGGCGATCGCGAAGAAGACGGCGGCAGCCAGTGTCGGGGCCCATGCCCTCCGGAGCCAGCAGGAGAGGATCCGGTGCCCCTCCTCCCGGCTCCGGACCATGAACGGCGCCGTCGCCACGGTCGAGACGAGGACCCAGGTATAGGCCTGGTTCAGGAGCCTGAGGTCGACCTTCCGGTCTGCAACGACCGTGATCACCTGGAGGGGACCGAGGAGCTCGTGGAGCCAGGAGGCGACCGCGGGGATGCTGATCACGATGCAGCAGATCACCAGCAGGAGCCAGGGGAGCGCCGCCCGCCGGATCGGCATCAGATCGGGGGGCATCTGGGCCTGGCGGACCACGATCGGCTTCCCCTGGACGACCCGGAGGAGGAGAAGGATGGCGATCGTCGCCAGGCCCGAAAAGACGCCGACGAGACCGATCGCGGAGGCAGGAAGGATATGCACGAAGAGGATCGCAGAGAACCCGAGGGTGAGGCCGGCGACGAGCGCCGGGACGACCCCCTTCCTGACCCCGCTGAGGCCCTCGGCGACGAATAGCATCCCGAGCGCGAACCCCGTGGAGATCACCGGGAGGAAGAAAGAGATCGTCGACCCGAGCGCCCCGAGATCGAGGTTGAAGACCTGCGCCGGGAGGGTGATCGGGACGGCGAGCAGCGAGAAGGAGGTGAGCGGGTCGTACCCCAGGCACGGGAGGGCAACGGCCGCGAGCGGGGAGAAACCGAGGGCGAGCATGATCGGCGGGAGCATCGTGACCGGCGTCGCCCCGATCGAGACGAGGAAGGAACCGAGCCCGACGTTCAGGAGCATCACCTGCTCGTACGGTTCGGCGGCGATCAGCCGGAAGAATTCGCTGATCGAACGGATGGCGCCCGTCTGGTCCATCATCGTCACCTGGAGGATGGTGAAGAGGACCATCAGCGAGATCCCGAACGAGGCGAGCAGGCCGTTGAACGAGGCCAGGAGAGCGATCTCGGGTGAGGTGGAGAAGAAGAAGACCGCGATGAGGACGGTCAGCACCCACCCGATCACCCCCATCAGGGTCCCCGACTGTTTCAGGAGGACGAGCCCGACAAAGATCACGAGGATCGGAAGGATGGCCAGGAAGAATGATGGGAGAAGGTCCACGATGATCGCCTGCGTGGAGTACGGTGCCATGCATTAGCATAACAATATATCCCAACGTCCGCACGGGGATCGGTGTCACTTTCACCCCGCGAGCAGCAGCCTCAAGGCCCCTATCACCGACTATTGACCAGCCCCGGACCGTTCGATGCCGGGGAACCACATCGGATCTCTTCTGTACCGGTGCACCTCCGGACGCCGCCGACGCGCGGACGGCCGGAACTGCGGCACCCTTCTCTCCGCCCGGTACCGGGACTCCGTTCATCAACCCGGACCTGGACGGACGATGCCACCACGCACCCCGGGGTGGTGACGGACAAACCCCGTAACGGAGACGTCGACGACACGGGAGGGAGACGGGCGACCGGGGTTCCGGTGCGGCACACCGGATCAGAGAGACCTCACCAGGTGCCATTGCACCGAATTTATTATATATTCAACCTCCCATGGAGGTTCGGGAGGTGACCAGCGTGAACCGGGCCTGGTCCGGGATCATCGCGGCGGGGTGCCTGCTGCTCCTCCTGGGGGGTGCCGCCGCTCCCGTCGGTGCAGAGGGTACCCTGCCGGCGGACACCATCCAGGTCTCTGGCGGGGGCGACTCCTTCGGGCCACCCGACGGACCGTCCTCCACCCGGACCGGGGAATTCGTGCTGGTCGCCGGGAGCCTGCTCGGTCTGCTCTTTCTCGGTGCTGCCGTCCTCTCCGTGCTGAGACAGGCCGGGACGGACAGCACGGGCGACGACCACCTGCAGGACCGTCCTTTTTCGGGATCCGGCGGTGAAAAGGGGGAGGGGCACGGGCAGAGACGGCACCGGGCACCGCACCGGTCCGGCTCGCACTGACACCTGCCCGCGAAAGAGCCTCAGGCGGGCTCATTAGAGATCATGTATGTAATCCCTAGCAAGTTCTTTATATAGAAAGGCCCTATTACACAGTAATGGCGGCAAACCAACGATTCCACTGTGCAAGCGGTGACTACCTGAAATACTCACAGACGGCAATCGATCGCGCGCTCGAATCCGGCGCTATCACGGCTGGCGATCGTGATCTTCTTCGAACATTCGTCAACGAGGTATCGGCCATGCGCGGTATCTCACCACAGCGCCGGTACAAGATTGTCTATACCCTGGTCGGGTGGCGCCGGTTCATTGGGCCGTTCGCTGAGAACACCCTGCCGGACCTGCACGAAGGTATCCAGGCCGTGAAGGCAGCGACGAAGGACGACGGCTCACCGCTCTTCAAGCAGAACACGATCGCCGACTACGTGCGCTTCATCAAGCGGTTCTACCTGTGGCTGATCGATAACGAATACGTCTCGCTCCCGTACCGCAAGGTGAAAGAGATCCGGGCGCCGGCGTACAACACCATGACGAAGACCGTCGGTGATCTCTTCACCGAAGATGAGGTCTTCGCCATGATCAAGGCGGCGAAGACGCCAAAGGACAAGGCGCTGATCGCACTGCTCTATGAAGGCGCCTTCCGCATCGGCGAGATTGGAAGCCTGACCTGGGGCGATGTTCGCTTTACCGATTGGAACCTGCAGGTGAACACAGCGGGAAAGACGGACAAACCGCGGTACATCCCGCTCGTGATCGCGCGGCCATACCTGGCGGCATGGAAGGATGTATACCCGAAAGAGATCAGCGATCGGGCGTTCGTCTTCCTGACCAACATCCGTTACGAGCCGTTACAGTATCAGGGGCTTGTGAAACAGCTTCGGATCATCGCAAAGAACGCCGGCATCACCAAGCACTTGACGCCTCACGTCTTCCGGCACTCGAGAGTGACGCACCTGCTCCAGAAAGGCGTCCCGGAGAGCACGATCAAAATGATCTGTTGGGGCAATCTCGATACGGACATGCTCAAGACCTATGCCCATCTCTGCAACGGCGACATCGACCGAGCCACCGCCGAGCTGAACGGGATCGTTCCGCCCGACGTGGCGAAGAAGAGCCATGCGCTCGACCCGAAGCAGTGCCCACGCTGCTACTGGGTCAACCCGCCAACGGCGCGGTCCTGTCGGTCGTGCGGGCTGGAGCTGACAGTTGAAGCTGTCGAAGAGAAGAAGAGCGCGATGGAGCAGATATGGTCAGATCCCGAGTTCCGGTCGGCGTTCGAAGACGCGGTGCGGCGGATGCAGGCGCGGGCGGGATGATGATCTCACAAATTTCTAAACTGGGGTGATTATGGTGAAATCCCTGGAGATATTCAGAACTTTTGATAAACTTGAGAAAAAACAATCGTGGGATCTGTCCGAATCAGATGAACAGATCTCTGCCGCATTTGCAGCCTTCGAACGAGATCATCTGACGATCTCTGATCGGTATCGTCAGTGGGAGGTGCATGAAGGCAAGTGCCCATTTATTCCTGACGATCCTGATGATTCACCCGATAATGGAGAATCGTTTTGGTTGGAGCCACTACCCCTGCCACAAAATAAAAACGGGATTGAACAGGTGCGGGTAATCGTAAAACCGCGACTTGATTTGGATCAATTACGAGAAATCATCGAGCAAGACCGCATCCTCAAGGGGGATAAAAATTACACAACTCGCGGTGATGTGTTACGGAATTTCTTATTGGTTTGGATAACGAATTTTCCCCTGGTTCGTATTCAAGACTCAGAACTTGAGAAAATATTCACACAGCACCTTGAAATATGTAAGTCCGAAAGACGCGCTGAATTTATTATCGATCGGCTGGATGAGCACAAATTGTTGTTAAGAAAAGAGGTATACGTGCGAAAAAGTCGCGGCGATGGTTACCGCACGAAGCCATTTGTATACTGGGTTCCCAACCGCTCTTTACTTGAAACTCATGTGCCCGGCCGCTCTTTACTTGAAACTCATGAGCCGACCACGAATGAGGAATTAAAAAATGATTTTCTAAAAATCGTCCAGATCACCGCAGCCCTCCAACTTGACCGCGATGCTGCAATCAAGATCCTGAAAGATCATGATTTGCTGAGCGAATACAAACAGCTCAGATCGAATGCACAAATATAAAGAACATCCGATGACCCGAGATATGTTGGATTTGATGGGTATGAGGACGACGATGTATCCGATCCTAAATAATATCTGCAAACGATTTATATTTTTAACATTTCGTCGTTTTGTCTACATATAACACACGCGCACACGCATTAACGTGGCTCCGCTCACAAATTGTGACATGGTGGTTCGTTCTCCTGTCACATGTACGGTTTCGTCCGACCTCAAGCGCCGGGCGATGCAATTGAGAGTTCCTTTTTCAAGGACTCTTGAGGATGCGCTGAGAATCATCGTTGAAGACCTGGAGCGGGAAGGCGGCAAACCAGTGCCCGCTACCAGGACACCACCGCGCGAAACGGAGGCACATCCTTGTTAGACTCGCCGTCTCATAACGCCACCGCCCGGATCATCCCAGGCTTCAAGATCCACGCCGACACCCTCGCCCATCTCGATCCGATGGAGCGCGTTTGGGCGAAGAAGCTGATCGCGGAAGGCACGTGGATATTCGTGCCCGATGACGAGGCGGCGCCATGATCCACCGTCGGATATCCATCGGGAACGTTGCGACCTGCTCGAATTGCGGTGGGGCATGTCGAGACCGGGACTTTTCCGATCCTGATAACCGCGATAATACCGGCGGGATTCCTGCGTGCTCATGTCGACCGCCCCGACCGCCCAGGCCGGCGCCGTCGGACCACTGAAAAAAGGGAGTGCTCTGGACATGCATACCTTATATTTCCAGTGGAATAATACCTTCGCTTTCGAGGCGAGACGATGACGGCCGGCACCCCACGCGACGCGCTCGCCGTATTCGTCGAACCCGGCGGCGTGGTCGAGGTCCGCGCGATCGGTCGTGATGGCCGAATCTCGTCCGGCTACTTCAACACCATCGAGCGGTGCGCCGATGCGGTCGACGCGCTCGACGCTGCCGGCGACCAGGCCGGGATCTATTTCACGATGAACCCGGTTGACCCGTCCCTGTTTGCCCGACGCGGTGACCGCGTGGAACGGCTGTCAGCGAAGGCGGCGACCACTGCCGATGGAGACATCAGGCGGCGGCGGTGGATGCTCGTGGACCTGGACCCGGTGAGGCCGTCCGGCATCTCATCGACTGACGCTGAGAAGGCGGCGGCGTTCGCCCTCGCCGACCGGATCGCGGGCACACTCGACGCGAGCGGATGGCCGGCGCCTGTTCGGGCTGACAGCGGCAACGGCGCCCACCTCCTCTATCGGGTCGACCTGCCGAACGATGCCGCCTCGACAGCCCTGGTGAAAGGCGTTCTCGCGGCGCTCTCGGCCCGGTTCTCAGACGGGGCCGTATCAGTCGATACCACCACCTTCAACGCGGCGCGGATCTGCCGGTTCTACGGAACGGTTGCACGG